>Ga0302250_1000027_pt1 | contig 313775 bp, 311 predicted proteins | sample AAG_RA_Asp_MG_FD_193536 | JGI IMG/M metagenome (GOLD analysis project Ga0302250, IMG submission 193536) | Enriched activated sludge microbial communities from anaerobic digester in WTTP, New Holstein, Wisconsin, United States - AAG_RA_Asp | ecosystem: Engineered > Bioreactor > Anaerobic >... | reverse complement strand
TGATAGTTCTTCTTCATATTTGTATACCAGCAATTTCTGCTGCTATACCATACTCCTCAATAATACAAAATTCAAGGATATCAATCTCATTTCCTTCATATGATAAGCCCGGTGGTATCCCACAAATCTCTATCCCTACCCCAAGCGTTGTCATTGGTGAGATTACAAAGCCGGTGCCCAAACAGCAATCACCCCTGAATTCGGATCAAACGTGGGTATCTATGGGAATATCCCTTGATAAATTGCATAAAAATATAGGACTAGGTATACAGAGGCTCTCTGATGAGCCTGATGCATGCTGGATTCCAATAAATCCCATTGGTCCGATAAGAATACCTATGTCTGTTGCATATATAGATGGATATTATTGTGATAAACCTTGGATACCACATATAAAATTTCCGAATTAAATTTTTAATTATCAATCATCTGCCCCCAAAATAATCTGAACTAGGAGGTCGACACCTCCTGATCCCTACGATTGTATCTCCATTCCATTTCTTTGATTTATAACAGGAATTCCTCCTTCGAGATTCCGTGATGCTTAATCAATCGTTCTTTAGCAAAGGGCTAGAATTCCTCCATATCGTTGATGCAGACATTGCCACTGATGACCTTATACTTATGGTCAATATTGAGATGGCGATACCCTCAGAATATCATGGAGTTGTATCCCCGCCATTTGACAATACAGACAATAGAACCTCTTTGAACCTTTTCACCGTCTTCAGCATCAGAGATAATACAGAAGCATCGGCAACGATGCTCACCGATACCTTTACCTCCCGCTTTAGGATACCAAATACGATGGTCTTTATCCGCGTTATTCGTCCCTTTTTATGAGCCGTTTTTTATTTAAAGAAGTACTGCTTTCGTATCCACTAAAAATTCAACAAAAAATCTGGGAAGCCTGAAAATGGGCATTTCAGGATTTATTGCTTTGGGGGATCAATTCCCGATCCTTTCATCAGGCCATACTCAATCTCGTAGAACCCTCCGCCCCGGTCCTGGTAGGTGAGGTAGTAGTGCGTAAGCCGCTTCTCCTCTGCCTCCTCGATCTGCCGGAGCAGGGTGGCCTGGTTCGTCAAGTCATGCCCGACCAGCACCCATCGGCGGGTCTCATCGCTCATCTTCCAGTAGAGAAGCTCATGAAAATCGGTCCTGTAACCTGTAACCTAAATAACGCCGATAGAGTGTTGAATTGCTGTTTAACAGGAATCAATATTTTTGGAATTGTTCATCGTTATGATGAATATTCACCTCATCGATGAATATACATCACACTGATGAATATGCATTGAACCGATGAGTTATACGCCATCTTTTTCAAATTCAGGGCACCAGAAAGTTTTTCGTAATTGAAGAGAATAGGCAACTGTCGCATGGGGTTCTCTCACGTCGAATGATAACGAACCCCAGTGCGGCCCCAAAGGGCATGAGTGAATTTGCTCTCCTTGGAAAAAAGCATTTTCCTTGTGCCTCCTGGAATCTGGAGAAAAGGAGGTAAAAAAGTGAAAAGAAAGATGAGAGGGATTTCCTGGAATTGGAGGGTGTTGGCAGCACTAATAATTCTTATTAGCATAGTCACTCTCCTTCCTGTGACTGGTGAGACGACACTAGTATCCATAGATTCGAGACCAGTAATTGGTCTTCCACCTGCAATCCCCGAGGAAAAAGAACTTATTCCTGGAACAAATGCGTTTAAACAACCTGTTGCAGAAAAATCCTTGATATTGGACAATCCGAATTATGTCATAACACTGGAAAATGGTTGGAATGTAATTTCAGTTCCAAAAAGGTTGTTACCTGGTAGAAACACGGCGATAGTTGTTTTTGAATCCATTGATACTGCAGGCCATTCAATTTACCAGTGGGATGGTTCAATTCAAATGTGGGATGCGATGGGAGCTAATGATATAGTGCGTCCCCTTGATGGTATATTCATATATTCTGTGGGATCGCAAGATCTTGAGCTGTACTTCGACGGCACCCAACCAGATCCTGCAGAAAAAATTGTATACAATCAGTGGAATCTAATCGGATTCTGGGATGTATACCAGACCTGTGCTCGTGATACATTGATTTCCATCGATCCAGGCTGGTCCTATGTCATCGGGTATGATCCGATCAGTCAAGGATATGAGCCAGCGATCTTCAATAGCGACCCGAGCCGACAGGAATTGATGTTCCCGGGAAAGGGGTACTGGCTCTGGATGAACGGAGGTGACACCATGCAGTATCCAAAGGCGAAGAATTACTATTTTGGTGGTGAATACGTCAATTTATATCACGGGATCGAAGGTCTGAGTGATGTCCATTATGGATTTGAGAATGTGAATGGTTTCTGGACAGGACTGAGTACTGCAACGAATTGGTATGGACGTTATATTTCCAGCCAGCCATTCAAACTTGGAGATGATAACGCATGGGAACGGCACTGGAAAGAGGGGGCGATGGATAGCACGTATGCCGATAATGTCCACTTTGCCTATTTCCATGGCCATGGATGTGAGGAAGCGATCAAGTTCGGAACCTACCATGACGATCCGACTCTCAGTTACAGCGACGTCCGATGGGGGAACACCATGCTCGACTGGGTAGCCCTGGACGCATGCAATGTCTTAAAAGATCCGGAGGAGACCAACTTGTGGCGAGGATCGTTCGCGGGCCTTCACGGAATTTACAGTTTTGCGAGCAATTCTATCTCTCATCAAAATAGAGGTAGTGAATTTTCATATTATCTTAAAACTGGAATGACAATTTGGGATGCTTGGAAAGAAGCTATAGATAGATCTACCCCCAGTGGCTCCCAGCAGATAGCAGCAGTATTGACAGCTAAAGATGATAATCCAACCACACAGGACTGCTATTACGACCACCTTTATGGATACGGGTATCAGATCAATCCTCCAGGATATCCATCAGATTTCGATTATGATACCGAAGTAATCACGGGGTGACAATAATGAACCGAATTGTATACCAAATTAGTGCGGGAATCTGCGTACTCGTCGTGATTGCTCTTGGACTCAGCTATATCAATCCGCTGATAACAGAAAATTCTCAGCCTTCATTAGTTCTCGGTCCTGGCGGGCCTACTGAAATCATACTCAATGCAGAGTTTCCTGCTCACCCTGCGAAGATGATGGTATATACTGTCGTCCCGCAGAATACGCGGGAAGATGCGAAGAAAATTGCGAAAAGCCTGGGAATAACGGAAGAATTGAAAGAGATGGATAATTCATATTTCACTAATGAGGGGAAATGGACTTTCTACTATGGTTCTGTCTCTGGTGCCTTCAGTTATCACTGGTTTGAACGGGAGTCAGGCCGAGATCCTATTGACATGCCTGAATACCTTCCCAAGGAAGAAGATGCAGTAATTATCGCGGAGCAATTCCTTAAATCGAAGGGCATCTGGGAAGAAGGCGCTGAATACCGCCGCACAATATGCCAGCATGGATACACCCTCTGGGGTGCGAACAATACAAAACAACTTGTCCACCAGACTATGGATGTCTATTTCGGGAGAGTGTTCAATGGCTACAATGTGGCCGGAGATCGTATTGTAGTCTCTATCGGGGGGAATGGGGATGTCATCGGACTATTTAAAGTCTGGCGTACTTATTCTCCGGATAAGGAGTATGCAATCATCAGTCCCGAAGAGGCATACCAGAAATTGATCGAAGACAGTTCCAAGTTCCCTGTCTCGAAGGATGTACCGGTTTCGATCACACGCGTATATCCTGGATATGCAACCCTTACCCCAAGCGAGAGTATGGATTTCTTAAAGCCAGTCTATTCATTCGATTACGAAGCAGTACAAGAGGGAACACCCGTCACAGGGACCGTGTTCATCCCCGCAGTTCCGGAACTGGGGGAAGCATAAATTTTTCAAGAACAGATGGAAATAAAAGGTGACGCCCCCATAGCGTCACCCTGCCTTCTCTCTGTGATGCCTCTTGGGAGAGGCAATCAGTCATTGCACGGGCTACTTGAAGGAACAGGGTATTCCGGTCAGAACCTTACACCGGCTCTCCGCTTCCCGATCCTTTCATCAGGCCATACTCGATCTCGTAGTACCCGCCGCCCCTGTCCTGGTAGGTGAGGTAGTAGTGCGTAAGCCGCTTCTCCTCGGCCTCCTCGATCTGCCGGAGCAGGGTGGCCTGGTTTGTCGAGTCATGCCCGACCAGCACCCACCGGCGGGTCTCGTCGCTCATCTTCCAGGAGCGGGCTGGGACCGCCTCGGGCGGGGTGGTGACGGTTTCATCCTTCGGGTCGAAGAAGGCCACCACCTGCCGGGTCTCGTTCTTCGCCTCGATCTTCTGATTTCTCTGCCAGTACGCGATGAGCGCCGCCACCAGGGCGACGAACATCTCAATGATCTGCACGAGTTGCTGATCCATGTCGGTCTCCTTGCATGATGCGGTCGTGCTCTTCGCGGAGCTTCCCCACCTCCTCGCACATCACGTCATACTTCCCGATCTTCTGGTAGATGACGAACAGTGCAGGGTAGATAGGCAGCACGGCGGCAAGCACGATTACGATACCATCTGCATCCATCGGACTCCCTCCCTCGCGGACAACGGGAGCCCTGGCAAAAGGGAATGATGCCGGAAATGGGAGGAGGGGGCTCCCTATCCCGTTGTCAGAGAACAGCTCAGGCCAGAGCGGGCACGTGAATTATTAGTTGATCCTCTTTCCTCGCTCCACAACCTCCCTCACACCATAAACGCAAGCCACCTTCCTCGCTCCTACATCTTGTCTCCAACAAGAGAGGGTTTCATCCAGAGGCAGTTGTCAAGGAATCCTTGACAACTCACACACAACACCTCAACAGTTGTATCCTTTTTAGTCCCGATTGAAACATTTTTAGTTTCAATTGAAACATTTTTTATTTCAAAAGTGGCAATCATCTGGTATGCTTGAGTCGCTCATCGGGTCAAAGACGAGAGTCTCATTGCTCACTCTGTTCCTCATGAATCCTGGAAGACAGTATTACGTCCGCGAGATCAGCCGGCTCATCGATGTTGACGTATCGCCTCTGCGAAAAGAGCTGGCAAATCTCGAATCCATCGGGCTGCTGAAGAGCGAACGGGTGGGGAACCAGAAGCACTACCGGGTCGACGAGACCCATTTTCTTTATCAAGACCTCCAGAAACTCATCCTGAAGACTGAAGGGATCGCACAGGTGCTGGTCGAGAGATTTTCCACCAGCGAGGCAATCGAGATACTCTTTATCTATGGATCGTTTGCAGCCGGGAAGGCGCATGAAAGAAGCGACATCGATCTCTTTGTGGTGGGAGATATCGAGAATGATGATCTCATCGCAAGCATCACCGATACCGAGCGGCAACTAGGCAGGGAGATCAATTACACCCTCTTGAGGAAGGATGAACTCATGGAGAGAATTCGTAAAAGAGATCCATTCGTCATGAACGTGTTCAGAGAACCAAAAATCGTTATAGCAGGGCACCATGAGCTTGAAAAACTTGGAGAGCCAGGGAAAGATTAAGCGAGTCCCAGTGGACCCGGACACCGTCAGCCGGCTCATGGAGATTGCCGACCGGGACCTCTCTTCGGCGAAAAGGAATTTTCAGGAACATGATGACGAATGGGCGTATAACATCGCCTACAATGCACTGCTCCAGGCCGGGACATGCCTGATGCATACACAGGGGTATCGCCCCGAAGGAAGAGAACACCATTATTCTGTCGAATTGTTTTTGAGCCATTTTCTTGACAGAAATGAGATCACAATCTTTTCCCGGATGAGGAAACAGCGCCACAATTCAGTGTATGATCGGGTCGGGGCAATATCTCACACTGATGCAGAATCTGCATTGCGCAATGTGATTATCAACCGGATTAAAAAAATCGTCAGGGATATGGGATTTGTCATTTCCTAAAAAATCCAGCGGCGTATCCACTCTCATGAAAGAGCAACGGGTGTATCGAAGGCGATTCCCCAAGATCCCCGCAAGGGGGATATGGAGCCCATAATATTCACCCCTCCACCACCTCCCTCCCCACAAACACCGCCGCCTTCCTCGCCCTATCAATCCACTCTGCCTTCTCCACCCTCCAGACTGTGCACAGGACTATGTCGACAGTCGATTTTTCTAGTCGGTCCAGGTCGATTATCCCCGGCAAGAGAGGCCCGAGGATCGCTCCAGCAGGTGCTAATCGCCGAATTGTATCTAACAACGAACCAGAACATTAGGCTCCACATCCGGAACATCTTCGAAGAGGGGGAATTACAGCAGGAAGCAACTATCAAGGAATACTTGACAGTTCAACATAAACGACATCGGGAGAATTGATATCATGTGTCAGAATACTCGGGCAGAATTTACAGCAGTTTAGATACACTGCCATGTGGACTATTTCTCCAAAAAAAAAGGGAATTACATAAGGAAAGCCATATACAAAACCTCTCCAGTCACCGCATCAATGAAAACCACTCCACCGTATCCAGTACCCCAATGTTCCGGATGACAGCCAGTAACATAGACTACCCAGCACGGATTTGTAGCAAGCGGGTATGCAGGGGCATGAATCTGTTCGAGGTTTGCCTTGATTGGTTCTAAAAGTACAACACCAGGGAATCGCGCCAGTGCAATCCCGATTGCTTCTTCTTCTGTGATGTAAATGTTGGAATATGGTGTGATCATCCGGGTGGCAACAAATTTGGGAGTGATCTCGGCCATAGCCGGTTCGGTAGAGAGAATGGAAAAGTCCGGTTTCCTGATATTTCCGTTGGGGTAATATGTCTGAATATCGGGCAGTCCATTATGTATCCGAACATTTTCAAGCGAATATTGAGTAGACTGTACCATCTTCATCTGGTCTAACGATGGCTTTGTTAACGAAGTTTTTATTGTTGAGACCTGCATCGAGGCCGACACCATCGGCAAACAGACCGCCATCACCATGCAGATGCCGAGTATAATTTTCCATTTTTGATTCATATATACCACCTATAACGGAATATAAATCTGGATGATTTCTCCTGTATGGGCGTCGATGTGGACTATACCTCCCTGATGGATATAATCTTTCTGGGCAGCAACAACCGAGCATTCCCAGATCAATCGTTGGTCGCCTTGTTCATCGTCTCCGACTTTCAGCGTTGGATCGATAGTTACTTCCTCAATTCCATGTATTAAATTCAAGAAATCATTTAAACCTCCTTACCCCTCCACCACCTCCCTCCCCACAAACACCGCAGCTTTCCTCGCCCTCCCGTCCAGGACATCTACCACCCTCGCCAACGGCGACGTGTACAGGAGCGGCTCAATCCAGACGTTCATAGCCTTCCCTGAAGCTGACCGCTTCGCTAGGCCTGAATACCGGTTGCCAGCAGCAGGACCGGCACCGCCTCGCCGGCCAGCACCTCGGCCACGTCGGCGAGCGGGATGCAAAACCCCGGGTGTCAAGGACCTGGACGAGGGAGAAAAACAGGGGCATGGTGCGACGTGCAGCAGAGTGAAGGAGCACCAGACCCAAGGGAGGAGCGGACAAAAACGGAGCGGAATGACCATGGGCGTCCCGTCATGTCGAAGGGAACAGCCGTTTCGTGTCGTGCCAGAACCAGAAAATCGCCATTTGTCGAATGCCGATGGCAAAGAGGTCGAGGACCACATATACGTGCGTTATCCCTGATTCCTAAATGCTGTTGAACATCAGCCCCAAGGTGAATGCTATCGAGAATCCTGTGATAATCACCGCAATCGTAAGCCACAGCATGATCTATACTTCTCCTTGATAAGGAAAAGAATTCTTACCTTCTTGGCCTCTGTGGTCCCCTCCCTCCTGCGACGAGGTTCTGACCAGAGGGAGGAACCGCACGGGCGAGCGGTCCCGTGTCACAGGAGATGGGGCGCCGGGGTGCAAGGCCTCGCCCCTTTGGATTGGGAGGGGCGGGGTCGGGGGCAGGGGTCGGTCGCAGGAGCAGAAATATACTCGGAGCAGAAACGTAGAAAGAAAAAGGAGGCTTTTGACCTCGTGTCCCGAAAGCCGCCAGGGGGAATCGAACCCCCGACCTGCTGATTACGAATCAGCCGCTATACCGCTAAGCCATGGCGGCACGATACCCAGTACATTCGACCTGCTCGAATATGAAGATTCGGCATAAGGCTCCCAATTTTCACCAGGAATGTGACCACTGGTTGCAGGTTCGCGCTTTAACCGGTTTCGGAAAAATACCAAAAAAATGAGAGAGAACTCCTTTTTTTTTAGGAGTATCCCCTGATCGTGGTGACGCTGTCACCCTGCTGTTTGCCCTGGGCGGCCTCCACTTTGCCGAACTTCGACTCGTAATCGGCCATCGTCTTTGAGAAGACAGAGAGAAGGGTCTTTGCATGCTGGGGGGTGATGCTGACGATGGCTTTTGCCCGCGCCTGGTTCACGCCCGGGATCTGGTGCAGGAAGACAAATGTGAATTCGTCTTCTTTATAGGCAATCTGGATCATATTGCTGTATACCGGGTCCAGGGTGTTGGGGATATTGACCGCAATCTCATGTGATGTCATGTAAGTACTGTGAGAATGGAAACAGGTTAATCCTTTGCGAGTGATTGAATCCCCAAAAAGAGACCCGGGACATGCCTGGGAGAAGCCAGTGTTCACGAGAGGCTTCTGGCACGCGGCTGGCCCCTTCCCTGCATTGTGTGGATGGGGCCGGATGAATGGATATGCGGTGATTTAAAGACGATTTGAGAGCTTTTTCACATGAATAAAACATTATCGGGGCCTGACCGGGTAATCCCGGTGTCATCTGTCGTGACCGCATCGCTCTGCCCCATGCGGCTGTACCTCGAGGCACGATCGGGTGAGCCACGCTTCGAGAGCCCGAAATACACCATCTGCAAGCAGGTCTCCTCGCACCTGGACGGTGATCCCGACGCCCCGCAGATTTGGCGTGAAGTCGTTGCAATCGTCCCAGATATCGACCCTGGGATGTATTCCTGGATGGAAGAATGCCTTGCACGGTGCAGGGAGGGAGGCCCCTGGGCGGCGTTCTCCGACACTGACGTATATTTCCGTTCGGAGACGCACGGTCTTTCAGGGAACCTGGACAAGCTCCACGAGTCCGATCCCTTCATATCGATCGTCAGGGCGGTCCCCGCACCCCGGGCAGGAGTCTACTCGGCGGATCGGCTCAGGGTATTCGGGTACATGCTGCTCGTCAGCGAAGCGACGGGGAGGGATGTCCGCGGCGGAATGGTCGAGTACATCCCCTCCGGTGAGGCGAGATTCTGCAGTCCCCAGCCAATCGATAAGCGGCGATTCTTCAAGGCGCTGAGCGATGCAAGGACAATCCTCTCTGGAGATAGTCCTCCCAGGCCGACAGGGGGGAGATGCCGGGCATGCGAATCCTACGGAGCATGCAGCCCATCAGGGCGCCGGCTCTCGGATCTCCTGTGAAAAAGGATGCGTCATCCGCAGGAAACCCGCCTCATTCCCGGCCAAGGAGGGTCAGGGACCGGATGTACTCTCCGCGGGCTTCCCGGGTCGTCCCCACGATGAGCCAGGTTTCATCGCCATGCTTCTCGCAGACACCCCGGGCCTCGATAAGTTCGCCCTCCAGTGCCTGCCCGCTGTAGGTATGGGTAAAGGAAAGGACACGTGAGACCTCGTCGTGGTCCACCTCGTAGACCGCAGGATTGTCATGTGAGAGATGGGCGTCTGTTACCCGCGCCTCGACAACACGCATCCCCATGACATCCCCTTTCCCGGACGGAATCGGATGAAGCGCTTTATAGGAGCGGGTATAGAGAAGGTCGAAGTAAGTCCCTCCGATCTGGCCGCGGTTCCACTTCCTCTTCTCGTGCAGGAGGAACTCCTCGAAGCCGAGTTCAGGGTTTCGCTTCGCGTAAATCCTCTTCCAGGTTTCGTCGTCGACAGCCGGAAGCTTTCCTTTCAGCGTTGCATACTTGAGCAGTTCCTGGGCATGGAACCACTGCCGGCCGTACACCACAAGATCGATATCGGACCAGGTATCCTCCAGGCCGCAGAGAAACGAGCCGGTACACCCGATGGTTCGAGGCGGGAGGTTGAACAACGATACAAGAGAATAGATCCGGTGATCGCGTGCGACGATGTGTGGCAGCTCCTCCTCTGGTTTTAAAACCCGCCGGATATCTTCCAGGGGAACACGGTGGAGAAGGTCGCAATACTCAGGCTTCTCCTTCTTGATAAGTTCGAACGACTCCTCGAAGTCTACCTTCCGGTAACGCATGCCTTCGGCATTCACCCGGTCTCCGTCAGAGTCAGGCATGTACCGGAGGAGACAGCCAGCCCGTTCCTGGTTATCGTAGGTGGAAACGGCATACAGCCACCCATCCTGATCCTCGATAAAATCACGAAGACGGATGGGTTTTCTCCTCATCGCTCTCACCGCAATGTCTCGAGATATGCATCTACGGCGTCAGCGAGAGCACCACGGCGGAGAATGAGACATTGTTCCAGGTCGACAACCGTGCTGGGCGTCCCGGGCAGCTTCCCGCCGTCAATGAGGAGATCGTGCATCACGTGGCATTCGTCTGGTGTGACAGGGTCCCTTGCACCATGCAGGTTTGCACTCGTGGCCGTGATGGGAGAGTCGAGGAGCTTGATGAGACGGATGGCCACAGGATGTGCGGGCAGCCGGATCCCGACCTGCCCTGTACCGCCGCAAAGAATCTCCGGGAGCGAGGACCTGGACGGGACCACCACGGTCACCGGTCCCGGGAAGAACGCCTCCATGAACGCACGTGCCAGGTCGTCGATCCTAGCAATGCCGAATGCCATCTCCAGGTCAGAGACCGCGACAGAGATGGGCTGGGCAACGGGGCGCCTTTTCGCCTCGTAAACCTTGAGTATAGCCTCATCAGAGAGGGCATCCGCCCCGAGCCCGTAAATGGTATCGGTCGGGTACACCACGAGCCCGTCTTGCCGAAGGATACCAACCGCTCTCTCAACCGGGTCCATCTCAAAATTCCTTTCCCCTGACCCGGTTGATGTCAAACACCGCCTTTTCGCTGACATGCATCACTGCAAATACCCCGGCCTGGATTGGATCGGTAACCACCATGTCCACGTGCTGGGGAACGCTTCCCGCCATCTTCAGTGCAATCACCGGGATACCTGCCTCTCTGACACGATCCACAGCTTTGGAGATCTCGCCTCCCATCAGGGACCCGGCGAGCACGAGGATTGCAGCCCTCGGGAGCCGTGCGACTGCATCAACCGCCTGGGCAACGGTCTTTTCACCCACAAGTGGAATAGTGTCCACAGAGATTCGCTCTCCCCGAATGTTGTGGCGGTCCGCTTCGTTCACCGCTCCCAGGGCAACCTGTGCCACCTGGGCGCCTCCACCGATAATGATGACTCTCGTCCCATAGATGTGGCTGAACGGTTCGACGGAGCAGACCTCTCTTACCGATGGGATCTCCCCCAAATGTGACATCATTGCCGCGGAATCGGAGCAGGCATCGAACTCTATGTAGAGCTCGGCCATTCCATCCCATGGACCGGAATCGAAGATCTCCTGGTGGATCATCAGGATATTTGCATTGTGACCGGCGACTACAGTAGAGATATCGCGCAGAACCCCTCTTCTGTTCTCCGCGATGATGCGCAGGGCAGAGAGATCGGACTCCTGTTCATCCATGGCGGGTATGCGATAGCCGGGGATCGAACCCGGGTTAGAGGCTTGGGAAGCCCCTGTCCTGCCGCTAGACTACTATCGCACGAGAAATATGGTAGATATTATTCGCGTCTGTCCGAGATAAAGGTTCTTTTTTCAGTGGAAGAGGGGGAAAGAGAGCAATGTGCGATATCATCGAGGAAGGGAGCATCTCATGCCAAATCCCTTCGGATCAACGCGATTCTTTTCTTTCACGAGTCTCATGCAGTTCTCTCACCACCTCGCGGTGGAGGGCCAGCATCATGTCCGAGAGGACGCCAAACATGAATATCTGGAAACCGATAACGATAAGAAGGACCGTGAAGATTGTCAGCGGCAGGTGCTCTATCTGACGCAGCCACTCGAGTATGACGTAAATGCCGAGGAAGACACCGGCAATCATGAGGATCAGGCCGATAAGACCGAAGTAGAAGAGCGGGTTGCTCATCCGTGCCAGGCGGTAGATGGTGGCGGTGATCTTGAACCCATCGTGGAAAGGGTTCAGCTTGGTGGGTGTCCCCGGCCTTTTTTTGTATTCGATTGGAACAACAGAGATCTTCTGCCCGCTCCTGACCGCCTCAGCCGATATCTCTGTCTCTATCCCAAAGCCCGCTTCATGAAGATGCATCTGCTGTATCGCGTCCCGGGTGAATGCCCGGTAGCCTGAAAGGATATCTGAGAGATAGGCTGAGTGAGCCAGCTTGAAAAGGCGGTTGAGCACCTGGTTTCCAAAATAATTCAGCCGGGAGAATGCATCCCGGTTCTTGTCGGTCAACCTGTCACCGATCACCTGGTCGTACCCCTCGGCCAGCGGTGCGAGCATCTTCTCCGCATCGGCAGGGGAGTATGTTCCGTCTCCATCGACTATCAGGATATAGGGCTGCTCGATCAGCGGAAACGCCTCGATGAGTGCATTTCCCTTTCCCTTCCCTGACTGCACCTCGACCCCTGCACCTTCTCTGGCTGCGATGGTGCGGGTATCGTCTGTGCTGTTTCCGTCGATGACAAAGATATGGGTATAGCCGAGCGCCCTGAACTCGCGAACCAGGGCCCCGATGGTAGGACCCTCGTTCAGGGTGGGGATGAGGACGCAGACCTGGTCCTTCTCGATGGGCATCGAGCTATATTTAAAAATCCATTGACATAAGTGCTTCCATGCACATCGCCAAGAAAGGCCTGCGGGTGCTTGGTATCGCGGAGAGCTTCTCCTCACGCGAGTATTCGATACTTGCAGGTGTGGTGATGAGAAAGGACCTTCGTGTCGATGGAGCAGCCCTCTCGCGTATCACTGTGGGTGGGAACGACGCCACGGAGGGAGTACTGGCTATATACCGGGAACTTCATCGAAAGGATATCAATGTCATCCTGCTGAGCGGGTGCGTGATTGCATGGTTCAATATCCTTGACCCTGCATCCATCCACAGGGAAACCGGAGTCCCGGTCGTGGTCGTCACTTACGAGGACTCGGATGGGCTTTCGGATGATATCCGCCGCCACTTTCCCGGAGATGCGACCCGCCTTGCCCGTTACGAATCGCTGGGTGAGAGAGCCCCACTCAGCCTCCCTACCGGGCACACCGCTTATATCCGCCCGTTCGGCCTCCCCATGGAGGATGCAAACCGGCTCTGCCGGGATCTCACGCTGGATGGAAAAGTCCCCGAACCACTTCGCGTGGCAAGGCTCGTGGCAAGGGCTGCAATGCGGTTCTTTTGATAGGTGTGCACGCGGGACCCGCAATCCCGGTCAAGCTTGCAGGAGTTATTCGAAAATCCGGGCGCAAAAAAAAAAGTCAGAGGCCTCGCGGCACCGCAGTGGGGCCGTAGGCAGTCCTCTGGAATACGAGGGCGCCTCCATGGTGGTCGGTGATGGTAAGTGTGTCCCCGGTGACAGAGTAACTCGTTGCGTTCTGCAGTGAGGAGAGGAACCGGGCTTCAATATCGCTTGTCCCGGCACAGTACATCAATGTGGACAATACCGGCCCTACCGAAATGCCCCATCCATTGGGGAGTGCTTCTCCCGTGAGAATATATTGCCCGCTGTAATGGTTGCACCCCGCAAAGCCCGATATATCCCCCTGTCCGCTGAATGTCGCGTCCATCTGGGGGCTGATGGTCTGGACAGGTGAAGAACCGCCAGGGCCAGTCATTGCCTTGAGATACCATGTCCCGAGAAGGGCAGGATCCGTCAGGGGAGTCGCAGAGGGGAGGGGGGTCACCGGAGTCACGCTGGTTGGCACGGGGATTGATGGCGTGGTTGACGGCTGTACACACCCTGCGACCATAATTGAAAGGGCCATGCAGGCAATCACCAGGTACGTGAAATGGTTCATATACGCATAGGAGTGTTTTACGGTGAAAGAGATATCGCTGGTGGAGCGCCATGTTTCATATTTTTTTCTCGGCTCCGCAACATGTGACATCAGGCAGTAAAGCTGTGGCGTGAGATAAGGGTTGATTTCGGCCGCTGGTATACTTCGACGGTTATCAGGTCTCCTGGGTGAAACGTCCCATCCGTGAAATCTATAGCGATCTTTTCGTTCGGATTCCAACGCGTATCCCGGCATCCAAGCCCCGCAATAGTCTGTATGCCATAATGATGGGTAGAGATGAAGTGGTGCCCGTTGAGCGTCTCTAAGACGCAGAGAAGCTTCTCCTGGTTTCGATAAAAGACCGCATAGAGGTCGTCATTGATATAAGAGAGCGTGCCATTGTGGTAGAGTGTGACACGCGAATCGTAGTTCATAACGCCATACTCGCTCACGTGCCGGACACTTTTAATCTCAAGGAAGGAGGGGGTCGGAGTAAATATAGACAAGTTGAATGACGGGATAGCGATGGAGAGAAGGAGAAGCGCCGCAAGGATGAGGGTAATTGCAACCAACAGGCAGGTGGCCACGGGGTGTGACACGGCATGCTGACGATCTACTGGAGTCAAACTATCGCAGGTTTTTCTCTTATACGAATAAATATTGCGAATTGAAATGGCTGGCTTTACTCCCTGACAGATAGGTTCCCTGACAGCCTGGGTTTTTTGGTCAGTTTACCATTCATAAGATCTGCGGAATCCCGCGCGAACCGCCGGGACTCCTGGGCATTTCGAGCCAATGGCATCTGATTTCCGCACAGGGGCAGAGAACGCTTTCATTCTTGTTGCATTCAGAAAAAAAGAATCAGGGAATAGGAATGGATGCCCGGTATGTTACGTTCTCCTCCATGAAGATCCAGTATCCCCTGCCCGGGACAAATGGCCTCGAGTCGTTGTGAATCCCATACCCGCCCTTCACGATCGACACCTCATAGCGCTGGAGCAGGGGATCGAAGCCATAGCTGTACTTCCATGCCGGGTAAACAGGTGAGAGTGCATCCCTTGCAGGAACCTCGGTCAGGTTGAGGCTGCCAAATCCGTTCCACCCTGAAAAGAGGTCACGTTCCACGAGGCCCTGCTGAACGGCGAAATTAAGCGGGACGAGTATATGCGCCGTGCTGTATATCCAGATGCTGTCAGTCGGGTTGAGATGCGTGTCTGGATAAATCCTGTCGTATTGCTGTGTTGTGCCATTGAAGCGCCAGATCGATCTCCCCCCGGTATTTACAGGGGAGAATATGCTTCCCGTATCCTGGCCCGGAAGGAGATACCTGGGGATGGAGACCTGGTTCCATCCAGATTCGAACGTGAGGATCATTCCCGGCACCCATGTCGGGGTGACCGTGGGTTGGGTAGTCGGTGCGGTTGTCGGCCCCGTGGTGGGGGTGGGAATAGTCGTGACCGGGGTGGTTGTCGGGGCGGTAGTGATGGGGGTGGTCGGAGTAACCGTGGTCGAGGTAGTGACAGGCGAAGTGGTGGGAGCCGTGGTGGGGGTCGCGGTCTGTGTGGGAGTTGGGGTGGTTCCGCCAAAGGAGAGGGCAAGGTTCTGAGAAGATCCTGACTGGAAATATGCGGTCTGGTCTGCCTGGATCGTCCCCTCCAGCCAGAAGGTGATAAGGACAGGACCGCTCCTGATCTCATCCTCTGTTGCATACACTTTCAATCGCTGGTCAAAGGGCCCGGGACCCCCGTATGACCCGGGACTGCCCACCTGGATCTCCCCGGCGTTCCTTGATCCAATCCTTGCCACAATACGTCCCCCAACCGGCACAGGGAGTCCGGACGAGGTCGCCTCGCCGAAAAATTCCGAGGGGATCTGCATCGTCGGCTGTGTAGTCGGGGCTGTAGTGGGCACTGTGGTGATGGGAGTGGTGGGAGGAATAACTGTCGTCGCAGTTGTCACGGGTGATGTGGTGGGGACGGTGGTGATGGTAGGGGTGGGCGTTGGCGTAGGCGTGGTAGCGATGATGTAGTCATATTTTATGAGGGAATGGTATCCTTCGCTGTCTGTTCGGTCCAGGCGGACCGTGTAGGTTCCTTCCTGTTGGTAGGTGTGGGATATGGTGCCGACCGCATCGAACGTGACGGTCCCGTCTCCAAAGTCCCATCTTCTTGAGTCATCGATTACCGGAAGACTGCTCGTGTCGGTGAAGAGGACGTTGAGGGGAACATTTCCGGTAGTGACATTTGCAGTAAAATCGATACTGGATGCGCCCTGCACATGGGCCGATATGCCTGCAAGGATAAGGGCAAGGACGAGGAGGCTCCGCAGGCATGACTTCGCGTCCAGCGGGTCAGTCCCGGACGCCGGCCACACCACCCACTCACCGCGGGAATTCATTCACGCAATGTGTCTCCACACAGGCAGATATATATTCTCATTGCACAAGGACACCGGCGCCGGGAACGAGAACGTCCCCAGGGGTGCAAAGGTGCGATGCATAGCTTGAAGTATCCTCACACCTATCTGCGGTTGACCCGCCAGGGTCAAGGGGGATGTCACATGAATGCCGGGCTCGACCACCCGGGAGAGGGTTCTTCATACGAGCAATGGAGGACCGCCTCGGAGATGGAAAAAGAAGGGCGTTCTGCCGTGGCAGTGTTGATACACAACCTGCATAGCGATGACAAGTGGGATCGTATCGCTGCGGCAGATGCACTGGGAAATATTGGGGATAGGAACACAACAGGTCCCCTCGCAAAGCTCATGCTGGACAGAGACCACGATGTCAGGTTTGCAACCGCAGTCGCCCTGGGAAAACTGGGCGGCGCCACCGCCATGCAGGCACTGGAACAGGCGAGCAGGGATTCAAACCACTATGTCAGGCTGGCTGCAGAAGAAGCGCTCAGCCGCCTGAAGGACGGCCTGGAATCCTGAACTCCATTTTTACGAATGAATATGCCTGCGGCATTTTCATGCGTTATGCTCGACCGCCCGGCGGTCATTGATGGTTACTATGAAAATATCTGCGCCATTTTCATGATTGTGTTTGCGTGTGTCTCGAAGAGAATCATATAGTTTTTTTTTAGATACCACATCTGCAACCTTTTATCCGCATGCGCATGTGCCCCGCAAGTGGCATGCACCATTGATACAAACTGATGCAGGGCCTCGTATCATGCTCTTCTATTAATGCTGACAAGACAGAGGAATTCATGGCCTACTCGGTTTTAAAAAAGAAGAGGTGGACAGGGGGCGATTCAGGTCTCCTCATCGCCAGTGCGAACCCGGATGGACCGCTCCACGGGAATCACGAAGATCCGTCCGTCTCCAATCTTGCCGGTACGTGCTGCATCGGCAATTGTCCTGATAACATCATCGGCATCGGCATCCTTTACCACCACTTCCACCTGGACCTTCGGGATGAGATCCACCACCATGGTCCCCCCGCGATACTGGAGCCGGATCCCTTTCTGATCCCCCCTCCCGGACACTTCCTGCACAGTCATCCCGTACGTACCCTTCTCTTCGAGGGCCTTTTTCACGAACTCCAGCCTTTCAGGCCGGATAATGGCCTTTATCAGCTTCATCGCCACCACTTCCTAAACCCGCTCGCCGTGCTGCGAAATATCAAGGCCGACATACTCCTCTTCTTCGCTGACCCGAAGACCTATCACCCTGTCCACTGCCACAGCCAGGACAAGTGTGACCACGAAGGCGTACACGAGCGCGGCAAGGGCACCGGCTGCGTTGGCAAGGAACTGGGTGACATTCCCTTCAATGATCCCCGAGTATCCGTTCACGGCAGCGACCGCAAACACACCAGTCGCGATCGCACCCCACAGCCCGCCCATTCCGTGTATGGACCAGGCGTCGAGGCTCTCGTCCAGGCCTTTCCTGATTCGCCACAGCATGCAGCCATAGCAGAGCAGCCCGGCGACAAGCCCGATTGCGATACTCCCCATCACCGTCACGTATCCTGCAGCTGGGGTGATTGCGACGAGCCCTGCAATTGCCCCGCTCACCATGCCAAGCGAACTTGGTTTTCCCTTTACCCAGCTTGCAGCGAGCCAGGCAAGGCCTCCAGCCGCAGCGGAGATGTTTGTGACCAGGAATGCACTCGCTGCGATGCTGTCAGCCGCAAGCGCACTCCCCCCATTGAATCCGAACCACCCAAACCACAGGAGCGCAGCACCGAGGAGGGTCATGGGGATGTTGTGCGGCTCCATGGTGTACTTCCCGAAACCTGCTCTTTTTCCAATTACCAGTGCCACTGCCAGGGCCGCAAAGCCCGAGCTGATGTGGACGACCGTGCCGCCGGCGAAATCAAGTGCGCCGAATGCCATGGCCCAGCCTCCACCCCATGCCCAGTGCGCTAGGGGGTCGTAGACAAGGGTTGTCCACAGGAGGGCAAAGACCAGGAACGCAGAGAGTTTCACCCTCTCGGCAAAGCCCGATGTCACGATAGCCATGGCGATAGCCGCGAAGACCAGCTGGAAGGCAACAAAGAGCAGTGGCGGATACCCCTGGTCCCCGGCCTCCATCCCGATACCCTGCAGGCCTGCAAACTGGAGATCCCCGATGAACCCACCAATATCCTGCCCAAATGCCAGTGAATAACCGAACACCACCCACTGGATGCTGACCAGCGCAAAGACGATGAACGAGAGGGCCACCATCGAGATGAAGTTCTTTCTCCTGACCAGACCCCCATAGAAGAAGCCCACGCCCGGTGTCATCAACATCACCAGGGCCGTAGAAGCAAGCAGCCATGCGGTGGTCCCTGTATCTAAAGCCATTGTCAATCTCCTGAATCCTTCTTCTGATTCTGTTCCAGATAGTCAGCCTGCAACGATACTGTTCCGGACCCTGGCCGGGTACTTCAGGACCAGGCACCTTTCCACCCCTCAATTCATGGGAGAGCCCATCTCCTGTGCGGAGGGATTATTTAGCTCCTTGTCCGGCAGCATCCTTCCGTGATCCTGTATATCAAATGGCTCCCGTGATTCCGGTCATCCGGTTGTACACCCGTTTTTACAGGTATTCCCCACCCCTTCTCTATGAGAGTGAAGGGACGCGGACTTCTGCCCTGGTGACTGGGTAGGAGTAAACTCATTTGATGGGTAGAAGTGTGGTTCCTTGGTATTTATAGTTTTCTTTTTAGTCCAATAAATGGTAAGATGCTGAAACTCCAAGAATCTGATGTGAGAGGGAGATAGAAAATTGATCTTCTAACAAAAGGTAAATCTCCTTTTTATAGACGCGGAACGCCGGGGAAATTCCCCGGCATTCTAGAGCACATTGACCGGTATAATCCCGGCCAGGAGATTTTTTTCGGGAGGTCCAATCGTATGGCTACATATCAGGCCTCCACTTCACTTGTCCGTATGCGGATTGATTGCGGTACATCAATCACAAATATCCTCCCATCACCAGGTCTGCCAGTGAAGGCCTGAGTAGTAATAGCCTTCACTGCCGCCTCTTCGAGATATCCAGGAACGACAACGTCGATCCTCACCTTCGGCAAAAGATCGACTGCGAAGATCCCCGCGCGGTACTGGAGCGCAATTCCCCGCTGCTCTCCCCTCCCCATCACCCCTTTTAGTGTCATTCCAAAAATCCCCTCTTTCTCCAGGGCTTTCTGAATGAATGGGACCTTCTCTTCGCGGACAATTGCCGAAATGCATTTCAACTCGCATCATCCCCGGTTTGTGTGGGAATGCATCCAGGCTCCGTGTCATGAAGTGATGCTTTTCCTTCGTTTCCAGAAAAGAAGGGAAGCCAGCAGGTCCCGGCTATCTCCTTTTCGAGAGGACTCACCAACAGGACTGGATTCCTTTCATCTCTTTTGCGGTCAGCATCCATGCGTTGTCTGTTCCCATAATATGATGGAAGGAAATTATTGGTTAACACTTAAGTAACTTTCCATTTTCTTTAGGAGAAAAAAAATTAATACATTGCCAGGTAGCGGTCAAGCTCCCAGGGATGCACCGCGAGCCTGAACGAATCAGTCTCCAGTTGGGCAATTGAATTGAGGCCTTCCATGATATGTGTGCCCATCGCGTTTCTGATTATATCGTCGTTGTTGAGTTCCGCGTTCGCCTCGATCAGACTGCCCGGGAGCATCTCGATCCCGCGTGATCTCCTCTCCTTTTCAGAGAGATGATATATGTTCACGTCGGTACTTTCGGGGGGTTCGATCTTCTTCCTGATACCGTCAAGGCCTGCTGCCAGCATGGCTGCAAAGCAAAGGTATGGGTTGCACATGGGGTCCGGGCTACGGAATTCCGCCCTGGTGCTGTTTCCACGCGCCGCGGGTACCCTGACCAGCGCCGACCTGTTCGATGAACTCCAGCTGATGTACACCGGAGCCTCGTATCCCGGGACGAGTCGCTTGTACGAGTTGATTGTGGGATTCGCAATCCTTGTGACTGCCTTTGCGTGCTCGAGAAGCCCGCCGATGTAGTAGTAGGCAATATCTGAGAGCTGCTTCTCGCCCTTGGAATCATAGAATGCATTCTTCCCATTCTTCGAAAGAGAGCCATGGGTATGCATGCCACTCCCGTTGATCCCTGCAATAGGCTTGGCCATGAAGGTTGCATGCAGGTTCCTGGCAAGTGCAAGGGTCTTTGTCGCGAACTTGAAGGTAATCACCTTGTCGGCGGTATCCAGTGCGGTGCTGTATTTGAAATCGATCTCATGCTGGCTCTCTGCAACCTCGTGATGAGATGCTTCTATCTCAAAGCCCATCTGGGTCAGTGCAAAGATGATATCCCTGCGCACATCTTCAGCCCAGTCCGTGGGGGCAAGGTCAAAATATCCGCCGAAATCCTGGTATACTGTGGAAGGCCTGCCGTCGACCATCTTGAAGAGGAAGAATTCAAGCTCGGGGCCGGTATTGAATGAGTAGCCCAACGCCTTTGCCTCTGCGATCTGCTTCTTCAGGATGTACCTTGGGTCGCCTTCGAAGGGCTTGTTGCCGTAGGTATAGACATCGCAGATGAAACGGGCGACCCTCGCATCCGCAGGTCTCCAGGGAAGGATGGCATAGGTATTGATATCCGGTTTCAGGAGCATGTCTGATTCTTCGATTCGTGCAAATCCCTCAATGGAAGATCCATCAAACCAGATCCCCTCGGTAAGGGCTTTTTCTGCCTGTTGAACCGGGATTGCCACGTTTTTTGGTATTCCCTGTATATCCGTGAACTGCAGGCGGAGGAACTTGACCAGGTCTGCGTCGATCCGTTCAAGCATCTCAGACACGATGTCTCTGCTCATATGGAAATTAACTTCTACCTAATCAGATATATATTTAACCAATCAGCCCCTATAAGAGATCACATAACGCAGTCGGGCTATAACTCCCTGTCCGGTGCAGGATTCATGTAAAGGCCAGACGACCCGTGATTGATATGTGTGGAATTATTGGAGTCATCGACAGGTCAAGGGAATGCATGGACGGGACGGCGATACGGTCGGCACTTTCCATGATGGATGAACGAGGAAGTGGTGAAGGCGCAGGGTACGTGGCATACGGTGCATTCCCGGAATTCGCCGAATATTATGCGATACATGTCTTCTTCGACACAATCCACGAGACAAAGGCAGCAGTCGACCAGGAGCTCTCGAAGTGGGGAACCATCGTGCACGAAGAGGAGATCCCAACCTACGAGCAGCAGAATATCAGGAAGGTCCACACTCCCTGGCGGTATTTCTTCAAGCCCGATGCAAGGCGAATGCCGAGGAGTACCACCCCGGAAGACGATATCGTCATGCACCTCGTGATGAAGGTGAATACCAGCATTCCCGGGGCCCTCATCTATGCATCCGGGAAGAACCTTGCGATCTTCAAGGCATCCGGGTGGCCTGAAGAGGTTGCTGACTTCTACCGCATACAGGATTACAAGGGATATATCTGGCTTGGCCACAACCGCTACCCGACCAACACCCCGGGATGGTGGGGCGGCGCACACCCCTTCAACCTCCTCCATTGGAGCGTGGTCCACAACGGGGAGATCACCTCATACGGGACCAACCGCCGGTACATCGAGAGCTATGGCTACCGCTGCTCGATGTTCACCGATACCGAGGTGGTCGCCTATCTCTTCGACCTCCTCGTACGCCGCCACCACCTTGCCCCCGAACTTGCGGTGAAGGCGCTTGCCCCCCCGTTCTGGGACGAGATCGATCGCATGCCCGCACCTGATGCACTCCTGAACAGGGCGATAAGGCTCACTTATGGCCCCGCCCTCATGAACGGGCCGTTTGCCATCGTTGTCGCACGGCCTGACTCAATCGTCGGGTTCACCGATCGCATCAAGCTCCGGCCCCTTGTCACAGGCACACGTGGGCCCCGGCTGTACATCTCGAGCGAGGAAGCAGCCATCAGGGTGATGGAACCGGGTGTCGAGGACATCACCATGCCACGCGCCGGAGAGCCCATTATCGGGAGGATATATGCATGACAATCGGAAGCGTGCCGGTAAAGTTCAGGATATCGGTCGACCATGACCAGTGCATGGTGTGCGGCCGCTGCGTCGAGAACTGTCCCTATGACGTCTTCCGCCTGGAGAATGGAAAAATCCACGTGAACTCCAGGAAATGCGTGGCATGTCACCGGTGCATCGCGATGTGCCCACGCGATGCCATCAGCATCCGCGAACGCCCGGTGGATTACCGCAGTCACCCGGTATGGACCACGGAAATCCGGGAAGACATCTATAACCAGGCGCGGACCGGAAAGATCATCCTCGCCGGGATGGGGAACGCAAAGCCATATCCCATCATCTTCGACAGCCTGGTCCTCGACGCGTGCCAGGTCACGAACCCGAGTATCGACCCGCTGCGTGAACCGATGGAACTTCGCACCTATCTGGGGAAAAAGCCTTCAAGGCTTGAGATCCGGGAGAAAGGCAGCGAAGTGGAGGTGCTCACCCCCATCGGCCCGAACCTTCAGCTGGAGACCCCGATCATGGTAGGTCATATGAGCTACGGCGCAATCAGCCTGAACGCCCAGGCGAGCATAGCGAGGGCCGTCTCTGCAACGGGGACCTTCATGGGGACGGGTGAAGGGGGACTGCACCAGTCCCTCTACCCATACCAGGATCACATGATTGTCCAGGTGGCTTCGGGCCGTTTCGGGGTGGACATCAACTACCTTGAGAGGGGTGCAGCCATCGAGATCAAGATAGGCCAGGGCGCAAAACCGGGTATCGGCGGGCACCTGCCGGGGGAGAAGGTGTGCGAAGATGTCTCATGCACAAGGATGATACCGGTCGGAAGCGATGCAATCAGCCCCGCTCCCCATCACGATATCTACAGTATCGAGGACCTCAAGCAGCTGGTGCGGAGCCTGAAAGAAGCCACGGAATGGAAGAAACCGGTCTTCGTGAAGATTGCCGCCGTGCATAACTCTGCAGCCATCGCTGCAGGGATCGCAAGGTCTGCTGCGGATGCGGTGGTTGTTGACGGGTTCAGGGGAGGCACCGGCGCGGCTCCAAAAGCCTTCCGGGACCATGTGGGGATACCGATCGAGGCGGCGATCGCAAGCGTTGACGCGAAACTCCGCTCCCAAGGTATCAGGAACGAGGTTTCCCTCATCGCAAGCGGGGGCATCCGCGAGAGTGCAGATGTAGCGAAGGTGATCGCACTCGGCGCCGACGCAGTCTACATCGGGACTGCTGCACTCGTCGCGATGGGATGCCGCGTGTGTGGAACCTGCTACCGTGGCCTGTGCCCGTGGGGAATCGCCACGCAGAGACCGGACCTCGTGGCGCGGCTGGATCCCGACATCGCCTCCCAAAACGTGGCCAACCTCATCCATGCCTGGACCCTGGAACTCTCGGAGCTGATGGGTGCCGCGGGTATCAACAGCATCGAGTCACTCAGGGGCAACCGGGACAGGTTAAGGGGATACCTCCTTGATGAGTCCATCATGAAAGTGCTCGATGTCAAACCCGTGGGGGCCTGATGCTGCCATGAGCTGCGTGAGAATTGATGCCAAGGGAATGCATTATACGCCCCTCAACAAGGCGATCCGGGAAGCGGTCGCCGCGGGTGCCCGTGAGATAGAGATCGACAACGTTATGGGCCAGAGATTCATCGCTGACGGACTCAAGGGGGACGTCACGCTGGTGATCAATGGAATCCCCGGGGGTGACCTCGGGATGTTCATGAGCGGGCCCACCTGCATCGTCCGCGGGAACTGTGACCATGCCCCGGGAAACACGATGGACTCGGGGCTCATCGTCATCCACGGGAGTGCCGGCGACGCGGTTGCCCACTCCATGCGGGGCGGAAGAGTCTTTGTCAGGGACTCCATCGGATACCGCGGCGGCATCCACATGAAGCAGTACCGCGACAAGCGCCCGGTCCTCGTGATAGGGGGGGGGTTTCGTGCGTTCCTTGGGGAATATATGGCAGGTGGGCTGATTCTCGCCCTGGGTAATCCACCTTCCCTCCCGATAAGGGAACGCGGGCTTGGGTCCGGGATCCATGGAGGCAAGATCGTCATCCGGGGCGACGTTGACGACGCCTCCCTTGGAGTAGGGGCCAGGAAAACTCCGGTCTCCAGGGAAGAGATGGAGGAGGTCGTTCCGCTTATCAGGGAATTCACAGGCTATTTTGACCTGGACCCCGACCCGCTTCTGGATGATGCATACGTACAGATCCAACCGTCAAGCAGCAGGCCGTTTGCAAGCAAGTATACCTGGGAGTGAGAAGTTCATGGCAACCAAGAGTTATGTGGACCTGAAAGCCGAGGTCTGGGACAGGGGCACCTGTGCGGGGTGCGGTGCATGTGTCGCGGTATGCCCCGCGGATGCCATCTGCTTCGACGAGGCAGGAGGGTCGCTCGCACCGAGAAACATCGGCTACTGCAAGCAGCAGAACGACGAAGTGGACTGCGGCGCGTGCTATGACGCCTGCCCCCGCGTGATGAGGATTGATCAGGATGTTCTTGGGAATTACCTTGAGATATACTCTGCAAGGGCAACCCTGGAGATACCCCGGAGACAGACAGGGGGAGCGGTGACCGCACTCATTCTGACTGCCCTTGAACAGGGGTTGATCGATGCGGTCGTCACTGTTACCGAGGACCGCTGGACGAAAAAGCCTGCATCGGTGGTTATCACGGAGGCAGGAGAGATCGTCAGTCATGCCGGGAGTCGTTACAACTGGTGGGTTCCGCTCGTCGCAGCACTCAAGACCGCGGTCATGGAAAAGAAGTGCCGGAAGATCGCAATAATAGGGGTGCCATGCGTCGTGCAGGCCGTCAACCGGATACGGACGAGCGAAAACGATCTCCTGAAACCATTCGGGAGAAGTATACGCCTTGTCATCGGGCTTTTCTGTACGGAGACCTTCGACTACCACATGCTTGTGGAAGTCCTGCTCAAAAAAGAGCACCACGTCGATACCTGGAACATCGATCGCCTCGACGTGCGCGGAAAACTTGAGGTGACCATGCGCGACGGGTCCCTGGTCACAATTCCCCTGGAGGAACTGCAGGGGGCAATCCGCCCGGGATGCCGTCACTGCACAGATTTTACTGCGCTCTTCTCGGACATCTCGGCTGGTGCGGTCGGGAGCAGGAGAGGCCATACCACGCTCATCGTCCGGAACGAGACCGGGAGAGCCTTCCTCCAGGAGGCAATTACACAGAATGCCCTGCTGGTCGGTGAGAACCCGGTGGATACAAGCGCAATCGAGAGACTCGGCCGGATGAAAGCAAAGAATGTGTCCATTGACCGATCCTGAGTGTGATCATCCATAATCCACGATCATTTATTGTCAGAGGTTTATTCCGTGCATATTCATGCGCGTGAACGGTCAGGAAAAGTTAAATGGGATTTCAGAGGAGATTATGTGAAAAGGCAGGGATATGAACTCATGAGAATGACACTACTTCTTTTCGGATGCCTCCTCCTTGCAATTGCAGGGATCGGAATCGCAGGTGCAGCTGATGATCCGGGGGATGCCCCGGCCTTCCCGGGCCAGCCGCAAATCCCTCATTCGTTCTATGGAGCCATCGAGGCGGCAGGGAACCCGGTTCCAGACCGTGTCCCGGTTGAAGCACGGGCCGAGGGCGTTTCCATAGGGATTCCAGGAAACCCCCTCTACTCACATGCCGGAGGATACGGCTCCGCCGATCCCTTCACACCCCGGCTGGAAGTCCAGGGTGCTCTCTCCCGGGGGACCGGCCTGACCTTCTTCGTCGGCGGGATACAGGCAGAGGTGCAGGCCGGGGATTCACAAGGGCCCTGGACCGTCAGCTATCCATTCTCTCCAGGTGAAGTGACTGAACTCAACCTCAGGGTTGCAGTCGAAGTGACCCCTGATCCCGCATACAAGGAGACTTCGGCGCAGACTGCCCCTGTCACAACTGCAGAAAGAACCTCTGCCGGAGGAGTGAACCCCTCGACGGAGATGATGATCGGCCTCATTGCGATACTGGTAATACTCGCGATCGTTGCATTCTATTTTGGGAAAAGAGCGGAAAAATCAAAGAGAGAAGGGGACCAGGAGAGCAGCGGAGAGGGGGATGACCCCAGCCAGAAATGATACTGCTCAGACCGCCTGAACCATCCCCATCCTATCATTTTATCATGATATCAGGATACGACATACCCAGAGGCGACTGGAATGCAGAATTAAGTATCTGAATGATACATCATATCCAGGGACCGCGGAGGAATTCTGCACCAGTCAGGATAGAACAACGATTCAATACGGGATGAATGCAAATGGTTAAAAAAGTAATAATTTTTCTTGCGATCTGCTCAGTGCTGCTATTCCAGGTCTCTGCAGAAGACAGGACATACCTGGAAAAGCCGGATGTGAGTCCCGATTTTTTTACATATTTCAAATACAACGCGAGCGTTGGAGGCACAACGTTTGACAGGGAAGGTCATAGCATGGGCCTCGTCCCATCGCCCATTGTCCTGAAATCGGGGACAGGAGATCTGAAAGTCCCCGTCTATTCGGACTCAAAGAAGTCTGCAACGGCCTTAAACGAGACCACCTCCCTGATATTGAAATCCATTGAACAATACCGGATATGCCCTATGAACCCCGAGTTCAGGAGATTCATCGAGGAATATAACTCGAAGAAAACGCAGGAGTCGGACCCGGAAGATCGCTCCCTTGGACTCATCCCTTCTCCCATAGATATCGGCGCACTCACTGTATCTGATACCTTGGGATCTGATCAAGCGCCCGTTTCCATCGTTGGATCAACGGCATACGGTTATTATCCATCATCAATCACCACTGCTACCCCATCAAGCTGGTTCGACCTGCGCATGACAGGAAAACTCACTCCTGTCCGGAACCAGGAACAGTGCGGGGCCTGCTGGGCATTCTCCACATATGGTTCTCTCGAATCCACGAACCTGCCCGGGATACGGTGGGACTTTTCAGAGAACAACATGAAAAACACGCATGGGTTCGACCTTGCACCCTGCAAGGGAGGAAATTACCTCATGTCCACCGCGTACCTCTCACGCTGGTCAGGGGCGGTAAGCGAGTCGTCCGATCCCTACGTCACGACAGAAAGCAGTTCGCCCGGGAGTGTCCACGTTGTGCAGCATGTCCAGGACGTCATATTCCTGCCCTCAAGGACAGGGCCTCTCGATAACTCCCAGATAAAGCAGCTGCTCCAGCAGAATGGAGCAGTGTATTCACAGATACGGTGGGAGAGCGGATACTTCAACAAAAACCTTGCATCCTATTACTATCCCGGCTCATCCTCTCCAAACCACGCGGTAGTAATTGTCGGATGGGACGACACCTACAGCAGGATGAGGTTCTCCAGTGAAGCACCCGGCGATGGGGCATTCATTGTCAGGAACAGCTGGGGTGAAAACTGGGGTGAGTATGGATATTTCTACGTCTCCTATTATGATACCTGCATCGGACGGCCTTCCGCCCAGTTTCTCTCTGAAGACCCATCCAATTATGATAAGGTCTACCAGTATGACCCGCTTGGATGGGTAACGAGCGTCGGGGTGGGGGGAAACAGCGCATGGTTTGCCAACGTATTTACGTCGACACAGGCTGAAGAGTTGGATGCGGTAAGCTTCTATTCACCTGTCCCGAATACCCAGTACCAGCTCGAGGTATGCAGCGACGTGGGATCCTCACCCCGGGGGAGATCCTCAATCCTTGCCCAGGCAGGGAGTATCCCATATGCAGGCTATCACACAATTGCCCTCTCCAACCCGGTTGCCCTTCAGAAGGGGCAGAAATTCTCCGTCATCGTCAATCTTATCACGCCGGGCTGCAGTTACCCAATCGCGGTTGAATACCCTTACCAGGGATACTCATCGAAGGCGACCGCACGGGCAGGGGAGAGCTGGGTGAGCAGCGATGGGACGAGCTGGACAGATATCACGTCAGTCTACCCGAATTCAAACGTGTGCCTGAAGGCATTCACGCAGATAACGACAACCCCCACGTACAACCCCACTGTCCAGCCGACTGGAGTTCCCACGATGCCTTCCGCAGGGACTGACCGGAGAAGCCCGACCATCAGCATCTCCTCCCCGAAATTTATGGCCAGTTACGCACCGGGAGACGAAGTCAGGATTGCATGGTCAGCGCAGGACAATATCGCCGTGTCCAGTGTGATGGTAGAATATTCTCCTGACAAGGGCCTGAACTGGATTCCCATTCTCCAGCACGCTCCTGCAACCGGCACCTGTCCCTGGGCTGTCCCGGAGAACCTTGCGGGGAGCATCACAATCCGCGTAACCGCAAGCGATGCCGCAGGAAATAAGGGTTCCTCAAGCAGGTCCATAACCGTCAAATCCAGTGCAGCCGCAAGTCCATTCTCCTGGTCGCAGCAGAAGGTGTCTCCGGGGTTGGGTCGGAATCTGACACCACCGGTTGCACTCGTGAGCGTATCTGCCGGCGCTGACCCGATGACGTTTTCCCGTTACGACAGCAGGGAACAGACCTTCATTTCACCGGTCTCCCGGTCCACTGTTTCCGGAGGGAGTCTTTCGTTCGTATCACCCGGGGTGAAGACCACAACTCCAACCTTATTAGAGCAGAGAGCGATATAATCGGAAGGAAGAGAGATGCCAAGAGACAGGTCGCTCTCCCGGGGATGCGTGCTCTGCCACCAGGGTGCCAAGATGGTCCTCTTTGTCACGGGCCTCTGCCCCCGCTCCTGCTGGTACTGCCCCCTCTCCCGGGAACGAAAGGGGAAGGATGTGATCTATGCCAACGAGAAGCGCATCCATACTCCGGAAGAAGCCGCAGGGGTCGCCCGCCTCATGAGCGCGTTCGGCACAGGCATTACCGGAGGGGAACCTCTGATTGTCCTTGACAGGGTGCAACAGTTCAGCCGGCACCTGAAGACGGAGTTTGGGGAATCGCACCACATTCACCTCTATACAGGAATTGCACCAGGGAGAGAGCAGCTTTTGGATCTGCAGGGACTGGTCGACGAGATCCGGATGCACCCCCCATATGAGACATGGGACAGGATCCTTGAGAGCGGGTATAAAGAGGCGGCATGCACTGCCAGGGAGATGGAGTTCTCAGTGGGGATCGAGGTCCCCTCGCTCCCGGGCATCGGGAGCCTCGAAGTGATGCTTCCGTTCCTGGACTTTCTCAATATCAACGAACTCGAATGGGGTGAGACCAACGCCGGGGCCATGCGCGAGCGTCGCCTGGTTCCCGAGGATGGAGTGCACAACGCGGTCAGCGGCGCACGAGGATGGGCAAAGAGTCTTATCAGCCGGCAGAAAGTGCACTGGTGTTCATCGCGGTTCAAAGACTCTGTCCAGCTCAGAAAGAGGCTGCTCCGGGTCGCCCGCAACACTGCGAGGCCATTTGACCAGATTACACGCGACGGTACCGTTCTCTATGGTACCCTTGAAAACGGGGGGGTCGTTCCTCCCCTCTTCCGTCAGCTTGAACCTGACATGTATGAAGTGAGGGAGGGTGCCATCGAGACCGCCTGGTGGGTAATCACCGAGTTTTCCGACCAGCTGGCAGGGGAGAAGAGCATCGTGGAGCGATACCCCGACAGGGGCCTTGTCGTGGAGGTGACACCGGTTGCATGATCCGCGAGCTGCTCTCCCCACTCTATGAGCGCATCGTGCGCCTCCAGTGCCGGCACATTCCCCACCACATCGCCATCATACAGGACGGGAACCGCAGGTATGCCAGGCTCCAGCACCTCCCGCGCTCAATGGGGCATCGGGCAGGCGCCGCACGGACTGAGGAGATGCTGGACTGGTCACGTGAACTTGGAATCCGGCATATCACCCTTTACTCATTCTCGACAGAAAACTTCCAGAGAGATGCAGGGGAGGTCGCGGATCTCTTTGGCCTCTTCAAGGAGAAGTTCCAGAAGGTCACCGACGACCCGAGGGTTCACCGCGACGGCATCAGGGTGCAGATCGTGGGTGACCGGGCACTCCTCCCGGCAGACCTGCGCGAGGTGATCGAGAAGGCGGAAGAATCCACACGGTCCTACACAGGCTACCATCTCAACATCGCGCTGGCCTATGGTGGCCGAAACGAGATCGTGCGGGCCGCCGGGCGGATCCTGGATGGGGTAAAGGCAGGAGAATACACTCCTGACGAGATTACCCCCGAGCTCGTCGAGACTCATCTCCATGCAGGGAAGGACATCCCCCCCGTCGACCTGATCATTCGCACAGGAAACGAGTGCAGGACCTCGAATTTCCTTCCATGGCTTGCAGGCGGCCACGAGTCCGCGGTCTATTTCTGTGCCCCATTCTGGCCTTTGTTCCGGAAGATCGATCTTCTCAGGGCGATACGGGTATACTCCCAGAGAGTTGAGGCACAGCGGGGCATGCACATCGCTGCAGGGGCATACACATCACTTCCCGAAACGGCGGACACGTGACTGGTAGTCCCGGAGCGCCCGTAAAAAGTCTGTCTTCCTGAAAAGCGCCCAGTTCACGTCCGAGAAGAAGAGCTCGGAATACACCGACTGCCAGATGAGGAAGTCGGTCAGGTGGCTCCCACCTGTCTTTATCACAAGGTCAGGAGTATACCGGAAGGTGAGCCGCTCCTCGATGGCGTGTTCCGACACCTCCTCATTCACAAGTCCATCCCTCGCCATCTTCCTGATGCACTCGGTGATCTCCTCCCTCCCGCTCTTCCCTATTGCGACGTGCACGTCCATCCCTTCCCCCATCGTCTCTTTGGTCTCCCCGTGGTGCAGGGTGAGTCGTGCAAAGCCGGCAACCTCCCTGATTCTGCCGATGCTGGAGAATCCCTCATCCCTGCCCCGGGTGCTTATATGGAATGTCACCCCCGTGATCCCGCCTGGCCCACCTTTCACGCCAGGTGCCCTGCCTGCGTGGGCAACCGCCTCCGAAATCTCCACGCACCACCGCGTGACTTCGACCAGCTTGCCTGGCGCCTCTTCCACGTCATCTCCCGTTATCATGAAGCAGATCTGGGCAGGGAGGACCGAGAGCCCTGAAAGAAGCCTTCGTTCATACAGCCACCGGATCATGATGCCCACTCCAGCAGATCATGCATATTCAGGGTATTGATTACATTCCCGGGTCCTGCCCATCCCCTCCGGCAGAGCCGCACCCCGTAATTCATCCAGGCAAGGTCGCCGGGGCCATGGGCATCGGTGCCGATCGAGATAAAACCCCCGTGGTTCACGGCCTCCCTGATGTGAACATCATCGATGTCCATCCGGTAAGGTGAAGCATTGCATTCGAGTGCCGTACCTGTCTCTGCTGCAGATTCGATTACCCGCTGCATATCGATCGCGTATGCCTCCCGCTGGCCAAGCAGTCTCCCGGTAGGGTGGCCGATGATATCAACATGTTCATTCCCGATAGCGGAGAGGACGCGCCGTGTCATCAGATCGGTCTCCTGGGTAAATGCCGAGTGCACCGATCCGACGACCACATCGAGATCTTTGAGAACCCGGGAGGGAAGCCCGGTTGTCCCGTCTGCAAGGATGTCCACCTCGACTCCATGGAGAATCTGGCAGGAGGTGGCGCGGTTCACCATTTCAATCTCGTGCGACTGCCGCTTGAGTGCGGATTCGTCGAGTCCGCGGGCAACCCCGAGGGATGACGAGTGATCGGTACAGAGGAGATAGCTATACCCACACGCCTCTCCTGCACGGGCGAGAGCCTCGAGATCCATGCTCCCGTCACTCCAGGAACTGTGCACATGGAGGTCCCCTCTCACATGGGACCCCTCGATCAGAGCAGGAAGACGGTGCGAAAGGGCAGCATCGATCTCGCCCCAGTCTTCGCGGAGTTCCGGGGGAATTATGTCCATCCCGAGGAATGCGAAGATATCCTCCTCGCGGGAGAATTCATGGACAGTACCTCGGGCAAGGTCGCGGATTCCATACTCGTTCAGCCGCCATCCCTTCCCAAGCGCGATCTCCCTGAGGCGGATGTTGAAGGCCTTCGCACCCGTGAGGTAGAGGAGCATGGAGCCGTACGTGGACGAAGGAGTATACCTGACATCTACTCTCGAACCACGGCACCAGAACGAGCTCTTCCTTTCGCCTTCGTCAATCATCTCGTCTGCGATGCTCCGAAGTCGCCTGTTAAGATGGGAGGGGCTCTCGACTGTGACAATATCGATGTCGCCTATCGTGCTCCTGCCCCTGCGATAACTTCCCGCAACCTCGTACGTTCCCTCCGACATCGCCTGTCTGACCTCGCCGATCACCATGTCCGCTTCCTGCCGGGTCATTCTCATGTCGGACTGGCGGCGCCGGGCATTCGCAATCGCTTTGAGAAAGCCCTGCTCCTTCTTCTCGCCAAACCCCTTCAGGGCCCGGATACGATGACCCCGGGCTGCCTTCTCGAGGTCTTCGATGGTCTTGACATGAAGCTTCTTCCAGAGTACCCTCACGGTCTTTGGTCCTACCCCCTCGAGGGCAAGCATCTCAACAAGACCCGGGGGGACTCTGCCTTTGACTTCTTCGAGTTCGCGGAACGTCCCGTCCTCGACCATCTCCCTGACTTTCTGTGCGATAGCGGTCCCAATCCCCTCGATAGACTCGAGTTCCTCCAGCGAGATGTCTGCAACGGGAGTTGCAAGCCTCCCGATAAGTTCAGCGGCGCGGGTGTATGCACGGACCTTGAACGGGTTCTCGTCAAGTATTTCGAGGATCTGCCCCATGAGATGCAGTTGATCCGATATCCTCCTGTTGGCAACATCCATTGCTTCCGTGCTCACCCCCCAACTGCCGTACCCTCATTTTGGTATTGATCTCTTGATATGCATTCGCTTTTAATGGGTGCGAATAGCGACAATCCAGACACATGCGTTGTATTGCTCGATGAGAAGTTCCCTCACGTTTGGTTGGTTTCCCTGCTGGCTTTTCGTAACTTGGGTTTTTAAAACTATTTTCTGTGAGGAATTATGTGGTGGGGGATGCAATGCCCCGGTTTCCGACATGGAATGAATTCTGGACTCCTCGCAGTGCACGGATAAAGGACTTTTCGCCGTTTTTCAATCTTGCAGAAAGAACGAAGAGGACCTGGATCAATCGCAAAAAGTGAAGAATGGACTAAAAAGAGTGGTGGGCCCGCATCACATGTGCTTGTCGATATCTTTGAGAAGCTGCTTGATGTCGATCCAGATAATGAGTTCGTTCGTCTCCTTGTCCTTCTCCTTGTCCCTGACACTCTTTTTAATGATGCCAAGGATCGACATCTCGTCACCAAGCTCCGATGCGGACTTGGTATCCACGTTCTTCATCTCAAACGTCGAGACCGAGAGGACATCGTCCACCATTATCCCAATCTTTGACTTGGTGTTTTTCTCGTCAAGGACAATAATCCTGCAGTTCTCCTCGGGCTGGTCCGACTCTTCTGTGATACGCATCCGCTGCTTGAGATCGACAATCGTGGTGATCTCACCCCTGAGGTCGATGATCCCCTTGATGAACGCAGGGGTGTTCGGAAGTTTCGTAATGGTGGTATACTCTACCACCTCTTTGACATCGAAGAGATCGATGGCAAAATACTCCTTGCCCAGGAGAAATTCCACCACCTGAAGAGTTCCTGTACTGCCTCCGGCGGCAGCTCCCTGCTGGCTTCTGCGTGCGGAAGCGATGGCCGCTTCAGCCCCCTGTTCTTCGCTTGCGTTCTTTGTCATGGTCATGGCCTCACCAATTAAATTTTGAACTTTGAGACTTCGTTCGAGACCTTTACCACGATATTGTTGACGTTGCCGATGACCTTGGTGATCTGATCGATTGCAGCTGCGGTCTCTTCGCTGACTGCAGCAGCGTCTGTAGCTTCTTTCGCGGTATTGCCGACCAAGTCGTTCACTTCGTTGATGCTTGCAGTGACCTCTTCTACCGATGCTGCCTGCTCCTCGGACGCGGCTGCCACCTCGGTGACGTTCCTGCTGATCTGGTCGATCGATTCGACGATCTTATTGAAATTCTCAAGCGTCTCCTTCAGCGCATCGCTTCCTTCCCTGACCTCTGCATTGGAGACCGCAACTGTCTCGGCAGCAGTCTGGGTCTGCTTCTGCAGATTTCCAATCATCTCCGCAATCTTCTCTGCAGAGGTCCTTGACTCCTCGGCAAGCGACTTGACTTCTGTGGCCACCACCGCAAAGCCACGCCCTGCATCTCCCGCCCTGGCTGCCTCTATGGCGGCATTCAGAGCCAGGAGGTTGGTCTGGTTGGCAAGGTCAGTGATCAGGTTTACGATCTCCCCTATCCTGTCCATCTGGGACTTGATCTCAAGGATGATGGTGTTCACTTCATTCGAGGACTTGGTGATTCCATTCATGCCGTTCTCGGTCTTCCTGGCAAGATCAATTCCTTTCCTCGAATAATCATTGGACTCCTGCACCAGTGCGGAGACCGCCTCTGCCTTGGTGGCCACCTGCTGGATTGTCTTTGAGAGATCCTCCATCGCCTTGAGCACTTCATTGATGCCGTGACTGCTCTGTTCAGCATTTCCGCTGACCGCAGCGGAGTTCTTGGCAACCTGTGCGGATCCTGCGGAGACTTCCTCGATGCTGGCGTTTGCTTCTTCCGCACTCGCACCGAGTTCGGAGATCTGCTGGTTCACCAGTTCAAGGGCTTTCGAGACCTGGATGCCGATGTTGTTCAGGGCCTCTTTAAACTTCTTAAAGTCCCCATGCACCTTGATATCATCATTGAACCGGGCCTTGAAATTTCCCTCTGCAAATTCGTCGGATATCCGCATCCCTTCATTTAGGGGACCAACTACATTGTCAAGGGTCTTGTTAATCCCGGCAATAATCTCCCAGTAGCGGTTTTTGAACTTATCCGCATTCCCTCTCTTGCCCAGTTTTCCTTCCACTGCGGCAATCGATAGCATATTTGACTCTTCTACAAGGGAATTGATATTCTCAATGCACTGGTTCAGATTATTCTTAATCTTGTTGAAATCTCCCTGGTAGGAATCCGTTATCTTTTCCGGGATGTCCCCTTTACTTATACGCTCGACGTAGAGTGCCGCAATGTTCAACGGGCCGATAACTGCATCGAGCGTCTCGTTCAAGCCCTTGATGAGGTTTGCATAATCTCCTTTAAGTTTCGACTCGTCACCTCTGATATCCAGACGACCATCAGAAGCTGCCACGCTCACTGTCGCGACTTCATCAGAGAACTGCTGTATGGTCTTTACCACCCCTTTAAAGGCAGTTGTAACCTCGCTTATCTCGTCCCCGCCCACATCATTCCCGGATTCTGCCTCAAGGATCCTCGACGCAGCATTGATCTCCCCTTCCTTGACCTGGTTGCCAAGGTTCACAAGATTGCCCATTCTCCGGGCAATGGATCTTCCGAACAGGATTGAGACGAGGGCACCGATGGCGATACTTGCCACCAGGATGATGATGATCGCATTGCGTATATCGTCGATTGGCCTTGTGAAGTCTGTGGGGTTGACCCGTGACGCGATTATCCAGTCGAGGGGCTGGAAATACATATAGTAGGCAACAGCATCTTTCCCCTCCCAGATATATGCAATCTTTGCTGGCTTGTCCTGAACATTATCCTTGTTTGCGATCATGGACTTGACGAAGTCTTGATCACCAAGGTTTTGGCCCTGAAGTGTGGGGTGAGAAATGAGTATTCCCTTACTGTCCATTATATAGACATATCCCGTTTCACCGAGTGTGATGCTGTTTACTTCCTCCTTTAGGGATCCATATGTAGTATCTTCAGGTACCCCTACAAAGAGTATCCCTATAATTTCACCGCTTGCACTCTTAATCGGCTCATAGGCAGTGATATACGTCTTACCTACTACATCTGCCGTACCATAGAACGTCTCACCTTTACGGATCACAGCATCGTAGACCGCATCGGAAACGGGGGTTCCAAGAGCCCGCTTCCCATCGGTTCCAACAACATTCGTGGAAATGCGTATGGCCTGGCCATTCATCTTCTGGAAAATGGTGGCCTTGGAACCGGTGATCTGCTCAATCTGATCAACAATTTCGTTGTTATCATTGATGACAAAAGTACTCCGACTCCCACCTGAAAGCACAAGCTTCCCATCAGTTACACTGGGAGTGCCATATGCATAGAAAGTCTGCCGGAGTACATTCAAGTCTCCATTCAGCTTCTGTTGCGCCAATTCATAGGTATTGGCCGTCATTTTTTCTACGTCACCAATCTGGGTTTCAAGAAGGACGTCGACCTGTTCTGATATTGCTGCGCTGGAATTGGAATATGCGACCAGTCCAAGAATGAGCGTTGGGACTGTCACAAGCACCAGGCATATGATAAGGATCTTTGTCCCGATTTTCATCCGGGAAAACCCGCCGGAAAATTTTGACATGCTGGGGAACCTCCACACGATACAGTTATGCTAATAATATATCCAGTGATGCACCACTCTCTTGTCTGCACCCGATGTTCCGGGTGCTATCCCTCAAAGAATGGACCCGATGAGGAAACGCGAAGAGATAATTGAAATTCAATTTTTACATATATAAATATTTGTCTCTTTCATCAACAAAACCAATGCTTAAAATAGTTGCACATTAATGTCTGTAGTTACTGGTATAGAGTATTGAGTTACTGACCTGCAAACTGGTTGTATGAATGGCAGACAGGGGGGATATCGACCGGATCAGGGAGCTGCTGCTGCTGCACCCAAAAGGGCTTACAATCGAAGAAGTAGCACAGGAGCTTGGGATCAACCGGAGTACTGCCTCGAAATACCTCAATTCCCTGGTTTTTTCCGGCGCTGCAACCATCAGGAAACTGGGTCCCGCAAAGCTTTTCTATCTCCGTGAACACCTGCCGCTGAAACATCTCATAAACTGCACGAACGATTGCATCCTTATCCTTGATTCTGATATGGTAATCCAGGAGATCAATGAGAATGCCCTCCTCCTCTTCGATACTGCACCAGAAAAAATAATGGGATTCCAAGCCCTACACACACCTCTTGCACCACTCTTCGACGAGGACACCTGCCAACTACTGAAGAGTTTGCCTGAAAGCAGTGGTGCTGAGAGTACGGGGCGCCTCACGCTTGGATGCATCACGTGGAAACTGACGAAAAAGATCGTCCCCTTGGTATTCCAGTCAGGGAACTTTGGTGCGGGGATTATTTTCCGGGTAGCCCGTGTTGCGGAGACCGCGAGCGATACGCCTCAACATCCGCAGGAAGGGATCGACCCTATGTATGCAAGAGCCTGCCGGCAGTCTTCCCAGTTGAATACGTTGTTTCGAAGGTTTTCCCAGAACCAGCTTTCTCTTGCAATCGATAGCCTGAAGAAGATGAAGCAGGCAGGAAACCCAGGAATGCTCAGGGAACTCCTGGATGAGGAGGCACTAATACTTGAAAACCTTCGTTTTCACCTCAACCTCCTCGAAGAATACCTGGGAGAAGAGATCAGGGCACCGGGGTGGTACTCCCTCGAAGATATTCTCAGCCGGGCCCTTCCCTTGCAGAAAATGGCCCATATACGGTTCTTTTCGGATGTCAGGGGGATCGAGGTTTTCACTGATCGCGACTGCGGGCGCATCTTCTCCACGCTCCTTGAGAACTCCATTATCCACGGAAAGAAAGTTACCTCCATCCGGGTAATCTCAAGAGAGAAGGATGGGGACCTCTCCATTACATACGAGGATGACGGCATTGGAATCCCTGACAAGGATAAACCGTCTCTTTTTGAGTGGGGTCACGGTATCCACAAGGCACATTCTCTCTTCCTCTCACGACAGATGCTGGCAATCACGGATATCTCGATAAAGGAGACGGGCACCTTCGGAAAGGGGGCGCGATTCGAACTTTCAGTCCCCGCTGTGAGGTGGAGAATAAAAAAGGACCGAAAAGTCTAGTCTGTTATGCAGGATCTTTCCGTACAAATATCTTCTGTAATGGCCGAAACGGTGTGAACAGGCCATCCACTTCCCGGCTTAAAAACTCCGACATCCCCATCACATAATATCCGCCAGGGCTCAATCCCTGGTAGAACATACGTACAAGGTCGTTCTTCTGCGCATCGTTGAAGTAAATCGTCACATTCCTGCACGAGATGACATCCAGGTAACGGCTTATGGGAATCCCGGACATCAGGTCATGGTGCTGGAACTTGACTCTCTCCCGAATGTGGGGCTTCACCTCGAACTTTCCGTCTTCCATCTGCCTGAAATGGCGGCGTAACTGGCTCTCGCTCACCAGTTCAAGGGAAGCTTTTTCATACACTCCTTCTTTCGCTTTTTTAAGTATCGTATCATCAATATCTGTCGCGATAACCGTCCAGTCTGCATCTTTCTGGAGAGTGGTCAGGTCATAAAGAAGGATGGCATATGAATATGGTTCCTCCCCTGATGAGCATCCTGCACTCCAGAGACGTAATCTCTTCTTCTGCCGCAGGATTGGAGTCAAAACCTCCGATTTCAAGCACTGGAATACTTGAGGATCACGGAAAAATTTCGTCACATTGATGGTAAGGGCATTCTTCAATGCCTCACGCTCATCCATGTTCTTCAGCAGGAATTCCTGGTATTCCTTGTATGAAGGGATATGCCGGGAATTCATCCTCGATGCAAGGCGGCGCTTGATATAATCTTCCTTGTAATTGGTACACTGGATATGAAAGAGACGTTGTATGGTCTGGAGTAGAGCCTGGAATTCGTCCATGATACCTCAGGATCTCAACGCGATGCCATCTCGAAGAGATATGATAAGAGCTTCTCTATGTCAAGATATAAAACGAGCCTTTGAGATACCCTGCTTCCCTCTTTCTCCCCTGAATCGTCGCTGACGCGGATGATACCTTTAATGAACGATTTGATGGTGCCCTCTCCGCGATTTTCCGTATACTCGATTGCCTGTTCAGGCACTTCGATAACGCTATAGACCTCATCCACCATTACACCGATATTCTCCCCCCGAGCGGTACCAGGCATGAATATGATGAACTTCTGCGATGCAGGCCCTGTATTGCCTGCCGTTGCACCAATAAGTTCGCTGATCGCGATAATGGTGGTTATCTCCCCCCGGATATTTGTCATTCCCGCAATATACCCCGGTGTCCTTGGGATGGGAGTGAGTGGGAGGAACTCTACGATCTCCCGGGTGATATGAATATCCATGGCATAAAAATTCCCGTCCAGACCGAACTCCAGGATATTTGGCATGCTGCAATCCATCAGGCTTTAAACCGGAATGATCCCATGATCTCCCGGCAATGCCCCATCTTTATCTTAATCTCGTTCGTGGCACTGGCTATCTCCTCGATAGACGCGCTGCTCTCCTCTGCGAGGGCGGCGAGGTGTTCGGTATTTCTCTCGTTCTTCACGACAATATCATGAATCTGGTCCACACTACTCATTACATTACCTGTCGCAACAGCCTGATTATCGGTGGCCTTTGATATCTCTGCGATACTGCCTGCGGTATTCCTGACCCCCGCTGCCATCTGGTTCAACGCTTCGATGGTGATCTCCACACTTTTGATACCGGTGATTATTTCTTCGTAGGCTTTCTTCATGGAGTTCACAGTATGGCCGCTGGAGTTGGAGATGTCGCGGATGACATTGTCGATGTTTTTGGTGGCATTCTTGGACCCGCCGGCAAGGTTCCGCACCTCACCTGCCACGACGGCAAATCCCCTGCCGTGCTCTCCGGCTCTTGCCGCTTCGATAGCAGCATTCAATGCCAGGAGGTTCGTCTGGTTTGCAATATCGGTAATGACCTTGACAATATTGCTGATCTCCTGCGTCTTTCCGTCGAGCGTGACCATCTCGTCCATGGCCTTCCGCGAGAAATCCTGGACGATATTCATCTTATCAGTGGCTTCTTTCCCAAGTTTACGCGCACTCTCCTCGGCATTCAGCACCTGCCTGGATGTCTCTGCCATCTCGTGGGAATTTTTTGCTATCTTCTCTACAGTAGCGTTCAGCTCGGCAACCTCCCTGCTCACCTGTTCAAGCTGCTGGATCTGGCTTTTCGCATCGTCAGATGTCTTTTGGGCGGTAGTGGCCACTGTCTGGGACGCACGGGCTATCTCATCTGTTCCTGAAAGGATATCGGTCATTGCATGATCAAGATCTCCAATCATCTCCATGACCTCGGAGATGAGTGCGGTCAGGTTGTCGATGCTCTGGTTAAGATCACGCTTGACTTTCGCCAGTGGATCATCCTTGAATATCTCGGCCTTCCTTGTGAGGTCTCCCCGGGAAAGGTTCGAGAGAACTTCGCCGATCTCCGATATACTCCTCTGCAGCCTTTCTTCGAGGGTGCGCCTCTCGGTGATATTATTGTAGATGACGAAAAGAGACTGGACTTCTCCCGCATCGTCCAGAATGGGGATGCCATACTGCTCAAGTATCCGTGTGCCTGCCGGCATCTCCACGGTTACTTCACCAAAGCTGCGCTTCTTGTTCGTGAAGGCTGCTTTGAGTCCCTCACCTTTCTGGTTCAGGATTTTAAAGCTCTTCGCATTCATCTTTCTGAGCGCTGCACGATCAATGCCAGAAAGATCGCTATATGCCTGGTTTGCCGTGAGTATGTTCCAGCTCTTGTCAAAGATCAGGATGGGGAGCGGGTTCTCGGCAAATACAAGTTGCGTGCGGATTCGGAGATCCTCTGCGACTTTTAATAGAGTGTTGATTGTCTCTGCATATTCGCGACATGCAGGGTCTACCTTATCGCAATCAAGGGTCAGATGGTAGGAAGCCCTTTTTTTAATGGCATCCTGTACGTCAGCAAGACTGTTCTTTTTCACCATGCCACCTCATTTCATGATACTGTCTCCGAAGTAATATATTAAATGATTGTTACCATCTATTACATTTGAGTATCAATAATGTTCAATATTCAATAACGGTGAACACGATGCATGGGACCACGAATTAAAAAAGTGGGATCGGTGCGATTTGGTACGCTTCGCACATCTCGTGTCTGACCTCATACAAATTCTCAAATAATGCCATCTCCAACATGTTGAGCATGAATACCTCGATCCGGGAGGATTTTCTTGAAGCACTCTGCGTGTTATCCCGGAGATCTCCACAACTTCCCACCGTGTCAGAACTGGCAGCCTATCTTTCGCGGGGAGCGTCGGAACTCACCAGTGAACTGCAGCTCATGGAGCAGGAGGGGGATATCCGTATCCTGCCGGACGAGCGGGTTGAACTGACCGAGAAGGGATCAGAGACCGGTAGCCGTGTAATGAGGAAACACCAGGTTCTCGCGCGTTTCCTCTCTGAAGTCCTTGGGATGGACCCTGATGCGGCATCTGAAGAGGCGTGCATCCTCGAACATGACATCTCGGATGAAGCGTTCGAGCGGCTTGACAGGTATATCAGGAGACCGAGAGGACGGGGGTGCAGGATGCTCCAGGGCAGGGCAAGGCTTCCCTCGCTCCTTCAGTTTCCGGAAGGCAGCGTGCTGAAGGTTCTCTCTGTCAGATGTCCCGGGGGGTGTGAACGCCTCGCTGACATGGGCATTTTCCCGGGAGAAACAGTCAAGATTGTCCATGCACTGAACAACAAGACAGTCGTAGTCCAGGCAAAAGGATGCGATATCGCCCTCTCTCCCGAGATCGCCTCCTGCATATTCGTGGAGAAGCGGGAATGAGGCTGGGACTCATTGGAAACCCCAATGTTGGAAAATCCCTCATCTTTCACCAGCTCACTGGACTCGGGGTCGAGGTGAGCAACTATCCCGGCACCACCGTAGATCTCACACGGGGGAATCTCTGTTTTCAGAACGAACGATTGGAACTAGTCGACCTCCCCGGCGTCTATTCACTCGATGGGACCTCTCCCGAAGAGGAGATTGTCAGGTCATTTATCCTGGGAGAGGAGGTTGAGGTACTCGTTGCAGTCCTCGATGCAACCCACCTGGAGCGGAATCTCTATCTCCTCCTCCAGGTTGCAGAATACGGCAAGCCGATGGTTGCCGTGCTGAACATGATGGACGAGGCCGCCAAGAAAGGAAAAGAGATCGATGCCGGGCGCCTCGCCTCAATGCTCGGAATTGAAGTGATCCCTGCAGCAGCTATCCAGGGAAAGAATATCGCCGAAATAATCCCTGCCGCACTCTGCCGTGCACGCCCTCCGATTGTGCAGGTCAAATACGACCACCATATCGAGGCCGCCATACGAAGCATCCAGTCCGTCAAGCCAGTCACCCGTCTCCAGGCCCTCCAGGCCCTCCAGGGTTTTGGGAATGATGCCGATGCACTGGAACTTGCAGGAGCCCTGGCCCCCGAGATAGAGGAGATGCACCGCATGTCGGTGCCACAGATCATCGCAGGGAACCGACATCACTGCGCACATACCATTTCACGGGAAGTGATCCTTGAACTGGAGGAGGAGAAGCGGGACACGCTCGATTCTGTCCTCACTTCCCGGAGGTGGGGGCCACTCATCCTGGTTGCCACGCTGCTTTCGATTCTTCTGGCCGTATTCTTCATCGGATCTTTTCTCGAGGAGATTCTTGTTGAGGTATTCGAGACAATGGTGATATCCCCATTCCTCGCCCTTCCACTGGACCCCCTCATCCAGCAACTTGGACTGGCGTTTCTTCTCGCACTGCAGGCGGGGCTCGGCATCGCCTTCCCATTCATTTTCATATTCTACCTCTTCATCTCGCTCCTCGAAGACTCGGGCTACCTCACCCGGGCTTCATTTCTTGCGGACCGGGCCATGCACCGCCTTGGGATGCATGGCCAGGGGCTCATCCCCCTCATCCTCGGGTTCGGCTGCAACGTGCCGGCCATCATGGGAATCCGCCTGCTGCGGACCCGGCGGGAGCGGGTCATCGCATCATTTCTGGTCAGCATGGTCCCCTGCTCTGCACGGACGGTGATAATTGCAGGGATTGTCGCAGCATTCGTGGGCATTGCAGCGGCCTTGAGCATCTACGTCATCACCCTCGGCCTGGTCATACTCACCGGCCTCGTCCTCTCGCGCATCACTCCGGGCGAACAGTATGGGATGATTCTCGAACTCGCACCACTCCGTGTTCCCCAGCTAAAAAACGTGGTCATGAAATCGTGGTACCGCATACGCGAGTTCCTCTTCATTGCAATGCCCCTCCTCATTGTCGCGAGCCTGATTTTGGGGTTCCTGCAGTATGCAGGGTTCTTTGATCTCTTCCAGCAGACGATATCTCCGCTTTCTGAAGCGGTCCTCGGCCTCCCGGGATATGCCACCACTGCGCTCCTGTTCGGAATACTCAGAAAGGAGATGGCGCTTGAGACACTGATCATCCTTGCCGGGACTGCAGATCTCACAGCAGTCCTCTCAATGGGGCAGATCTATGTATTCGCAGTGGTGAGTGTCCTTTTCATTCCATGCATCTCCACAATCGGTGTGCTTGCACGGGTGGTCGGAGCACGTATCACCCTCCTTGTCTCCATGTACACGCTTTTCCTGGGCATTCTCATCGGAGCGCTTATAAACATGCTCATAAAATGATGATCGAGAGATGTACATCTATAAAACTGGGATCAGCGTTATTGACGAAGTAAAAGGGGGAATTTCCCCCGGCAGCAATATCCTGGTCCTGGCCCCGGCCATGAGCAGCGGGGAAAAACTTGGATACTCGATCATGCGGCCAACCCCCGGGGAGTATGCGCTTGTCCTCTCCACAGTGATGCGTTCTGTGGACCTGCTCGACTTCTTCTCTTCCGAAAAGTTCAACCGGGATTCCATCGGGGTGATCGATGCGGTGACAAAACTCTCGACCCCCGATATCAGCGACACGGCGCAGATAAAATACGTGTCCAGCCCAAGCGACCTCACGGGTATCGGTATCAAGTTCTCATCCATCGTTGAAAGCATCTTCAACGGAGAGTTTCCCCCCTCTGACCAGGCCCTCTTTCCGCCCCCGATCAGGTTCTACATCGACTCACTCACCACCCTCCTCATGTACCGGAAACTGGAGGTGCTGTACCAGTTCCTCCATGTGATGACCTCCAAGCTGAAGAAAATGGAGGCAATTGGGATTTTTATAATGAACAACGAGTCCTTCGACGAGAGGACACTTTCATTAATGAAACAGCTGATGAATGTAGTGATCGAGGTGAAGAGCGAACAGCAGGGTGACTTCCTTCGTATCCGCGGAGTGCCCGGAGTATCCCATGACTGGATGCAGTTCAGAATCCACGCGGGGACCCTGGAGCTGGTGACATGATCCGGACAGGAATAACCGGAATAGACGAGATGCTCGGGTCAGGCATACCGAAGGGCACGAGGGTCGTCTTCTCCCTTGAACCGGGGGTCGAGGGCCGGATGTTCATGTTCAGGACTGTCGCCACTGTCCTGCAGGAGAGAAAGAACGTCCTGATCGTCGCACCCCACTGCACTGGACGCGTGCTCATCTCGGAGTGTTCGGAGCTTCTCAATATCGATATATCCGGGCTTGAAGGAGAGGTACATATCCTGGACAGCACGGTGCGCGATACTATCAATTCCCGTGAGAAGAAGACAAATTCTCGGAAAATTGCCTGGAAGAAGCTCATCCGGGAGACGCTGGACAGGCACTCCATTGACGTTTTGTTCATCTATTTTGATCTCCTCTATGAAGACCTTGGTCTCGAGAAAGCACTCGACCTCATGCCATCAGCCGGACAACAGGACCGGATCACCACTGTCGTTGAGCATCTGAACCTGGAGGGCGACAGCCTCATCGCAAGGTTTGCGTCAGAAAGGATATTCGACCTGATAATTTCTGTCCATTCCGCCTTCACCCTTGTGCCGTTCTTCAACTTCTTCACCCTGGAATATGTCTCGTGGTCAAGGATGCCCCGCAGGTCAATACCGTATACGATCGGAGAGGGGAGCATACGTCTCTATATCCCCAAGATCATCATCACCGGTCCTCCCACATCCGGAAAATCAACCTTTGTAGCGCATGCATCCGAAAGCGGTATCTCTGTTGACCGGGGAGACCTTGACGGGTACCGCACTACCGTTGCAATGGACCTGGGCTGGCTCCATTTCCGTGGGTTCGATATCACCATCTTCGGCACCCCCGGCCAGCCGAGGTTCGACCCCATTATCCCGCAGATCGTGAAGAATGCGATGGGCATCATCCTCCTGCTCGACGCAACGAGACCTGACGGACTCCTCCGGGCAAGAGAACTCCTGATGCTTGCACACGCGGAGAAGCTCCCCTTGGTTATCGCGGTGAACAAGTCGGACCTTCCCCACCATCTTGATGAGAAGACGATCAGGGAGAGCCTGAACATCCGGGACGACGTCCCTGTATTCTTCATCAGCTCGCTCAAGCAATCCGATGTGCATTACGTCGTGGAGTCGATGGTGGACCGGATCACCCGCCACCCTTACTGAAATGGAGGATAGCCGCCACGTGATGCATCTCCCACGAAAGGGGTATTCTCAATACATGGAAACGACAGGGTTAACCTCACAGCAAAAAGGATATGGCGCATTTCCGCAAGGAATTTAAAAATTACAGGAACCATGCTCACATTCATCGGCCTTGGTCTCCACGACCATAAGGATGTCTCCATGCGGGGACTCGAATGTATCCGCGAGGCAGACCATGTATTCCTTGAAGGGTACACCTCCAGGCTTTCAGGAACCTCAGTTTCAGAGATGCAGGCCTACTTCAGGCGGCCAATCCGGGTTCTTGGCCGCGAGGATGTGGAGCAGCATCCCGAGATCGTCCTTGACCCTGCCGCGACCGGCAACGTGGCCTTTCTCACCGGGGGAGACCCCATGGTGTCGACCACCCATGCAGACCTTCGGATACGGGCAGCACTCCGTGGTATCAGGACGGCGCTTATCCATGGAGCATCGATCTCAAGCGCAGTATGCGGACTTACGGGGCTTCAGAACTACCGTTTCGGCAAGTCCTGTTCTCTCCCCTTTCCCGCGAAAAACTGGTCTCCGGCGACCCCCATCGAGGTTATCGGGAAGAACCTCTCGCAGGGCCTGCATACCCTTGTCTACCTCGATATCCAGGAAGAGCGCTGCATGACCATCCCTGAAGCGATCGTCCTTCTGGAGGGGCTGGCAGAGAAGGCGAAGGTCTCCATACCCCTCTACGTGGGAGTTGCAAGGGCAGGATCTGGTGCTCCTGTCGTCTTCGCCGGAACGGCTGAGAAGGTCACGCAGGCTGATTTCGGACCGCCCCTGCATATCCTGGTGGTGCCGGGCCCGCTCCACGTCGTCGAGGAGGAGTACCTGACGATGTTCGGGGGGTTATGACCGGGCGGGGATGGAGGGACGAGCTCTCCTCGCGGCTCGGCCACCTGAGGTTTCCTGTCCCTCCCGGGACCCTCCTCTTCTCCGTCGCGATTGAATTGGAGCGGATGGCGGGATCATACCTCCGCGATGGTGATCACTTCGAATCGGAGGGAGATCCCGTAAACGCGATCGCATCCTGGTCCTACGCCCTGGGATGGCTTGACGCAGGACACAGCCTCGGCCTGATAATGGCCCCATGCCATGACCCCAGGTGGATTTACCAGGACATACGCATTGCATCCACGTCAGGCCCAAAACTCATCGAGAAGGTGCACCGTTACCACGCACTTCTTTCAACCGCACTCGGGGCAGTGTGCCCGGCTGCTGAACCTGATACCGCAATGTCACGCGCTGCGGACCGGTTCACTCTCGTGGCCTGGGTCAACCGGGAGTACGGCAGGTCATTTCTCTCTTCCATGAGAACCCCCAATGCACTCGGGGCCTTCAGTTACGGACATGCATGGCTTGACGCGGGGGTTCGGGCCGGCCTGTTCAGGATAGAGAGGTCCAGGGAGATTTTTACCATCTGAAGGCAGGGGGTCAACAGGAGTGTCCTGGAAATTCAAAACCTATATCCACCATTACAACGGTACCTATTGCGTTCATTTCCCTTTTTCCGCGGACGTTCATCATGAAGAAGAATGAAAAACGCTGGCTTTGGGTGTCGCTCGGGTTCTCCCTCCTGGTCCTTGTCGTAATCCTCTTCTTTACGGTTGATGCGAACACATTCGCCCTTTTACAAAAAGGGGACCCGCTCTTCTTCATACTGGCGCTGCTGATCCACATCCTTGCGATGTGTGTCTGGGCTCTTCGGATCAAATGGATGAGCTGGGGACTTGGATACCAAGTGCCACTCCTCCATTGCATCAACCTGGTCTTTGCCAACCTTCTGGTTGCAGCCATCACACCCTCCCAGGCAGGGGGAGAGCCGGTAAGGGTCCACGAGCTATATAAAGCCGGTGTTAAAGTGGGGGACGCCACCGCCATCGTGATCACCGAGCGCATCCTCGACGGATTTGTGCTCGGGCTGGGAGGTGCGTTCTTTATGCTGGTGCTGGGAAGCATGTGGCAGCAGATCGGGTCTGTGTACAGCTATTTCCTGTATGCATCATGGATCATGATGACCGCAATCGCCCTATTATTTCTCTATTCTGTGAAAAATCCCCTTGTATTGAAGAGATTTCTCCTGCGTGCAACAAGGTATATCGGGAAGATACGGAAAAAGTCGAGAATGGAGAAGTACGAACAGATGATCGACAGGGAGGTAGACAATTTTCACAACACGCTCTCCATGTTCATTTCGAAGGGCAAGACCGGCCTGTTCCTTGGGCTCTTGTGCTCTGCCTGCTTCTGGTTCCTGGAAGCCATCATTGTCTCAGTCATCCTCATTGGCCTCGGCCAGCCGCCGATCGTCGTGGAATCCCTGATCATCCAGCTGATCATCGCTATCATCATGATGATCCCCCTCACCCCGGGCGGATCGGGAATCGCGGAAATACTTTTCACGTCGATGTACAGTATCTTTGTGCCTACTTCCCTCGTAGGAATCCTTGTAGTTCTCTGGAGGAGCATACTCTACTATTCGAATATCCTCCTCGGGCTTCTCGGAAGCCTGGTGATCGTGCGAAGGGAAGCTGCCGATGGAACGTAAATACACTTAAGTGCACCCCGGGTAATCCATTGTAGCAGGCTATGGATCCCGTGAGGTGTTCAGTGAAAGGGGTGTATATGGCCACGGGGCCACTCGGCGCATCCCCGGCAGTCGTCCTGAAACTGGGAGATGATGAGACCTGCCTTCCCATCTACATCGGGCTATGGGAAGCCATCTCGATCCGCAACGCACTCAAGCAGGAGGTTCCCCCGAGGCCGCTGACCCACGATCTCTTTGTCGAGTTCATGAAGTCTTATGACATCATGCTGAAGGAACTCGTGATCGACTCCCTCGAGGACGGCGTTTACTATGCCCGGCTCATATTCGAGAAGGACCGCCACGAGATGAGCATGGACTGCCGGCCCAGTGACGGGATCGCGCTCTCCCTGCGTTGCGGGGCGGAAATACTGGTAGAACCGGGAGTATTTTCAGGTTCATCGGTCTGTTTCTCGGATATTTCCGGGCTGGAAGACCTGGATACCTACCTGACCGGCTGACTATCTCCTTCGTGACTCAAGTTCATCCAGTACGGAAGAAAATTCTATGCCGGCGGCTTTCAGGCTCACAAGCAGGTGGAACTGAAGATCGGCCGCTTCCATCACGATCTCCCTTTGCCGGCCGTTCTTGACTGCCAGTATGTACTCTGTAGCCTCTTCGCCCACCTTCTCGAGCACCCGGTCAATCCCCTTGGGATCGCGCAGGAGCGAGTTGATATAGGAGCCTTCCCGCGGATTTTGCACCCGGTTGCCTATGACCTCCCACAGCTCGCCGAGGATATCATTGCCGGTCAACTGGCTTCTCCTCCTGCCGGACATCCCCTATCTCGATACCCTGGTACCTGCGGAGGAGGAGCCTGGCCTTTTCTATGGTGGCCCCCCCTTTCCCTATTGCCACGCCGAGGTCCCCCTTCTGCCTGACCACGATATCCACGGTCCCTTCCTTTTCTGATTCCTCGATCCCGGTCACTTCGGCAGGTTTGAACATGTTGGAGATGAACTGCTTGATATCTTCCGAGTATTCCACCATCTCCACCTTCTTCCCAAGGACGTTCTGGAGCCTGCGGATGTTCTCCCCCTTCTTTCCGATTGCAAGCCCCATGTCCCCCTGCCTGATGACATAGACAACCCGCTCGAACCTCTCGTCGATGATGCAGTCAAGCGCGGTCGCCCTTGTCAGGATACGTAATTCCTCGATATATCGTCGTTCTTTAAATCCTATAGTGCGTTCCATTTACCTGTCCTTCATGTATATGTGGGAGGGAGCAGGGATTAAAAGATTGGCAAAGGGAACGAAACACCCTGTCAAATTTCGCGTGAGAGAGAAAAATCATGGATACCCCCGCACAGTTCCTTCTATTTCCATTTCTGTACACCGCGGATTCGCGGAAAAAAAATGGGGGAGGTGATCTTCAGCCTATAAGATACGAGGCTGTGACCTGTGCAGTGATCTTCACCTGCCCGGGTTCGATGGGGGTCGGGATTGCCGCCTGCGTCTTCATGTCGGCAGCGCCTCCCCGGACATTCTCGTAGAGGACAGGGGGATAATAGCCGCCGACGGAGATCTCCTTGACGCCCGTTATGTTTACCCCTGATGCAGCCGCAACCACATCGGCATCGCCGCGAGCTTTCTTCACTGCTTTCGTAAGAAGATCAGCCCTTATGGTTTGCTCGAGATCCTCGCTCACCATGAAGATAATGCTGTCGACCTGGTTGGCTCCCGCGCCGACTGCGATATCAATGACCTCGCCTGTTCGCGACACGTCGCGGACGGTAACCTGCAGGCTGTTGGTAACCCTGTAATACTTGACTTTCTGCCGGAACAGGGAGCCCGAATCATCGTAGACGGGATAAATAGAGTAACCGGTGGTCTTCATGTCGATGAGGGCTATTCCTGCCGATTCCAGTGCTCTGCGGACCTCATCCATCATCCGGGCATTCTCGGCCTGTGCGACTTTTACATCGGCATTCTCGGTCTGGACAGAGACCGTGACCTGTGCCCGGTCGGGAGTCACCATCGTCTCGGCGGTCGCAGATGTGATGATCATCCTGTCACCGTTCTCTGCGGCGGATACGCCTGATGCAAGGAGTGCAATCCCCAGCAGCAGGAGAACCGCAATCAGTGGATATCGTGATCGCGACATTGATATCACCTCCACTATCCAGTTGAAAATTCAAATACATTTCCTAGATTGCGAAAAAAATCGCAGCCTTTCATTTTTCCTTATTCAAATCATTGGTAAGGCTGCCCTTTATTTTGCAATTTGCTCCCCCCAAAATAAAAGAACAGGGAAAGTGCATACATTAATGAATTATACATGGCAGCAACGCTTGTCGAGAAGATATTCTCCAGGAGATGCGGACATCCGATCAGGGCTGGAGACGTGATCATGGCTCCCGTGGACGCCGCGATGATCCATGACATCACCGGACCCCTGGCTGTCCAGAAATTTCGCGAGATGGGTGGAACAAGAGTATTTGACCCGGAAAAGATCGTGTGTCTCTTTGATCACCAGATCCCGGCAGATTCTCTTCCCGCAGCCGAGAACCATGTATACATGCGGCGATTTGCAGCCGAACAGAACATCCACAACCTTGACATCAAGGAAGGGATCTGCCACCAGGTGGTGATGGAGAGGGGAAGAGCCGCACCGGGAGATATCGTCGTCGGGGCCGATTCCCATACCTGCATGTATGGGGCGGCAGGGGCGTTCTCGACCGGTATCGGCTCCACCGACATGGGTTTCGTCCTTAAGTTCGGGGCCCTGTATTTCCGGGTCCCGACGACCATCAGGCTCGAGATAGAAGGTGCTTTCGGCCCCAGGGTCGGGCCAAAAGACCTGATCCTGGCGATTGCCGGGGAGATAAAGGCGGACGGGGCCAACTACCAGGCGCTCGAGTTTACGGGAAGTACGATGGAGGCCATGGATATGGCAGGGAGGATGACGTGCTGCAACATGGCTGTAGAGATGGGTGCGAAAGCAGGCATCGTCCCTCCCGACGGCGTTACCTGGGAATACCTGAGGGCCAGGCGGCCAGTGAACCCATTCTCTCTCACAAGCGACCGCGACGCCCGGTTTACCTCCGTTTACAGGTTTGATGCAGACAGACTCTCACCGAAAGTTGCGGTGCCCCACAATGTAGACCAGGTGGTTGACGTTGAGAAGGTCGCCGGGACCCCGATTGACCAGGTCTTCATCGGCTCGTGCACAAACGGCAGGTTCGAGGATCTGCGCGAGGCCGCAGAAGTGCTCGGGAACCGAACCTTCCACGACTCGGTCCGTGTACTTGTGATCCCCGCGTCCCGGCAGGAGTACCTGAAGGCCCTGCGGGCCGGGTTGATCGAGCAGTTCGTGTCCGCGGGGGCGCTCGTAGAGGCCCCCTGCTGCGGCCCATGCATGGGCGGTGCATTCGGCCTGCTTGCACCCGGGGAGGTCTCTCTCTCGACTTCGAACCGCAACTTCCGGGGCCGGCAGGGCAGCACCGAATCGATGGTCTACCTCTGTTCACCTGCCACTGCAGCTGCGAGCGCGATCCGGGGAGAGATCACCGACCCGAGGGAGGTGTGAAGATGAGGACATGGAAGTTCGGGGACAACATCGACACCGATGCCATCATTCCCGGCAGGTACCTGGTCATCTACGATCCACGTACGCTGGCGTCCCATGCATTCGAAGGAACACGAAACGAGTTTGCGGCAGGGGCCCGTGAAGGGGATGTCATCGTTGCCGGAAGGAATTTCGGATGCGGCTCCTCACGCGAGCATGCTCCCCTTGCCCTCTCGGGCGCAGGGGTCCGGTTCATCGTGGCAAGGTCATTCGCACGGATATTTTATCGGAATGCCATCAACGTGGGTCTCCTCCCCCTCGTTTGCATGGATGCTGACAAGGTTGAGGACGGATCTGAACTCACTGTCAATTTACCAGGCGGCTATGTTGAATCCGGTGGAAAAAAGTACCGGATCGAGCCCGTGCCAGCCTTCCTGCAGGAGATAGTGGACGCGGGCGGCCTTGTGGAATATGCAAAAGATCTTGCGGAGGTGAAGACATGCACAGGATCGCAGTCATAGGCGGGGATGGAATCGGCCCCGAGATTATCAGGGAAGGGACCAAAGTCCTCGAGGCGGCGGGGGATCGTTTCGGTTTCTCCCTTGCCTTCGAGGAGTTCGATATCGGGGCAGATCGCTATCTCTCGACTGGGGAACTGCTCACTGATGAGGATATAGAGGCACTCTCGAGGTTTCGGGCAATCTACTTTGGTGCGATCGGAGACGACAGGGTGAAGCCCGGGATACTGGAGAAGGGGATCCTCCTTGCACTCAGGTTTCACTTCGACCAGTACATCAACCTCCGGCCCATACGCCTGCTGGAAGGAGTCGCAACACCTCTTGCGGGAAAAAACCCATCCGACATAGATTTCGTCGTGGTGCGGGAGAACACCGAGGACTTTTATGTCGGGATTGGCGGACGCTTCCGGGGGACGCAGAAGACAGTGCTCGGGATCCAGAGGGAACTCTACCAGGCAAGGTTCGGCCTTGACCTGGAGAGCGATGCAGAGGAGATCGCCTACCAGATCGGAGTTGTCACCCGTGAAGGCTCACGCCGGGTTATCCAGTTCGCCTGCGAACTCGCCGAAAGGAGAAGAAAAAAACTCACTTCGGTTGACAAGGCAAACGTCCTCTCCGATGTCTACGGACTCTGGAGAGAAGTATTCTCTGAAGTGACTGCCGGATACCCCGATCTCGCCACGGAGTTCAACTTCGTAGACGCTGTCACTATGTGGTTCGTGAAGAACCCCGAATGGTTCGACGTGGTCGTCACCCCCAACATGTTTGGGGATATCATCACCGATCTCGGTGCGATGATTCAGGGGGGGATGGGGCTTGCCCCGGGAGGAAACATCAATCCCGCGGGTACCTCCATGTTTGAGCCGATACACGGATCTGCACCAAAATACAGGGGACAGGGTGTGGCCAATCCCATGGCCACCATCTGGGCCGGATCCATGCTCCTCGATTACCTTGGAGAGCATGAAGCGGCAGAAGGCGTGCTGAAAGCGCTCGGCCAGTCAATCCTCGATGGGGTAGTGACCCGGGACATGGGTGGGTCTGCCCGTACCTCTGATGTGGGAGATTACGTGGCTGCCATGATCAAGCGGGGGTGAGACCAGGTGCGGGACATCTCCCTTTTCCCTCCCCCTCTTAGAAGATACACGCAATACCGGATGGCGTAAGATCTCAGGAAGAAAACGGGTCTCCCCCATTTTCCCATATTGCCACATCTCTTCGTTCAGGCCGTCATACTGTCCGCGGTCTCGTGCGTGTTGAAATGGGATAGTGGCCTGCAGTAATCGGTAATGAGGTGGTCCCGGGCAGCCTCCTGCGGAGGTAACGGCGGGAGTTCTACAATCCGGGCTGCACGTTCCCGGTAGCCAAGCACCTCACGAAGAGAGTCAAGAGAAAGGGTGAACCGGTCGCCGTTCATCAGGTAGATGTTGAGCGCTCTCCCAGAACGTGATACCTGCACTCTCCCCGCCTGGCCTCCCAGATATTCCATCCAGTTCTGCTTGACCCTCTCTACAGGTGCAGCAGTACCTTCCTGGATTGCAGCAATGAGGTCATCGATGAGGATGCAGAGCCTTGCACCGTAGATGTTGAGCTCCAGGATCTCGCGGGGGACGCCATCCTCATCAAGGACTCGCTTTCCGTCCCGGCTCAGATATCCTGCCCGTTGCATGTCATCCACCTCTCCTGGTTCCATTGTCTGGAGCATTTGGTATAAATAGACTCGATATGCGCGGGGTGAAAGTGAATAATAAAGGGGAGTGGAAGTCATCCTTCCAGGCATCATCATGCAGGTTTTTTGTGATCCATGCATGCATTCAGGACCGATTCCATGAGTGCAAGTGCCCCTTCGATCCCTGCCAGGGGCCTGGCATGAAGCCTCATCGCACCCCTCAACGGTGGAGTCACCCCGACAAAGGCCGCTGTGGGGAATATAGCCTGTTCGAAGGAAGACCCAAGGACCAGGTCAGGGCGCTCATGTTCAAGCATCTCGCTGACTGTCGCATAGTCCCTTGCCATCTCTACAGGGAACCGCCCGTGGGAAGGGGTATTTCTGGAACCGATGCACGCGATCTCTGCACACAGGTACTCCGACAGCATGGCTGCAACTGCCTGCATCGACGCGGACTGGCCGAAGAGGGCTGCGACGGGGGGGTCAAACCTTCGCTGGTACTTGTCGCATGCAGAAATGATCCGTTCTTCGGCATCAGGAAGAACCAATTCAGAGAGCACCCCTCCGTTTCTCCCGAACCTGTCTTCGAACGCGAGGACGGCCTTCCTCATGCCGGACAACCCGAGCATCGTGCCCAGAGATTCTCCAAGGCATGATGGGATGTCAGGGTTTGCATGGATGGTGCAGGAAGAGATCTCCGAATCGCACGAGAACGCGCCTGCACACAGCGTTGCACCGCATTCCGCTCCGGCAAGCCTGATCAGGCGCTGGATCTCCTGCAGGTTCCCCCTCCAGAAGGGGTCCATCAGCGAGAGCCCGTCAATGTTGACCGAGTCCTCTCGGCCCCCGCCCGGAGATAGGCGCATTGCAGAGAGCGCTGCCAGAAAACCCGCCTCGTACTCACCGGCAAATCCCGGGGCATCGAGCACGAGGACCCGGGTGGAATCTCCGTACCTCTCATCGATCACTGCACGGATGTCCTCACCGATGATCGCCGGTGTGCAGGTGCACAGGACCGCAAGCCGCGAATAATCCCCCTGCAGCGAGTCGATGGTCCGGATCAGCGCGTCGCCCGTCCCGAGGATGAGGTCATGGTCCGTGAGCGACGTGCAGTGTATCGGGGTATGAAGGGTGGTTGCCGGGTAAAAATAACATCCCGCGGACCCGTGGACAATCACACCCATCCCCTTTACCCCCGAAAGGCAGGCAGCTGCCCCCGTCAGCCCGCATGGCCATAGCGGCCCTGCACACTCAGGCATGGCACGTTCTCCTCCATCGCTGCAGCAGCCTCCGGATACCGCTGGTTCCGACAGGAAATGGATCAGGGAGCGGGACGGCACATCCTCCCTCGCATACCTCAAGGCCGAGAGCCTCCGCGAGCTCGTACCCATATTGCAGATGCAGTTCAGCCATCGGTGATCCGTTGAAGGTAATCCTCTGTCCCCTCAGGGGAGCAAAAGCCCTTATCAGGTCCTTCTGAAGGGCTTCTTCGGCTGCAATGGCCTCCGATGAATCAAGGGAAAGACATCTGCCCGTACGCTCGAGGAACCGGAGCGTGCCATCGACCCCGATGGGAAACGAGTCGATATAGGGGATTTTCAACTCCCTGAAAAGATGCTCTCCTAACGGGACCATCGAAGGGTCCCGAAGGACATTCAGCGACGCCTCCCCGAGGGCCTGTAACTGGCCGAGCGAAACACCGCATATGAACCTGACATTCACCGGGACTCCCATGAGCGAGAGGAGGCGGACAACCTCGCGGTAATGCTCGTCCACCTCGTACTCAAGTGTCTTCTCGCCGATGAGGTTGACGGACAGCCCATGCTCCCGCGGCTCCGCGAACCTGGACATCGAGAGGAGTGCCTGGATGTGTCCGGCAAGAAATCCGCCACCGAGGAATCCCGCCGTGGGAATATGCACCACAGGAACCTCACCATGGTGCCGGCATACTGCATCCACGTCATCCCCTATCGTTGCAGCGACGCAGGTGGAGAGGACACAGATCAGTTCAGGTTTCTTTTTCAGCGCACGGCAGAGAGACTCCTCCAGCAGGTGTTCGCCCCCGAAAATAACCTCCTTCTCGGTCATGTCGGTAGATATCACAGGCGGAGGGATACAGAGGTCCCGTGCGGCATGAAGTGCATGAAGGAGTGAAAAATTGTGGTGGGCACATCCTGCAGGCCCGTGAATAAGTGTGATGCACCTGTTGATCTCGGTGGTGACCGAGAGCGCTCCGGTAAGGGTGCACCCGTCATCATTCGGCGTAGCCATATGCAAGTTCTTCCAAGTCCTCTATCTCCAGGGGAGATGGGACGTCCAGGCGGCGGTTCTCCATGATCCGCCTGGCAAGCGACCGGTATGTCCCCGCCTGGCCCGAATCAGGAGCGTATTGGACCACCGTCTTCTTATTCAGTTCCGCGTGCTGGACCACCTGGTCCCTTGGAATGAACTGGATCATGGAACTGCCGATCTTTTCCGCAAATTCGGAGACGAGCTCCTCTTCCCTCGGGAGGTTCTTTGCATTACAGATCACCCCGCCAAGCCTGCACCGGCTCCTTGCCCGCGAGGAGAGCCGGGCGATGGCCTTGCAGATGTTGTTTGCCGCGTATAGAGACATAAGCTCGCCTGAAGTTACCAGGTACACCTCTTCTGCATACCCTTCCCTCATAGGCATGGCAAACCCTCCGCAGACCACGTCGCCCAACACATCGTAGACCACGACGTCGGCACGAAGAGCCCCGAGCCGCTCCAGTATCTGGAACGTGGCGATGATACCCCTGCCCGCACATCCCACTCCCGGCTCCGGGCCCCCGGCTTCCACGCACCTGACTCCATGGTAGCCACTATGTACAACGTCGTCAATGGTGAGAGATCGGTCGTCGCCCCGTTCACGCACAAGGTCCATAACAGTGGGGATGAGCCTGCCCTGCATCAGCATCCTGGTACTGTCCCGCTTGGGGTCGCACCCGATCTGCAGCACATCGAGGCCCTGCTCGGAGAGCGCGGCAGAGAGATTGGCAGAAGTGGTTGATTTCCCGATACCGCCTTTCCCGTACAGGGCGATCTGTTTCATCACCCATTATTGGACGGGGTTGGTTATTAGATATTCTGAAGTTAAGAAAAGTCAGGTTGTATTTCAGCGGGTCCCACAGGTCAGTCCCTTCCCCTAACGAGACCCATGAACAGGACGATCACCGGCATGATCTCCAGGCGCCCGACCCACATGACCACGATAAACACCCATTTCGAGAGAAGCGGCATTGATGGGTTCACGTATCCCGTGCTCATGCCGGACGAGCTCAATGCAGAGACGACCTCAAAGACGATATCAGTCAACCCGAACGACGTGATATGCACCTGCAGGACGACCATCGTGGCGATGAACACGGTGATCACCGAGAGGATGATTACAAGCATGCTCTTCGAGAGTTCCGGCTCGGCAACCTCCACAGGGATGTTCCTTCCCTCGTACTTGAACGGAACCAGGACCCTGCTGCGTACAAAGGCCCGCCTGAACCACCATATGATTCCCCGGTACCCGAGGGCAATTCTTGAGAGCCTTATCCCCCCTGCAGCGCTCCCGCTCGATCCCCCAATAAAGATAAGCATCATGAGAAAGACCGCAGTCACCGCGGGATACAGGTGGGGATTTCCATTCTGGAACCCCGTGGTGCTGATGGCCGAAGTGGTCATGAATATCCCCTGGCGGAACGATTCGCCAATGGGGAGTCCTGCAAGAAAGAAGAGGTCCGCAATCACGATCAGGGCACCGAAGATAAGGAAGATGAAGAGGAGCCTCACCTGCTCTTCTGAAAAAAATGAGACTTTCCTGCTCCGGTAAGTCATGTAATAGAGGGTGAAAGGCGTCGATCCGAATATCATCACCGGGATCAGGACCGCCTCGAGGAAGGGGTTCTGATACGAGAGTATCCCTCCTGCACGCGGTATGAATCCCCCTGTAGAGATGCCGGAGAGGGCAAGGTTCAGCGCATCCCACAACGGGACCCTCGCCACCATGATAAGCCCCGCCGATACCACCGTGAGAAGGATGTATACTGCCCAGATCTCTTTTCCGTTGGCAATCACGCTCGGGAGGATCCGTTCAGCCCTCCTCTCGGCCCTGAAGAGAGGGGATGTGTCCAGGCCTGATCGAAATGCTAAAGTCAGCGAGAGGGAGATCACTGCGAGGCCTCCGACCCACTGCATGTAGGTCCGCCAGAAGAGGAGACTCTCGGGGAGGGAGTCGAGCCCCCTGAGCAGGGAGAACGCGGTCCCTGTCCACCCTGCCATCGACTCGAAGAGGGCATCAGTAAAGGAGATGTCCAGCACCAGCATGAACGGGATGCAGGAGATGAGGGCGAATGCAAGCCATACCAGTGCAACCGAACAGAGCGCTGCAGAAAACCGGACGTCCTCCTTCTTCCTTGGCAGGTAATTGAGGAGAAAACCGCTGCAGAAGAACGCTGCCGGGACAAGTGCCAGGGGTACGAGCATCTCCCATTCTCGGAAGATCAGGGCCACGGGAAGGGGGAGGAGGGTAAGCGGGCTGATGAAGACCAGCATCTCGCCCAGCTCCCCGAGAACGGTGGAGAAATACCGTATCCTGCCCATTCTTACCAGAATGGTTGGCACGTCCAGCCTGATGTATATTTGCCTGGTCCCGCGTACGCCACCTTTTACCGGACTTGCATGGAGCGCCGGTGCGAGATGATCCGCCAGCAGACTATCATCTGTATGAGGTCCGTGGGCGTCAGGAGCGGGCAGTGCGGCAGGAAATCGCGGGGATCGACTCCCGTCTCCCCATGGAGCATGGTGGAAAGGATATCTGCAGATTCACACGGGAACCCGCCGTCGAGTTCGATGCTCCCCATGAGACGTCCCCCCTCAATAACCGGGAGATACTTGACGCTGCACGGACGGGAATGACCGGCAAGAACCGTCCCCAGGTCAAGCTGCATCCAGACCCTCCTGTTCATCCCGGAAAGGGGTTCAAGCGCAAGGGATACCCGGTAAATGTTCTCCTTCCAGCCAAGGCTCCGGCCGAACTGCGAGAACGAGATCCCAATGATTCCCCGGGCATACTTTCGTTGCGGTGCAACATACGACTGGTAATCCGACTCTCTCATCGCCATCTCCCTTCGGACTTCCTGCTCGGTGTATCCCCTTGCCCCCATGTCTCTCTTGAGCTTCCACTCCCTTTTTACGTCCTGTGCAGGGTCCACGAAGAACGAGAAGTCGAGGAGCGCCCGCAGTCCGGGGGTGATGAGGGGATGCAGCCCTTCAAGGATGATGATCCTTGAAGGCTTGAAGAATACCGGGCCTTCGATTTTCCCTGTCCGATGATTGTAACGGTTCTTCTCTACACAAAGCCCCTTCTTCAGCCGTGCGACGTGGCGTTCCAGCGAGGCGAGATCATTTGCCTGCGGAGAGAGAGGGGTTATCTGCAGGGCGTTTCTCTCCTCCCTTCCATAGAGGTGATAATCGTCGAGGGTAATGGTGGAGACAAGGTCTTCCCCGATAAGATCCCTGATGGCTGCGGTGAAGGTGGTCTTCCCTGACCCGCTGTCCCCTGCCACTCCTATAATATACACATAGCCTGACTTCGAGAGGAACTCCTGGAAACTGGAAGAATGGTTCATGGCAGCTCTCCGGTAAGGTCACTTTGGCAAGAGACCCCGTGAACCCAACTGGGAAAATCCCTCATGCCTGGTGAATGAAAAAAGGGAGATCATTCTCCTTTACGTGAGAATACCGAACTCCCTGTGCTTCTTTGCGATGGCATCCGCAAGGTTGTCGAGATCTTTTAAGTCCTTTGCCCCCGGTGCTCCCTTTATGTACACCGGGTCCAGGAGTTCCGGCTCTATGCGGGTGAGCATTCCCTTCAGGACCTCTACAGTCCTTCCACCCCACCCAAAAGATCCTATCACCGAAACAATGCGTGTCTTCGGGCGGAGCATATTGACAAGGTACGTGGCGTATACTGCCTGAGGATGCGGACCGAAGATGACAGTAGGGGTTCCGATTACCACCGTTGCGGAATCAACGAGTGCCATGGCAAGTTCCCCGATATCAGTGACAACAAGGTTGAACGGGAGAACACGTATTCCCCGATCGATCAGTGCCTCCGTCAGGTACTGCACCATCTTCTCGGTGCTTCCATGCATGCTCACGTATGGGATGACGACCTCGTTTTTCACCTTGTCGCTGATCCAGTCCCGGTAGGCGTCAAGGATGAGGTTTGGTTCAGTGTGGATGGGACCGTGGCTCGGCGCGATCATGGCGATGTCAAGGGTGTCGATCTTCTCCATGTGCTCCCGGATGCTGGAAGAAAAAGGCATCATGATCTCGGCATAATACCGCTTTGCCGCATGGTAGACCTCCTTCCAGTCATTCACCCGAAGCGTGCTCTCTGCCATGTGAGACCCAAAGAGGTCACAGGAAAAGAGCACGCGGTCTTCCCGGGCATAAGTGAGCATGGTCTCGGGCCAATGCACCCAAGGGGTGATAAGGAACTCGAGTGTCTTTCCCCCAAGATCGACAGTGTCGCGATCATTGATCACCATGCAGCGCTCGCTGCCGATGTCGAGAAGGTGCGTGACCATGTCGAGGCACTTCTCGTTCACGACGACTTTTGCCTTTGGAAAGAGCTCGGCCATCATCGGCAGGGAACCGGAATGGTCCTGCTCGGCATGGTTGACGACCAGGTAATCGATGGTGTCCACCCTGGCCTTCACGAGGTTTGTGACAAGGTCCATCTCCCTTGTGGGATCGACCGTGTCGATGAGGGCCGTCTTTTTTGTGCCCTTCACGAGGTACGAGTTGTAGCTGGTCCCCTGTGGGAGGGGGATCAGACTGTCGAAGAGGCGCCTGTCAAAGTCAAGCGCCCCCACGGAGAATATATCTGGTGCTATCTCCCGGACAACCATACCTACCACTCACGCCTTCCTGAACTTCTCGGGACTTGCCTGGCAGACCGGGCACCTCCAGCCTCCCGGGAGGTCTGAAAAGTCTGTTCCGGCCGGGATATTCACTGACGGTTCTCCTCTGCCGGGATCATAGACATGCCCGCAAATCATGCATTGATATGAATCCATTCGCTGCTTCTCTCCTGTAACGTTGATGATGAGAATATAATTGACGCATTGTATCCTGGAGAATCCACCAGCATAATGATTTCCATGAAGGATCCCACTTTCTTTTGAAATATCAATCAACTCATATCCGTGGCGGCCAAATCACATCCCATGCATGCTGAAGACGACGGTGTCATGACGGTTGCCCGGCTGATGGCGCTCTCCGCCCGTACTGCACCGAAAGGCAAAGGAAAAGACTCGCTGGTGTGTGTCATCGCGGGACCCGGAGACCTCGCTGCCCTTGCAGGAGAGATGGAGCGGCTCTCAAAAAGCCTGGGGCTTTCTATCTTCACCAGGGATGCGGGGAATGTCTCTGCATCCCAAGCCTGCCTGATTATCGGAGTGAGAGGCCAGGAGCCTGTGGGCATCAACTGCCAGGGATGCGGGTTTCCCTCATGCGATGAGATGGTGGAGGCAACCGGCAAAGTCAACGGGACTGCTGCCCCATTCAGGGGGCCGAACTGCGTAATCAAGATTACAGACCTTGGCATTGCGGTCGGATCCGCGGTCAAGACCGCGTCGATCCACAATGTTGACAACAGGGTGATGTACACGGCAGGCGCCGCAGCCCTTTCCCTGGGATGGCTCCCCGCATGTACCATCGCGTATGGGATCCCGCTTTCGGCTTCCGGCAAGAGTATTTACTTTGATCGGCAGAAGTAGCAGTTTCGCCATAATTATAGTGTAAAATCAAGAACTGGAGTATCTGGTATCGTTTCCTTGCACCCACGGCAGCCACCAGCCGACCGGTAGGACCCCCTTCACAGGAATTCTCAGAAAAAGTGTAAGGGCTTTTGGAAAGCCCCCTGTTCTTCTTTCAATACTTGAAATTTACAGCCGGCGAACGCCGTCCTGGATTGCCATTGACTTGCTGAATGCTTCGATCACACCGGAGGCAGTGGTCTTCTCCTTGTACACAAGGTCGACGCCCTGCATGAAGCCGAGTCCTCCAACTACGTCATCATCAGTGTAAATCCATCCGGTGTTCATGTCATAGTTCCAGAAATGATACTCCGGATATCCCGTTTCGAAATAATCACCAAAGTCTACTCCAGCAGTTCTGCCTTCCATGATATGGGTGTTGATCCATGCGGCTGCAGATCCGGTTCCGGACAGACCAACAGAATAGGCTGCCTCGGTCGGGACATCCGCGGACTTTGCGATGAAGTTCGTGTTCGCCTGGGTGATCTCTGAGACCTGGCTTCCGGTGAACGAGCTGCCCATCTCATAGACATTGCAGTACGGCGGGATGATACCATTATCTCCCGTGGCGAACGGACAGATGAACCGGTCAGCGGCGACCGACCCCTGGCTTACCAGGTCAAGGAGGAGGCTTTCGGATGTCGTTGCCCTTCCCATTGCATCCTCAAAGGACACGTAGTCAAACTGCTCGGTCGACTTGAAGTTGTCCTGGTTCACCACCTTGTTGCCGGTGTCCATGGACTGCATCTCGTTGAACTCGGTGTACCCATTGTCAGCGAGGACCGATTCGGTATATGACATCACTGCCTGGCGCTCGGGTAATGAAAGATACAGATCACCCCCATCTTCCCCAATAGACCATACATTATTGGGACCCTCCCCTGCCCAAAACCATTCATCCTCATCATAGAGTGCACCGAGTGGCGGGTTGTCCCTGATATCCATGGTGGATCCGGTAAACACAATGGTTTCCGAATTTGTCATGGTTCCAAGAACAACTGTGCCTGTGGTTGTTGAAATACCCTGGGTCTCGGTGGTCGCGTTGATAGGATCGGCTGCCATTGCCATTCCCACAATGAGGATGGCAAGAGTAACTACTATAATTGCGAATTTTTTCATTGTACCTCCTACTTTTCATACTGAACTTTTCATTCAGTATGGAATTGCGTTTTTTATAAGGGGTATTTATAAACTTCCCTCTTTTCACTGTGAATAATAATTTTTTTTGGAATTTTTGGCCGCAATCCCACTTTTTAACAAATGTGGAAATTGTCCTCCCAACTCCCAGCACCTTCAGCTGACTGAGAGAAACCACTCAGTTAAAAACACTAAAAAAAGATGAGGGCTTTATTGAATTGCCCCCGTGTTCTTCTTTCAATACTGGTAATTTACAGCCGGCGAACGCCGTCCTGGATTGCCATCGACTTGCTGAATGCTTCGATCACTCCGGATGCGGTGGTCTTCTCCTTATACACAAGGTCGACGCCCTGCATCCAGCCGGAACCACCCAAGATTTCGTAGGGGAAGGCACCAGTGTTCATGTCGTAGTTCCAGAATTGGTAATCGTACCCAATCGGCTCTTCAACATCCCAATAATACGCAGCAGTCCTGCCTTCCATGACATGGGTGTTAATCCATGCTGCTGCAGATCCTGTTCCAGACAGCCCAACAGAGTAACCTACTTCAGTCGGAACGTCAGCTGACTTGGCAATGAAGTTCGTGTTGGCCTGGGTAATTTCCGAGACCTGGGTTCCGGTGAAGGAGCTGCCCATCTCATACACGTTACAGTACGGCGGGATAAATCCCTGATCTCCGGTTGCGAACGGACAGATGAACCGGTCTGCTGCCAGCGATCCCTGGCTCACCAGATCAAGAAGGAGGCTCTCGGATGTCGTTGCCCTTCCCATTGCATCGCTGAAGGCAACATAGTCGAATTGCTCGGTCGACTTGAAGTTGTCCTGGTTCACCACCTTGTTGCCGGTGTCCATCGATTGCATCTCGTTGAACTCAGAGTACCCATTGTCAGCGAGGATGGACTCGGTATAAGACATTACTGCCTGGCGCTCAGGTAATGAGACAATTGTGGGCCCACCAGGAATATTTACCTCAACCCAGAAATTATTTGGATTCATTCCTGGTGGCCAAATAACAACTCCCCCCGGTGGAACGACCGCTCCTATCGCGCCCAATGGCGGATTATCCCGAAGATCCATGGTGGAACCGGTAAACACAATGGTCTCCGAGTTTGTCATGGTGCCCATGACAACTGCACCCGTGGTGGTAGAGATTCCTTGAGTCTCGGTGGTCGCGTTGATCGGGTCGGCTGCCATTGCCATTCCCACGATGAGGATGGCAAGGGTGAATGCAATAATTGAAAGTTTTTTCATCGTACCCCCTACTTTTCATACTGAACTTTTCATTCAGTATGAAAGTGAATTCTATATATGTACTATTTATAAATTCTCGAATTTTGTCCATGCATTTTGATTTTTTTCCGGGATTATGCGCCATATTTCAGATTCATAGTAATTGTGGGAATTGTCTCCCTGTATTCCCGGCACAACCTTCTGATTAGCTGGAACCGCTCACAGGAACACAAAAAAAGGTGAAGGCTTATTGAAAAGCCCCCGTATTCATCTTTCGAGACTGGGAATTTACAGCCGGCGAACGCCGTCCTGGATTGCCATCGACTTGCTGAACGCTTCGATCACGCCTGATGCGGTGGTCTTCTCCTTGTATACAAGGTCGACGCCCTGCATCCAGCCACTCCCTCCAACAAAGCCTCCATCAGTTGGAATGGCCCCAGTGTTCATGTCATAGTTCCAGAACACGTATTCATACCCCCACGGATCGTCGAACGGCAAATAATACGCAGCAGTCCTGCCTTCCATGACATGGGTGTTAATCCATGCTGCTGCAGATCCGGTGCCAGAGAGGCCTACCGTATATGCTGCCTCGGTCGGAACATCCGCGGACTTGGCAATGAAGTTCGTGTTTGCCTGGGTAATCTCAGAAACCTGGCCTCCAGTGAACGAACTGCCCATCTCGTAGACATTGCAGTACGGCGGGATGAAGCCCTGATCCCCGGTTGCAAACGGACAGATGAACCGGTCGGCTGCCAGCGATCCCTGGCTCACCAGGTCAAGGAGGAGGCTCTCGGAAGTAGTTGCTCTTCCCATTGCGTCAGAGAACGCAACGTAGTCGAACTGCTCGGTCGACTTGAAGTTGTCCTGGTTCACCACCTTGTTGCCGGTGTCCATTGATTGCATCTCGTTGAACTCGGTATACCCGTTGTCAGCGAGGATGGACTCGGTATAAGACATTACTGCCTGGCGTTCTGGGAGAATAGCAATGTCACCCCAAGGTGTCCATTCTTCAACCCAAATATTGTTTGGATTTAATCCAGGAGGAATGTCGCCAGGAATCCCAGCAGGTACTCCTATCGCGCCCAATGGCGGATTATCCCGAAGATCCATGGTGGAACCGGTAAACACAATGGTCTCCGAGTTTGTCATGGTGCCCATGACAACTGCACCCGTGGTGGTAGAGATTCCTTGAGTCTCGGTGGTCGCGTTGATCGGGTCGGCTGCCATTGCCATTCCCACGATGAGGATGGCAAGGGTGAATGCAATAATTGCGAACTTTTTCATCGTACCCCCTACTTTTCATACTGAACAGTTCATTCAGTATGGAATTGCATTTTTTATAAGGGGTATTTATAAACTTCCCTCTTTTCTCTGTGAATAGAATTTTTTGAATTTTTGGTCGCATTCCCACTTTTCAACAAATGTGGAAATTGTCCTCCCAACTCCCAGCGCCTTCAGCTGACTGGTAGAAACCGCTCACGGAAATGCACAAAAAAAAGGTAAGGCTTTTAGAAAGCCCACGTGTTCTTCTTTCAATACTGGGAATTTACAGCCGGCGAACGCCGTCCTGGATTGCCATCGACTTGCTGAACGCTTCGATCACACCAGAGGCAGTGGTCTTCTCCTTGTACACAAGGTCGACGCCCTGCATGAAACCAGTTCCTCCAACAATTCCTCCAACAGTGGGAGCGAATCCAGTATTCATGTCATAGTTCCAGAATTCTATTGCATAACCGATGAAGGGAATGCCGAATTCGTAATACGCGGCAGTCCTGCCTTCCATGACATGGGTGTTAATCCATGCTGCTGCAGATCCAGTGCCAGAGAGGCCCACAGAATAAGCTGCCTCGGTCGGGACATCCGCGGATTTTGCGATGAAGTTCGTGTTTGCCTGGGTGATCTCTGAGACCTGGGTTCCGGTGAAGGAACTGCCCATCTCATAGACGTTGCAGTACGGCGGGATGAATCCAGCATCTCCTGTCGCAAAGGGACAGATGAACCGGTCTGCTGCCAGCGATCCCTGGCTCACCAGGTCAAGGAGGAGGCTCTCAGAGGTGGTTGCCCTTCCCATTGCATCACTGAACGCAACGTAGTCGAACTGTTCGGTCGACTTGAAGTTGTCCTGGTTCACCACCTTGTTGCCGGTATCCATGGACTGCATCTCGTTGAACTCGGAATACCCATTGTCTGCGAGGATGGATTCTGTGTATGACATCACAGCCTGGCGTTCTGGCAATGAGACAAATGTCGCCCCTGGGATATTTTGCTCAGACCAGAAATTATTTGGACCTAGTCCTTGAGGCCACATAGCAAGCCCCGTGGCACCTATCGCACCCAACGGCGGGTTGTCACGCAAATCCATCGTGGATGCGGTCATTACCGCACTCTCGGAGTTTGTCATCGTGCCGAGGACTACTACTCCAGTCGTGGTGGAGATTCCCTGGGTCTCGGTGGTCGCGTTGATCGGGTCGGCTGCCATTGCCATTCCCACGATGAGGATGGCAAGGGTGAATGCAATAATTGCGAACTTTTTCATCGTACCCCCTACTTTTCATACTGAACAGTTCATTCAGTATGGAATTGCATTTTTTATAAGGGGTATTTATAAACTTCCCTCTTTTCTCTGTGAATAGAATTTTTTGAATTTTTGGTCGCATTCCCACTTTTCAACAAATGTGGAAATTGTCCTCCCAACTCCCAGCGCCTTCAGCTGACTGGTAGAAACCGCTCACGGAAATGCACAAAAAAAAGGTAAGGCTTTTAGAAAGCCCACGTGTTCTTCTTTCAATACTGGGAATTTACAGCCGGCGAACGCCGTCCTGGATTGCCATCGACTTGCTGAACGCTTCGATCACTCCGGATGCGGTAGTCTTTTCCTTGTATACAAGGTCGACGCCCTGCATCCAGCCGCCGCCATTGAAGATACCATCACCCAGCCAACCTGTGTTCATGTCGTAGTTCCAGAACACGTATTCGTACCCAACCGGCTCTTCTTCAGCCCCATAATACCCGGCAGTCCTGCCTTCCATGACATGGGTATTAATCCATGCTGCTGCAGATCCTGTTCCAGAGAGGCCTACAGTATATGCTGCCTCAGTCGGGACATCCGCAGACTTCGCGATGAAGTTCGTGTTTGCCTGAGTGATCTCGGAGACCTGGGTTCCTGTGAAGGAACTGCCCATCTCGTAGACGTTACAGTACGGCGGGATGAAACCCTGATCCCCGGTTGCAAACGGACAGATGAACCGGTCGGCTGCCAGCGATCCCTGGCTCACCAGGTCAAGGAGGAGGCTCTCAGAGGTGGTTGCCCTTCCCATCGCATCGCTGAATGCAACGTAGTCGAACTGCTCGGTCGACTTGAAGTTGTCCTGGTTCACCACCTTGTTGCCGGTATCCATGGATTGTATCTCGTTGAATTCGGAGTACCCGTTGTCAGCGAGGATGGACTCGGTATAAGACATTACCGCCTGGCGTTCTGGTAAACATACAATCGATCCCATTGGAGTCTGAACGAGCGCCCAAACATTATTTGGGTTCACACCGGCAGTGAAAACCGTTCCAGGAATATTGACACCTTGTGCACCCAACGGTGGATTATCTCTGATATCCATAGTGGATCCGGTAAACACAATCGTCTCCGAGTTTGTCATGGTGCCTAGGACGACTGTACCTGTCGTGGTTGAAATACCCTGGGTTTCAACGGTCGCGTTGATAGGGTCGGCTGCCATTGCCATTCCCACGATGAGGATGGCAAGGGTGAATGCAATAATTGCAAGTTTTTTCATCGTACCCCCTACTTTTCATACTGAACTTTCCATTCAGTATGGAATCGCATTTTTTTTAAGTGTTATTTATAGATTTTCCAGTTTTCTCAATATATTGTAAATTCATTCCGAACTTTCAGCACCCATTAGCAGAGGGCAACATCAACACAGTTATGAACATGGGGTATTGGCACACCACATTTTGGGTGGGACCAACAAGTGTTGAAATCTTCATTTGTGTTATGTATCACGAATAAGGAAGAAGATTCTAATGGGCTCCTTCTCTTACAAAAAAGATACCCACACTGAATAAAAACGCTCGATGCATAAACAGGAATATTTACTTTGATCCGCAGTAATCTGGTGTCAGGTATATCCGTATGGCAACCATGAAAATCCGGGGCGGAGACCTTGACCTCGTCGAATATGAGTTCAACTCCTTCCCCCCAGGCAAGCAGATCAGGACCCTCGGCATAGAACGCCCGGCTTCACTCACGCCTGTCAAAGGAACTGTGAAGGTCAGGGCCCCGGCCAGGATCCACCTCACCGTGCTGGATATGAACAGGTTTTCACCCGCACGCCCCGGCGGTGGCGGAGTGGGGTTTGCCATCCAGCTCTATTGCAGCGTAGAGGCCAGGTGCATTGAGAGGGGCGTAGAGATCGACTACAACCGGCCAGCGATCATCCGGCATTTTGTCGAGGTATTCAGGGAGATCTCGGGATACGAGGGAGGGTTTGCCATCAGGGCCACCGACCACCAGCACCAGCATGTCGGCCTTGGTTCTACGAGCACAATCATGATCTCCCTCGCGCATGCCCTCAATTATGCCGTGGGATCTCCGTTCAACAGTGACCAGCTCCGACGAATGATCGGGTATAATTACGTTGAGGAGACTGTCGAGGGGAACGTTGCCTTCGGTTTCGAGACAGGTGTGGGGCCGGCGGTCAGCATCCACGGGGGTATGGCCATCACCGGCGACGAGCTCGCCCTCGTCTACCACCACCCGTTCGCGGAAGGAAAGAACGTATTCATCGTGATCCCCCCTACAGACATCTCATCCGCGGGGACCCAGGAGTTCGACCTGCTGATGAACAAGGCCAGGGTGCTTGACTACCGTGACCGCGAGATCAAGGCTTACATGATCATGATGGACCTGATTCCTGCTCTCGAGAGAGAAGATCTTGAGAAGATAGGTAATATCATCTGGGAGATCGAGTTCCGTGGTTCGAAGAGGGCGGAGGTGGAGCACCACAGCTACGCTATCTACCGGTACATGAGCCTCCTGCGAGAGGCCGGTCTCGAGTTTGTCGGGATGAGCTCGGTCGGGCCCTCCATTGCCATCATCACCTCCAAGGGAAGAGACGAAATCGAGAGGATTGTGAGTAACCTCGGCCTCGGGGTTGCGGTCGTCACCAAGGTTGACAATATGGGCCTCCAGATCACCCATGAGGGAGGCAAATCCCCTTCCGGCAGAAAGAAAGCCCGGTGATCACGGAAATGGTGGAGCGGCAGGGGCGTTTGCGCAGGACACTGCGGATATCCACTCCCCCATGACGCCGCACTCAACCGTTTTATCAGCCATTTGGTCCCTGGAGTGCGACAGGGAATGATTTATGCCAGGCCCTTCCATATATATTGGCTCATCATATCCCTGCATTCCCTGGATGATTCGCCCGTTTTTCAAGGTGGCGTGCAGCTGGGTTTGCCGGGATCTCCGCGAGGCATTCCTGCATGCACGAATTCAGTATTGCGTATGATATCTATGCCACCGCCCGGAAGGCAGCAATCGAGCATGGCGCACGCGAGGTCAGGTCGGTGAGCGTGGAGTTCGGAGAGATGGCAATGGTCAGCCCCGAGCAGGTCAGCTTCCTCTTCGAAACCCTCGTCGAGGACGACCCGCTGATGAAGGGTGCGAGCCTCACGGTGTCAGTTATTCCGCCACTCTCCCGCTGCACATGCGGGTACGAGGGGACGGAGCGTTTCGTATGCCCCCGGTGCGGCGGGCTGCCGGAACTTTTGAAGGGGAGAGAGATACTGGTGACCAATATCGAGATCGAGGTGAACGACGAATGAAGGTCAACCTGATGCACGGCGCGGGGGGTGAAGTGATGGGGGAACTCCTCCAGATACTCACGCGGTTCGAGCACCGGAATGCAGGGGGCGTGGGGCTTGAATCACTCGATGATGGTGCCGTGATACCGATCGGGGGGGTAAACATCGTGTTCACGACTGACTCCCACGTGGTCCGGCCTATCTTCTTCCCTGGCGGGGACATCGGGAGGATCGCAGTATGCGGGACGGTCAACGATCTTGCCATGATGGGCGGAAAGCCCATTGCCCTGTCGTGCGGGATGATCATCGAGGAGGGCTTCGAGAGTTCCGATCTTGAACGAATCGTCCTGTCCATGGATACGGCACTCGGCGAGTGCGGGGCAAGTCTCGTCACGGGTGACACGAAGGTCCTTGAGAGGGGTGCACTTGACGGAATCGCGGTGAATACCGCAGGCATTGGTATTGCCGACCGGATCATCAGGGACAACGGCCTCCAGCCGGGCGACCGTATCCTTGTGAACGGGACACTGGGGGATCATGGCATGACGATCATGGCGGAACGGGCCGAGCTCTCCCTCGGCGGGCAGCTCGTATCTGATGTCGCACCGCTGTGGGGGATCGTCGAGAAGGCCATGGCTGCAGGCGAGATCCATGCAATGAAAGACCCGACGAGAGGGGGATTTGCCAGCGCCATCAACGAGATGGGGAGGAAGAGCAACGTCTCTGTCCGGATATCGGAGGCAGATCTCCCGATTAGGAGAAGCGTGAGAAGCGTTGCCGACATGCTTGGGATCGACCCTCTCCAGGTCGCAAACGAAGGAAAAGTGGTGATGGGGGTTCCTGCACGCGATGCCGAAGCGATACTCGAGGCGATGCGTTCGCACCCTTATGGGAGAGAGGCTGCCATCATCGGCGAGGTGGTCGCCGGGTCCCACGTGATCATGGAGACATCCGTCGGGGGCGAGCGTTTTATCGAACCCCCGGTGGGAGACCCGGTTCCGCGGGTCTGCTGATTCAGGAAAAGCCCTTTCCTTTTGGGAGGTACGTCTGCAGGAGCGAGAGGGCCTCCATCTCCCGCTTTCCCCCGCACCTGCGGACAATAGATGCATGGTGCTCGATGAGTTGCATCAGTGCAGGGTCCTTCTTCGCCACGTACCGCGTTGCGTGGACTGTTGCTTCAATAATACTGGAAAAACCCCTGTTCACCGGATGCACCGCGCAGGTGAGCATCTGTTCATAGAGAGGAGTGAGATCCACCACCAGAGCCTCTTCTGTCTCCCGGCTCACCCTTGATGAGAACACTGCCCAGGCCTCCGCACCAGCGAGACGATGCACCCATAAATCCCCAATCTTCTCGGGGACAAACCGCTCCCGGCCAATGTCCCCGAACGCCGTCTCCACGTACACCACCGGGTCGAAGGTGATGTTTGCGACAACCCAGCCATGACGGCGGATATTTTCGGCAGTATGGCTTCCGTGGAACACCACCATCCTCTGAGTCCCCTCGCGGCTGATGATCCCCATAGGGGCCGCATTCCAATGAGTGGTCGCAATCACCTCGTTGATCCCGTCCCTTATCAGTCCCATTCCCATCCCTCTCCAAGGGCTATGTAGAGGGCAGCAATGATAATATCTGCGATGGATCCCGGGTTGATCTTCTTGTCAATGCACTCCTGGTCGAATGCCTGGAGATCGCGCAGTCCCTCGCGAACCTCCCTTGCCTTCTCCATGGTCTTTGATGCCACGTCCGGGCCATGCTTTTTGATGACGAACGTATCCGGCTCGAGGGAAAGCAGGCCAAGGAACGCCTCGACCACCGCCTGCTGGCCGCTCCCGGCAGCGTGGATGAGGTCCGCGCCTCTGCGTGTCATCTCGAAGCCGTTGATCCACTCCCTTGCCACCATGTCCCTGGGTGCAGAGAAAAGCATGAGGTCATAGAGGGTCATGCCCCGGGATCGTATTTCCATGATGGATGAGGGGTCGTGCACATCGAGTTCGTGACCCTGAATAACACGAACCTCGGTCTTTCCAAACGCGCGGTAAAACTCCACGGCATCATCAACAGTGGTGCTGCCGACGACCCTCGTTGCACCGGGAATATCTCCCCCCATCAGGAGGGGTATAAGGAGTATGAATGCCCCAAAATGGGTATTTCCTCCCCGGTGGCCGCTGGTGCATTCCACCGCCTGGTGGATGAGGGCACCTGGGCCACCCTCGCTTCTCTCCGCAGCCTCCAGTGCCGGGCGGGCTAGTATCGCGGATGCAAGAAAATGTTCGAGCCTCGTAGTCTCATAATCATGGCAGCGGTCGACGTTCCCTGGCTTTGGGTACGCCGAGACCTCCAGTATCATTGCCAGCTGCGCACGGTCAGCACGGGTGAGTGGCCGCATCCTCATAAAAGAGATGCTGCATGATCTTATCAGCCAGCTGTTTCTTCTGTCGCATGTACTCTCTGTTCGAGAGTCCGGCCTGCCGAAGCGTCATCTCCCTGAACATGCAGGGGGATGAGTCCTTGCAGCACCAGGCAAGGCTCCCAAAACAGGTCTGGCTGCCGAAATCAAGGGGGGTTCCGGCTACCGCGTTCTGCTTGAATGAGAGGTAGTCCTCCCGGGAGAGCCCAATCTTTTCAAGCATCGGGATCAGAGGGCAGTTCTTGACAGGCATGCAGCAAAAGGCAAGTGACCTGATATCTCCTCCCCTGCAGAGCTGCTTTGGGGCGTTATACCACCCATGCTCATCGGTGAACCTGGAGATTGCCGCATCGAGGCCTGCGAGTGTCCGTTCGTCGGACTGGCGGGCGAGTGACACCATGTCAGCTCCGTGGGAGAGCATGTCCTTCATCTTCTCAAAGGTATTGACGGAGTTATTGGCAATAACAAACAGTGGGCTGTTGTTCCGGATCTGGCGCACTTTCTGATACCCGAAATCCATCAGGTCCACGTGGATGATGTCGGCACCTGCTCCCCATATCTTTTTTACCAGCAGGAGGTCATCCGCACTGACCCCCGCTCTCATCTTGACAGATACGGATACCTCCTCTCGCTTCAGTGCGCGTATGTATTCACCCAGAAGATCAGGGTGGTGGAGGAGATATTCGCCGCAGCGTGCCCGGACAAGAGGCTCCTGACGGCAATGGGCGTCGATCTCGTAGATTACGCTGTCACCTATCTGCGAGGCTATGACCGCGAGCGAATCCGGACTGCCTGCCCTCAGGTTCAATCCGCAGACAACATCTGAAGGAGCCATGCGCGATACCTGAGCAGCCAGTGCCTCGACGGGATCTTCGTAGAGAAATTCCGGGCGTCCTGCTGCTGCCAGGGTCCGGCTTGCTTCCATGGTGGGTCCATCGATTGAGTAACCACCCAGGAACGCAGCTCCAATGTGTGCAGCCCTCTCCAGTGCATACTCCGCGTCAACAATTCCCGCCATAGCTGAGACCGCTATCGGGGTCTTTACCACCCGTTCATTCAGCAGCAGGCCATACCTCTCGTAACTGCGCATCGCTTCCATGGTACGACTCTCATCTCCGGAAAAATCGCGGTCCCCGAAGTTCTTATAAATTTAATTTTTCATGGATATAAAAAGTTGGACGGTATCGAGACTTTCTTCTCCCCGCCGCTGTTCCGGCCTTGCATCTTGGCCCGCCGCTGCCTTGCAGCCTTTACGGGGATAGGCGTTCGGCGATTATCGATAACCATTTACCCGTGCCAGTGTTACTAATATACATATGAGTAAGAAGGGACTTTTACTGGTCGGACATGGAAGCAAACTCCCGTACAACAAGGAACTGGTGGAGAACACTGCCAGGCTCATCACCGGGAAGTACCCGGAATTCATTGTCAAGTGCGGGTTTATGAACATGAATTCGCCCAGTATCGAGGAGTCAATGGCAGAATTCCAGAAAGAAGCCATCGATGTCCTTATCGTAGCACCCCTGTTCCTTGCAAAGGGCGTCCACATACTCAAGGATATCCCTTCGGTAATAGGCATAGAGGAGGGAAAGAGCAAGGGTGTCTTCTCCTTGAATGGCAGAACAGTGCCTCTCCTCTATGCCGATCCCATTGGATCGGATCCCCTGCTCGCAGAGCTGATGGTCAAGAATGCCAGGCAAGCCCTCAAGACCCTCTAATGGTATGAAAATTCTGGTACTGGATACTATTCACGGAGGGAGAAAGTTAGCAGCTGCATTGAAGGAGCGCGGCCATTCCGTGGACATGGTGGACGTCTACCGGGGGGCAGAAGGGATCAGTTCGGGGCAAGCCGAACAAAACGACTATGACCTCGTGGTCGCACCAGTCCACCTGGATCCTGGACACCCTCTGCTGAAGTCGATCCCCGCTCCCGTGGTTACCCATCACCAGGCAGTGAGATGGTTGATTGGAACGCAGGTGCCACACCCCCTGGTAGAGATCACAGGCGCCCGGGGTAAGACAACGACGGCGCATGCACTGGCGCACCTCATGGAGGGGCCGGGCATTCTTCATACCTCGCTCGGGACCACCAGGTATCCTTCAAGGGAAAACTTCAGCAAAACGGGCATCACACCTGCCTCGCTCATCGATGCTGCATCTTTTGCCCATTCGCGCAGCGGATGGCTGATCGCAGAGGTATCGCTTGGGTTCACCGGGGCCGGGACACTTGGCATCCTGGCCTCTATGGAGACCTACCGTTGCGCGGGAGGAAAGAAGGATGCACTTGAGGAGAAACTCCGTTCCGGGTCCGCCCTCCCCCTGGTCCTCACCCCGCCAGGAACGGGCCGGTGCCAAAACAGGCTTCCTGCAGATGAGATTGCGAGGGTCAAAGATGACGGATGCCAGTATGCCTGGGAAGGGATACGCGGAGAGTTCAAAAATCCCCTCCTGGAACACGCAGCATATCGCGATCCGCTTGCACTGGCAGCCGCCGCCGCCTGCATCCTCGGTATCGATCCCGCCTGCCTCTCGACATTCTCTCCTGTTGCAGGAAGACTGGCCCTCTCCTGGACTGGAAAGACCGCAATCATAGATGATTCAAATTCTGGCACCTGCGCAATGACTGCGGCACAGGCGATAAGGTTTGCAAGGCACGCGACCGGACGCGCTGGCCCGCTCACTCTTGTCATCGGCAAAGAAGAGGGATCTATCTGCGAGGGATTCCCAGGAGAAGCCATCGTGGACCTGATCCAGGCGGAATGCCCGGACCGCGTCATCCTGGTCGGACGTGAATACGGCTCGTTGATACCAGGCTCACTGCGACGTAAGATACACATCTCCTGTTGCAATTCCCTCGCAGACGGAGAAGCCCTGGCCCTGGATGACGGCGATGCGGGCATGGTGGTGCTGGCGGTGAAGACATGGCGGTGAATCCCATGAAATACATGCAGCCGCGGCCCAGTTCTATCGTAGCAGCCCTCTATACCGCACGCGACCTTGGGGTCGACGTGGCAATCCTGCACGGACCTTCGGGGTGCTCCTTCAAGCATGCCCGTCTCCTCGAGGAGGACGGGATGAGAGTCCTCACGACCTCTCTTGCGGATCATGAATTCATATTCGGAGGACAGCAGCCGCTTGAGGCGGTTCTCCGTTACGCGGAAGAGACATTTTCTCCCCGAAGGATCGCAGTGGTTGGGACCTGTGTGTCGATGATCATCGGCGAGGATCTCCAGTCAGCCATCCGGAACGCGGGCATCTCCACTCCCACGATATCGGTCGAGATCCATGCCGGGTTCCCGGAGAATATCGATGGAGTAATTGCCACCCTCGAACCTGCGGCCGCAGAAGGCTGGATAAGCGAAGATGAACTTGAACGCCAGAAACGGCTTCTTGCATCCGCCAACGAGGTCGAGCGGCTGCGCGGTGCGGCGTCCCGGCCGTATATCGAGCCTTCCCGGGGTGACCTGAAGCATCTCGCCGCAGAACGGCTCCTTGCCCTCACACGGAGCGGCAGAAAAGGGGTTGCCATCATGAATGCAAAGAAAGAGACCGCGTACATGTTCGCAGACGAACTCCTCGCACTCCACCAGGCCTGCCCGGGTGCATCCATCACATACATCGCGAACCTCGAGGAAAGGGGGCTTCCCAAGGTTCGTGAAGACGCCCGCCGCATCCGGGACGAACTCTGCGAAAAGGGGCTCTTTCCAGTTCTCTGCGGAGCCCTGGACGAGTATGGGGCCAACGGGGATACGCTCGGAGAGAGAATACGGGCACTCTCCCCGGAATTTGCGTTCATCGTCGGCGTTCCGCATGCAATCCCCCCCCGATACCTCGAAGGAGTGGAGTGCATCTCGGTCACGAATGGCCCACGGCAGGTTGAACCCCTCAAGGATCAGGGGCACCGGTACGTGGTGGTCGAAGTGGACCTTCACCCCAGGACGCTCGGCGTCACCCACCTCGTCGAGAGCGAACTTGGTGCCGTCATCAGGAGCATGGCATGAAGGCGCTGATGATCGCCGGCGATCGCTCCGGGAGCGGAAAGACGAGCATCACGCTTGCAATCGCCTCCCTGTTCGCAAGAAAGATGAAGGTCCAGACCTTCAAGGTCGGGATGGACTACATCGACCCGTCCTACCTCACCGGCGTCACCGGGCGACCCTGCCGGAACCTGGACACCTATGTCATGGACAGGGATCAGGTCAGAGCCGTCTATACGCACGGGTGCATGGGGGCCGACCTGGCCCTCATCGAAGGAGTGCGTGGCCTCTATGAAGGCGCAGAGGCGCTCGAAGAGACCGGGAGCAGCGCCTCGGTGGCAAGGTGCCTGGATATCCATGTGGTGCTGGTGGTGAATGCGCGGAGCATCACGCGAAGTGCGGCTGCCCTTGTCAGGGGATTCCAGGCCTTCGATCCGGAAATCCGTATCGCAGGTGTCATCCTGAACAACGTGGCAGGAGATAAGCACATCCGCAAGGCCACGACTGCGATCGAGCATTACTGCGGCATCCCGGTAATCGGTGCAATCCCCCGCATGCCTGAGATGGAACTCGGGATGCGCCACCTCGGGTTGATGCCCTACCGCGAGGGGCAGGAGAACCGAAAGTTCCAGGAAAAGATCCGGGCGGTCACAGAAAATATCGGAGAACATGTGAACCTTGACCAGCTCCTCTCCGTTGCATGTGCCACTCCCCCGCCTCAACACAAGCCGGATATCTTCAAACCCGCAAAGGATCCGGACCTGAGCATTGGAATCGCCTACGACGAGGCCTTCAACTTCTATTACGCAGACCTCTTCGACGTGCTGCATGCCGGGGGGGCCCAAACCGTCCTCTTCAGCCCCCTTCATGATTCGCTCCCTGACGCTGACGGCTACATCCTTGGCGGGGGATATCCCGAGCTCTTCCTCCCCGAACTCGCCGCACGCGACGGGTTGAAGAATGACATCCGCAATGCATCGGAGCTTGGAGTTCCCATATATGCCGAATGCGGCGGGCTGATGTACCTCACCGAGGCCGTCATACTGAAAGACGGGTGGCAGGGTATCCAGGGTGAGAGAATGTACCCAATGTGCGGGATCTTCAAAGGGACGACGACCATGCCTGCAAGGAGGGTGGTCGCGTACGTGGAAGGGAAGAGCCTTCCAGGCTCCCCAATGGGTGAGAGCCATTTCAGGGGTCACGAGTTCCATTATTCCGACGTGTCTCTTTGTCCCGGGACCCGGTTTTGCTACTCGCTCTCGCGAGGTGCCGGTATATCAGGGGGATCAGACGGGGCCCTCATGAACAGGACGCTTGGGTGCTACACGCACCTTCATCCGGTGGCAAGCCTTCCCATGTTCTCCCATTTCCTTGACGCCTGCCGAAAGCCTGCGAGGGCCTGATTCAATCAGCAGGTAAAAAATACCAGGAGAATAAACATTCATTTCATGTTCGTCTATATCGATGGGAAGTTCTATCCCAAAGAGGAGGCCAGGATCTCTGTCTTTGACCATGGCCTCCTCTATGGAGACGGGGTGTTCGAGGGGATAAGGGCATACAACGGCCGGGTGTTCCGCCTGCAGGAGCACCTTGACCGCCTGTACGATTCGGCGAAGACCATCGACCTCTGTGTCCCCCTCTCAAAAGAGGAGATGACCAGCGCGATCATCGAGACGCTCCGTAAGAACAATCTGAAGGAGGCGTATATCCGACCCATCGTGACCCGTGGCATGGGAGATCTTGGCCTCTGCCCCACCAAATGCCCAAAAGCGACGGTCATCATCATCGCAGTGGAATGGGGAGCCATGTATGGGGACCTCTATGAGAAGGGACTAAAAGCTGTCACCGTCTCGGTGAGGCGTAACCCCTGCTGTTCCCTGCCGCCGAACGTAAAGTCCCTCAATTACTTAAACAACATCCTTGCAAAGATCGAGGCAAACTGCAAGGGAGGAGACGAGGCCATCATGTTCGACATGCAGGGGCACATCTCCGAAGGGTCCGGAGATAATATCTATATCATCAAGAACGGAGTCATCCTGACTCCTCCCACCCTGAATAACCTGAGAGGAATCACCCGGATGGTGGTGCTGGAGATCGCCGGGCAGCTTGGGATTCCTGTGCAGGAGACCAACCTTGGCTATTTCGATCTTTACACCGCAGACGAGGTCTTTGTCACCGGAACCGCGGCAGAGGTGGCGCCCATTGTCTTTATCGACGGGAGGAGCATCGGTTCAGGCCGGCCGGGCCCCATCACCCGGCAGTTGATGGCTGCGTTCAAGACCGTCACCGAGCGAGAGGGCACCCCCGTCTATTGAGAAAAACTCCCCCCATCTACCGGCTCCACAACCCTTTTTACCGTGAACCGCCAACTAAAAAGAGCAATTGCTGCTATAGTGTAGTCCGGCCAATCATGCCGGCCTTTCACGCCGGCGACTGGGGTTCGAATCCCCATAGCAGCACTGTTTTTCACATTTTTTCCCCCCTTTAACTTAGCCATATCCTGTTTTATTAGAGAAAACGACGAATATTTTTTTATAATAATCATTCCAACACCCGTAGGATCTCCCTTCATGAAGATACCAAGCCGGAATTCTCAGCCTGGATCTACCCGCATCCATCTCATGGCCATCGCATTGGCAACGTTCACCATCCTGGTCTTGACATGGATTGCTCTTCATTCCGGTATCGCTATCATCTACCAGAATGCCTATTATATCCCCATAATCCTCTCCTGCTATTTTTTTCAACGGAGAGGGCTTTATTTCTCCATCGGCCTCATCTGCATCTATCTCCTGACGCTCGTATGGGCCTTCCCCACAATTGAAATCATACTCCAGGGACTGGTCCGGGTGCTCTTCTTCCTCCTCATTGCATTGCTGGTAACCTATCTCTCTGAGACCATCCAGAGAGAGAAGTCAAGGTACAAGGGTATCTTCTCCTCCTCTGAATCGGCCATCATCATTTTCAGGAAAGCCCCCCTTGAAATCATCGAGGCAAACCCGCAATGCACTGAGATTACCGGTTATTCCGGTGAAGAACTGGTCGGTTCCAACGTCGCTGACCTTTTCTTAGACAAAGACCGCCTGGCACCATCCTTCGCTGGAGTGGATGGGCCTTTCACGCACCATGAAACAGTGCTCATGCGTAAAGACGGAGACTTGAAGACCGTGCTCCTCTCGACAGGCTCTGCAGAACATGGAATCGGCACTGTCACCATGCAGGACATCTCGCTTCGCAAACAGGCTGAAGAAACCATAAAAGCAAGTGAAGAGAAGTTCCGTATGCTCTTTGAACACAGCGGGGACCCTATCATGATCCTTGGCATGGACGGCTCGATTCTTGAGGTAAACAGCGCAGCAGTGAAGATGCTCGGCTACACGCGTGACGAATTGACGAAAATGAATGCCCGCGATATTGATACCCCCGACAACACGGCCCTGTTTGAGAAGCGGATGCGAGAACTGCATACATCCGGAAGAATCCTCTTCGAGACTGCCCACCGGACGACATCCGGGGAGGCAATCCCAATCGAAGTGCATGCCACGCTTATCAGGTTCCAGGGCAAACCTTCAATCCTCAGCACCCCCCGGGACATATCAGAGCGAAAAAGGGCAGAGATTGCCATCCAGCAGGCAAACAGGAAACTGAACCTCTTAAACAGTATTACACGCCACGACATCCTCAATTCCCTGACGGCACTCATGGGTTACCTCGAACTCTCGCTGGAAGATACGAAAGATCCCCAAATGAGAGAGTATATTCACGCGGAGATGCGGGCGGCGCAGACCATCCGGAAGCAAATCGAGTTCACGAGGGATTACCAGGACGTAGGTGTGAAATCTCCCGGGTGGTTCTCTGTCCCTGTCATGATCCGGCAAATGAGAAGCCGCATTGAAGATTCAAAAGCGCGGATCGAGATAGACCTTCCCAATTTCGAGATATTCGCGGATCCGCTTGTCGAAAAGGTCTTCTACAATCTCATGGAGAATGCCATCCGCCATGGAGAACACACCACGCGGATCAGCTTCACTTCTGAAGAGCGCGACGGCAATCTTGTGATTGCCTGCTCCGATGACGGGCCGGGAGTTCCACTCGACAAAAAGAAGGCTATTTTCAACCGTGAGTACTTCAAGCATTCGGGGTTTGGGCTCTTCCTCTCCAGGGAGATCCTGGGAATTACCGGTATACAGATCCAGGAGAACGGGGTTCCGGGGAAAGGGGCGCGGTTCGAACTGATAATTCCCCCGGAGGGGTTCAGGTATCCCTGATACCCGACGCTGCCCTCACCGGACTCCTGCAGCAGCCGGGCCTTGAGGTGTTTTCCTCAAAAAAACACATGATTCTCATCGAGACACACGTATACAAAATGAAAATCGCGGATGCGATTTTCACATTAAAAAAGGGGGCAAGAGACTTCCCCATGGCGCCCAATTCAGGACCAGGGAACGATGCAGCACGCTGTGAGAAATCCATCCCTGCAAGAGCTGATGGCCGGCTCCCTGCCTGGCGCATCAGATCCAGGAACAATTTTTCTCTAAAGCACGCATATCACACTGATACCTGGCTGAACCATCTCACGGGGGCTTGGCAGGCACCCTCCTGCCAAAGGAACAGGTTCAAGAAGAGGCCTCTCCCAATCTCGAGCAGGATACAATCAGAGCGGGTATGGAGCGCGAGGCAGGCCGGGGAATTACACGGCAGGCAGATCATGGAAGAGAAACGTGGAAAATTTGTCAAGGGAGCATGGATCGAAGAGGAACAGGTGAGCGCAAAACCGGGAGATGAGGTGAAAACCGAGCCCATTGATCAGAGAATCGACCGGGTTACCTCCGTGTTCACGACCTCTTTTCAACAGGTTATCGGTCTTGCGCGCGACCTTGTCACTACTCCGGAAGGGCATGCGCATATCGAAAAGCAGGTCAACCAGGCAGTGACGCAGATCGAACGTGCCATCTCTGATGTATTGAAAATGGAACGCGAAGAGAAGCCTTCTGACTCATCCGATGGTAAGAAGGAGATACGGATCGAATAGGCAATCAATGCGACAATGTATCTTTTTTCCTGATGCATGCCGGCGGGATTAAAGCGGGATCCAATGGAGAACACCTGGGAAGAACGGCTCATCACCTTCCTTCGTCAACCCGAAATCGGGTATGCCGGTCCTGGGGCGGATGCAATTGCACGGTATTCTGCAGCATTCACTCACCAGTCGTACATCAGGGAGGCGCAATGCGGAGAAGAATCTCCTCCTCCTTATGAGGATTATGAGAGGCTTGAGTTTCTCGGCGACAGAGTCCTGAACCTTATCGTTGCAGAGTACCTCTTCTCTCTGGGGCATCACAGCGAAGGGAGCATGACCTCGTGCATGGAGGTTGTGAAGAACCAGCACATTGGTGCAATAGTGCCCTCACTCGGTATTGGGTTCACGGAGATGATACGTGTGGGGCGGAACCAGCAGAAGACGACAAGGATCATCGCAGGCTCTTTTGAGGCGTTCATCGGAGCTCACTACCTTGAGAGAGGGCTTGAATCCACGAGGAGAATGATCATGCGCCTCATTGGGGACGACATTGCCGCATTCTCTCCAGGCGATAACTACAAGAAGATCCTGCAGGAGGAGCTTCAGGCGACCCTTGGGACGCTCCCCGTCTACGTCCTTCATGAGAAGAAGGGTCCGGACCACCGCCCTGAGTTTGTATACAGGGTCCTCATAGGCAGAAGAGTCGCTGGCGAAGGAAAGGGTCGCAACAAGGCCGAGGCTACCCAGAACGCCGCCCTGGATGCCCTTCGGGCCCGTGGAAGCCTTTCCTGAACCGAAATTACGACAAGGCCATAATTACATGGCCTCGAAATGGTTGCCGTGGCATGGGAGCTGCGGAGCACTTATGTGGTCCCATGTCACTAGACATACGTATACGGGACTGTTTCCCACGTAAGATCGTGCCTGGAGCAGTTTCTTCACCGCAGGGGGTTGATCAGGCTGATGAAAAAGATACTTGCGGCAGTGGACGGATCCCCGCTCACTCACAACGTGATCATGGCTGCAGTTGAGGAGGCAAGGTGCCATGGTGCGGAACTTCATATTGTCCATGTGCTGGAGAACGCCTGGGCAGAAGGAGACGTTGCAAGGGAACTGGCAATACGTGACCTTGAGGAGGAGGCTGCATCCCTCCTCTCATCGATGAAGGCAGAAGCAGAAGCACAGGGTGGCGAGGCCGTATTGCACCTTCTCAGGGGTCATCCCGGAGACCGGATCGTTGACTGCGCCATTGATATTGGTGCTGACATGGTCGTTCTCGGGTCATTGGGCAGGAGCCAGGTCAAGCGGATGATAGCCGGGAGCGTATCCACCTTTGTGGTCACCCACTGCCCCATCACCACCATGGTGGTAAAACCCGGTTCCTGAATGCCGCTCCCGCGTGAAGAGCATGAGGAGAGAGTGGTCTTTCCTCTGCTCCTTTGGGAGAATCCGCGCCAGCCCGGCAATTATCCAAACCTGCCACACGCCAGACAAGTCACCCCATGAACCCCGGGCCTTTGATCCGCTTGCAATCCCTTTGCCTGCTGAGAGGGAAGAATTTCATCGTCAGAAGTCTAAAACTCTGCACGATTATTCATCGATGAACGATGCTTGCTCCGGGAATGACGGTCCCACCCTGCGGCAGGGAATCATCCAGGCAGTGGTACTTGCGGCAATCGCAATGGCAGTTATCGACGGGATCGTGGTGAGCATCGCCCTCCCATCGATCACGAGGGACTTCTCTTCCGACGTGGCCCTTTCTCAGTGGATCATCACCGCCTACCTCGTTACCGAGACGAGTCTGCTCCTCATCTTCGGGAGACTCTCGGAGTTCACTGGGAAGAGGACACTCTTTTTGGCCGGGCTCGTGCTCTTCACCACGAGTTCTCTGGCCTGCGGCCTTGCAGCCAGCCTGCTCGAGCTCATCGTATTTCGCGTGATCCAGGCCAGCGGTTCCGCCATGATATTCTCCATAAGCGCGGCCATCCTCTTTGAGACTTCGGTCCCCGGCAGCCAGGGGAAGGTGATGGGCTACATCGGGGCGGTCACGGCCGCGGCGGGCCTCGCGGCTCCGATCCTGGGCGGTTTCATCACCGACGCCCTGGGCTGGGCATTTATTTTCCTGATAAACGTCCCCATAGGGGCTCTCGGCCTGGTTCTCTTCGCCCGCCATTCTCCACCCGGTGAAAGGCGCGACACGTCCATACGGATGGACTGGGCCGGGTCTGCTACCCTTGTCATCGCGCTCCTCTTTCTTGTACTCTTCCTCGTCCGGGTGTCATCTGCTCTCTCGTGGTCTGCCGAGTCAATGGTATTCCTCCTTGTATCAACCCTCTCCATGATCCTCTTCCTGGTCGCAGAATCCAGGAGCTCCCATCCACTCCTTGACCTCTCCATATTCAGGAAGCTCGGTTTTACTCTTCCCAATCTTGCCATGGTATGCATCTACATGGCATTCTTCATGCTGAACCTCATCGGACCTTTCTATCTCGAGGGGGTGATGGACCTGACACCATCCCAGGTAGGGCTCGTCTTCCTGATCGCCCCTCTGATCATGGTCATTGCTTCCCCCCTCTCGGGCTGGCTGTATGATCGATATCATCTCTTTTCACTCCCCACACTGGGAATCCTGCTCACCGGGGTTTCACTGCTTCTCCTCGGCTTCGTGGTGGTGCTCCAGGATCTCCTGCTGATCGTCCTCCTGTTCATCCCGCTCTCGATCGGAATCTCGCTCTTCCACAGCCCAAGCAGCACCGATATCATGCGGGCGCTTCCCATCGCAAAGTCGGGACTTGCATCCAGCGTGAGTGCAACTCTTCGGAACCTGGGGATGACACTAGGCGTCTCTGTGGCAGGAATACTCTTCACAAAAGAACTTTATGATACAGGATATACCGGACCGGTCCAGGAAGCAGCCGCGGGCGTTCTTGCAGGAGTGATTGGAAACCTTCTCTTTATTGCAGCGGCGTTGTGCGGTGTAGGAGCCGCGCTTTACCTGGCAAAGAACATCCTTATCGACCGTGTCTGAAGAAGCGGAAAATTTACAATCCTGCCCCCATGCGCAATCCCGAAACTGGGAGGGGATGCTATTATGAAGGATTCCCGCAATCTCCCTTTCAGGGATTCCACATGAAGATTCTATATGTCTATGCTCACCCGGAACCAAGATCATTCAACGGTGCACTCAAGGATGCTGCCATGGTCACGCTTGCCGTAAAAGGGCACGATGTGAAGGTCTCGAATCTCTATGCGGTCAGGTTCAAGGCCATTCTGGACGCACAGGATTTCCGGATCAGGGGCCGGCACGACATCTTCAACCCTGCAGCGGAACAGATCCACGGGATACGCACCGGGAGCCTGGCTCCCGACATACAGGAAGAGATTGAGCGTGTGTCATGGGCCGATCTCATCATCTTCCAGTTCCCCCTCTGGTGGTCTTCGATGCCCGCCATACTCAAAGGATGGTTCGACCGCGTATTTGCCCAGGGATTCGTGGTGGATATCGAGGCCGGCAAGGTATACGGGCAAGGCCTTCTCAAGGGGAAGAGAGGGATGCTGGTGGTGACCTGTGGCTCGTCAGAGGAGATGTACTCTCCTTCGGGGGTGCATGGTGACATCCGGAGACATCTCTCGGTTATCGAACACAACATCCTCGAGTTCACCGGGATCGAAGTGCTTCCCCCGTTCCTCGTATTCGAGGTCCCATCGATCTCTGCCGATAGGGCCGGGCAGGTCCTGAAAGAATATGAGAGCCGGCTCGCCGCACTTCCCCTTTGAACCTATTGGGGGAGGTTCATTCCGGTCCGCTCTTCTGGCGACTTTCACCTGCCACCCTGGTCTCGTTCGCTTCCCTCGAGACAAGGCAGAATATCCCGCCTATCAGCATCACGATGTCCAGGGGGGCAGCACGCAGGAGATGATGGCAAATATCCCTGCCCGTGAAAAATCACTCCTCTCTGTGGCATTGAGAGCAAGAAAACCTATGAGAAGCCCGATTACCTTGACAAGGAAGATCGGTACCAGTATCAGGAGGGGTATTGTCAGGCTGATATCCAGCGCAAAGAATCTCCCGGCCGTGTACATGATCGCGGCGAGCACCCCGATGCACAGGAGCACGAGGATCCCGAGAATGAGTGAGACCAGGATGAGGATCTTGCCTATCTTGGCCTCTGCGCTTATTCCTTCCATGTTCAACATCTCATCTGCACCACTCTCACATTTCATCCATGCATCCCCTTGAATCTATTGCTGAAAGACTGGACTAAAAGCCCGTGTGTGAAGGGAATCTGCCCATGGGATAAAAGGACAGCGGTTGCAGGAACAATACGGCTTTGAAAATAGCGGCACTACCTCTCTTCATCCTGCCTTGCAGGGCAGAAATTGCAGAGGGCAAATGAGACATCCTTGTGTTTTTCCCTGACGGGGCAGTAGAAGGCACCTTTTTTCTCCTCCACCCTGCCCCCACCGGGAAATGGTGTCCCGACAGGATGTCCGGGTTTCTCCAGGACGAACATGACATAGCATGCGAGGAGATAGTAGAACAACCTGTGCAGAGGGGAATGGAACTGTGGAAGGTATTCGGCCTTCAGGTCGAATGCATAGCAGCCATCCGGAACCATTTCTAGATACGAGAGATACAGTTCTCTCTCTCTTATAGGCCCTTTCAAGCCGCTGAATCCACCGCGCGTACACGTAGTGAGAAGAGAGTGGTGGGAGTCCACGATCTGTGAGAGCAGATAAGGGCCCGCCACATTCCGATACGAGGGAGGAAGGCGATGCACTTCATGCCTGACCCTGCCCATAATCACCTGGAGATCGAACAGAGAGTATGCAGATACCTCTCTTGCGATAAGGATACCAGCTTCGCCACGGCCCGGGGCTTTTGACAGCCTGGCGCACACTTCCCGGATGTGATAATACTCCCGTCCCCGGGACTGCCCCGGCATCATGACTGGCCCCGGGAGGATGTGGCTCGATTGAAAGCCGTCCCAAAAGTGTGCTGACGAAAAATTATGGGGACCGGGTTCATGATAACTTTAGTGTACAGGCGGTCAGCTGAATCGTCGCCTTAAGCCCACAGCCACAATGCAGAATGCGGTAACGACCAGGGCACACCCGGAGGGTGCCTGCGTGGCGGCGGGTGTAGCCAGCGGGGTAACCTTGGGTTCAATTCCCGCAGCAGTCGGGTGCGTGACAATCCCCGGAGTTCCGGCCTGCCCGATGGGCGGGACGACGTGAATGATAAAATTGGAGATCGGCTGCATTCCGGCCATGGCCCCTGCAGGTGAACAGGGGCCCGAGTCTGCCTCACCGGAAAGATACAGGATACTCACGCTTGAACCGTCGTTCCTCCCTGAATATCGTGCAGAATTTCCGGCAGTCAATGATCTCTCGAGCACTATGTTCCCCTCGCTCTTCAGGACAACATGCGCGGATTGAGCCTTGCAGACCGATCCTGTGCATGCGCTGCAGTCAGGGGTTGTGGAATAGTCCATCTCGTAGTTGCCCGCAAGATTTACAGGGATTGTGTGCGGGTCGCCGAATACCTCGGTCGCTGCCCACTGGTCCGTTCCGGGAACCGGCGCAACAAGGGCGAACCCCGCCCACTCGCCGCCGCTTGCTCCGAGGATTGTGGCGACCACAGGATCATTATTGCGGAAGGTGTTGAAAATTCCCTCGTCGGATACAGTCCCCACCACCTGCGTGGGGGTGATGGGAGCGAAACTGCAGACAGCGACCGATCCCGAATAGTCGCAGGAGTACTGTGATTCCGCACGTATGGTGATGGTTCCAGAAAGCGGATCGAGTGCTGTGATTCGCCCCATGTATGTCGTCTCCAGCACTGCGGCTGCGGCAGGCATCCCAAGGAGGCAGAGAGTGAGGAGCGCAATGAGAGTGCGACCCCTGCAGGACCGGGGTATGAGATCTTGCATGCATGTCATGGTTGAGGTGAGATATGGTGCGGTTGAAATAAAAAACCAGATGATATAGTGGAATGGAGAGCCTGGCAGGTGTCCTTCTTGAAGGTATTCGAGAGCTGAACAAGAGCCTGTGGCCGAGGCACAGGGTTTCTTTGCGGCATGGAATGCGGCCGGCGCATGAGAAGGATGGGCCTGTCCCCTTACGTCGCAACTCCTGCTTTTTTGATCAGGTAATATGCTGCGGCGAGGCAGAGAACGATGAACCCAAGGCCCCACAGGGTCATGTCCGACAGGGGCATATCCGAGTACGGGTCCAGGAGGATGATCTTCCTTGCAACCGCGATGACTGCCAGGAGGACGATGATCTCCACGTGGATCTCCTGTTTCTTGATGTATGCCTTGATGGTGTCCAGGAGTTCCACCCCGATCAACACCAGGAGGAAGAAGCCGAATATCGTCAGTATTTCGTGGTTGTCCAGCCGGTATGTCTGGTCAATGACGAGGCCGCCGGCAATGAGGAGGGCAAGCTCAATGACCGAAACAAAGATAATGAACGCAAGGAGGATGATAAGAACGTAATAGACGTATTTCTCGAATGTATTCAGTCTTTCCAGCATCGATTCCCTCTTTTTACCCTGGGCCGGTCACTGTTCTTCTGCATTGCAGGGACTGCGGTCCTTTTGCACCCGCGGCACCCATATTCATACGGGCCGGTTGTCCATATGCCGTGGAGCCTGGCAGGATGTTCACTCGTACATGAACCTTCCCGTCCTATAAACTCTCTGCCACACCTGGTTGGACGGTCTTTTAATCAGGACTTTGGACTGCTCTTCCCCTGGGGCGCCGCCCATGAATTTTTGTAGAAGAAGAGAGAGAGGTGTGCATATATGCGAATGAACACACATGTGCTCATATTTCTCTTTTTTTTATCTGCCATGGCAGGCATTCTTCCTGTCAATGGATCCCAACCGGTCGCAGGCGATGCTGGCTATTTCCTGATAGAATCAGATCCCTCTGGTGCGCAGGTCATCTTTGACAACCGCTTCATTGGAGTTACTCCAGTCACCTACCCCATAATGGGAACGTCCAGCCCCCCGCATACCATCACGATTGCCGCAAGCGGGTACTACCCCCACACCACCCAGTACATGGTCAATCCACAACCTGGAGAGACCATCAGGGCATACGCCGACCTGGAACCCAGCCAGTCATTCGGCACCCTGGTGATCACGTCCACACCGGGTGGTGCACTGGTCACTGTCGATGGCGGGAAGGGGCAGCAGGCACCCTGGACGTACCAGGACATACGCGCCGGCAGCCACCTGGTACAGGCCTTTCTCTCAGGATACGAACCATATGTCACGATCACCGATGTTCCCGCAGGGGGCAGCATCACGATTGACGCTGTATTAAAACCCCTCTCGGACGTGGGGACCATCCAGGTCAAAAGCACTCCGGGGGGAGCCGATGTGTATGTCGACGGCATCTTCCGGGGGTCAACTGCAACCACAGTCGGAAATCTGGCGGCGGGATCGCATTTTGTCCTTCTGAAAATGGTCGGGTACCAGGACTGGTCAGGAATCGTGACCGTGCGCCCCAACCAGGTGACCATCCTGGATATATCCCTGCAGGTCCAGACGGGGATGAAGACAGGGTTCATCCACATCGAATCGACTCCGTCAGGGGCATCCGTGTTCGTCGATGGAGTGTACCAGGGAGTCACCCAGGCTGGAAATCCCCTCGATCTCACGGGAATCGCACCCGGAGAGCATGTCCTGACGCTTAAACTTGAGAACTACCAGGACTACACCACCAGGGTACTGGTGCAGGCAGGGAAGACGGCGAGTGTCCGGGCAACCCTCACGCCGGTACAGGCACCTGCCGGGTCCGGTGTGGTGCAGATCACTTCGGAACCTTCCGGGGCAAATATCTTCATCGATAACCGGTGCGTTGGCATCACTCCGTTGACCATCCCCTCGATTCCGGCCGGAATCCACGAAATCGTCATACGGCTGGACGGATACCAGGACTACAAGAATACCTTCAACATAAGCCCCGGGCAGACCGCCCAGATCCAGGTCGCGCTGACTTCACAGATACCGGGGATCCCGCTCCCTGTCTCTTCATGCATCCTTGCGCTTTGTGCCGCAGGAATCATCTTTACGTTCCGGAGATGGCAGGAAAAATAGATTCCCCCTTTTTACTATCAAAATGGCTCCGCATTTTTCATTTTGTATGCGTGCGTCCTAAAAAAGAATCATGTAATTTTTATGGGGATGAGTTCCTGGCAGGGATGGGTGTAAATGACGCCTTTTTTAGTTGTCCTCTGGCAACACGCTTTTTTTCATTGAGGAGGGCGCTCCTTTTTCACTTACCTTCCGGAGAGTTCAATCGTGTTCACCGGGCACCCATCGCGAACCATCAGCGGTGTATTCTTTCTTCCAGATCGGGACTGATTCCTTGATGCGGTCGATGATGAATTCGCATCCCTGGAATGCCGCTTTCCGGTGAGGAGCCCCCACTACGATCATAACGATGTTGTCACCGACGGCAAGCATCCCTACCCTGTGTACGATATCCACACGCAAAACGCCAAACCGGGCAATAGCCTCATCCTTTATCCGGGCCAGGTCCTCTTCTGCCACTTCGTCGTAGGCTTCAAGATCCATCCGCTCAATCCCGTCATCTCTCACCACGCCGAGGAAACTGACGAGGGCCCCGAGTTCTTTGCTTCGAGCCTCGTCAAGGAGTTGTGCCGGGTCGAAATCTTCCCTTGTTATCCGAATCATTTCATGCACCCTGCCGTCACCCACCGGCGACTGGAGGATATATTGCCACTTCGTCGCCATCCGCAACAGGGTGTTCCTCCCTGCCTTTCCCGGTGATCCGCTCCCTGTTCACGAGAATGATGACCGAGTTCTTCACCCTGCCTTCACCATCCAAAAGTTCCAAAAGACCGTCTGCATTCACCTGTCCCAAGGCCATCACCACATCCCTTATCATGGCTGGCGAAGATACCGCCACCTCGAGGCGGTCACCGAACAGCTCCCTGAACCGTGCAAAAGCCCTGACCCTGACACTCATCATCTGTAATCACCCGTTCCACACACCATACAATCGGGGTCCCTTGAGAGGGGTATCTGATCGAGCCTGCACCATAAGCCATCCCAGACCAGCAGGACATTCCCTGCGATCTCTCCTTTACGGAGCAGGATCTTGATTGCTTCCAGAGCCTGCAGCAGACCGACGATGCCAGCGGTGACCCCGATGATCGCAGTATCCTCCCCTTCCGGGGGGTGGGGCATCGCGCACTGAAGGCATGCAGTCTTTCCGGGGATGACAGTCGTCAACTGTCCATGGAACCCGCTCACTGCCGCATGAACAAGTGGGATCTTTCGTTCGAATGCGGCGCTGTTCAGGATATAGCGTCCCTCGTAGTTGTCAAGTGCGTCCAGGAGCAGGTCCATGCCGCGTGCCATTTGGGATGCATTCCCAGAATCCACTGCAGCGGGCAGGGCCTCGACCTCTATGTCAGGGTTAAGCGCACGAAGTTTTTCCGCGGCAGATTCCACCTTGAACCTGCCGATGTCCGCCTCTGAGTGCAGGATCTGCCTGTTCAGGTTATTTCTCTCCACCCGGTCTGGATCGACAAGTCGTATACGGCCGACACCGGCGGCAGCCAGGTAGAGCAGGACAGGTGAGCCGAGACCGCCTGCTCCCGCGACACATACTGATGCACCGCGGAGGCGCTCCTGCCCATCCTCCCCTATCAGGGGCAACTGGCGCGTGTATCGTTCGCGCTCCCTCTCCGAAAGCATCAGTCCGCTCACCCACAACATGTCCGCCATTTCAGTACAGGCGGGCACTGTAGAGACTATATAGTCATCCTGAAACATAATGGTGCGTAACCGCATCATCAATGCTCGCGGGGAGAGGGGAGTGGCAGAGAGAGACAGGGAGGATCGAAGAAGGAACAACGCATTCAAGGCACTCAAAAGAAACCTCAAGGGTGCCGGAAGCGCGGTCATCTCATATTCAGGCGGCCTGGACAGCTCGTTCCTGGCAGCCATTGCCGGGGAGACGATTCCGGGAGCGGTACGATGCGTGATCCTCGATTCTCCCCTCGTCCCGAGGCGCACGATCCAGGAAGCAAAAGCCCGGGCCGCACTTCTCCGGATCCCGTGTGATGTTGTACCATTCCCGATCCTCGATGACCCGGAGTTTTCCCGGAACCCAAGAAACCGCTGCTACATCTGTAAAAAAAAGGGATCTGCTCTCCTCCTGGAAAAGGCACGCGAATACGGAACAGGGCAGGCAATGGACGGCCTGAATGCATCTGACCTGGAGGAGTTCCGCCCTGGCACGAGGGCTGCAGATGAAGCCGGGATCCTTCATCCCCTTGCGGACTGCGGCCTGGGAAAACAGGACATCAGGTCTCTTGCAAAAGAAAAGGGGTTTTTATTCTGGGACCAGCCTTCAACCCCCTGCCTCGCAACCCGGATTGCGTACGGGCAGGAACTGGCCGTTCGGGACCTTCAGCGAATCGAGGCGGCAGAGCAGTCCCTTGGAGACCGCGGCTTTTACCGCGTGAGAGTGCGCATGCATGGAAGTCTTGCCCGCATCGAGGTCCCAGAGGAAGAGATTGTCAGCCTGGCCCGGAGAGCCGCCGACATAGCGCGGATGATGAGGGATCTTGGTTTTTGCTACTGTACTCTGGACCTGGAAGGCCTGCGGAGCGGTAGCATGGACGAGGAATGACGCCATGTGTTCGCTTGCGAAAGGTGCATGGGGCTGGGTGGAGGTTATTCTCTTCTTTTTTCGTGAATGTGGAGATCCGTCCCCCTTTCTTCCTCCCTGCTCTCCATTTCTTTTGCTTTCCGAAAAATAAGGCTCAAATGTCCCTGACATGACCTTCCTTGCATGGGTGCGAACGATGAAAACGACCGGCCGAACTGCCATGCATTCCGTTACCCGGACTGTAATGCTCTCCTGCGTGGGAAGACGCCGAATCCCTTACGCCCCCGGAAAGAAGGTGCGGGAGAGGTTGGAAACCATGCAAGGGAAAAGCGCCATTTCGTCAAAGAGGCTTCCTGGTATTGTTCATGTCTATGAAACCATCCCGTCACACCCTCAACCGATAAGCTATAACATCGATCCCTGACCCATAGACTTCTGTTGTGTCCACTTCCAGGTGCGTCACTGAGATACCCCGCATCACCTGCAGCCTCTTCGGTGCAATCAAGGCCGCGGCCACCCTGAAAAATACCGTAATCCTCGTGCATGGACCAAAAGGTTGCGTCTATCATGTCAACTATATCCTGGGGCTCCGCGGTGACCGCCATTGCCCCGTCTACTGTACCTGCATGGACGAACACGACGTGGTCTTCGGCGCAGAGGAGCGATTGAGAGAGGCGATCGAGGATCTTGATGCACGGAAAAATCCGGAGATACTGGTGGTCCTCTCCTGCTGTGCATCGGGGATAATCGGGGAGGATGTCCAGAACGCCTGCAGGGTCGCCCGCACCCGTTCGAAAGTTGTCGGCATCGATGCGGGAGGGTTTGCTGATGATTTTACCAGAGGATATGCGAGGACACTGCACGCAATCGTCTCTGAACTTGCCGGACCTGCTGAACGGCAGGACCCGCGGAGGGTCAACCTCCTGGGGATGCTCAGGGCCGGGCCCGACCTGCACGAGATTCGCCGGCTCCTCTCGCTGCTCGGTCTTTTTACAGGCGCGGTTATCCCTGCTGGTGCATCATATGACGAAATACGCTGCATTGGCGCTGCATCACTGAATATCGTGGTATGCGAGACTGCAGGCACCGAGGCTGCCCGTTACCTCCAGGAGAAGTTTAAAACCCCGTATATACGGACAGTGTATCCCATCGGCGCCGAACTGAGTCGCAGATTTCTCGTGGACATCGCTTCTGCCCTCGGTATCTCCTTCCTCCCTGCTCTCGTTGATGATCCCGCAGGCAATCATGATACGTCGCGAAGGATCAGGATAGCACTCTTCTCCGGCCCTACCAGGGCTCTCGCCCTTGGCCGTTTCCTCTCCTCACATGGCCTGTCGCCCGCGATAATCATCCTCGATTTCGAGAACCCGTTCACCGATGAGATCAGGGGTGCAGCAGGAAATGAGTGCACGGTTCTGGTCTCTCCGGGGTGGGATGAGATAGAAGATGCCTTGAACGCCCACCAGGTCGACCTCGTGCTCGGCGGACTGATGGAGCGACCCATCGCCGCGAGACTTGGAATTCCCCTGATCGACGTGATGCACGGGAGCCTAATGACTGCCGGCCCGGAAGGGGGGGCCGCCATCCTCCGCCTGATCAGGGAGCACACCTGAACGGGCGCATTCCACCCAATTCGCTTCAATTCAATCACGCGATGGGAAGCCTGCAGGAACGGGACGGAAGGGAAGCGATCGCCTCGCCGGGAGGTTCATGCCAGAGAAGAAACGGCCCCGGTTGCCCGGTCGCTTCGGAGATCCCATCATGCCATTTTTTTGGGAGGGGAACCGGGACTATATCTTCCCGTGCCAGGGAAAATTAATCCTCTTCAGGCACTCGTCGGCCTCCTGCGCTCTCCCCATCTCCCGGAGCGTGAGGGACTTCTGGTAATATACAAACGCGTTCACCGCATTCAGATCGAGGGCACGGTTGAAGCACGCCAGAGACTCATCCAGCCTTTGAAGTTCACGGAGTGCGATTCCCTTGCTCGTGATGACCCGGATATTACGCGGAGATAAAGCGAGCGAGCGGTCAAAACATGCAAGAGCCTCCTCATACCTCCCCAGTTCATTCAGGCAGTAACCCCTGTCATTCAGTGCGTATAAAAAGCCGGGATTGACCGAGAGCGCGATATCGAAGCACTTAATTGCATCCTCACACCGGTGGATCTTCCGCAGCGTATATCCTTTCTTGAAGAGGACCATGAGGTTGTGTGGTTCGAGGTTTTGGGCCTTTTGGTAGATCGATAATGCCTCCTCGTGCCTTCCCATCTCGTAATATATGTCTCCCATTGCTTCCATGATGGATGTGTCCTGAGGCGACGCTTCCAGGGCATTTGAATATGCTGCGATCGCCTCTTCATGCTTCCCCATGTTTTTTGCCCGCCTGGCCCTCTCAAGCAACTCCATCTCTTCCATGAATGTGAAGGTTCACCTCCCGCTATTTAATGGATTTCCCATGAGCCGGCAATATGAAAAATCATGCATTCACGCTCCACTTCGACTTTGGAATTTTATATGTAGAGATATCATGGATACGATCTTCAGAAAGATTTATACGTAACAAGTTTATATTCTCACAATACAAGGTGGCATTCAGAGGCAGTGCGTACGAGGAGCTTCAGGCTAGACTTCAAGCCTGGCAGTTTCGACTCTCACATCCTCCGAGTGTACACTCCGGGATGGTTTCGTATGCAGAATTCTCCTCTCTTCAGGGTAAAAATCCCGCTTCTGGCTGCCCTGCTCATAATTACTGCAGGGCTTGCCCCTGTGAGCGCCGATCAACTCCAGGCGAATTTCACCGCTTCGCCTCTCTCTGGTCCGCATCCGCTCAATGTACAGTTCAACGACACATCATCGGGCCTTGTAACCTCATGGCTCTGGTACTTTGGTGACAACACATCCACCAACCTGCAGGATCCGCTTCACCAGTATACCAGCCCCGGGAATTACACGGTCAGCCTCACCGTCGCAAACAGCACCGGGAGCCACAGCCTGCTGAAGGAGGGCTATATCCTGGTGACCAACACCCCACCTGTTGCCGGGTTCAGCGGCACACCACTCACCGGTCATGTCCCGCTGCCTGTGCAGTTCAGCGACATGTCCACAGGTGTGATTACAAGTTACCTGTGGGATTTTGGCGATGGGAACAGTTCCACTGATTCGGACCCATATCACATTTATGGCGCACCCGGTTCCTACAACGTGAGCCTCACGGTCGAAAATGACGGGGGAAGCAATACCACCGACGCTGATCATTATATCACGGTCACTAATGCGCCTCCCGTTTCATCTTTCTCAGCCAATATCACCACAGGGGTTGTCCCACTCCCGGTACTCTTTACCGATGAGTCCTCTGGCGAGGGTATCACCAACTGGACATGGACATTCGGTGATGGCGGAACATCTGCAGTCGCAAGCCCCGGGTACGTATACTCAACGCCGGGGACATATTCAGTTACGCTGACCGTCCAGAACGACGGGGGGACCAACACCAGCACCAGAACCAACTACATCAGGGTATTCAACGAAGTCCCCATTGTAGATTTCATGGCTGTTCCGACATCGGGCGGAGAGCCGCTCACCGTCCAGTTCCATGATACGTCGCTTGGGAATCCAACCACCTGGCAATGGCAATTCGGTGATGGCGGGATCTCACCACTACAGAGCCCGTCACATACCTATCAAAACCCGGGTAATTACACGGTGACCCTCACTGCCAGTACATCCGGCGGGACCAGTACGACAACAAAGGTGGACTACATCCAGGTCCTGCAGCATTATCCTGTGGCTGATTTCTCCGCCGAACCAACACTCGGAGCGATACCGCTTGCCGTCAACTTCACAGACCTCTCCACCGGTACGCCGACCTCCTGGTCCTGGGACTTTGGGGACGGGAATACGTCAAACGACCAGAACCCGGCGCATACCTATGAATCTGCCGGAATCTATACCGTGAACCTTACTGTCTCGAATGGCTATGGTTCTGACTCCATAGAGAAAGAGGAGTATATTTCGACCGGAGAAACCCCGCAGGCTGACTTCAATGCCACTAGTACGGAGATTTATACAAATCAATACATCGAGTTCAATGACCTTTCGACCGGCAGTCCCGATTCCTACCTATGGGATTTCGGGGACGGGTCGAACAGCACATATCAATATGCATGGCACTGGTATCCAGAGCCCGGGAACTATACCATCTCCCTGACGGTGTCAAACGAGTTCGGCAGAGATACCGAGACAAAGACGGACTATATTTCTGTCACAGCACACCCACCGGAGGCTGATTTCCAGGGATGGCCACGGGACGGATCATTCCCCCTCACTGTCACCTTCAACCAGTGGTCGTACGGCGGCTACTACGAGAACCTCTCTTACCTGTGGAATTTTGGGGATGGCGAGACATCGACAAGCAGTGACTACGAACTCATCCACACGTACATGGAAGCAGGAGTGTACAACGTGAGCCTCACCGTCTCTGCAAATGGCCTGTCTGATACCGAAGAAAGGGTCAATTACATTGGCAACTGGTCACCGCCTCCACCAGTTTCAGGATTTACTGCAACGCCGAGAGACGGGTTTGCACCCTTGGCCGTCAGTTTCATAGACCAGTCAACCGGCTCCCCACCTCTCTCCTTTGCATGGGACTTCGGGGATGGCGAGAGCTCGACCGAACAAAACCCTGTACATACCTTTGCTGGTGAAGGCACTTACAACGTGAGCCTCACAACCACCAATGCAGGTGGAAGCAGCACGGAAATGAAAGAGGGGTACATCATTGTCGGGGGCATCACCCCGCTCAAGGCTGACTTCACCTCTAACAAAACAAGTGGGATTGCGCCGCTCTCTGTTCAGTTCCTCGACGCTTCAGATGGAAATCCCAGTTCATGGTTCTGGAGCTTCGAGAGCGGATATTATTATGTCCTTGATGGCGCAGTCGAGACCAGCGCTCTTCCCTACAATCCCGGCCAGATATCATCCGAGAGAAATCCCGTAATGGTTTACCAGTCCCCTGGTAACTATTCCGTCATGCTCACCGTGAGCAGGACCGGGGAGAGCGACACAATCGAAAAGGTCGACTATATACAGGTGTCGCCGCCGCCTCCCGTCGCAGCGTTCAATCCATATCCGTCGAATGGAGATGCACCTCTCGAAGTGGAATTCGATGGATACATCCCGTGGTGGTATTATTACGACGAATGGGTGTGGGACTTTGGCGACGGGACAACAGAAACGAAGGACTATCCCTGGACCACCCATACCTACACGGACCCAGGCATCTATGACGTAACACTGACAGTCAACAGCCAGTACGGAAGCAACACGACCACGATAATCGACTGCATCAATGTCACGCAGCCTTCCGTGCCTCCTGTTCCCAACTTCGAGGCCACTCCGCTGTCCGGGAATGCGCCACTCGACGTCGCTTTCACCGACACGTCGACGGGCATTGTCACTTCACGCTGGTGGGACTTCGGGGATGGAACGACCGTGTGGAGCAATGAGAGCGCGGATATCGAGCACACGTATGCGTTCCCCGGAACCTACACCGTCTCCCTGATGGCAGGCAATGCCGCTGGCCAGGAGACACTCACAAAGACGGGGTATATTCACGTGTTGGCGTCCGGATTACCCCCCAATGCATTCTTCACGATGAGGCCGATGTCCGGTGTCGCTCCATTGACCGTTTCCTTCACCGATCGCTCAATGGGCGCGCCGCTCGCATGGGAGTGGGACTTCGGGGATGGAACCACCTCCACGGAACAGAACCCTGTACACACATTCACGACGACCGGCACGTTTTCCGTCACCCTGAAAGTCCTCAACTATGGCGGGAGCAGTTCCCGCTCGGCCTTTGTCTTTGTGAGGACGATGACGCCTGTTTACAAGCCGATCACCCCCAACCCGTCACAGACTGTGACTGCGTCTCCGACCGTCACCCCGAAGGATGTCAGCCCCCCCAGGCCCGGTATGACCCCGATCGCATTCTTTGCGGTGAGCAAGAGCATCGGATTTGCCCCGATGACCGTGCAGTTCACCGACATGTCCTTCAACTCCCCGACCTCCTGGGACTGGGACTTCGGTGACGGCGGGACCTCGAACATAAAGAACCCGACCCACACATATACCGCTGCAGGGACCTATACCGCAATCCTCACCGTGGAGAACACGGCTGGGAGCAGCACCAGCTCGCGAAAGATATATGTAAGGTAAGTGAGACCCGTTTCCTTTCTTTTTTCGCGTCGACCACCCCTTTCTCCCTTTCTGGAGGTAAATGTGGTCAAACGCTCCGCTTATTGATGAGAGTAAAAAAGCATTCTCGAAATTCGAGATCTATTTCAGAATGGAAGGATTGACGGGAGACTGAATGCTCCTCCCAGCGCACCGGATGGAGCATGGAACAATCCGGTCATGGAGATTACACGATCATTGAGAAATATGCAGCCAGGTATTGATGAACGCTTGAAAGGGTTACCAGGTGGAGTTGGGAGGGTGCAACTCATATGGTGAACTTCTTTCGCGAATGATAACGGTGAAATTGGCCAGGGTTTCAGGAACCCTCTGCAGTCTCATGGATTTCAGGGAATATTGTCTTGAGAAAGGCAATTCCTTCCGCACCCTGGCTCACCACAGCCTGAAGAGCCCGATCGAGGTCTTTCACTGAGAAATCGTGATAAAACGGGTAGATATACCGTGACAGTGTGAACCCGATCACTCTTCCGCCTTCCAGTATCCTTGAAAAACCCGTGAGCGGAGAGGTGAAAGCCTTGGTCAGCTCAAAGATGAAATGGGGGTCTTTCTTGTCGTAATAGGCATTTAATGTATCCTGTTCCTGTCCTGGCGGGAGCGTTATCTGGAAGGCGACAATAAAGTAACTTTTTCCCTTATGGTTCTCGATCAAAATTGGAAAATCTCCAAACTTCACCCAAAATCCACGAAATTCCCCTTCGTCAAATTCTTTAACGATGGATACATCGATCTCCTGCAAATACTGCCGCAGTTCAGCTATTGCCTCATCATCCTCTTTCCTGGCAACCGGTCCTGGCATATGTGAGGGTTCATCGCCCGAACAGTTTAGTCTTTTCGCCAGTAGGTTTTCCTTATGATTCAAACCCCTTGGTTCAATTATTATAAATACCGCACGGTCATAACTCTCCCTTGGCGCCAGGAACGTGCGTGCTCGCCACCTGACGCCCGGGAAAGGCAGGCTGGCTATATCCGCACGGAATATAGCTTTGAACGCGTGTTATTTCCCGAATGCAAGATGTAGGAGGTGAAATCACATTGGAGTACCTGAACCGGACCCTCATACTCCCTGGCGTACTCCTGGTATGCATGGGAATCTTCTCCCCGGCAGGAGCATCTCTGGTCATAGATCTCCAGGAAAATTCCTTCTGTGACCCGCAGTTGGAGTACCCCCGCAACCTGGACGATCTTTACTCCTTATGCACCCTATCGTCCCTTCAGGAGGGAGGAGACTTGGCCACGGTGCAGGGTGTCACGGACCAGGTTGGTTCCGTCTCCCCGCAACGCCCTTTTGCACAGGGCACTGTCTCTGCCTGGGTGAATCAGAACTCCATGCAGGGGAACGCGAACAGTGTGTCTTCCATGATCGAGTATCACCAGAAGGTGACCGCATCAGGTAAGATAGAGAAGTTTGTGTTCTCTGTATCATGTGTACTCTAGCAGGAGAGTTGTCCCCCGACAGGAAACTCCCTCAATACTTTTTTCCCCCAAGACCTGCGCAGCAGAAATGTTGGGTGATGACCAATTAGGTGCTCCAGGTCGTATGCTATCGTATAAAATCACCAATAGTCTTTTGGTCCCGGTCAAGGTGTGAAAGCGATGAGAGCCTGAGACCAGCAAGTCTGATCTTCTTCTCCGAGAGGAGGGGCATCACCAGTTCTCGTGCAGCCGAGACTATCGCCCGGAAGTCTCTCGTGTGGCATGGAAGCGAACGGGCCCTGCTGACCGTGGAAAAATCCGAGAACCTTATCTTTACCGTGACAGTCCTGGCAAAGATATTCCGTTCTGCAAGTTCACCAACCAGTTGGCGTGCCATGTCGTTTAACGTCTCCATTACCAGATCCAGGTTACCTACATCGGTTTCAAAGGTAATTTCCCTGCTCACAGACTTGCTTGCCGAATGCTCCCTTACCTCGGACTCGTCGATACCCCGTGCAAGGTTCTGGAGCGGGACTGCCCATCTTCCGAGGATCTCCATGAGCACCTGGATGTCGGCCCCTGCCAGGTCGCCGATGGTGCAGATTCCCTTTTGATGAAGGGCCTCTCCTGTCTTTCGGCCAACACCCGGAATCCGGCCTGCGGAAAGGGGGTGGATGATCTCCTCGACTCTGCCCGGCGGGATGACCACAAGGCCCCCGGGCTTCTTTAGGTCTGATCCTATCTTTGCTATGACCTTTCCAGGCCCTATTCCGATAGAACAGGTGAGGCGCTCCCTGGTGAGTATATCCTCCTTGATCCGCTCTGCAACCGCTTCTGCACGCGGGTAATCTCCCAGGTACGAGAGATCCAGGTAGGCTTCATCGATGCTCACCTGCTCGAATCGTTCTGCATACCCTCGCAGTATAGCCATCACTCCCTCTGAAGCTTTCGCATAAAGTGGATAACGCGGGGGCAGGAAGACTGCCTGCGGGCAGAGATGATAGGCCCGGGAGACTGGCATGGCAGAACGAACACCAAATCTCCTGGCCTCGTAGGAGCATGTGCAGACAACACCTCTCCCGCTTCCTTCCTTTGGGTCCGCACCTATTACGACGGGCTTTCCAGCGAGATCCGGATGCTCGCGTATCTCCACCGATGCATAGAAACTGTCCATGTCCACATGGAGGATGATCCGGTGCTCCGTATCATGCCGGCGGGCGGCCCGGCTCTCACGTGCATCGCCCTGAATCTTGGTATCCGGAGAGAGTGGAGGCCTGTCCTCTTTCATTCCTTCTGTGCATCCGCGTTGAGACTCACTTCAGAGTGGGTGTTCATCGAGGCAAGCCTCCTCTCAAGTACCTTGTTCTCCGATTTCAGCTTCATGTTCTCTCTCATCAGCTTGTTCAGAGTCATGGCAAGGGCTGCGTTCTCTTTCCCGAGTATCTCGATCCTTTGCTCAAGTTTCTCCGCGTACTTCTCCAATTCATCTCGATCCAAAGAGTGCGCCCCCGTCATCACACATCTCACTAATCCGGTCAGATATAGTTTTGCATGAGGTGATTCCTGCCGGCCTCATACTTCTGTTCGGGTTAAAACGGATTCGTATACGATTGAACCGCATGGTGCGGCGGGCTCATATAGCGAAGTGCGCCGGCAGGATTTCCAAGAGCCTGAGGTTCCCCGCTTCCCTGATTGACCCTGCCCTGTAATTTTTGTCAAATACCGCGACCCAATGCAATCCCAGCAAGTATATGTGATCCCCCTCATATTTTACCCTGAGGGCAGGCAGAATGAACGCGAACCTGCGGTGCAGACCTGCATAAAACCAATATGAGTCTTCTCTCATCCAAACCACCGTTTTGGGCTCAATTGATGCTTGTCATATTTATCATCATTCTTGTCCTGGGAGTCGCCGGAATTGCCATCAACTATACCACCATGGCCCGCGATTACGAGGAGAATGAACAGACACTCCGGAATATGACTGAAGCATACTTATCGTCATCATTCCACCGTATCGACACCGGCCTGAAGATGTATGACAACACCTACAACGACCAGATGAGGGAGGGATTCTCGATCGTGATGGCCGAATATAACCGGTCCGGGGGTGACCCGTCCCGGATGAACCTGGAGAGACTCAAAGAGGCTACTGGCATGTCCGTGTATATTATCAACCAATCGGGTGTGATCGAGTATTCCACCTCCATACCGGATATCGGCCTCGATTTCTCCATTATATATCCTGACTTCTACCAATACCTTCAGAGGATATGGCATTCACCCGGGTTTTATCCCGATCGGATCGTGACCGAGTGGGTGAGCGGTGCACTGACCAAGTTCGCATACATGCCCACGCACGACCACCGCTACGTGATAGAAGTCGGCCTTGCATCCGAAAGGATAACTGCAGAGAGGAAGGGTCTTCGATACGGGGACGTGAGGGAGGAGGCTCAGGAGTTCAATCCATTCATCGAGGAGATCCGCATTTGGCAGAAGCAGAAAAGGGTGGTGGGAAATTCGAGTTACCAGCCGGACGACACGCAGTCAGAAGTGCTGGACACAATACTCCGGGACCGGACAAGCCACGAGTTCCCTGACCCGGATGGAAGCAGGGTAACGAGATGGCTCTTTGTGGATATGCTGGACCCAAAGTATGCCGCGGACATGAGCCTGATCGTGGAGATTGTCTACAGCAAAGCCAAGGTTCAGCATGACCTGCAGCTCCTTGTCCTCTTCCATATCCTCGTGGCGGGTGTGGTGCTCCTCGGAGGCGGAGGGCTTGCATTCATCCTTTCACGGAGGCTCTCCCGCCCCATCCAGGGGATAGTCGAGGATGTGGACAGGATCGCGAAGGGGGACCTCGAACACAACATTTCCCGCCCAGCGGCAGAGGAATTCGAGCGGATTGCGCAGTCAATCAACGCGATGGTGGAGACGCTCAAGGGGAGCATCACGCAACTGCAGCAGAGCGAAGATGCACTCAAAAAGAGCCAGGAGAGATACCGGTCCGTGGTGGAGACCCAGACCGAGATGATCGCCAGGTTCCTTCCCGACGGGACACATGTCTTCACGAACGAGGCCTATTGTGCATATTTCAACCTCCCCTGCACACAGATCATAGGTACCCGGTTCAAACCATTGATACCCCCTGATGAGAGGGCAATGCTCAGGGAATACTTCGCAGCCTTCACACCCGATCGACCTGTCGGGACCATCGAGCATCGCATAATACTTCCCGGCGGCGAGGTACGTTGGCAGCAGTGGAATGACAGGGCAATATTCGGACCTTCCGGGGGGATCATTGAGTTCCAGTCGGTAGGACGGGATATCACCGAGAAGAAACTGATGGAGAGCGCCCTCAGGGAGAGCGAGACAAATTACCGGACCCTCGTCGAGAGCGCCAACAGCATTATCCTCCGGTTCAGAGCGGACGGGACCATCACCTTCGCAAACCCGTACGCACTCTCGTTCTTTGGATTCAGAAAGGATAGTCTTGTCGGGAAAAACCTGATGGAGACGATTGTCCCCGAGTTCGACAGTGAAGGAGCAAACCTTCGGGAGAAGATCCTCGACCTCGCTGTTCACCCGGAGCGCTACAGGACTTCCCAGAATGAGAATGTCACCCGCGAACAGAAGCGGGTATGGGTCTCGTGGACCAACACACCTCTTTTTGATGCAGAAGGGAACGTGGAAGAGATCCTCTCAATCGGAAACGACATCACGCGTATAAAAGAGATGGAGGATGAGCTCCAGCAGTTGAACGAGATGCTCGAACAGAAAGTCGTTGAAAGGACATCGGAACTCGAGGACGCCAACCGGGAGCTTGAAGCTTTCAGTTATTCCGTCTCTCACGACCTGCGGGCTCCCCTCCGCGCAATAGACGGCTTTTCCTATATGATCATCTCAAAATATTCCAGCCAGTTGCCCGGGGATGCCATCCAGTACCTTGAGCGCATCCGCCATAACATCTCCTACATGGGGCAGCTGATTGACGCCATCCTCAACTTTTCCCGCATGTCAAGGCAACCCCTCATCACCCAGACAATCTTTCCCTCTGCGATGGTGAAAGAGATACTGGACGAACTCCTGGCCTCCAAAGGAGAGAGGAAAGTCGAGATCACGCAGAACGATCTCCCCCCACTGACCGGCGATCCCGCACTTGTCAGGCAGGTATTCTCCAATCTCCTTTCAAATGCCCTGAAGTTCACCAAGATACGTAAAACTGCCAGAATTGAAGTAGGAAGTACAGTCCGTGAGAGTCGTTCTGTCTACTACATCCGTGACAACGGGATCGGGTTCGACATGCAGTACAGGGACAAGATCTTCGGGGTATTCCAGAGGCTTCATCCCGCCATGGAATACGAGGGTGCAGGGATAGGCCTGACCATCGTGCAGCGGATCATCCAGAGGCACAGGGGGATCATATGGGTGGAGTCGGAAGTCGACAAGGGAACAACCTTCTATTTCAGTTTCGAGCCGGGCCCCAGGGAGTAAAAAACCAGGGGATCTGCTGGCCAGCCTGAAGAGTTCACAAGAATAGTCAATCCTTTCTCTCCTGCCGGGGGATCCTGGCAGGCGATATCATTGTATTGAATATCAGCCATACCATATGTTGCATGAACCCGAGTCAGCAAACCAGTCTCCAGGTGCTCGATACGCTGGATCTCCTCGTCAGGCACTGGAACCGGGCCGATATCCCTGCAATCCTGTTGCATGCAGATCCCTCGTGCTCGGGATTCGGTCCCTGGGACAGGGAGCACGTCCAGGGGCACGATCATTTCCGGGCATTTCTCGAGAGAGATACAGGCCGGCTTCAGGGGCTTGGACTGACAGGCCTCCAGGTCGAGGCGATCGGGACCATCGCGTGGGTTTCCGGGGCATTCCATTCATCTTCTCGCGATGGCACTCTGAACCCTGAAGGCCGTTTCACGGCAGTTCTGAAGGGGACCGGCCATGCATGGGTGCTGGTCCACCTTCACTTCTCGTTCCCGCATGCAGACCTGGGCGAAAAGAATACCAGGTAAGCCGGCTCCCCCTTCACCTGCCTCTATCAGGGTGAGGGGAACTGCTGGCTCACGCAGTGGATGGCACCCATTCCCCTTATCATCTCGCTGCAGTCGATTCCCACCACGACTCTTCCCGGGAAGACCTTCCTGAGTGTCTTGAGGGCGCGCCTGTCGGCAGGGTCATTGAACGTCGGAACAAGAACCGTTCCGTTCCCGATGTAAAAATTGGTGTAGCTGGCCGGCACGGAGCCTTCTGATTCGCCTGGCATGGGGAGCGGCACCACCCGGAGGGGCGATCCGTCGTGCGCGAGGGTCCTGCGCAGAATCTCGTAATTCTCTTTGAGTATTTTGTAGTTATCGCTCCCGCGCTCCTTCTCAAGGGCACACACGACAGTCCTTTCGTCCACGAACCTGGCCACGTCATCGACATGGCCATCGGTGTCGTCGCCTGCAATTCCCCCCTTCAGCCAGATGACACGGGAGACTCCAAGGAAGTCCATGAGCACCTGCTCGATCCCCTCCCTCGAGAGTGAAGGGTTACGGTTGGGGTGGAGGAGGCATTGTTCAGTGGTGATCAGGCTGCCGCGACCGTCGACATCGATAGATCCTCCTTCAAGAACCATGTCGGGGGTGAATACAGGAATATGCAATGACCTGGCAAGGACTGAAGGGATGATGTCATCCCCCTCGAGCTCCGGGTATTTTCCACCCCACGCATTGAATCTCCAGTTCACCATAGCCATCGAAGAATCGCGCGCATGCACGAGGAACGTGGGGCCGTAATCCCTGAACCACACGTCGCAGTAAGGGTAAACGAAGAACTTCACATGCCATGGTTCGATGCCGGCGCAAGAGAGGATCTCCTCCACCCTGGATCGCATGTCCTGGTCTCTGACCATCAGGTATACCCTTTCTCTCCCCCTGAGTGCCTGGATCATTTCTAAGTAGGAGTGCTCGACGCATGGGAGATCGAAGAACGTGTCGTTGTCGTGCGGCCAAGAAAGCCAAATCCCCTGGTGGGGCTCCCATTCCGCAGGCATGCGAAAACCAGAGGGCGCTCGCGCCTCCGCTCCAGGAAATGTGCCGGTGTCCACCAGAGGGCCATAGGTGTCAGGACGCCGGTTACTGAAGAATCCCCATCCTTCCCGGACGAGGTCGTTTTGCGAGAGGTCTATCTCTGCGACAATAATCTCCTCCCCCCTGCCTGCCTTTGCGATAATATTCCCGAACGCATCGCAGACAAAGGACCCGCCAAAGAACGTGATCTCCCCTTCAATCCCCACCCTGTTCACTGCCGCCAGGTGGACCCCGTTGGCAATCGCGTGACCTCTCTGTACCGTCTGCCAGGCATCCTCCCAGTCTCCCTCCAGGGGGTCTTCCATTCCATGGACGGTGCCAATCGCGGTGGGGTAAAAGATCACCTGCGCCCCCATCAGCGAAACCGTCCTCGCCGCTTCGGGGAACCACTGGTCGTAGCATATGAGGACCGCGATACGGCCAAAATGGGTCTCCTCCACGACGTAGGATGACCCTGGTGAGAAATACTCCTTCTCGTAGTAAGACGGATCGTACGGAATGTGCACTTTCCGGTATACATCCCCCGTTGAACCGTCAGGCCGGATGATGACTGCCGCGTTGTAGTGGCGGCCACCCGCGCCCTTCTCGAGGAGAGGTGCGACGATTAGCCCCTGGTTCCGCCGCGCAATCTCTCCAAGCACCCTCGTTGTCTCCCCGGGGATATGTTCCGCGTACCGATCCGCGTCGGCACCATGGACCCTCGGGAAATAGGGTGCGGAGAAGAGCTCCTGCAGGCAGACGACCTGCGCTCCGCGGTCGAACGCGTCCTGTACCATCCCTGAAACCTTCTCAAGGTTCCCTGCGTGGTCAGGCCCGGCGGAAGCCTGGACCAGCCCGATCCGTATGCGCGATGATACCATAGGCGAGTTCATGTAGGCGTTTTTCCTATTTCATCCCCACCATACGTACAGGACAAGCCGTTGCCGCAGATATCATCGGAAACATTGCCAGAAAGGTGCAAGATTCGCCCTGAGCGCGGCAGCATGCTCCTTTACCACTGCATGTGCCGAGGGATCCCCTGCCCTTGTCAGCCATTCCCCGTAACCTTCCGGCTCGCGGATATTCCGAAGGTCGAGGCCCGCCATCGCGGCAATGATCCCAAGGTTTGTGTATGGAAGGCCTCCTTCGACGCTGTACCCGCCTTCGAGGACCGCGACCAGCCTCCCTCCACAGAGATTTTCGGCGAGGTCAACTGCTTTTTTCATCAGGTCTGCATATCCCCTCGCGGTGAGGGCAAGTCCGGTAAGGGGATCAGTGAAATGGTTGTCCTGTCCCGCAGAGATGGCGATCAGGTCCGGTGAGAACTCTTCTGCCAGCGGCGCGATCACGGTGTCAAAGAGAAAATGGTAACTCTCGTCCCCTGTCCCTGCGGGGACCGGCATGTTCGCGGTGAATCCCGCGCCCTTCCCTGACCCTGTCTCTTCCACGGCTCCCGATCCAGGATAGAATGGCCACTGGTGGACTGAAGTGAAGAGCACGGTCGGATCTTCGTAGAAGATCTGCTGGGTGCCATCGCCGTGATGTGCATCCCAGTCCAGGATCAGCACCTTTTTGACTCCCCGTGCCTGGACATGCCGCACCATGATGGCCACGTTGTTCAGGTAGCAGAACCCTGCACCGGTCCCCGGGCGCGCGTGGTGTCCAGGGGGCCTCACGAGGGCAAACGCGTTCCTCGCCTCCCCTGAAAGGACCGCATCGGCAGCCCGGAGCGCACCCCCGGCTGCAAGCAGGGCATGAGAGAAGAGGCCTGGAGGGACATTCGTATCAAAATCGATGAACCCGCCTCTTCTGCTCGCCTGCTCCAGGAACCGCAAGTACTCGGGGATATGCACGCGGCCGACTGCCTCCATGGGAGCTTCGGATGGCGTGAACACCTCCACAGACGGATGATCGAACAGCCCCTCCTCGCGAAGCTGGTCGAGTGTGTACGAAAGCCTCTCCTTTCGCTCTGGGTGGTCCCGGGACTGCTCGTGCAGGAGGTATTTTGGGTGAAAGACGAGCGCGGTTTTCATGGGGCCTCCGCCGTAATACCCGGCGCGATCTGGACCACCACGTCTGCGATCCGCGCACTGCGGAACGAGCTTCTCACCACGTCGTACGCGTGGAAATGGAGCACCCGCACATCCTCGACATCACGGGGATCGGCGCCTGCGGCAATCGCCCGCTGTTTGACCTCCGCCCGGCACCGATCAAGCACTGCCTCGTCGTCCCCAAGCGTTCTCAACTCCTGGGGTTCACCATTGAAGACCACGGCACCCCTGCCGGAGTCGAACCTCGCATGGAGGGTGAGAGTCACGCGGGAGACCGCGACCCCTACGGCATTCGCACACTCTGCATGAGGCGGTATGGTGAAGGACGCGCCGGAATGCCGCGCGATGCGGGGGACGAGGAACTGTGCAAGGTAACCAGTACCAACAACCATCCGGGCGCCACTTGCGGCAACGGCCCTTGACACGAGGGAGATATACTCCTCCAGTGCACGTTCGGCGGACGTCCGATCGAGTAGTCCCGATGCCCCGGCATTTCCTATCTCGCATCCTGTCACGTTCAGCGCATCCGTCAGAGTGGGCCGAATCCCCCCAAATGCAAGGGCGTTTCCCATCCGCCGGGGCTGTATTGTCTCCTCTATCACCGAGTCCCCGCCATAAGGGAGCGTTATCGCCGCGACAGCACGCGTCACCGTCCGTTCGCCATCGGCTACGATTGTCTCCATCGCGGGCTTTCCCCCTGAAAGTCTGACCAGGTCCGTGGTGGTGCCCCCGATATCCACTACCAGGCACTCCTCGACCTTGCTCAGGTAAAATGCGCCAAGTGCGGCCGCTGCCGTGCTCGAATGGTAGAGGACGGAAGGGTCCCTGATTGCATAGGCTGGTGGAATGAGCCCCCCATCGCCCCTGAAGAAGAAAAAGTCCTTCCTTTCAGCCCCAATCTCTCCTGCAAGGAGGCAGACCGCCTCTTTCATGCGTGCATTCAGCCTCGTGGTTGCCGCCCTCCCCGGGAAGTCAAGGGTGGCAAGGTGATGGCTTACGGCAATCCGCTCCTCGGCATAGTGGTCCAGGGCACGGGCCGCCACCTCCTGCTCGAGCGAAGGATTTCGCACCGAGAACTTTCCGGTAATTGCAAGGACATCGCCACGGGAGGAGGCAAGAACTCCGCCGACCTCCGTGGAGTCGAGGTGCTCCACGATATCGCCCCGGTGGTTCACCGCGCCCCTGATACCTCCGGGCCAGAAGAGACCTGGCCCGGGTATCAGGATCGTCTGAACCCTGGCTGGATCACCGGTGAGCACCCGGTTGAGCGGAGTCGAGGTGCTTACCGCCAGGCGGCCGGGCGCCCTGGCGTGTGACAGCACCTCCCGGATGCCGAGTGTGTTTGGAACCTTGACGGATGTGACCTCGCGGTCAACCATGGCGAGATCCGTGTTGGTCCCGCCGGCATCCATCCCGATAAGCATCTTTTGATGACCCCCTTCACCACACGTTCATCCTGGTACCAAAAAAAAATCTCTGGTATCCTTTTCGGGCACGTGAACAGATGGGGAGTGCCAGGGTCCCGCCGGCATCACCAATCGGCGCCCCGGAATGGCGTGATGAGTGCCCTTGCACAAGGACTGTTCACCGGGCCCTGCGGGGGTACCCGATACTCATGAGGCTCTCTGCCACCTCGCCAAGGACCGCCTGGTCCTCTATCGTCGGGGGGATAGAATAGCGTTCGCCGTCCGCAATCTTTTTCATCACGCCCCGGAGTATCTTCCCTGAACGTGTCTTGGGAAGGCGCCTGACAACGACCGCCGCCTTGAACGATGCGATGGGACCGATGCGATCCCTGACCATCTGGATCAGCTCCTGGACGACATCGCCGTTCTCACGCCGCACCCCGGACTTGAGTACAACGAACCCCACCGGGATCTCCCCCTTCACCTCGTCCGCCACGCCGGTGACCGCACACTCCGCCACGTCCGGGTGCGATGCCAGCACCTCTTCCATCGCACCGGTAGAGAGCCGGTGCCCTGCGGTGTTGATGATGTCATCGGTCCTGCCCATGATCCAGAGATACCTGTCCTCGTCAATGAACCCGGCATCGCCTGTCAGATAGAATCCCGGGTATGCCGAGAAGTATGTCCGGACGCACTCGTCGTCCTTCTGCCAGAGCGTGGTAAAACAGCCGGGGGGAAGCGGCAGGCGGATCACGATGTTTCCCGTGACCCCCACGGGGGTCTCGATTCCCCTGTCATCGAGGACACGAACATCGAAGCCTGGCATCGCCCGGGTGCACGAGCCGGGCTTGACAGGAAGCATGGTAAGTCCGACAGGGTTGGCCCCGATTGCCCATCCAGTCTCAGTCTGCCACCAGTGATCGATGACGGGTATCGAGAGGCGCGCTTTCGCCCAGGCAAGGGTGTCAGGGTCGCACCGCTCCCCGGCGAGGAAGAGGGTTCTCATCCGGGACAGGTCGTGCCTCTCGAGGTATTTTCCCCCCGGGTCTTCCCGCTTGATGGCGCGAAGCGCAGTCGGTGCGCAGAAGAGCACGTTCACTCCATGCTGGGACGCGACGCGCCAGAAAGCCCCGGGATCCGGTGTTCCCACGGATTTTCCCTCATAGAGGATGCTCGTGCTCCCATAGGCGAGGGGTCCATAGACAATATAGGAGTGGCCCACCACCCATCCGACATCAGATGCCGCCCAGAAGACCTCTCCCGGCGACAGGCCGTAGAGGTATCTCATGCTCCAGAGGAGCGCTGCGAGATGACCGCCGTTGTCCCTCACGACTCCTTTTGGGATACCTGTCGTCCCAGATGTATAGAGGATATAGAGAGGATCGGTTGCCTGAACGGGAACGCATTCTGCCGGCGACGCGGTGTCCATGAACCCCTTCCACTCTCTGTCCCTCCCGTCTGCGAGGTTTGTGGGGCACTCGGGTCGCTGTACGATCACGCAGTGTGCGACAGGGATTCCTGCAATGGCTATTGCTTCGTCGATGAGCGGTTTGTAGGGGATGACACGGCTTACTTCGATCCCGCAGGACGCGATAAGCACTACTTTCGGGCGGGCATCGCGGATCCTGGATGCGAGTTCTTTTGGGGCAAACCCACCAAAGACCACCGAGTGGATAGCGCCGATCCTTGCGCAGGCGAGCATGGAGATGACTGCCTCCGGGATCATGGGCATGTAGATGACCACCCGGTCCCCCTTCACCACCCCGAGGTCCCGGAGCCCGCCTGCACACCTCGCAACGAGATCCTGCAGCTCCTTGAACGTGTATCTCCTTATGGTCGCAGTGACAGGGCTGTCGTACACGAGGGCGACCCGGTCACCTCTTCCTTCCTCAACGTGCCGGTCGAGGGCATTGTGGCAGGTGTTGAGGATGCCTCCCGGAAACCACCTGGCAAATGGCAGCCCGGATGTATCCAGCACTTTTTCCCACCGCCGGACCCATGAGATCTCTTCCGCAGCCTCTGCCCAGAAACGCTCCGGGTCACGGAGCGACCGGGTATACACATCGTCATACCCGGCCTGATGAATACCAGACCCTCCCTGCCATGCTATAACATGACAAATCTTTCTCCCTGCCGGTCAAATACCTTTCCCGCAGGGTTGTCCGTTTCTCTGACACGGCGGGAATTGGAGGATCAGTCCTTTATAGAGGGGATTCGCCATCTCTTTATCATCTTCACGCCAATGTGTAATGGCAGATGGAGATTCCGCTGGTCATCCTCATCGGTATATCGCTTGCAATGGACTGCTTCGCTGTCTCGCTGGCCGCGTCGGCCGCATGTCCCTCACGAAGGATCAGGATCGCCCTGGCATTCGGCATCTCTTTTGGAGTGTTCCAGTCCGGGATGATGATCCTGGGGTGGTCCTTGGGTACTGCCATCGTTGCCCTTGTTTCCGGAGTTGCCCGCTGGATTGCCTTTGGGATACTCTCCCTCATCGGGGGGAAGATGATCTGGGAGGGGGTATGGGAAAGAGAGGCAGGATGGAACGCTGACTGTCTCTCCCCCGCAACCATTCTCATCCTCGCGACGGCCACCAGTATTGACTCCCTCGGAGTCGGTCTGTCACTGGGATTTGTGGATAGTGCAATATACCTTATTACATTTGTAGTAGGTGCGGTGGCATTCATCTTCTCCTGCCTCGGTGCTGTGCTTGGAGGAGCCCTTGCAGAGAAGTTCGGCAAGAAATTCGAAGTCCTGGGTGGAATCATTCTTATTGGGTTTGGAGTGTGGATCCTGCTCGGACATCTTGCAGCCCCCTGATTGGCCTTTCTGCAGGAAGAATCTTTTCAGTACCTCCTCTTCGCTTTCTCCTGCTTTTTCGCACGAATTTCACTCTCGTGAAAATAAAATTGCAGATCTCCCGCCAATCCTTGAGAATATTTATCACTCCGATCCTCTCACCTATTGAGCAACAGAGGTCTGGTGAAGGGGATGCCGGATATTTACCAAATCATATACCAGAAACTTGAAAAGATGGGAGTCCTCGAGGTCCGCCAGTACGCCGTGATCGAGATGCCTCCCTATGTTCCGCTCTGCATAGACCGGCTCTCGGAGGATGTCTATGCCCTGTCCCAGAACCCGGAGGTGGAGGGGGTGATGGTCGCTGACCCCGACATGGAAATACGAGTGGACCATGCAAGAAAGACAGCCGAACCGCTTACCTTGCAGTCCGGTGAAACAAGGCGGGTGGTGTACACCGCTCCGGGCAGGGTTGACTTAAAGACGCGGATCGAACTCTCAAGGTTTCTGGATACATGGCTCTCGGACCTCTTAGACAAAGGATTCATCCGTCACCAGTAGAAGGTGTCCGCTCTTGTCCCTGTGCTGGAGATCGCAGTCAGGATGAGGGAGATCATTCATCCCGTTGTGTTTCAGAGACAGTGTGCATATTTCCCATTTTTGCCAATACCATAACTGCTCCGGGCAGGCAGAAGGACCCGGGATCCTGACATGCCTATTCTCCTGACAGAGCCGCCTTTTTATCATCCCGCATTTGAGGAGGCCCACCAGTACATCACCGGGTGTTACCGCATACCAAAAAGACCTCTGGCAATATTCATCCCCTGCGCATTGCGAAAACCCTACAGCCAGAGCCCAAGCCACAGGCTCTTCAGGCGGATGATCAGCGACGTATTTGACGAGGAAGACTACCACCTGGTGATCTTCGGCACCTGCGGGACAGTCCCTGCTGAACTGGAACTCATGTACCCCTTTGCCCATTACCAGTATATGCTCGGGAAGTGCGACGATCCCAGGATTCGAGACGATTTCCTGGAGATAGAGACATCCCGGCTCGAGAGGTATCTCCGGAAAACAACACACCACTACATGAGGCGCTGTGCATATTGCCTGGGAGTGTTCCGCGAGGCAATGATCCACGCCTCCGAGCGGAGCGGCGTGCCGCTCGATCTTCTGCTTCCCTCGAATCAGACCATAGAAACCATGCGGGATCCGGACTGCCCCTTCCCTGACGGCTCGCTCTCCATGAAGGAATACATGGATGAGTTCAGGAACGGACTCATCTCGATGAAAGAATGATCGTCCCGTTGTTTTCCCCCAAAAAACGCACCATCATTCATTCCAGGTTCACTTTAAATAAAAAACACCCGCAGTCCTGTGCAGGCATGTACTGGGATATGGTCGATCACCACGGTACCATGTTTTTTAAATACTTCTCCGTTTCTTTCAGGAACATGCCCCATTTCTCACCAGAGATGTCCTTTTTTTTCTAAATAAGCGCATTTCGGGGCCCTGATGATTCCAAAAGGTTTAATTATGATTGCTCTCCATGTAATATCAGGTGTATTAGTGTCCAACTAAGTCACCGACTGAACGTTCCAATCCATGGTGGAAACCCTGCCCTGAAAGGCAGGGTGGACGCCTCCTGTTGATGCCACCATCATTCCTTTTGCATATCACTCCAGTGGAATCCACGATCCATTGTGCGTCACTGCCTGCATAGAACTGGCTGAGAGAAAAGCAATGGAAAAAATGCCGGTATTCTTATGGTAGGAGATGCCCCGTGAGGATTCTTTCGGACACACATGTTCGGCCCCAGGATGCCGCGTCTCTCTCACCCGCATCTCTTCCGCCGTTTTGGGATGCAGGTTCGGGGCGTCCCGGCATCATGTTCCTTGAACATACCTCTTCGGCCCCCGTGATGGAATGTCTCTGCCGCCCATGGCCTTTTTCGCCGCTCTGGACCATGAACTCATTCCATACTGGTAGTATGTTTCCTGAACATTTGTTCGGCCCCAGGATGCGATGTCCTGATCGCTCCCGTATCGTTCAGCCGTTTGGATACGGGAACTCATTTCATCATGGCATGTATCCCCAGTCGGTTCCTCACTGAGGCATTCCCCATGTAGTCACAATAGTATAAATAGTTTTTCTTTTTGTACGTTGAATATCTTTTTATAAAGTATATAAATGTCGGGACCGCGCGCGGTAACGTGGCTTCCAAAAGTATCACTCTTGCCCTTCCAATCCCCCTGCCATGAATCAAAGCGCCCAGCCCCTGCAGAAGAAAGGGTATTATTTCACCCGGATATACCACCCCGTATACGTGTCATCAAGGATACGGCTGTCCACGGGCCTCGTTGCAAGGCTGACCGCAACCATGGCAAAAGTGGCCACCGCAACCCCATAGAGGCTGAAGTGAACCGGGAGCACCGCGATCTTGAAATACGTGATCCCACCAGACGCGCATGACGACACGAGGCCGAGAGCCATGGCCGCAAGAGCCCCTTCGCGCGTCGCTCTCCGCCAGTACAGGCCGGCGAGGAGTGGCACTGCAAACGTAGCAAACATGATGCCAATCCCGGCCCAGATGAGCCAGACCAGCATCGCAGGCGGGTCAAGCGCGAGCAGTACCGTGATGATTGCGGTAGCCGCAACCGCGATCTTGCTGACAAGGAGCACCTGCGCATCGGAGGCTCCCGGTCGAAAGACGTTCCGGTAAATATCCCAACTGAAGTATGTGCCGATGGTCAGCATCAGCCTGTCTGTTGTGGACATCACGGCTGCCAGGATCACCACCGCAAACAGGCCCCACACGACGATATGGGGGATGGCCGACTGGATACCGTAGATGAAGACGAAATCACCGGCATTCTTCAAATCAGGAAGAGTGACTATCCCCTCCTGGACCAGCACGATGCCGGCAAAGCCTCCAAATTTCAAAAGGAACATGACCGCCCCGTATACAAGAAAAGCGATCAGGGGAGCCCACCCGAAGTACCGGGAGTCCTTCACTGCCAGGATATTGTTGATCACGTGGGGAGAACATGCCAGCCCTATCATCAGGAGGAGTGAGAACGACACCACGTATGCCGGGGTGAAGAGTCCACTCCCGACCCATGGCTGCACCAGATCAGGACTGGTTGCCGCCATCACCTCGTTGATATGGGTAAACCCTCCTGCCTTCATGATTACCATCGGTGCCATAATCACCACTCCGATAATGAGGATGAGCCCCTGGAGAAGAGTGGTCCAGGTGACAGCGTAGAGGCCCCCGATGACCGTGTAGATTGTCACAATGAACGCGCCAAGAAGCAGTGCTACCCAGTGTGGGAGGCCGAAGATCCACATCAGCACAATGCTGACTGCAGTATACTGACCCGCAAGATAGATCATCGAGACTACGATGCCGGAAAGGGCCGAGAGTGACCGCAACGCTTTCGGGCTTTCATAACGGTGAACAAAGTAATCCTGCACCGTGAGGTAGCCATTCTTCTTTGCAAGCCCATGGATCTTCACCCCAAAGAAGACGATGCAGAACCCAACAGAGAGTGGGACAAAGATCTGCTCCCATATGGTCGGCCAACCGTAGGAAAATCCAAGCCCTGATACGCCAAGGAGCGACATTCCGCTGCAGACCGAACCCACCATCAGCATTGTGAAGAGCCAGAATCCAAGCGACCTGCCCGCGACCACGTAATCGCTCATGGAATGAATCTTCCTGGAAGCCAGGATCCCAATCCCTACCAGGCCGCAGAAATAAAGCGCGACTATCGCGACATCCAAAGGATCGATCACGGGAGAGACCCCCGGTAATGGAGACCCCATAAGAAGAGCAGGATTATCACCAGCAATACTGTGCCGCCTACGGTGGCAATGGTGATCAAGGGCAGTCCGAACATGAGTGGATCATCATTCCATGCACGATAAAATGACATAATGGATCCGATAATTTTCGGAAAAACCCAGGATACCGGATTCCTGATAGATTCCCCCAATTTTTTGGTTCGCCTTCAAACCCTTCTCCGTATATAAGGCAATTGGCTGGCTCCGCCATTCGCTGAAATCCCCGTTCCAAACATTTATATGGACTATTTTTTTATACCCACTCATTCCCACACAAATGATCCGGCATGCAAGATACGCGAAAGAATCGAGTTGATTATATTGCTGTATCCCATCCTAATATGCAGTGACAGGGAAGAGGGCGCCCAATGGCAGAGGATATCAGGGACCTGATCGATAAAATCCGCGAGGACGGCATCAGGGCTGCAGAGGAAAAAGCCCGTGAGATCGAAACCCGTGCACATGAGAGCGCGGACGAGATACGCGCTTCGGCAAGGCTCGAGGCAGAAAAAACCCTTGCTGCTGCACAGGAGAGGATAAAACGCGAGGAGGAGAGGGAGAGAGCCCTTCTCGCCCAGGCAGGAAGAGACCTGCTCCTCTCCCTCCGGAGCGAAATAAATGCCATGCTCGGGCGGATTATTCTTTCTGATGTGCAGGATGTACTCACCCCCGAATCCCTCTTTGGGCTGCTCCATGCAACTATCACGCACTATAGTGGCGAGGAGACAGGTCGCATAGAGGTAGAAGTGAAGAGAGAAGACTTAGAAGCCCTTGAAAAGTCTTACCTTTCGCGTCTGCGGGAAGCGACAAAGAAAAACATCGTCCTCCGGCCATCTGACGAGATCTCAGGGGGGTTCATTATCAGTTTCGACAACGGCAGGTCATGCTTCGATTTCTCTGATAAAAGCCTTGCAGAGTATATCGGGACGCACCTTAAGCCCAAATTGCACGCGATTCTCGAGGAATCGACCCGGGATTGAGGCAAAATGGCTGATTTTTATCCTTACCTGGTTTCGAGTCTCCCCATGCTGCATTTCGGCATGAAACCCCCGTTCTCTTTTGCAGGGTTCCTCGAGATATGCCGCGAGTTCATCCCGGAACGCGATTACCAGGTGTTATGCAGCCTCGGGGAGCCTGCTGGTTGCGGGGAGGATCGCGCAACCCCGAAGATTATCAGGGGTTGGATGGAGTTTGATGGTGCGCTCAGAAACGAGCTGGTGAAGGCCCGGGCCCAGAGATTGCATGTCGAACCATCGCAATACTTGCGCAAGGATGTCTCCCCCGATCAGTCTCTTGCTGCAGCGGTGACGGCGGCGGTGGGCAACCCTTCTCCTCTCGATGCTGAGAGGTCCCTTGACGAGGTGCGCTGGAAGGCCCTTGATGAACTCGCCACCGGCCACCATTTTGATTTGGATTTCCTGATAACCTATGCCTGGAAATTACTGATACTCATCAGGTGGGAGCATGTGCGCAATGCGGATCCGGTCGGAATTCTTGAACATACACTGCAGAAGGTACGGGGATAGATGACCACGTCGAGAAAGGGCCGGATAACCAGGATAAGCGGCAACATGGTGACGGCCAGTTTCGATTCCCCGGTCATGCAGAACGAGGTCGCCTACATCCTCCACGGGGAAGAGCGTCTCAAGTCTGAGATCATCCGCGTGCGCGGAAATCTTGCAGAGATGCAGGTCTACGAGGATACCAGCCGCATCAGGATTGGTGAGGAGGTGGAGTTCACAGGCGACCTTCTCTCGGTGGAACTAGGCCCCGGATTGCTCGGGCAGATCTTTGATGGCCTGCAGAACCCCCTCCCAGAGCTTGCAGCACAATGCGGGTTCTTCCTGAGGCGCGGGGTCTACATGGAGGCGCTTTCGGGATCTGATGCATGGGAATTCACCCCGGTTGCGCAGACGGGGGACAGGTTACGTGCCGGGGACAGGATCGGGTTCGTGCAGGAGAAGATATTCAGGCACTACTGCATGGTGCCCTTTTCATGGGAGGGTTTTTTTGAAGTCATCTCGGTCGAAAAAGCCGGAAAGTACACGAAGAACCAGGCGATCGCCCATGTGAAGGATGAGAAAGGGAACGTGCGCCCCATAACGCTCTGCCATCGATGGCCTGTGAAGATACCCATCCGGGCTTATGCCGAGAAGCTCAAGCCCATGGAACCGCTCGTCACAAAGATGCGCCTCATCGATTCGATCTTCCCTGTCGCACGTGGTGGGACATACTGCATCCCAGGTCCTTTCGGTGCAGGAAAGACAGTGCTGCAGCAGCTGATCAGCAGGCACGCAGATGCCGATGTGGTGGTCATCGCAGCCTGCGGCGAGCGTGCCGGGGAGGTAGTCGAGACTATCAAGACATTCCCCACGCTGATCGATCCGCGGACCAGCCGCCCACTGAGCGACCGCACCGTCATCATCTGCAACACGAGCTCGATGCCCGTTGCGGCAAGAGAGTCCAGCGTGTACACGGCGGTCACCATCGCGGAATATTACCGCCAGATGGGCCTCCATGTCCTGCTGCTTGCCGATTCCACCTCCCGCTGGGCCCAGGCCATGCGGGAGATGTCAGGAAGGCTCGAGGAGATCCCCGGGGAAGAGGCGTTCCCTGCGTACCTCGAGTCCCATATCGCTTCGTTCTACGAAAGGGCAGGGCTGGTGAGGCTTCACGACGGATCCCTCGGGTCAGTGACCATAGGGGGTGCGGTGAGTCCCGCAGGAGGAAATTTCGAGGAGCCCGTTACCCAGGCGACACTCAAAGTGGTCGGCGCGTTCCACGGTCTCTCCCGCAGCCGCTCCGACGCCCGCCGTTACCCGGCCATCGACCCGCTCATCAGCTGGAGCAAGTACGGGAGTTTCATCGACCGGGAGCAGAGGGAGACGGGCAGGTGGCTTCTCCGTAAAGGCAACGATGTTGCACAGATGATGAAAGTGGTGGGAGAGGAGGGGACTTCCCTTGCCGATTACGCGGTTTACCTGAAGTCGGAATTCTTTGACTTTGTCTATCTCCAGCAGAACGCCTTCGACCCTGTGGATGAGGCGACCCAGAAAGAGAGGCAGATCTACATCTTCGATTTTATTTACCAGATAATAAAATCGGATTTCTCCTTTAAAAACAAGGACGAGGCGCTTCATTTCTTCCAGCAGCTCCGGCAGCTCTTCAGGGGTTGGAACTCTGCTCCCTGGCAGAGTGAAGAATTTGAGAGAACTGAACAGGAGATCCGTGGGCTCCTTTCCGAACGGATGAAGACGGGATAGCATGCAGAAATTTTATTCGAACATCACCCAGATCGTCGGCGATGTGATCACGGTCGAGGCAGAGAACGTCGGCAACATGGAGCTTGCCCAGGTGACCACCCGGCGCGGGACCTCTCTTGCGCAGGTGATACGACTCGATGGGAAGAAAGTGTTCCTGCAGGTGTTCGCGGGAAGCCGTGGGATCTCCACCGGGGACAAAGTGCGGTTCCTGGGCCACACGATGCAGATACCCACCGGGGACGCGCTCCTTGGCCGCATCTTCAACGGGAGCGGGAGTCCCCTGGATCGGGGGCCGGCACTCGATGAGAACCTGGTGGAAGTAGGCGGACCGCCGGTGAACCCGGTGAAGAGGATCATCCCGGACAAGATGATCCGCACCGGTATCCCGATGATAGACGTCTTCAACTCTCTCGTAGAATCGCAGAAGCTGCCCATCTTCTCCATTGCAGGGGAGCCATACAACGAGCTCCTTGCCCGGATTGCAATCCAGGCCGAGGTCGATATAATCATCCTTGGCGGAATGGGGCTCAAGTATGACGATTTCATCTTCTTCAGGGAGACGCTCGGGGAGCATGGTGCACTCTCGCGTTCCATCGTGTTCATGCATACCGCCGCAGATCCAATCGTCGAGTGCCTGCTCGTCCCCGATATCAGCCTCGCGGTGGCCGAAAACTTTGCCCTCGCGGGAAAGAGGGTACTCGTTCTGCTGACGGACATGAGCAACTTCTGCGATGCACTCAAGGTTATCTCGATCACCATGGAGCAGATCCCATCGAACCGTGGGTACCCGGGCGACCTGTACAGCCAGCTCGCGGCGCGGTACGAAAAGGCAGTGGATTTCGACACTGCAGGGTCAATCACCATCCTCGCCGCGACCACGATGCCGGGCGACGATGTGACGCACCCGATACCAGACAACACGGGGTACATCACCGAGGGGCAGTTCTATCTCAAGAACAGCGTCATTGAGCCGTTTGGGTCCCTGAGCCGCTTAAAACAGCAGGTCAACGGGAAGACCCGGGACGACCACAGGACGATCATGGACACCATGATCCAGCTCTTTGCCGAGTACCGGGAGACTCTTGAGAAGCAGGCAATGGGCTTCGAGATGAGCGCCTGGGACCAGAAGCTCCTGAAGTACGGCAGGCTCTTTGAGGAGAAGATGATGTCCCTTGGGGTAAACATCCCGCTTGAAAGAGCCCTTGATCTCGGCTGGGAGATCCTCCACGAATGCTTCCTTCCCGAGGAGACCGGGATCAAGAGATCGATGATCGACGCATACTGGCCAGGTACGCATGAAGGTTAAACTCTCCCAGGGGGAACTCAAGCGGCAGAGGGATGCACTGCGCCAGTATGAACGGTACCTCCCCACGCTCCAACTGAAAAAGCAGCAGATCCAGCTCGAGATCCTTTCCCAGCAGGGCGCCATGAGAAAAGCTCGTGCTGCGCTCTCCCGGAAGATGGAGGCTGCCTCGGAATGGTCCGGCCTCCTTACCGAGGACCCTGGTATCGCAAGGTGGCTCCTTCCAGAACAGGTCGTGACAGCGAGGAAAAATGTTGCAGGAGTCGACCTGCCTGTCTTCGAGAGGGCGGAGTTCGAGACGGCAGAGTATGACCTCTTCCTTGCGCCGCTGTGGCTTGATCGGGGACTTGAGGTGCTGAGGGAGATCGTGTCACTGCAGGAAGAGATCAGGGTCCTTGAGACAGGTATTTCGATCCTTCACCATGACCTGCGAATCACCACCCAGCGCGTCAACCTCTTTGAGAAGGTGAAGATCCCGGAGGCAAAAGAGGCCATCCGCCTGATAAAGATCCACCTCGGCGACCAAATGACCAATGCAGTGGGCCGAAGCAAGATTGCCAAGAAGAAGATTGAGGCGTCAAATGCCAGCGAGGCGGGGCCATGATAGTCCCGATGAAGAAAGCGAGCATCCTTTGCGAGGCCCGGGATGCAGATTCCACAGTGAAAACCCTGCGAAGACTTGGCGTCATGCACGTGGAGCACCAGAATACCCCCGGGAACGTGGACATCACCGGGCTTGAGGAGCAGGTCGCCCTCATCGACTCTACTCTCGATGTGCTGGACCAGGTGGCAGCATCAGAAAAGGAAATACCCAACGAAGAAACTCTCCTTGACGCGGACTGGAAGGCGGTTGCAGATCGGGTCATCGAACTGGGTAGACGCAACGACCAGACTGAGATCCTGTCAAGGGGCATCATCGCGCAGATAAACGAGTGGGAGCGCTGGGGGGACATTGATGCCGCAGAGATCCGTGAGCTCAGTGAGAAGGGGATTCACCTCTCCCTTTGTCAGGTCCCGCGAAAGGAGATAAAGAATTTTCCGGACGACGTGGTGGTCAGGACCATTTTTACTACTGGCGACATCGCCAACTGTGCCGTGATATCGAGGAGGGCGTTTGAATGCCCTTTTCCCGAGATTACTCCCCCGAAGCAGGGCGTATCTGCGTTGAGGCGGCAACTGCAGGACATGACGGCCGGAATTGAATTGGCAAGGAGAGAACTCCTTTTTTGCGCCCGGTATCGTAACTCGCTCTCTGCAATCAGGATTGCCCTTGAGAGGGAGATCGAGTTCCACCAGGTACTGAGCGGAATGGGCCGGGAGGGAGAGATCAATTACGTTACCGGGTATATCCCAAATGACGCCGAAGAGCAGCTGATCGAGGCAGCGAGAGAGAAGAAATGGGGCGTGATGATCACAGTGCCTTCCGATATCGACGAGGTCCCGACACTTCTGAGGAACCCTAAATGGGTCAGCCTGATTAAGCCCGTGCTCGACCTTCTCGGGCTCACGCCCGGATACCGGGAACTTGACATCAGCCTCCTCTTCCTTGTCTTCTTCAGCATATTCTTCGGCATTCTCATCGGTGACGCGGGATACGGGGTGGTGTATATCCTCATCACCCTGGTGCTGCAGAAGGTTGTGCTGAAGAGCTGGGTTCTCGATCACCCTGAAATGAAAACGACATTTGCGCTGTTTTACCTTCTTGGTGCATGCCTGGTGATATGGGGCCTTCTCACCGGAGTCTTCTTTGGGCAGTCCTGGCTGCTGGAACTCGGATACACGCCTGTAGTGCCGCAGTTGAATGATCCCCAATTCATGCAGACCTTCTGCTTCTTCCTCGGCGCCCTCCACCTCTCAATTGCGCATTTGTGGAGAGTGATACTGAAATTTCCTTCGCTTCGGTTGCTCGCAGACATCGGCTGGATATGCGTGCTCTGGACTGCATTCTTCCTTGCCCGGACACTTATCCTGGGTGATCCATTCCCTCTGCTTGGCATATGGCTGATCATCGCAGGAATTGTCCTCGTCATCCTCTTCACCCATCCCCAGCGAAATGTCCTGAAAGGTATCGCCACGGGACTCGGGACAATCGCGCTGAGCCTTGTGAACAACTTCACCGACGTCATCTCCTACATACGTCTCTTTGCAGTCGGCCTCGCGACCCTGGCTATTGCAGAAACCACGAATTCCCTTGCATTTGGATTCGGAGACGGCATCGTGGCACTTGTCGTGGGCGTCGTAATTCTTATTACAGGACATGGATTAAACATCATTTTAGGACCGATGTCCGTTCTCGTGCATGGCGTCAGGCTGAATGTTCTTGAATTTTCCGGACATGCAAACGTGATATGGAGCGGAACGGCATATGAACCATTCAAGGAGGAGTAACACCGGGAGATTACCATGGACGCGAACTTACTGACACAATTTCAGGACCTTGGTATGGCCATGGTCCTTGCACTTTCCGCCTGCGGGTCTGCCGCGGGGACGGGAACGGCAGGAATGGCCGCGATAGGGGCATGGAAAAAGAACTACAGCCAGAACAAACCCGCAGCATTCATGCTCGTTGCGTTTGTTGGTGCACCACTCACCCAGACGATTTATGGCATGATCGTGATGAACCAGATGTCTCAACTCGCAATGCAGGGCGTCTTCCTCTGGGGAATTGGGGGGTTCTGTGGTGCGGCAATGGGCCTTTCCGCATATTTCCAGGGGAAGTGCGGTGCCTGCGCGTGTGATTCGATGGGAGAGACCGGAAAGGGTTTTGGCAATTACATGATTGTCCTTGGCATGGTCGAGACCGTCGCATTGCTGGTGATGGCATTCACGCTCGGCATCCTTGGCAGTTTTGGGACATGAGAGAGCCGGATGAAAAGCGGGAGCGTGAGGGATAACTCAAATTTTTTTCTTTAATTTCAGGAGACCATCGCACATACATCCCAGGGATCATTCCGGGACTTGATAATTCACAACATCATGTGAAATACTCCTTGGTCATTATGGCAGGTAGCAGCCCTGGTCCTTTATCCGCGCCCGTGCAATAACGCGGAGAACAGAGATTCCCTGCCCAAAAAAACCCATTTTCCGGGAGATTCGGTTTACGTATCCTTTGATCGGACGATAATCACAGGTCTTCTTGAGTTCACTGCAACGGCACCCGCGGTACTGCCAATCAGGAGCTCGGCGAACCAGCCTCTGCCGACAGAGCTCATCCAGATAACTGACACGTCCTCCTCCTCGGCAACCTTTGTAATCTCGAATGCAGGGTTTCCTAGCCTCACGATGGCCCTGGCCCGGATACCCTGCGCGGCGAACTGCTTGCGGATTATCTCGATCTTCTCCCTCGCTCTCCGCTGGTTATCCTCGATCTCTTCTTTTGTCTCGCCGCGCGAAACGACACAGAGGAGAATGGCCTCTCCCACCCCGGGAGTCGCGTGGAGCCTCGCGATCGCATCGTCCGAATAGGATGAGAAATCGACAGGGCAGAGGACACGTGAGAGGATCATCGGGCAGAACATCTCGTAGGTCTTCCCGTCGAGGCCCTGGGTGATCTTGTGGCGCATGATCAGCACGCTTGTGCGGCTCCTGCGGACGACTGCCTTCGATACACTGCCAAGGAGGATTCCCTCGACAAGGCTGCTCCCGCGTGCGCCAATCACCACGAGAGAGACTCCGTTCTCCTCTGCCGCCTGGACAATTGCTCCGGCAATGTCTGATGCAACCTTCACCACTGTCTGGACCCTGATGTTCTCTCCGAGGCTCTCGAGGTGGTGTTTCTCCTCCCTGAGCGTGATCCTGCCATCATGGAAGAGTGCCTTCCCTATCTCCCCGCCCCCTCTCGGAGATCTTGTCTCCTTGACCACGTGCAGAAGAACCACCTCCCGGACACCGGGAAACCCCGCGATACAGTCGAGCGTCTTCGCTGCATATTCAGAGAAATCGGTGGGAAACAGGATCTTTGAGAACATGCGCTTTCCTGATCTACCGTTGCATGACCCCTTATATTAGTGGATCGCCTTCGCGCCTCCTATCGCCATGGCGCGGGGATAAGCCCGGATTCCGGAGGGGGACGTGGCGAGGACCTATCCGCACTCCTATCCTTCCCGGACACGGCAGGTGAATACCAAGGAGATTATTTTGAACCGGACGGGTATACCAGTGCGGGGGGCCCGCATTCTGTCCTTTCCCGCACGCAGAACACGAAAGGGGGGTGAACCCCATGAAAAGTGTCGTCGCCGGCACGGGATTCGCTTCCCTGCATAGGAATTTTCAGAAAAGTAATATTCTTTCCTGTATTGCTCAGCAGAAGAGCGATGAGAAAAGCCACGGATTCATCTTCATTTCAGCCAATATTAGTGGATTCAGGCATTTGCTGCCCGTTTGGTCCTTTCTGTGGCCAGATCTCACCAATGAATTTATGTAGTAGTGTATACATTGCGCGCATTCACACGCAAAATCACGAACAAATTAAAAAATATAAAAAATTAACTGAATTTTTAAGGGGGACTGTAGTAAGATATATATCCTAAAATAGATACTTAGGTAGTCCTTCAGAGGGAGGAGTGGATGCAATATGGTCAACGAGAAGGCGCTCCAGACAATCGAGAAAATGAAACTTCTTGTCCTGAAGCGGTGCGAAGAGCGGGTCCAGAACGCTTCGGTAAGTTCGCACTACACACCTCCCGAAAGATTCCCTTATCCACAGTGCCACGGCGTAACTGCCATACTTCGCCATCGCCACGGACTCTAATTGGTAGAAGGATTAAAAAAGCCCATGTTATGCCAAAAACACGGGTCGAGCAAGGACGCAGTGACATTCGATGACCTGTATGGATAAGTTCGGGCTGATGAGGAAGTTGAACCGGGATTCAGTAAACCAATTGAATAAATACTTGGTAGTGTCGCGAATGAAACATCGCGGTGAGAGTGCCACGCCAGAGGTTCGGAGTAGGTGCAGAACATTGGGACGCCCTGCGGAAATCATGCGCGGAATGGGAGTGTTGTGACATGGCCACCGAAAAGTCGTTATTGACAAAAATCCGGGAGAAAGAACTTGAAGTGAGCGTAAAGATCGATGATGCCCGGATGGAGGCAGATCGAATGATCGAGCGTGCAAGGAAAGAGTCCCAGTTGATACTCGGCGCATCCGAAACAGAAGGGAAGAAAGCAGCAGGGGATTTTCTGCGTAAGGAGATGGAAAGGATTCAGGCGGAGGCGGATCAAATCCGGGTGCAGGCAACGAGGGAGGTTGAATCAGTCCGGAAAAAAGGGGAACACCGGATTCCGGATGCAGTTGAAAAGATCATCGCCATAATACTTCCAGGATAGAGAGCCATGCTCCAGAAAATGATAAAAATCCAGGTACTGGGTCCAAAAAAAGACCTCCATAATGTTCTGGATGTACTCTATGCCAAGGGGACTGTTCACATCGAAGATGCCTCTGGACCAAGTTCACCCGGGGAGGTCACGCTCAAGAGGATGACGGCAGAGCAGGTTGGGGACATCAACGTTGCGTATTCAAAGATTGGCGGCATCCTTCTCACACTTCCAAAAACGAAAATTGATGAAAAGGCCGTTGCCCACACCTATGCGAATCTGAAGGCCATGAGCCACGATAACCTTCTCATCCACGTGAATTCTGTGATTGACGATCTGGAAGTGGCCACAAAAACACTTGCGAAAGAGAAGAGTGATCTTGAACTCTCCCTGATCAACCTTGGACGATATGAAAAAATCATAGACAAAATACGTCCCCTTGAAACCAGCATGCCCAAACTTGAGGGATTTGAGGTTACGGTCCTGTTAATACAGAAGGAGTTCAAGGACGTCATCGACATCATCAGGGATGCTCTTGCGGAGATCACCAAGCGCCAGTTTGAATTATTGTCAGCCGAACTGGATGAAACAACTATCGCGGCAGTCACTATCTTTAATAAGCGGTTTTCCGACCAGGTGCATTCCTATTTTTTCAACCAGAACGTAAACGAAGTCCGCCTGCCTCCCGAGTACCTGGGAAAATCGTTCAACGAGATCTTCTCCCTGATAGAGGAGAAAAAAATCTCATCACTGAAAGAGATCGCAAGACTAGATTCCGAACTTGAAAAGATCTCTTCGAAATGGTACACGGAACTCAACGCGTTACACCGGATCCTCGGAGAAAGGGCCGAAGAACTGAGTATCTTTTCAAAGATCGGGCAGACCGAATACACGTTTATGCTGGCAGGGTGGATACCCAAAAAATCCCTCAGGGAGACCAGGGAAGCCCTGATGGAAGGATTCGGGGGACGTGTGATTGTCAATGAACCGGCACTTACACCCGAGGAGATGGCGGAAGCTCCCACATTCTATGACAATCCGCGCATTGTCAAACCGTTTGAATTTTTAATGTGTGTCGTAAGTCCTGCAAAATCCACGGAGTATGATCCCAGCCCCCTGATGGCAATATTTCTCCCGCTGTTCTTCGGGATCATGGTGGGGGACATCGGGTATGGATTGATCATCGCGGCGTTTGCCCTCATCATGAAATGGAAATTCTCGGACCGTGACTGGCTGCAACACCTGATGAACGTCCTCATACTGGGCGCGATCTGGACGATCATCTTCGGATGGCTCTACGGTGAATTTCTCGGAGACCTTGGCGAACACATGGGATGGATCGAACCAAAGACATTTTTTGGCGTCACCTGGAACCGGATGGAGGCGATAGTCCCCTTCCTGATCCTCTCATTCGCGATCGGTGTCTTCCATGTGTTCCTTGGCCTTGTGCTGGGCATAGTGAACGCCTGGACGGAGATGAGTTGCAAGCGGCACGTGGACAAGGCCAAGAAGCACATCTGTGAGAAATCGGGCATGATTATCGTGATCACCGGTCTTATCCTGGTGATCCTTGGAATTGCCCTCGCGCTCCCATCCAGCATTGTGACCACGGGGGCGGTCCTGATAATCGTGGCAATCCCCCTCATATTTTACGGCGGCGGCGCCTTTGGCACGTTTGAGATCATGAGTACAGTGACGAATATTCTCTCGTACTCCCGTATCATGGCTATCGGCATGGCTTCGGTCATACTTGCGGTTGTCGCCAACAAGCTGGGTGGCATGATGGAGGTTGCCCTTGTGGGGCTGATTATTGCAGCACTCCTTCACACGCTCAACCTGATACTCGCCATGTTCAGTCCTTTCCTCCATTCCCTTCGTCTGCACCTGGTCGAGTTCGATTCGAAATTCTACCAGGGAGGCGGGAAGATGTACAAACCCTTCAAGAAGGAAAATGGAGGCAAATCGACATGAACCGCCCGGATGGGTCTTTACGTACATTCATGATCGAAATACATGCCGGAGAGGAGTCATCCATGTAATTGAAGCATATCACACGGGCATATTGTCTAAATCACCCTAATCGTGATGCGGAACGCAGAGGCACACGATCAGAATCGAATCTCGAAAACGATGTGCCGCCTGTGCACATGGCGGCGCTTTGGATGGAGGCTGATGTGAATGGTTGATTTCGGAATCCCTATTGGGGCAGGCATCGCATTCGGGCTTGGAGCGCTCGGTACCGGGATTGCACAGTCAAGAATCGGCGCAGCGGGTGCGGGAACGATTGCAGAAAAACCAGAGATGTTTGGATTGATGATCATTCTGGTGGCTATCCCCGAGACCCTCGTCATTCTCGGTTTTGTGGTTGCATCCATGATCATGATCATGCTGGTGTGAACCGGGAGACTCCAATACTCCTGGGACCAGGGGATCTGGAACGGAACACCCGAAAGAACAGGTGAACCATGGCAATTGACGATCTGATCAAGGCTGTAGAAGTGAGCGGGCAGGAACGTATCAAGGAGATACAGGAACGCTCGAAGGCCGAGGCAGATGAAATCATCAGGGAGGCACATGTAAAAGACCTGCCCATAAAAAAACGCTTCATGGACGGGGCGATACAATCGGTTGCAGTACAGAGAAACAAGATATTATCTGAAGCACGGGAAAAGAGCCGGATGGAGATTATCCAATCCAAAAACGAGGTTTTCGAGAGAGTTTTTGAAGAAGCGGTTCAGAAACTGGCATCCATACGAAAAGATCCGGGCTACAGGGCAATTCTGAAACACCTTCTTCTGGAATCGATTGGTCAACTCGGGTCAGACAGCGTCATTCTTCATGTTGACAGAAAAGACGAAGATCTGTTGAAGGACATCCTGAAGGAGATAAACGTATCCGGCCAGATCGTACCCGATCTGACCTGTGCCGGCGGCCTGAACGCATACAGTCGCGATGAACGCTTCGTGATCTTCAATACGCTCGAATCCCGTCTCAAAAAGGCAAAGGAGATCTACAGGCCCGAAATGTTCTCGGTATTGTTCGGTGAGTGACATGGAGTATGCGTATGTCAATGCACGGATAAAGGCCATGAAAAGCCGCCTGCTTGACCGCTCGTTTCTCGAACAACTCATCAACAAGCCTGACATCGATTCTCTCATCGCTGAACTTGAAAAAACCACGTACAGGGAGGAGCTGGACAAGGCAGGGGTTCTCTATACAGGTATTCACCGCATTGAAGTCGCGATTCGGAAAGATCTTGTCAAGACATTCAGAACGGTCCTCAATCTGATACGAGGAGGAGAGACAGAGTCCTACCTCACCATCATCCTCAACCGGTGGGACGTCCAGAATATCAAGACTATTTTAAGGGGGAAGAAGATCCAGGAAAATCCATCAGAAATTCTGGAATGCCTGATCCCAGCTGGAGAACTCGACGAAGCAGCCCTCACCGAACTCGTGAAACAGCCCGATGTGAAGGCGGTGATCGATCTTCTTGCGACGTGGGGCATTATCTACTCGCGCCCCCTGACGCTTAATTTCAAGGAATTCAGTGAGACAGGAGACTTGCTGGTCCTTGAATATGCACTCGACACGTTCTATTATCAGGATGCCATCTCAAGGTTGAAATCCGGAGAATCGGATGATGCACGCATCCTCAAAAATATCCTCGTGACCGAGATAGATATCAACAACATCAAGACAGTGCTTCGTTCGATTAGGGATCGTATCGATATTGAGGAGGCAAAACGCTATTTCGTAAAAGGTAGCCCTGATTTTGATATCGAAAGGCTCACCTCGATGATGAAGGCAGGGACCATCGATGGGGCGCTGAAACAGCTCGAGCATACTCCCTACCAGTTCATCACCACCATCCCCCAGGAATACATTGTTGCAGAAAAGATCTCGGCATTTGAAAAGGAACTGGAACGGTATCTCGTAAAAAAGGCAGTAAGCCTCTTCATTGGAGATCCCCTCTCAATCGCAATACCGATCGCGTATATCTGGGCAAAGTATACCGAAGTGACGAACATCCGCGTGATTGCCCGCTGCAAAATCATCGAAGTGCCGGAAAAGGAACTCAGGGAGGCGCTTATCAGTGTATAAGTTCATCGTGGTGACGGATCCCGATACCGCACCGGGATTTCGCCTTGCAGGCGTGGATGTAATGGAGATCCATGATTCCGAAGAGGTTCATGCATTGCTCCCATCCCTTCTTCTCAAGGACGATACCGGCATCATCGCGATCAACGAGGACTATATGATGTCGCTTGAAGAGAAGATGATGGAAAAAATCGAGAAGTCCTATCGGCCCATCATCATCCCAATCCCATCCCGCGCAAAAAGGCTAGACCGGACCAGTTACATCGAGGGACTTCTGCGAAGAGCGATTGGGTACAATATCGTGCTGAGGAAGTGACTGTATGATTGTCGGTGCTATTTCAAGAATTTCGGGTCCCGTTGTCCTTTCCGAGGGCATGCGGGGATCCCGCATGTATGACGTGGTGAAGGTCGGAACACAGCAGCTGAACGGCGAGATCATACGGCTCGATCGCGATCAGGCCGTCATCCAGGTGTATGAGGACACCACGGGCCTGCAGGTGGGTGAACACGTATCCAATACAGGACTCCCCCTCTCAGTCGAGCTTGGACCGGGCCTCCTCTCTTCCATTTACGACGGTATCCAGAGGCCTCTCCCGCTCCTTGCGGAGAAGAGCGGGAGTTTCATATCGCGGGGTATCTCTGTCCCCGGGATCTCGCACGAGAAGAGGTGGAGATTTTCACCACGGGTAAAGACGGGGGTGCGGGTTTCCGGAGGCGATGTGATTGGAACGGCACATGAATACCACCTTGAACATCGCATCATGGTGCCGCCGTTTGTCTCAGGGATGGTAAGGGACATCTATGAGGGGGAGTTTACCATCGACGAACCCGTCTGTATTCTGGAAGACGGAAGACAGATCACAATGATGCAGACCTGGCCGGTACGGAAAGGGAGACCATACCAGCGCAAGATGGACCCCGATACGTTGCTGGTTACCGGTCAGCGTGTCTTTGATACGCTGTTCCCCGTAACGAAAGGGGGGACGGCGATGATTCCGGGGGGATTCGGTACCGGGAAGACTGTCGCAGAGCAGACGCTTGCCAAGTGGTCGGATACCCAGATCGTGGTCTATATCGGTTGCGGAGAGAGGGGGAACGAGATGACGGATGTGCTCACCGAATTTCCCGAACTGCTTGACCCAAAGACCAAACTCCCATTGATACAGAGGACAGTCCTTATTGCCAATACCTCGAATATGCCGGTCGCTGCACGGGAGGCTTCTATCTATACCGGAATCACCATTGCCGAGTATTACCGTGATATGGGGTACGATGTCGCGCTCATGGCCGACTCCACCTCCCGGTGGGGCGAGGCATTGCGTGAAGTATCAGGCAGACTTGAAGAGATGCCAGGGGAAGAAGGGTACCCCGCATACCTTGCGACAAGACTCGCTGCATTCTACGAGAGGGCGGGTCGCGTGGTCTGTCTCGGCTCTGACGAACGGAAGGGTTCGGTCACGGTGGTCGGGGCCGTTTCGCCTCCCGGCGGAGATTTCTCCGAACCAATAACCCAGAACACCCTTCGCATTGCCGGAACATTCTGGGCACTCGACACGAGCCTTGCGTACAGGCGGCACTTCCCCTCCGTGAACTGGATAAAGAGCTATTCCCTTTACCTGGACCAGATCCAGGATTGGTATACCGCGAGTGGGTTTTCCGACTGGAAGGAGCTCAGGGCGCGGGCAATGTATCTCCTCCAGAAAGAAGTCGAACTGCAGGAGATCGTGCAGCTCGTGGGCCCAGATGCATTACCGGAGAGCGAGAAGGCAATTCTTGAGATCACACGCATGATCCGCGAGGACTTTCTCCAGCAGAGTGCATACCACGATATCGATTCGTTCTGCTCGCTTGAGAAGCAGTATTGGATGCTCAAGGTGATACTCTTCTTTTATGACCGGTTGAACCAGTCAATGGGAAAGGGGATTTCTCTCAGCAAAATCCTGAAACTGCCCGTGAAAGCAGAGATTGGGCGAATGAAGGAGCTCACCGAAATCGAAAAGATCAAGGACCTTGTCGATCAGATCGACGGCTCTCTTGGTTCTCTGGAGGTGGAGCGATGATCCGGGTGCCGCTCTTTACAAAAGAGGCCCGGGCAATCAACTATGTTTCAGGCCCTCTGATTTTTATTCAGAATGTGAAAGGCGTCTCGTACGGCGAGATCGTCCGGATCATCCTCCCCACAGGCGAAGAACGCACCGGGCAGGTCCTTGATATATCGAAGGATATCGCCGTCACCCAGGTATACGAAGGGACCAGCGGTATAGACAACAAGGAGACACGGGTCCGGTTCACCGGAGAACCCCCGAAGGTAAAAGTCTCAATCGAGATGCTGGGACGGATCTTCAATGGCATAGGAAAACCCCGCGACGGAGGACCCGAGATCATTGAAGAATCAAATCTGGACATCAACGGAATGCCCATAAATCCATCCGCCAGGGACAAACCCGCTGATTTCATCCAGACCGGCATGTCAACGATTGATGGCCTGAACACGCTTGTCCGCGGCCAGAAACTGCCCATCTTTTCGGGTGCGGGCCTTCCGGCCAATAAGCTTGCCGCCCAGATTGCGCGGCAGGCCAGGGTCCTCGGGGAAGAGGAGAAGTTCGCGGTCATCTTTGTCGCCATGGGCATCACATACAAGGAGGCCTCCTTCTTCATGAGGGATTTTGAAAAGACAGGTGCATTAGAGAGGGTGGTGTTCTTCATGAACCTTGCAGACGACCCCACTATCGAGAGGATCGCCACCCCCCGTTGTGCCCTCACTGCCGCTGAATTTCTCGCCTATGAACACGACCTTCATGTGCTTGTGATCCTCACTGACATGATTAACTACTGCGAGGCATTGCGAGAGATCTCCACGGCACGGGAGGAGGTGCCAGGCCGAAGGGGGTATCCCGGGTATATGTACACCGACCTCGCATCCATCTACGAGCGGGCAGGGAGGGTGAAAGGCCGGAAAGGATCCATCACCCAGATCCCAATCCTCACGATGCCGGATGACGATATCACCCACCCGGTCCCTGACCTTACCGGCTATATTACCGAGGGACAGATCGTCCTCTCACGCGATCTCTTTCGCCGCGGGGCAGATCCTCCAATCGACCCACTCCCATGCCTCTCACGCCTGATGAATCTTGGTATCGGACCTGGAAAGACGAGAGAGGATCATCGGAATGTCGCGGATCAGCTCTATGCATCATATGCCTATGGGAGGGATCTGCGGAGGCTCGTCGCGATTGTGGGGGAAGAGGCGCTCACCGAGCTTGACAAGAGATACCTGAAATTCGCGGACGAGTTCGAGCGCCATTTCATCACGCAGGGAGACGAGAACCGGAGCATCGAGAGGACGCTTGAGATAGCCTGGCAGTTGTTCACCCTGCTCCCTGAAGAGGAATTGAAACGGATTAAACGTGAATTCATTCAGAAATATCATCCTGCTGCTCAAAAGGGGATGTGATGGAACAGATTAACCCGACCCGGATGGAACTCATCAAGAAGAACGCACAGATCAAGCTTGCAGAGCAGGGGCGCGATCTTCTCCGTGAAAAGATGGATGCGCTCATCCAGGAATTTTTCAATGTCATGGAGTCGGTATCGCAGTCGCGAAGCGAGCTTGAAAAGCTCTCCGAGGTTGCTCAGCATGCCCTGCTCATTGCAGAGGCAATAGACGACCCCGTGACATTGAAGTCTGCCTCATTTGCCACCAGGAGAGGTATCACCCTTGATATCAAGGGAAAGAATGTCATGGGTGTGCCTGTTCCTATCATCGAAAAGAAGCGTTTTGTGAAGAGCCTCTTCGAACGGGGGTACAGCATCCTGGGGGTCAGCGGACGGATTGACGAAGCGGCAGAGAAATACGAAGCGGAGCTGGATCTCATTATCACTCTCGCAGAGACTGAAACATCTCTCCGAAGGCTCGGTAGCGAGATCCAGATGACGCGAAGGCGCGTAAATGCACTTGAACAGGTACTCATTCCAGAATTGAAGCGACAGGCAAAATATATCGAGATTACGATCGATGAAAGGGACCGAGAAGACCTTTACCGGTTGAAAAAAGTAAAAAAGATCATCGAGAGAAAGAAACGAGAGACAATAGATACCTGAAGGCATGGTACCCATGAGAATCATCTCCCTCGTCGCTTTGGGACTCGTTGATCCAGCATGGTTGCGATTTTTTACGTTCGGAAATCCAGATCAGGAACCATAGCGGTATTTTGTCTTTGTGAGAGTGTGGTTCGTCCAGGGTTCAGGAGGACGACCTTTTTTCCTCATAGCCCACATCAGAATAACCTGGGACATCACCTTCACGGATTGCGACAACATAACGCGGGCAGGGAAGAGATAAGAAGGAAAATATGTAGTGAATGAACAGCATTACACAATTAAGGCCCGGGTTATTAATCTAATGTTCACGCAATCTTTTGTAACAACCCGATTACTTCCTGTATCGCATCACTCTCCAGCCGGCCTTCCCGCTTCACCTCTTTTCCAACCCCGATGATAGCATCGACACCATCTTTTGTGAGTCTTGTAAACGTGAATCCTTCCCATTTTCTGCGATCCAGGGATCCCCAGCACTCACCCAGCATATACTTGAGAAGCTCAATATCGTGTGCTGAATAGATCTTCCAGTCCGCTCCCAGGTTCAGTCGTATCTTCTCGATGGCCTTCTCGACTGCCATCTCTTGATGGATCTTGAACACTCTCCGGCCCCGCTCATCATTGGTCACTTCAGGCATACCCACCAGCTCACTTTAGAGTCCCTGCGGAGAATATATATCTTTTCGGACACTTCCCCCGGGTGGTGAGGCGAATTTTCGAGGGAAAAAAGAACGGAAAAGTACAAATATCGTAAAGTCCGAACGGTGCAAAGGAAGATGGACGCCGACGTCTCTCCTTCCGTGTGTGACATTCACTCCCTCGCGAAGAGAGATTCCTTTCCCCTCTATCCAGCTTCCCACGTGATGCGGGTAGTTCAATCCCGGCGGGAACTTTTCCTCTCGATCCTCTCGTAAATGGCGATCAGCCCCCGCTGATCGGCCTCCCGGCAGAACCCGTGCCCGGCACGTGATGTTGTCAGCACATGCCGAAGGTGGCGGTACGATTTCATGCAATTAACCTCCTTATCGGTGCTGGATGTCCCGGGAACGCGATAAATCCCGGGATACAACATCAGCTATTTTTGCGGACTTTAACAATAAATCCTTGCATTGCGCTCATGCACTGCACAGGGTCTCCTCTTTTTCCCCGGCAATGATCACGCTTCCTTCCCCTCATCCGGGAGCAGGATGGCAGTCGCCTCTTCAACAGTTCTCTGCGTATCTATCTCATGCGAAAGAGACTTTCTTCCAATGGCTATGATGTCAAAGACCGAAATAGCTGTGATGCGGGGATACTGGACCATATCCCAGAACTCTCGCTCCTTATAGACCCACACTTCCCCTATCACATACTTCAATGCATTCTGGTCTTCCTGTGAAAAGTGTGTCCAATCAGCCCCCATCTGCTTCCTGATCCTCTCCACGACCCGCTCCACGTTCTTCTCCTTTTGCAGCGAGTACATCCGCCTCCCAATCTCTGTCCTGGATACATCCGGCATCTGCTATCCGCCCCTCCCTGTGGATATGCGGAGATATACCCCGGGATTAAAAAGGTTTTGCCAGGGAATTTTTTTAGTGGGATATTCTCGCGAGATGCGAGTCCAGTCTTCCGGAGATCATCAAATATCGCCTGTAACATTTCATTTGCGTCAAATTGGAATGATTAATAATGACAGAAATCCAGACTTCTACCCATTCGAGGGCGAGTTTATGATAACACTGCCATTCCTGATACTCTTTCCTGCCGCAATAGCTCTCCTTCTCCTGCTCGTCCCTGGCGATTCTTGGAGGAGGCTGATCGTGAAGGCAGGCGCGCTTATCATCGGCATTGCTTCCCTCTACCTCCTGTTCATCACGCCCGAGGCAGGACCGGAATTTTTCCCGGTCGCATTCGAACCTGTCTCGAACCTGATGTTCCTGGCGGAGATGGTCATTGCCGCGTTCCTGATCTACCTCGGGGTAAAATACAAGAAATACCTCGCAATCCTCCTGGTCATCGCGCAGGCGGCACTGCTGGTCTACTACGAATCCATGGGCTTAACACGGATACATACCGTGCCAAATCTCTTTATCGACCAGTTCTCATTGATCATGGCCCTGATCATCGGCATCATCGGAAGCCTCATCTGCGTATACGCCCTGGGATACATGGCCACCTATCAGGAGCACCACCCCGAGGTGAAGGACCGGAGAAGGACGTTCTTCTTCCTCATGTTCTTCTTCCTCTCCTCCATGTTCGGGCTGGTCTTCTCCGATTATCTCCCCTGGGTCTTCTTCTTCTGGGAGCTCACGACGCTCTGTTCCTTCCTCCTCATCGGGTACTCGGGCACTGGTGAAGCAGTCAACAATGCGTTCCTTGCACTGAACATGAACCTCCTGGGGGGAATAGCGTTTGTCGGCGCACTCATTTACCTCGCCTTTGTCAGCCCCGGTGGCGAGTTGCTGGATATCAGCACTCTCATCCAGTCCGGCCACATGGTCGCCCTTGTGCCCGCCGTACTCATCGCCTTTGCCGGGATCACAAAGGCAGCGCTGATGCCGTTCTCTGCATGGCTCGTAGGGGCGATGGTCGCACCAACCCCGGTCTCCGCCCTCCTGCACTCGAGCACAATGGTCAAGGCAGGGGTCTACGTAATCGTGAGGTTCGCGCCTGTTCTGACCGGGACGATGGAAGGGCTGATTATCGGCCTTGTGGGTGGGTTCACCTTCCTGCTTGCATCCGCAATTGCCATCTCCCAGAGCAATGCGAAAAAGGTGCTCGCATACTCCACCATCGCGAACCTCGGCCTCATCGTGGCTTGTGCGGGGGTGGGGACCTACAAGCTTGTCTGGGCGGCGATCCTCTTGATCATCTTCCATGCCATCGCCAAGTCGCTTCTCTTCCTCTGCGTGGGCACGGTCGAGCATCGCATCGGCAGCAAGGACATCGAGGACATGACCGGCCTGATCGTGCGCATGCCGCACGTGGCAGTGATGATGTTCATCGGGATCGCAGGGATGTTCCTTGCACCGTTTGGGATGCTGATATCCAAGTGGGCCGCCATCGAGGCCTTCATCGAGGCCCAGTTCGGCCTCATCTTCGTGGCCATCCTTGCTTTCGGGGGATCGATCACGGTCTTCTTCTGGTCAAAGTGGATGGGAAAGATCATCTCTGTCTGTCCCGTGGCCACGAAGGTGGAGAACCGCATACCGCAGGAGAAATGGATCGCACTCTCGCTCCTCACCGCGATGACGGTGTTCATCTGCCTTGCGTTCCCAATCATCTCCTCGCATCTCATCGAGCCGTTCGTTCTCTCGGTCTATGGACAGACTGCACGGCTCTCCCAGGACAACATCACCATCATGGCCATGATGCTCTTCCTCCTGATGATCATGCCATTCTCCCTGCTCTGGTTCAGGAAGGAGAAAAAAATCGTGCCACCCTACATGGCGGGGAGGCCCACGACGCCCGACCTCCATTTCCTCGGCTCCATGGGAGTCCAGCGCCAGGTGACCCTTGGAAATTACTATCTGGAGGAAGTCTTCGGTGAGAAGAGACTCTTCATGGCCGGGACGGCGCTCTGTTTCGGCCTCATCCTGCTTGTGGGAACCCTCACCGCGGGGGTGGCGCTATGATCATGGTGGAGTATGCCCTCCTGTTTATCGTGCTGGCCCCCTTCGTTGGCGGGCTTGTGGCAGGGGTCGATCGCAAACTGACCGCCAGGATGCAGGGACGCGTTGGCCCGCCGCTCCTCCAGCCATTCTACGATGTCGGAAAGCTCTTCCAGAAGGAGCAGATCGTGGTGACCCCATCTCAGCACTTCTACATCCTCTCATACCTCGTCTTCATCGTGGCGAGCGGGGCACTCTTCTTCGCCGGGGGCGATCTCCTGCTGGTCATATTTGCATTCACGCTCGCCCACATATTCCTGGTGCTCGGCGCCTACTCGTCATACTCGCCTTACAGCTTCATCGGCGCCGAGAGGGAGCTTATCCAGATCATCGCCTACGAGCCGATGATTATCCTTGCAGCCGTGGGCATGTACATGGTGACCAAGAGCTTCTTTGTCTGGGAGATCATGGCGAGTTCACTTCCCCTGATCCTCTACCTCCCCGGGGTCTTCCTCGGGTTCCTCATGGTCCTGACCATCAAGCTGAGGAAGTCTCCCTTCGACCTCTCAACCTCGCACCACGCGCACCAGGAGATCGTGAAAGGGGTGACGACCGAGTTCTCAGGCCCGATGCTTGCGAGAGTGGAAATCGCCCACTGGTACGAGAACGTCTTCCTCCTTGGGTTCATCTATCTCTTCTTTGCATGGAACCCGGTGTACGGCATCATCGCCATCATCGTCGCCTACCTGCTCGAGATCCTGATCGACAACACCTTCTCCCGCGGGACCTGGAAATTCACCCTGAAGAGCGCATGGATCATCGCGGGAATGATGGGGCTCGTCAATCTCGGGGTGCTCTATTACCTTTCGGGGGTGGTGCCGGTATGACCCACCTCTCGAAGTCCCCATGGATCCTCCACTATGATGCATCCAGCTGCAATGGCTGCGACATCGAGGTGCTGGCCTGCCTCACCCCTCTCTATGACGTGGAGCGGTTCGGGATTATCAACACTGGCAACCCGAAACATGCCGACATGCTGGTTATCACCGGGGGAATCAACGAGCAGAACAGGGCAGTTGTAAAAAACCTCTTCGACCAGATGCCTGACCCGAAGGTGGTGGTCGCAGTCGGGATCTGCGCCTGCACCGGCGGAGTGTTCAGGGAGTGCTACAATATCGCGGGTGGTGTCGACTGCATCATCCCGGTGGACGTGTATGTCCCGGGATGCGCCGCACGACCCGAATCCATCATCGACGGAATCGTGCGGGCACTCTCGGTCCTCGAGGAGAAGAAGGCGAAGCTGGTAAAACCTGAACGGGCTGGTTCCGGAGGTGAGAGATGACAATGGAAGCACAGGATACCACACTGGTAGAGCAGGACCACCTGATCGGCAGAGTGGAAGAATTCAAGAAAAAGGGATACCGGCTGGTACAGATGAGCTGCACCAAGGTCGGGGAAAAATACGAGATCAACTACTCTTTTGATTTACACTATACGTTCCAGAATCTTCGTATCGTGGTAGACGGGCAGACAGAAGTCCCCAGTATTTCCGGGATATACTGGGGGGCGTTCATCTACGAGAACGAGATGCATGACCTCTTTGGCATCCGGATCGTGGGGATGAATATCGACTTTGGCGGAAACCTGTTCCGAACCGCGAAAAAGAATCCATTTGCAAATCCCACTTTCAGGGAGGAGAGACCATGTCACGGAGAATAGTCGTCCCGTTCGGGCCGCAGCACCCCGTACTCCCCGAGCCCATCCACCTTGACCTGGTACTACAGGACGAGAGGGTGGTAGAGGCGATCCCGTCGATCGGATACATCCACAGGGGCCTCGAGACCCTGGTGGCAAAACGCGAGTATCCCGAATACGTCTATATCGCCGAGAGGACCTGCGGTATCTGCAGCTTCATCCACGGGATGACCTATTGCCAGGCAGTCGAACAGGTAATGGGCCTCGAAGTGCCCGAACGTGCCCTCTATCTCAGGACCATCTGGTCAGAGTATTCCAGGATGCACTCGCACCTCCTGTGGCTCGGGCTCTTTGCCGATGCGTTTGGTTTTGAGAACCTTTTCATGGCCTCTTGGAGACTGCGGGAGTTCGTCCTCGATGTCCTGGAGGAGACAACCGGCGGGCGTGTTATCCAGGGGAGCTGCAAGGTGGGAGGAGTAAGGAGGGACATCCCGGCTGATACCCTCGACCGTATGGTTGGGGACCTTGCTGACTTCGAGCGCAATTACAGGGAGATCGCCAATGTGTTCCTTCGCGATGAATCCGTCATCGGCCGTACACGCGGAGTCGGGGTGCTCTCACGTGATGATGCGTACTACCTCGGTGCGATGGGCCCCACCGCGCGGGGCAGTGGTGTGGCCATAGACCTGAGGGAGACAGGATACGCGGCCTATGGTAAGATCAACTTCAAACCCGTGGTGGAGGAGGGGGGAGACTGCTATGCGCGGTGTGCCGTGAGGGTGAAGGAGATCTTTTCCTCGATCGACATCGTGCGCCAGGCTGCTGCCCGTATCCCCGAAGGGGAGACCGAGGTCAAGCCGAAGGGAAATCCGGATGGCGAGTGCTTCTCACGCGCCGAGCAGCCCCGAGGGGAACTCGTGCACTACGTCAAGGGTGACGGAAGCCGGCACCTGGTGCGCTCCCGAATCCGCACTCCGACACTCACGAACATACCGCCCCTGGTGAAGATGCTTGCAGGGTGCGAGCTTGCTGATGTACCGGTAATCGTGCTGAGTATTGACCCGTGTATCGGGTGCATGGAGAGGTGAGAAGAGGATGGCATTCTTTGAAATGGCAAAAACCGCAATCCTTACCACCCTGAAGAGGCCGGCAACCAGGCGGTATCCCGCAGTCCCGTCGAAAGTGACTGCCATCTCCCGGGGTAAGGTCACGATTGATCCTTCACGCTGCATCTCATGCGGCATGTGCATGAAAAAATGCCCGTCAGGAGCCATATGCGTGGTCAAGGACGAGAAGACCTGGAGTATCGACCGCTTGAAGTGTGTGGTGTGCAACTGCTGCGTAGAGGTATGCCCCGCCCACTGTTTGAGCATGGAAACAGGCTATTCCCCCAGCATGACGACCCACGGGGGCATTGAAGTGGTGCATATCACCTACGTCAAGCCGGAAAGGCCCCCCCGCAAGGAACCGGAAGAGAAGAGCGAGCAGGGCTCCTGAACCCGGAAAGGCAATCGTACCTACCCTTCCTTTTTTGCCTTCCCCCATGCCGGCCAGGTGAATCGGCTGGTGCATCCTTTCATTCGAGCCTGAGATCGCCACGTATCTCCTGCATGGCGCCAAGAGCCAGTGAAAAGAACTCACCGAGTGCCATGAACCGGGTGATCCCCACCACCTTCTCTCCCTCGCATCCTGCAGCAAATGCCTTTTCTTTGTACTTTTTCTGGAGGGTCTTTTCAGTCACCTCAGTAACACGACCTCCTTTCACCGCTTCGGTGACCAGCCGATATGTTATCAGCTGCCTGACGGGCCACTTCAACAGGATATTCGGACGCCCCAAAGAGGAAGTCATTGTGCCTCCGGACAGGGCCTGCGATATCCTCGTCGATACCCCGATTATTCAGCATTTGGTATCCTTCCTCGCCGTGCCTGCCCATGTCGCCTTCCACACGCTCGTAATCGATATCGTGAAGGAGCCCAATTATCTCCCAGCACTGCAGGTCTCATCCCATTTGTGTGGCAAGTGCCATCGTGATCGCCGCCATAGCAAGACTGTGCCCGCGGAGGCTCTCTTTTTTTAATTGACTCACACATCAGGCAACGGGCTTCCTCTCTCTGCATGCAAACCAGACACTCTCATCCGATCATATTATCTCTCGCATCGCTTGCGCATCCTTCTGGTTGCACGATCCGCCTGCACCAATGGTTCCGGGAACCGATTGGCCCGGATACATTGCATGACGATCTCCCTGGCCTGGTCAAGGGTGGTGCGGTACCCTGCCGAGACATAGACTGCAGCACTCCCTTCCCGTGTCCTGAGGAGCGTGCCCACCATCTCCCCATCCATCCATACTGGTGTCGCTGACCCCTGTAAAAGCGAGGGTTCGCGGGCGTCCATGCCTTTCATTCCGCTGCCGGCAATCCCAATGCTTGGTATCTGCATGTGATAACCAAGGTGCGTAGCAAGACCTGTTCTCCGGGGGTGCGCATACCCATGGCCGTGCACCATAACGAGATCCGGAAAGCGGCCGAGAAGGGAGAATGCCTCCAGAAGGGGTGGGATCTCCCTGAACGAAAAATAGCCTGGAACATAGGGGTATTGTATGCCTGATCGGGCCTCGGCCCGCGAGCAGAACGCAAGAGAGGGAAATTTCATCAGCACCACGGAAGCATACGCAGACGCACTGCCGTAGCTTGCGTCAGCCCCGGCGACCAGTGAAGGGTTCGTACTGGGAACACCCGGCTCTTCCCCAACTTCCCGACGGATCTCCTCCTGTATTGCCCTGGCCTCTCCGATGGATCCTGGGATGCGGAACTGCTCCATCCTCATACTCTTAACCTGGCGTGCCTGTCCTCTTTTATCCTTCCCGAACGGCATGGCAAATGCCATATCTCATTCGTCTGCTTGCCATGGAGTCCCGATTGGTAAGACCTGCGGGAGGCTGTCGTGTATCCCCCACAACCGTGATTCCTGCCAGGTGAACCCGACTCAACTGCATTCTTTCGGAGAATATTTTTGTTCCTGCAGGGGCACACTATATACAAGGTGGAAAAAAGGATGACCAGGGAGTCGCAGGACGCAGCACGGACCATGGTACTTGACGAAGTCCCTGACTATTTCAACGAGCTCTCTGATTATCTGGAAGTCCTCTCCAATAGCCAGCGCCTCAAGATACTCAAGATGCTTGAGAAGAAACCCCGGGATGTGCGGACCATCGCATCCGAGATCTCTACCAGTTACGAAAACACAAAGAAGCACCTGGACAAGCTCATGGGAATGGGGCTCATAAGAAAAGAAGTCGGACTTGGTCAGCAGACCTCAAAAGGGGTGCACCCGGTCTGGAAATACTCTCTTGTCCCCGGCGCCATGGAGGCGGTGGTGCGGAATCTTGGCATCTTCTCCAACATGCGAATCAGGATGGCCGATGCAGACCTGAAGAGACGACTGGATGAGGTCCGGCATGCGATCGAGGGAGATATTACAGGTCACCACCCCATGCTGATCCTCCTTGGCGGTCCAGAGGATGGGAAATGCTTCCTTGTCCCTGATGATGGCGTGAGAATTGGCCGGGTGGACCCAACGAAGCCGGGACCTTCTGACTGCGAGGGAGATGTCATACTGGCTCGGGAGTATACCTCAGTCAGCAGGGTCAGCAAGCCCCATGCAGTCTTCAGGAAAGAAGGTACAAAATGGTTGATCGAGGACAGGGGGAGCACAGGCGGGACATTCCTGAACAGCACACCCCTGCAGAAACGAGTCCCGGTGGAGGTGTGCGATGGGGACTTGATCGAGCTCGCCAAGGGGACCTCAGGTGCCCGCCTTCTGGTCATCCTTCCGGGCCGGAAGTAACCTGTCAACGATCCTGCTCCTTCGCCTTCCATGTCCCGCTCATTCCCAGCCACCCCCGCAATCCTTCTTACTATCGTCCTTCTCCTCCTGCCCGTTCCCCTGCATGCCGCCGACACCTATATCATCACCGCAAGTGCCGGTCCCGGCGGGAAGATCTCTCCCTCAGGAGATGTGACGGTTGCCAAGGGCAGCGATCAGCTCTTCGTGATTGAGGCATTCCAGGGTTACAGAATTGAGAATGTCATGGTTGACCAGAGATCCCTCGGCGCGATCCCTCTGTTCACATTCAACAAGGTCAATACGAACCACGTCATTTCCGCGACGTTCTCCCCCGTGTTTGGATCATTGCAGGTCCATTCAAGACCAGGGGGAGCAGAGGTCCTTATTGATAATACCTTTTACGGCACTACCGACCCAGGCGGGCCTGTGACATTCACCCGCATTGCTCCCGGAATCCATTCCATACGCATGCTCCTTGCAGGATACCAGGAGTACAAGACTGAAGCACAGGTCAATGAGGGGCAGACCACGATAGTCCCGACCGCAATCCTTGTCCCTGTTCCGACCACCGTCCCGACTACCACTATCCCCACCACGACTCCCACCACTACCGCCACTACCACTATCCCCACCACGACTCCCACCACTACCGCCACTACCACTATCCCCACCACGACTCCCACCACCACCGCCACTACCACTATCCCCACCACGACTCCCACCACCACCGCCACTACCACTATCCCCACCACGACTCCCACCACCACTATCCCGACGACTGAACAGACCGCTGTCCCAAATCTCACAATGCCAACGATTCCCGAGAACGGGGCTATGCATCCGGCCACTCCTGGGAACCTAGGCGTCATTATCATACTTGCAGCGGGAGCGCTGGCGGCTCTCGTCCTCTCCCGGGACCTGCTTCGCTCCGGAAGGGCGCATGGTGTCCCCCTGAAAAGGCGCCTCGCGGCGTTCGCACTCTTTGCCATTCCATCCATCGCGATGGGTGTAGTCCTTCACTGGTATCTCCGGTATCCAGGGGAGAGTGGAGGTGGTCTCAACCCCGAGCTGGTCGTCGCGGCGATTCCCCTGTTACTGTACCTGGTACTCTCATCGATCGCGCTCATGGCAGGTGCACTCATTTCCTGGCCGTTCCGGGGAACACTGAAGGTCCATGTGGTTGCAGGAGCGCTGGCGACCGTCATTGCGTTCATGGGACTTATCGCGGGCGACCCTTCAAGGCGTTTTGTCACCGCGCTGATGCTCCTCTCCGCGGTTCTCTCCACCCTCGTGGCACGGTGGCAGGAGGGAACATCTTGGGGCGGCCTGGCAGGAAGCGGCGACAGGGATGATCGCAGCGGGCCTGCGGATGTACCGGTTGAGCCAGGCACACCCTCCCTTAACAATAAGGGAATGTTCCCTCCCGAACTCACGGAAAAATATGAGGTCACCGAGTTTGTAGGGTCAGGGGGGCTTGCCAGGGTGTACAGGGCACAAAATCTCCAGACAGGGGAGGAGGTTGCCCTGAAGATCCCGCTGCAGTCGGACGAGAAGACGGGGAAGTCCTTTTTGAAGGAGATCGTGGGCTGGGAGGGACTGAATCACGAGAACATCGTGAGAGTGAGCGGCATGAATATCCTGCCCATCCCGTATGTGGAGATGGAGTACATCCCAAAGACCCTCTCCGATCTGCCAAAACCTCTTCCGCCAAGATCTGCCGCACGGATCTGTCGCGACGTTGCCAGGGGCCTCCTCTTCGCACACGAGAGAGGGATTATCCACCGGGATATCAAGCCCCAGAACATTCTCATAACCTATGAGGGTGTGCCGAAGATCACGGACTGGGGGATGAGCAAGGTGATGGGGGTGACTGGAATGCCCACCATCACTGGTTTTTCTCTCGCCTACGCGGCACCCGAACAACTGGCACCCCAGACATATGGAGAGACCGACCAGCGCACCGATATATACCAGTTGGGGTGCGTGTTGTATGAATTGATCACCGGGACCGTTCCGTTCCCGGGCAATGACATGGTGCAGGTCAGTGCCCACATCCTCTCGGAAACACCCAGACTCCCGTCAACCATGAATCCAGATGCACTGCCGCTCGATTCGATTATCATGCGCTGCCTCGAGAAGAGTCCGGAAAATCGCTATCAGGATGTAAGGGACCTTATCAGAGACCTTGATGCATACCTTCTCAGTGCTGAAACCAGTGACCGCTACAACATATTCGAAGATTGAAACCTGTATCGGTCGCTATCGCAGGAACCGCAATTTAAAAAATAAACCCCAAGATTTCCATCCATGAATTACACATGTGTAGTCCATGGTAAACAGCGAAGCCGTTTTTTACTATGAAAATGGCTGCGCCATTTTCATGAATGCGTATGCGTGTGTCTCAAAGGGAATCATGTAGTTTTTTTGGAGAAAAGTATTGATACTCTCCCGGCCCTTTACAGGGCTTACCGGGAGAGTTCTGCATCGATTGTGAGTGTGTGTGCAAGTTTTTCAGGATCTGGCATGCGCTACAAGTGTCCAATTGCCGATATGGTGTGATGCCTCAATGATGTGTGCATTCCTCTGACAGATTGGTGGATGATTCGGGGTGGTGTTGCATGCTGTCCCATGCCTCCTCGCAAGGGACAGCGGGGAGGGGGGACTCCGCGGCACATTAGGGACGGGCGTCGTGCCTCGCCGGCGAGCGGGATGAACATGATTCCTTTCACCGCCACAACCTATCCCGTCACCGGTCGCCCCTGCTTCGGGGTGGCTGTCCCCCTGCCTCACTTCCATGCCTCACCACACCATAGTGCCGCGGTTCTTCATTTAAATTGGACACATTAAGAAGGTACTATCTCCCTCACTGGTATTTCAATGATAGAACCGGGAGGTTCAACAAGAAGCTGAGTCACTGTGAGAATTATGATGATTCCTGAGAGACTATTGTCTGTATCAGGGATGCAGGCGAAGGCGATCTATTGATCCACGTTCTCCTTGTGGATGATGAACCAGCACTCTTTCCTGTGACGAAACTGGCGCTGGAGAAGGATGGCGATGTCCAGGTTGACCTTTGCGTATCCCCGGCGGATGCCAGGACCCTCCTGGAGAAAAGGCACTATCAGGTGATCATCTCAGACTACGATATGCCCGGCGAGGATGGCATCACCTTTCTCCGCCATCTCCGGGAGTCGGGTGACGATACGCCGTTCATCATCTTCACAGGAAAGGGAAATGAGACGGTAGCGATGGAAGCATGCAATGCCGGAGTAGACTATTATCTCACCAAGTCTGGTTCCCCGCGAGAAATATTTTGCCGCCTGAAGGAATGCGTGATGCGCGCCTCCTGGGGATATCGTCTGCGACACCCCTGGGATATCGCATTCACGACACCGCTGGGAGTGCTCGAGACCCTTCCCATGCCGGTCTTCGTTCTTGATGAGAGGCTGCATATCCGTTACCTGAACCGGCCTGCCACCAGGATATCCGGAATGAAAACCCATGACCTGGAACTTCTTTCCTTCAACAGTCTTCTCGAGAAAAATTCGTCCAGGGAATTGATTGTTTTTCTCGAACATGTGATAGGAGGCAGCGAAAGCGAGGATGATGCCACGTGCCCGGTTCCCCTTGTATTCATGGGCCCGGGTGGCAGATGTATCCGGATGGAATGTAGTATTCTCCCGGCCCGCGACGAGAACGGCCGTCCCACCGGATTCGTCGTGACCTGCAAGGAGCGCATGTTGCGGGATCCCGGGTAGTCCAGTTGGGGATCCCGAAGTCATTCCTTTTGTTGCGGGCGTGCAGAGAGCGCTCTCCCCACTGCCCTGAACGCCCCGTCAATTTCGCGGTAATTTGGGATATGCCGCTCTCTCAACACTCGTTCTCCACTCCTCATGGTGTCGCCCCCGAGCATGCAACCGATCACCATCTTGTGTGTGTTCCTGGAGAAGCGGGCAATCTCCTGCGCCAGGTGGGAGGGATCAAGGATGGCTGATGGAACCGCAATCACCACCGCAATGTCCCATTCGTCCTGGAAACGGGTCAACACATCAAAGACCCTTGCATACCTCTCCGCCCCACCGTCGCCGATGATGTCGAGCGGGTTCTCCCGGCTCCACATTGGGGGGAGGAACTCATCCAGTGCCGTTACCATCTCATCCGTGAGAGGTGGAAGTGCGATGCCGTACCACTCTGCATAATCAGACGCCATCACGGCAAAGCCACCCGCGGTGGTGATCACGAGGGCCCTGTTCCCCTTCGGGTATCCTTCAGAGGCCAGGAGTTCGGCCACGTCGAACGCTTCCTGGATGGTGTACACCGGGATAATCCCGGTCTGGCGGAACGCTGCCTGGTACACCTGGTAATTTCCTGCGAGTGACCCGGTGTGCGAGGCGGCAGCATTCTGCCCCTTTCTCGAAGATCCTGACTTGAGCGCAATGACCGGTTTTTTCGCGGTAATCTCCTTCACCGCAGAGAGGAACTCTCTCCCGCGTCGTATCTCTTCGATGTAGAGGATGATCGCCCGGGTATGTGGATCGGCAGCCACCACGCGGAGAAAGTCGACGAACCCGAGATCGACCTGGTTGCCCACGCTGATTACGACGGAAAAGCCGATATACTCAGGGATGCTCCAGTCCACGATGGTGGTGACGACCGCCCCGCTCTGCGAGATGAACCCGATATGGCCGTTCATAGGTGAGACAGGATCAAAAGTGGTGTTGAGGTTTGCGTGTGGAACAATGATTCCAAGGCAATTTGGGCCCACGATACGCATTTCCCCTGCCCTTGCGATCTCCAGGATCTCCTTCTCGAGCGCTGCGCCTTCATCTCCACTCTCGCGGAATCCTGATGAGAGGATGATGGCCAGCTTCACCCCTTTCTCTGTACATTGGCGAAGTACCCCTGGGACCGCGGGAGCCGGGATGGCGATGACCGCAGCATCCAGGTCGCCGGGAATCTCCGTGACGCGGGAGTATGCCGTCTTCCCGAGTATCTCCGGGCTTTTCGGATTGACAGGGTACACAGGTCCGGGGAACTGGAGGAGGTTTCGCAGGACCACATATCCAATCTTTCGCGGATCGGATGAGGCGCCGATGACGGCAACGGAGCGTGGGGAAAAGATTGCCGGGTCCGGGGAAGGGATTTGCACAATACCTTCCTTTTCTGATCGGACGGACAGGTAGATGCGGGCATCCACTGCCACGCAACCGTGGGGGTACAGTATCAGGGGGTTGATATCGAACTCGTGCCAGTCGGAATTGTGCTCGAAGAGGTGTGCAAGGCGAAGGACAGTCTCGACAAGTACTCCTTTGTCCAGGGCTGGAGATCCTCTGAACCCCTGTATGATACGGGACCCCCGGGTTTCATCGATCATCTCCGAAACGCCTGCCCTGTCGATGGGAAGCACCCTGATGGAGACATCGCGAAGGAACTCGACGAGGGTGCCCCCGGTGCCCAACGTGATCACCTTCCCAAAGGCAGGATCTGTTTTCCCCCCCACAATGATCTCGAAACCCGGTGGGCACTCTTTCTCGACCATTATCCCTGTGATGATCGCACCGGGGACTTTCTCCATGACTGCACGGGATATCCGGCTGAACGCCTCCCTGGCCTCCCCGACAGACCTGATGCCGGTGACAACCCCCCCGGCATCACTCTTGTGCACCACCTGGGGCGATACGACTTTCATCACCACCGGAAATCCAATCGACCCGGCAATCTCTCCTGCCTCATCGGGGGATGATGCGATCCCATGTTCCGGGACCGGGATCTTCGCCCGGGCAAGGAGTTCCATCCCTTCCTGCTCAGTAAGGAGCCTCGGGGAACCGCTGTCTCGTTTCTCTTCCTTCACGCGCACACCTCCACTGGTTCAAGGGGGAGTTCTCTCCTCCTCCCCTTGGACCCGGAAAGTTATGTACGTATCGTCCGGGGCTTTTTTCGGAAGAAATTATCTCCACGAACGCAGATTCTTCCTGCATGCCCCTAAGGGAGCTGGAAGAAGCCCTGGATGCGTTTGCGAACGCAGGTGAACCATTCCTCCTGTCAGAAGTACTCGCCCGGGCAGGCAAGAAGGGGCATATCCTCCACACAGCGGAAGCACTCTGGCCAATGTTCACCACCCTCGACCTCGTCGCGGAGCGGGTGCCGGGAGACCTTCGCCTGGCAAAGAGACCCTCCTCACCCCAGAAAACCCTCACCCTGGATGAACGCCGCAGGCTGGACGCATTCTTCAGGAAACCGGAACTTCCACCCGGAATAGAAGCCTGCATCCAGGAGTATGTCCATGCAAAGACGGGTAAAGCCTGGAACGACCCTTCTGTCCTCCAGAAGATCCGGCGCGCGATCGTGTCCCAGAAGGACGAATACTGGCGCGAGGGAGAAAAAAAGAGGGTAATGTATCAGAAAGGGTACGATGTACTCGGGTACCTGGCCTACCAGGCGCCGGTATACTTTATCCAGGCCATGCACCTCCTGTACGACCTTTCACTGGAAGGTTGCCTGAAGCAACACATGAGAGTGCTTGACCTTGGTTGTGGCCCCGGAGTGGTCCCGCTTGCGATCAGCAGTTTTCTAGAAAGGATCGGCGGATGTTCTGCCGAGATCTACTCGGTCGAGAAGTCGGAGGAGTTCATCGAGGCTTTTCGTTTCCTGGCCGACCACGTCCCCGCCCCAAGGGGGTCAGTCACTCTCCATCCCCCTCTCAACGCCGACCTGGTCACGGTCCCTCTCTCATGCCTTCCTCCCTCGCTTGACCTGATTGTCCTCCAGAATGTCTTAAACGAGATGTCAGGGCACTCGCCACGCGAGAAGGGCAGACTTGTATGTCGGTTCGCAGAAGCCCTCTCTCCTGAAGGGAGCATTCTCCTCGTGGAGCCTGCAGATATGGTCAACTCGATGGATCTCCGGGTCGTGGTCCACCATGCAACCGGATCCGGACTCTTCCTCCATGCGCCGTGCAGGTTCCTCTGGAACACCCAGTGCACACCAGACCGGTGCTGGAGTTTCGTGGAGAAGCCGCCAATCCACGCGACAGGACTCATGGAAGCGCTCGCATCGGGGGAAGAGGGGTACAGGTACTGTAACACCGATATCAAGTACTCGTTCGCCCTGCTCCGCAAGGTTCCCCCAAACCCTGTCCCGGGCCTCCCTCTCTCGCCGCGTAACTATGCGCGGCTCTCTGCCCTGCACCGGCACATCAAAAGGAGGATCAACGTTGCAGGCGTGGTGATGTCCGGCAACCTCGGCGACCACAAGACCTACGTCATCAAGATATGCGATGGGACGACGAAAAAACCGGTCTATGCAATCCTGCCATCCTACCATCTCTCTCACGAAAACAGCGCGCTCCTGTCGATTCCCTACGGCTCCATTGCTGAATTTACATCCGTCCTTGCCAGGTTCAACGAGAAACACCATGCATATAACCTCCTTGTGAGCAGGGAGAGCAGAGTAAAGGAGTTTCCCGCACAAAGTAGAGCCGCAGACTGGAATCTCACAGGTCCCCGTGAAAAAAGGAATAAACTGAAAAAATGATCCCTTCTCAGTATGGCTCTCCATGCAAGGGCCGCTTGAATAGGGATTCCAGCCGGGCACGCCGATCACCCGGGCACTGTCATGGCCCGTTCTTCTGCGGAACTCCTTTTCCTTATCGTGAATAGAAGAGTGACTTTTTCACCCTGAAGTCCTTCACCCGATGCTTCATGGAAAATTTCCATTTCTTCGTCCCTTTGACATGTATTTATGGCTTGGCCCGCCCATACAACATTGACAGGTGCACGACAGGCAGAATCGATCGCAATCCCGACAGAATCTGCCAGAGAGAGAGGGCAAAAACGATGCGGCACATCATATCCATCCGTGATCTGGACAGGGCCGAGATCAATGGAATACTGGACCATGCACAGGCCCTCCAGGAACAGGATTACGATCCCCAGGCCCTGACAGGGAAGCTTCTTGGTCTCCTCTTCTTTGAACCCAGCACCCGGACAAGGATGTCGTTTGCGTCTGCCGTGGCCCGCCTGGGCGGGCATTCGATCTCGATGGACAGCGTGGAGGCAAGCTCCATGGTAAAGGGCGAGACCCTTGCAGACACCATACGGGTGGTGAGCGGGTACGTCGATGCCATCGTCCTTCGCCATCCCAAGGAAGGTGCAGCCCGCCTGGCAAGTGAGTTCGCGCAGGTCCCCGTCATCAATGCTGGCGACGGGGCCGGCCAGCATCCTTCGCAGACGCTCCTTGACCTCTACACCATACGGCAGTCGATGCCACTCGAGGGTGTCACCGTCGGCCTGCTTGGGGATCTCCGGTACGGGAGGACCGCGCACTCGCTGGCGCATGCCCTCTCCCTTTACCGGGCCACGCTCCACACCATATCCCCAAAGGGGCTTGAACTCCCTTCGGGCCTTGCGGGCGAGCTCCGTGACTCAGGGACCGAAGTGATCGAGCATGACGATGTGCAGGAGGTGGTGAAGGATCTCGATGTCCTCTATGTCACCAGGATACAGCGGGAACGGTTCCCGGACTCATCCTCTTATTTCAAGGTCGCGTCAAGCTACCGGGTGACCCCGGAACTCCTGGAAGGAGTACGGGATCACCTCGTAGTCCTGCATCCACTTCCCAGGGTCAACGAGATTGATCCCAGGGTGGATCACCTGCCTTACGCCCGGTACTTCGAGCAGTCGGCAAACGGCATACCTGTCCGGATGGCTATGCTTCTGCGGGTGATGGAATGAAGAAAGGAAAGAACGCACCGAAAGGCCTTCTCATCAGTCCCATCGAGAACGGCACGGTGATCGACCATATCACGGCGGGAGAAGCCTTGAATGTCCTCCGTATAATCGGGATTACCGGGACCACCCAGGAGTCCATATCAGTTGCAACCAACGTGGAGAGCGGCAAGATCGGGTTCAAGGATATCGTGAAGATCAAGAACAGGGAGCTTCGAAAGGAAGAGGTGGACAAGATCGCCCTGATCGCCCCGCGGGCTTCCATCAACATCATCCGCAATTACAAGGTCTGGGAGAAGAAGGGGGTCGAGATCCCCTCAGAGGTGATCGGGATCGTAAGGTGCCCGAACCCTGGGTGCATATCCAACACGAACGAGCCCATTGAGTCCTGTTTCCTCGTGCAGCCCAAGGGTCTGCGATGCGTCTATTGCGACTGGCTTATCTCGAAGGATATCACGAGCCATATCATCTGATTATCTCACGGCTTTTTTTTCACTTGATAGCCACGGGAAGTGAGCACTCCTCCTCCCCATTCCCGGTTTCACGCCAAATGGCGGCATTTTACTTGCGGCGGAAATGAGGTGAAAATCCGGGATTAAAAGAATAAGGAGATGGCGCGAGGGACCCTGCCGGAAATCCGCCAACACCATGCATTCCAATGCCGCATTCTGAAACGTGTGGTCCTATTAAAAAGTGAACCGGAATCGAGAGAGGATCTCAATCCTCTCTCTTATTCAGGAATAGCAGGAACGCCCCAAGGATGCCCCCTGCAACCACGACACACGAGAGTGGTGTGGTGGTCGGGGCACTTGTTGGCTGACCCGTTATTCCATCCTCGGGAGTAACAAGAGCCTTGTTATACCGGATGACGTCGGGCAGGGTGTCAACACCAGGGATCGACTTCGGGAAATTCGTAAAGATCACCCTCTTTGCGGGGATTCCCTTGGTATGGAGTGCTTCCTCGAGGCCCTTGGCAAGCTCGCCAGACTGCATATTCTCGATGATATACCGGACTTCCTGGTACTTCGTGATGTTCGCATTGATATCGTCGACGATTTTGACCGGAGTGAACTTCCCTCCCATGTAGAATTCCGGCGCATAGATGCTCACTGTGTCCATACCCAGCCACTTTCCTGCCGCTTCCTGTTGCCAGACCATCACCACGATGTCCTGGCCGGCAATCCGTTTCCTCTCCTCCGTTGAGATATCAGCGGCACCGATCTGCGCGAGGTACTCGGCCAATCGCGATTCATAATACTCCCTGTTCGCGGGATCTGCAGCAATGAGCCAGCCGGCAACCTCCTGCGAGAGGGCCTTTGCTCCATCAGGAGTATTCCATATCATCGAGGGATTTTTCAGGGTGACCCATTTCACAGTACCGAAATGGTTGGCCTCCATGAAATCATCCACAAAAGGCATGACATACGAGACGTCGACGGATCCATTGTGGGCAATGAAGAGATCCGCGCCCCTGATGAAGTCTCTCTGCATCTGCATGCGGTTCGGGATTATGTCGGCCTGCATGTGGGGGCATATTGTAGGATCGGCAATGTAGATGGCATGAACCTTCTCTCCCCCGATATACTGGACCGGGTCCCAGAGAACCGTGGTCGTGGAGACCACGTTCAGTGCATACGCTCCTGGTATGAACAACAATATCAAAAATGTGATGAATAGAGTAAATTTTTTATTCATGTTTTCATTTTTTGCGAGGATGACATTAAAATTTTCGAAATGAAACGCGTCTCTTTGGCGAGAGGACTACCGCGACAATGAATACGAGAGAGAAGAGGACTGCAGTGAGAGGTGCAACCGGCAGGGAATATTCAAGGCCTGCAAGCGCTCCCGACACGCTCACTGCGGCTGCAACCAGGGGGGCCACCACGAACATGACAGAGAGGCGGTAACAGAACTGGAGTGCAATTGCCGCCGGGGTAACCAGCCATACGTAGAGAAGGAGTCCCCCGATAATCGGGATGCAGAGTGCCACTGTCAGCGCGATGACGAAAAGCATTGCGTAATAGACTGGCCTTACACGGACTCCTGTCGATTCGGCAATCTTCTTGTTGAAGATGATCGCCGTAATCTCCTTGTAGAGCATGACCACGAATACCACTGCGACCACACAAATGACGCCTAAAAGATAGATCTCTCCCTGGTAGAGAGAGATGACGTCCCCAAAGAGGATCACCATTGCGGAAAAGCCCTTTCCAAGGGTCTGCATGTAGGCAATGAAGAAGATCGCCACCGCCATGCTGATGCCAAAAAGGAGGCCGAGTGCAGTGTCGGCCGAGACCCTTGCCTTCTCCGAAAGCGGCCCGATGAGAAAAGCCACGCAGATACCGGCAAGGATTGCACAGATTGTGGAGTTGAGAGAGAAAAACATCCCCACCGCGGCACCGGCAAAAGCGGCATGGGCCATGGTAAACCCTATCGACGAGATCTGGATCTGCGTGATGATTACCCCGAGGATTGCACAGGCAACCGAGGCAAAGAGCATCGCCTCCACCGCGTGGCATACGATAGTGTTCGGGATGAGGAATTCAAGCATTATTCGTCCCGTTCCCGGCATTCCTGATAGCCTTCTCCACCTCGCGGGGGGAACATTGCCGGTCGAGCACGATCTTTCCCTCCTGCATCACCAGTACCCGGACAGTCCGATCAGGAAGGTCGTCAAACGCGTGGGAAACAATTATCACTGTGACTCCCGCAGCGACCATACGCGAGAGGAGGCGGTTGATGGATTCCCTGGCAAACATATCAAGGTTGGAGAATGGCTCATCAAGGAGGAGTATCTCCGGGTCGCGGGCAAGGTTCTGTGCAAGCAGGACTTTCTGCTGCTGGCCTCCCGAGAGCTGCCCGATTGGGCGGGACGCGAGATCTTCGATCCCAAGAATGCCAAGGGCCTTCATCGCCGCATCGCGGTCTTCCTTCCCCGGCTTACGGAAGAGCCCGATCTTCCCGAACCTTCCCATGAGGACCACCTCCTCGACGGTGAAGGGGGTGAGGGAGTCGAATGAGAAGTTCTGGAGGAGGTAGCCCACGCGGCATCGTACCTCCACGCCGTTGCCCTTCACGCTGTGCCCGCAGACATGCGCCTCCCCGTGGATTATTGGGAGCATCCCGTTGATTGTCTCAAGGAGGGTGGTCTTACCTGCACCGTTCGGGCCCCCGACCACCACGTACTCGCCCCTTCCGACAGTGAGCGAGACATCGTGGAGGGTCGGCCGGTCAGCACCTTCATAGGCCGTGTAAACCCCCTTGATCTCTATGACTGGGTCTGCGCAGGCCATGCTCACATTACCCTTGGATGACGTCGAAGAGATCCCTCTCCGGCCGGGTATACATATTCTCGGCGATTCCCTCTATGGCAGCCTCGTAGTCCATGTCCCTTTGAGGAAGAGGAATGGGGCGGGGGTTGATGGTGACCCTCTTTCCATTGGTCCAGAACACGCAGCGGATCGTATCCGACCGGACGATCTCGATATTCCTTTTCCCAAGAGTGCACCCGCTCCCCAGCTGGACACCGTCAGCAAGACATGACTGCGGGGGTGTTCCCGCACAATACACCTCGGCCTTCATCTGGAAGGGATCGCTACAGAAATGCTCACGGATGTATTTGCCGATGCGGTACCCAAGCACGATATATGGCCCAAGATGACCATGGAATGCGGCGAGATCAGTAACTGTGAAATCGTGGTTAAGATTATAGTATCTGCAGTGGGAATGTGTGTGAGCATCCATGATGTAATGTCTCCAGATTGATATTTATAAATTAGCAATTCTGACTTGGTATGAAATAAAAACAATTATTTCCTATATAATTGCATTATCCGTAACCGTTTAGATATGAATTCCAGTGTATCAATGCCCGGAGGATCTCCTTGAACAACACAGAGAGGGTTCATGGCGTGATGGAAGCCGTGCAATACGACCACCTCATACAGGCAATCGTCCCGGGACAGTCCCTGCTCCTTTCCACGATTATCGACACCCTGCCCACTCCCTGCGGAAGGGTCCTGGAACTCGGCTGTGGAACGGGCATAATGACGGGGATGATCCGGGATGCATGTCCAGACGCAGAGATCACTGCAATCGACATCTCCTGCGAAATGCTGGAGATCGCATCGGCAAAACCGGAACTCGAAGGGGTACTCTTTCTCTCCCGCGACCTGCGCGAACCGTGGCCCGCAGGGGAGTATGATGCCATTGTCTCCTCCCTCTGCCTGCACCACGTATCTCCTGCAGACCGCCAGGAGGTTGCCCGGAAAGCATCTTCAGTTCTTCATGCCGGAGGGCGGTTCATATGTGGAGATATTTTCCGTGCCGCGGAGGACTGGGAAGAGAGAATACTCACCGCTTCCTGGGTGAAGGGCATGAAGCGGGAGGGTGCACCCGATGAGGTAATCGAGGGAATGCTCCGCCAGCGCGCGGGGAGGCTGCCGGAAATCTCGACCATCACGGATTTCAGGAGGTCGCTCCTCGCCGCAGGATTTGAGAGAACGTGGGTCCCTTTCACTCACGGCTTCGTCGGCCTGGCAGCAGGAATGATGTCAACGCACTCCAAATGAAAACTGAACAGGGCCATTCACCGCACCGTGATATAAAATTACTTCTGTTTTCCCAATAGGCCATCTGCAACAGTTTTCCTGGTACCGATAATCGGAATTTAATCCGAGAACATTTCTCTCAGATCATCACGGTCTTTTTGAATTCGTCCAGCCAGCCTTCATCATCATTCTTCTTTTTGAGATAGCGAACGAACCTTTCCACCTGACGGGCTGTATTTATGCTCACGTGATGTTCTATCTGGCACGCTTCCAGTTCTGCAACATTCTGTTCGATGCCGATCATCTTCAGGAACTCTTCGATGACACGGTGTTTCTCCATGAGTCTGCGTGCCATCTCATTGCCTTTTGGGGTGAGTGTCGCGCCGGAATAGGACTGGTAGCAAACAAGCCCCTCTCTCTTTAGTTTCTGCAGCATCTGTGTCACTGACGGAGGCTTGATATTCATCTCTGATGCAATGAGGCCGGTATGCGCATGCCCGTCCCGTTTCTCGAGACTATAAATGAGTTCGATGTATTCCTCGATCGTCTTTTTTCGCACACTCCTCACCTCATAATCCCAACAGGATAATTCTCAAGATAGTTCCAACCACCAACGCCGCGCAGATCATCACTATCGCGGACTTCGCCAGGTCAATGATCCCAAGTTCTTTGAAAAGGACCGCAAATGTGGCAACGCAGGGAAAGTACATGGTGAGCATCGTCACCGCGATCACCAGCTGTTCCGGCGTCATATCCAGTGGGATCAGCATACCGACGGCAAGGTCTTTCCTGAGGAACCCCATCACCAGTGCCGTGGTCGCTTCATTTGGTAATCCAAGCATCCCAGCGGTGATAGGGGCGCACACAGCGCCAACCCATTCCAGAAACCCTATGGCAAAGAGGAGATTGACCAGCAGGACCCCGAGGAAGAGGTAGGGGATGGCCTCACCCAGGAACCCCCTGACACGCATCCATGTCTTTTTCACGATGACTGCCGGGTTAGGGACCCGGTAGGGAGGGATTTCCAGGCACAACTCGGGGCTCATGCCTTTTACCACGCGATTCAGCAGAAGCCCAATAGTGAGGTAGACCGTGAGGAGCACGAGGAAGACAAGGAGGATATATCCCACCCCGTAAGGCCCCAGGATTGCGAATATCATGGCTGACTGGGCCATGCATGGCACGGAAATGGAGACCAGTGTCGCAGAGATGAAACGCTGTTTTCGGGTTTCAAGGCACCTTGTCGCGAGTATTGCAGGGACGTTGCACCCTATGCCAAGGAAAAGAGGGACGATGCCATGGCCGTGCATCCCCATCCGGTGGAACAGAGAATCGGAGAGCGTGGCAAGGCGCGGGAGGTAGCCCGAGTCCTCGAGGATTGCAAGCACGAAATAGAACGCGACAATGTAGGGGAGCACCATGCCGATAGGGACGTACAATCCTGTGGTCAGGAGGCCCAGTGACTGGACGTAATCGATCTGCCCGTCGATAAGTTTTCCTATCAGGATATCCTGCGCAAGGCCAGGCCCCAGCCACTGGCTAAAAGCATTGATGATAGGAGTGTACAGTTCAAAGAGAGGGTCGAATATCCAGTTGATGAGGGCCTCACCAATGAACCTGACGATCCAGAAGGAGATGAGGATGACCATTATTGCGATTGGAATACCGGAAACCGGTTTGATTGAGGCGAGGGAGAGCCGGTCTCCTATTGTGGGGTGGCGATGGTGCACCTGCTGAACCTGTTTGATAATCGCCCCGATCTGAGCCCATTTATCCTCATCCCGGGTGAAATCAAAGATTTTACCCGGACTCGCACGTGGAACGTGCCTGCAGAGATTCTGGACTCCTTCCCCACTGAGGGCAATAGTCGGGATGACCGGGACACCGAGTAATGTCCCAAGAGCCTGGTGATCAATGACGATACCCGTGTTTTTCGCCTCGTCCCAGAGGTTGAGTGCGATAATCAGGGGTTTTTGTGTCTGAATGAGTTCGAGGGTCAAATACAGATTCCGCTCAAGATTTGTCGCATCCACCACGTTTATTATCAGGTCAGCCTCGTTGAGCATCTCCGCTGCAACTTCCTCTGCCTTGTTGGTAGGGGTCAGCGAATATGTGCCTGGAGCATCGATTATCTCAACCCGGCTTTTTTCCAGGAGCATCTCTCCCTTGTAGTAGTCGACCGTGGTGCCTGGATAGTTCGATGAGACGACCCTTGCTCCCGTCAGGCGGGAGAACACCACGCTTTTACCGACGTTGGGGTTCCCCATCAGGACGATCTTTTTCATTCACGCTTGCTCCACTATGATTGCCCCCGCCATCCCACGCCCAATCGTCGTTGCCCTGCCATCTATCTCGATAACAACCGGGCCCCCGAAAGGCTGCGAAACCAGGACGGAAATCTCTTTTCCTTCACGGATCCCGAGACTTCGCAACCTGTTCTGAAACCCTCGTCCACCGACCAGCCCGACAATCCTTGCCTTCTGGTGTGCCCGTAACTCTGTGACAGGAATGTTCACGATGATCACTTTTAGGCTTGCCTAATAATTTCTTTCTTTTTTCTATTTATCCTTTGGCATCCTCCATGTTGCTGCTCATTTTCTGGCGCCTGAATACCCTGATTTGCTGGCTGATCCACAGCAGAAAAAATCCGAGCCGTGGATTCCCTTTAATCCAGGCGCGGGGGAATGGTGTCCGAACATAATTTCTTACAACGTTCTGGTGAATGGAAAATGAGAAAATAACGTAGGGACGATAGCCATGATACGGTATTTCCCGGGTCATATGGGTAACTTTCGTATCAGATTTACAGGTAATGGAATGCCTCATATGTACGGAACTGCATGTACACCCACGCAATGACTGGCAGAGTGATTAGAGATGAGATGACCCTCTATGCCGTGGGGGTGATAAAAAATGACCTTCTGGTCCCGCCGCTCCTTGCGGGCGAAGACGGATTGAGACAAAATCATGCATACTCTTCTTCAGGGGGAACACTGAACGACTCCTCCCGCAGGGTCTCTCTCATAGTCCTCTTCAACCGGTTTATCGATCTCCTCGATGGAATCGAGGAGTATTCACATCTCATGGTCATCTATTGGGGGCATAAAGTGCCAGAGGCAGGTCGGGGGCTTACCATGATTCATCCCGCAGGACGAGAGGATTTTCCGGTGAGGGGAATTTTTGCAACATGCAGCCCTGCCCGACCAAACCCTATCCTGGTAACTGTCGTAACACTCCTGGGGAGGGACAAGAACACATTATCGGTCCTCGGGCTCGATGCGATAGACAACAGCCCCGTGCTGGACATCAAGCCATACGTTCCAGGCATGTACCCGCGCGAAGGCGTCCGGATCCCGGGCTGGATGGAGAAGATCATGACAGATCTCGGCGGGAACTGCCAACACGACAATGGAGCCGGGCCGGGGCTCTTCACGGTGAATGAATCCGAACTCTCATATACCGGCGATCTATGCGATCAGAGCGGTAACAGGGGGGTCAAACCACTGGCGAGCCTTTCCTGCCGGATGCCCATCACCCTGTGGTTTTTTTGGGGAACTGCATGGTGCGGGTCTTTTCCCGGTGGTCCAATGCATACTAAAAAATTGCTGTTCGGGTCGCCATTCTCAAACCCTGGAAGATGGACCATACCATAGCCTGACAGCATATGCACCTGCGGATCGCGGCTGAAGGGAAAACAGAAAGTATTTCCCGTTCATACATAAAACCGAATAGAAAGGACAGGATTTTTCCATGAATTACCGAGTTTTCCTTCTGGTTGCGTTGTGTATATCAGGTATAGGGGTCTCATGTGCAACATCGGCACCGCCCCTGGAGGCAATCGATGCATACAACCACGGTATCGATCTTGCTGTGGAGGGGAACTTCTCCGCAGCGCTCGGGTCCATCGATGCGGCACTCTCCATGGATCCGAACTTCACCGTCGCCTGGATCACAAGGGCTGGCATCCTGAACGCGATGGGAGACTACAACCAGTCGCTCGAGGCTTCGGACAGGGCGCTTGCCATTGACGAGAACCAGGCAGAGGCCTGGACCAACCGCGCAAGTGCCCTCATCTCCCTCGGGCGGAACGAAGAGGCACTCGAGGCCGCCGATCGCGCCATCGAGCTCGACCCACGACTCTCGGAGGCCTGGATCGACCGATCAACCGCACTCTCCAACCTTGGCCGGACAGAGGAAGCAGATGAAGCGGTGCAGATGGCGATGTTCCTCATAGGGGAACTCGAGAATTCCCCCGTCCCCCAGACAACCACTGCAAAGGCACCTCTCCATTGGCTCCTGGTCCCCCTGGGAACCGGAGCGGCACTAGGTTTTTACTCAAAGAAGAGATATATCCCCTAATCTGTTTTTACCGGTGCGTCTTGGAAAGGAATGTGAAAATTGAGAAAAAATGATGCTGAGAGTATCGATCTCAAATTTAGGGGTTTCCTGTTATCAATGTACATGATATGATCGGTTCAACTGTCATTCCTGGACATTCGCAAATGCTATAAAGAGAGAATTTTTCCAGCGTAGGACGAGAGACAGACCCTCCTGTCGCGAGGAGAGCACGAAGAAAACCACACTCATGGAAAAGAGATGCTGTGAGTATCACTCACACCCTCGTCCCCATCTCCATATAAATTCTGTTGATGGCTGTGGTTCAACGAATGAAAAAGTACATGTGAGGGCTGGGAGGGATGTTCAGGTGAGCAGCCTGCCGTGATCGTCGATCTCCCCCCGGTATATCCTCGTGCTGGAGATCCATTTTCCATCGTCGGCAAGGACGCAGGTGATCTGGTGGATGTCGACCTTCGAGCGGCCCTTTTCCCTACGAATCCTGTTGATGTCACGGGCAATGGGGAGAGTTTCTTCACTGACCACCAGGGCGTCGAACTCCGCGACGAGTGCCGACCCAAAACGGTCGTTCAGTGGCTCGATCGACCACGCTGCATTCCAGCGGTTCTCCCGTATGAACCGCTCCAGTGACTCCATCCTCTCGTTGAACGGGCGAACGGGGTGGCTCTTTCGTGATGCGAAGATATCAGTTGTCAGGCCTATGGTCACCTCGCCGCCATTTCCCGCAAGTTCAAAAGAACGGGAGATCAACCTTTTATGACCGTCATGCAGAGGATCGAATGTTCCCCCGACCATAACCTTCATGGTGCCACATATTGATTTTTTTATGCTATTATGGCTGTTGGTCGCACGCGAACGGCAGAGACCTTTGTTGCTGAAAATGCCACGGTGCTCGGGGATGTGAAACTTGGGTTGGGAGTGAGCATATGGTTCGGCGCAGTGGTCCGTGGAGACAGGGATAAGATTGTCATATCAGACCGGTCGAACGTACAGGACAATGCAGTGATTCATACCAGCAAGGGGTTCCCCGCGCGCATAGGAGAAGATGTGTCCATCGGCCACGGGGCCATCCTGCACGGGTGCACTATATCGGACAGGGTCCTCGTGGGAATGGGGGCCATCGTGCTCAACGGGGCAGTGGTGGGTGAGGACTGCCTTATTGGTGCAGGCTCAGTGGTCACGGAAGGGACCACGATCGCCCCTGGATCCGTGGTGGTAGGTGTCCCGGGAAAAGTCATCAAGCAGGTTACGGAAGCCCAGAGACAGCATATCCTCCAGAATGCCAGGAATTACTGGGAGATGGCAGGGAGTTACCTGCATGTCTGACGTGGTGATCGTTGGCGGGGGGGTCACCGGCATCCAGGCAGCTCTCGACCTCGCAAACCACGGAATTGAAGTCCACCTCGTGGAGAAAGAGCCCTCCATCGGCGGTCACATGGCGATGCTTGACAAGACATTCCCCACGAATGACTGCTCGATGTGCATCCTCTCCCCGAAGATGATGGACGTCTTGCGGCACCCTCGCATCCATACCCACACCTGCGCGAAGGTGAGTGCGATCTCTGGTAAGGCCGGCCAATTTTCTGTCACCATCACCAAAATGCCCCGCTATATCGACGAAGAACGCTGCAACGGGTGCGGGGATTGCATTGATATCTGCCCGGTTGAGGTATACAACCGCTTCGATGCAGGTATCGGGGTCCGGAAGGCAATCTACAAACCCCACCAGCAGATAGTCCCCGATATCGTGGTCAAAGATCCCGAGCACTGCATAGAGTGCGGCCTGTGTTACGACGTCTGTGGCCGCGAAGCCATACGAAAAGAGGATACAGAGCGCAAAATCACCGTGAATGCGGCAAGCATCATCATTGCCTGCGGATATGATGTATTTGATGCGGGAAACAAGGAGCAATTCCAGTATCTCCGTTATCCCGACGTGATCACGAGCCTCGAGTTCGAGCGAATGATGAATGCCAGCGGACCGACCGGTGGGAAAGTCCGAAGGCTCTCAAATGGAAAGACACCGGGCTCGATCGTATTCGTCCAATGCGTGGGTTCAAGGGACATGCAGATCGACAGGCCATACTGCTCTGGTGTCTGCTGCATGTATGCCATCAAGAATGCCATGCTGATTCGGGAGAAGTACCCGGAAACCGATGTGACGATTCTCTACATGGACGTCAGGGCGTATGGCAAGGGATATGAGGAGTATTACCAGCGGGCAATCGATGCCGGTGTCCGTTTCGTGCGCGGAATGCCCGCCGAGATCCTTGAACAAGAAGACTCGCTATTTATCAGGATCGAGAACACGGAGAACGGGGAGATGCTGGAACTCCGTCCTGAACTGGTGGTCCTCTCCGTAGGTCTCCAGCCGCCTGCAGATGCAGGAGAGATCGCTACCCTCTTTGACATTCCCCGGGAGCCAACGGGCTTTTTCAGGCCGCTGGATGACAAGATAGAGACCGTGGCGACGGTAAGACCGGGGATCTACCTGGCAGGGACCACGACCCAGCCCCGGGACATCCCTGACTGTGTCGCCCACGCGGGATCTGCAGCCATGCGAGCCTTTATCGATGCGACCAGGGAAGGATATCCCGAATGAGAGCAGTTGAGACCCTGCATTGGGATGACGAGGAGGTCGCTCTCACTCTCATCGACCAGACACGGTTGCCGGGACACTTCCGCATCGTCAGGTGCCGGACCGTCGACCGTCTCATCACCGCGATCAGGAGGCTCGAGATCCGTGGAGCTCCTGCACTTGGTGTCGCAGGGGCCTACGGAGTGGTGCTTGCAAGCAGAAAGATCAGGGAGAGAGAACACTTTCGCTTCATGGAGATGCTGAAGGCAGAAGCGGCACGCATCACCGATGCAAGGCCAACCGCAGTGAACCTCTCCCTTGGCGTGGAAATCGTAATGCGGGTTGTCGAGAGTGCGCACTCCGTCACAGAGGCCAGGGAAAAGGCGCTGCGTGCTGCGCGGGAGTTTACGGCCGCAGATTCCCGTGCCTGCCATGAACTGGGCGACTATGGAGCCGCCCTCATCGGAAAGCGCTGCACGGTGCTCACCCACTGTAATGCCGGGGCACTCGCATGCAGCGAGTGGGGGACTGCGCTCGGGGTGGTGCGCTCCGCGGTTGAAGCGGGGTCAGATGTGGAGGTGATCGCCTGCGAGACCCGTCCGCTCCTCCAGGGGGCCCGGCTCACCGCCTGGGAACTCCAGAGGGACGGCATACCCGTGACCGTCATCCCAGATTCTTCTGCAGCATTCCTCATGAAGTTGGGAGAGATAGACGCAGTCATTCTGGGTGCCGACAGGATCACCCCTGACGGCGTCTTCAACAAGATCGGGACCTATATGCACGCGGTCTGCGCAAGCCACCATGGCGTACCGTTCTATGTTGCCGCGCCGCTTTCCACGTTCGACCCACACCGCATCGCCCGCGAGGTCACCATCGAACAGAGAGACAGGAACGAGGTTGCCTTTTGTGGGAGCACTGTCACGGTCCCGGACGGCGTAGGTGTGAAAAACTATGCATTTGACCTCACTCCCCATCAGCTGGTCACGGCGTTCATTACGGATATCGGTGTTATCAGCCCGCCGGTCGACTGGAATGAGATCGAGGCCGCCCGAAAGGACAGGGGCCTTTAGGGGGATGCAGGCCTGTGCCAATTGATGCTTCCATGTGGCAGAGTCTCGTATTCCTGATCGGAGAGATCACAATCGTTGTCATTATTGGGATCTTCTTCTTTGCACTCATTCTCGTCGCACTTTCCATCTATTCAATCAATACCGGGAGGCTTTACTTTCCCCGGTTTCTCAAGGCCGGTATGGTGCTCGTTGAAGGACTTGCCAAATCACTCTTCCGCCTTTTCGGGCTTGAAGACAGCGAGGTCCTGACGTTCTTCATCAACCTGCACAACACCATGAACAAGAAGAGTTTCTCCGAGATCCCGGTCACGGAACGGGCGATCTTCCTTCCCCAGTGCCTTCGGTCGTCGCGGTGCCCGGCCCACCTCTCTCCAGAGGGCCTGAAGTGTAGAAGTTGTGGCGAGTGCACCATTGGTTTCTGGAGAAAGATACTTGAAGCGATGGGCTACAGGGTGTTCATCGTTCCCGGCTCTTCCTTCATCAAGCGAATGGTGAAAAAATACCACCCACGCGCCATCCTTGGTGTCGGCTGCCTCTCCGAAGTGAAAGAAGGCCTCGAGATGTCCGACAAGATGGGGCTTGTGGCCATGGGAGTGGTGACGCTCAAGGATGGGTGTGTGGAGACACTCGTCGCCTGGGACAAGGTGATGGAGGTTGCAACCCTCGGCGTGCCCCCGGCCGGGATCCCTCCCGAGGCAAAGGAAGTGAACAGCTGGCCGGTCGCAGAAGATTATTGAAGTCCCGCACACACATTCACGATGAGAATAACCGGATATGCAGACGCGGCATCCTTTTTTCACCGCAACTCTCTATCTCGTTTTCCCGTCTGCACATCTGAATCGTCCCTGCAGGGGATGGTTGAAGTGAGGAAGTCTTTGACAGGGGCATGTTCAGAGAAGGAATGCGGACACGGCGAATACCGCCAGAGACGCAAACATCGCATACTTCAAGAGGGTGGTAACCCGGGATTTCTTCAGGCAGGCAGCGGTTTTACAGCCCAGGGCTCTGATACCCACACAGAGGATGAGGATATCGACGCAGGCGATCCCGGCCAGGTAATACGGCCCCCACCAGAGCACAGGCACAAGGCTTGCAAGAAGCGCTCCCACAAGGAATACAAATCCAAGGCAGATTGCAGGATACACTCCGATCCTGATAGGGAGAGTATCGGCACCACTGGCAACATCCCCCAGAACATCCTCTGCATCCTTCCAGATCTCCCGTGCGAACATGGCAAAGAAGGTGATCAGGGCCACCGGAGATACGAGCTGCAGGCCGTCGGGGCCGGCATATGCCCCGCCAAACAGGAAGATCGACGCAGTGAGATATGAAATGGCGGCATTCCCTGCCCCAGGTGTCCTCTTCAGGGCAGCAGCATACCATGCGAGGAGAAGCGAGTTCGCGACGGCGATTACAATGCAGAAAATGTTTGTCAGGAACGAGAGCGCAATTCCTGCAAGGAAAAGAAGAATGGAGAAGACAAGCACTCCCTTCGCGCTTGCCTCTCCTGATGGGATAGGGCGGTCAGGCCTGTTGATGCGGTCGATCTCCACGTCAAAATAGTCGTTGATGGCATTTCCTGCCCCGGTAACGAGGAACACGACGAGGAAGAGGACGGCGATACCCGGAACAAGGGTGCCGGCAGCCAAGAAATAGCCGATGATGGCTGCACACCCGGCAACAAGCGCGTTGAGCGGGCGGATCACCCTCAAGTACGGGGGATACGGGAGAATGGCTCCTTCCTCCTGCACATATGGTCTCTAAGTGCAACCCGGGAAGTATTAATATCGTTAGTAATGAGGAGAAAAACGAGAGAGAAACGGGCGTGGGGGGATTTGAACCCCCGACCTACAGCTTAGGAGGCTGCCGCCCTGTCCTGACTAGGCCACACGCCCTGCCTATATTCATTATTAAGGAGAAGGTATAAGGCTGTCGAACCGCCACATTTGCGGCAATGAAGTATATCGAGGCAGAAGAGGGAAATACGCGGTTTTTTATCCCTGTGCAGGATCCATCCCACCCGTTTCCTCCCGCCTCCGCCCCGATCTTCTACAACCCGCGGATGGAACTCTCCCGCGACGCCACCGTTGTCCTCGTCTCTCTCCTTTCGCCGTCGCAGTACCTTGATGCCATGGCGGCCTCCGGGATCAGGGGGCTCCGCATCGCCTCTGAATGCAGGGTGCCTGTGACCATCAATGATCGCGACCGTGGGGCGTTTGCGCTCATTCGCCGGAATGCCGGACTCCTGGGACTCCCCGTAGAGGTGCTGCACTCGGATGCGAACGTGCTCCTCTCCGGGAGGTGCTTTGAAGCGGTTGATATCGACCCTTTTGGTTCCCCGGCGCCATTTGTGGACTCGGGGATCAGGGGGGCAGGCAGGTACCTATTCGTGACGGCAACTGATACGGCCCCCCTCTGTGGTGCCCACAAAAATGCCGGTATCCGGCGCTATTTTGCCCAGGCCATGAACAACGAGTATCACGCAGAAACGGCGTTGCGGATTCTCCTTGGATTCCTTGTCCGGGAGGCGGTGAAGTATGACCGGGGTATCGAGCCACTCTTTTGTTTCTCGCGCGAGCACTTCGTGCGTGTGCACGTCAGGCTCTCCCGGGGGGCAAAAGCCGCAGACCGAACCGTTGCCCGGATGGGGTATGTCATGCAGTGCCATTCATGTCCTTTCCGGTCGGAAGAGACCGGATTGCTCCCGGAGCCCGGGTTTTGCCCGGAGTGCGGCGCCGGGCTCACACCCGTCGGCCCGCTCTGGACCGGGTCTCTGCAGGACAGGGAGATCCTAGAGAAGATGGAAGAGGCGATCCCTGCGTTCAGACTAGCAAAGTCAGCGCAGCTTCTGCGACTGGTGAACACCTGCAGGCAGGAACCCGACATCTCTTTCCATTACGATTACCACGTGCTCTCGCGGCACTTCAGGTTGTCCCCGCCACCAATGGAGGGAGTAATTCGGTCGCTTGTGGCAGGAGGATATGCCGCCGCGAGGGCCCACTACAGCGGGACTGCGCTGAAAACGGATGCGCCTCTCGATGTGATCCGGGAAGTGCTCCTTGCAGGCAGGAGCGGCATCGATGATCAGGGCATCTGATCCCTTCATATCCGAGATGCCCCACCTGGCCACCTTCCTCCCATTCACCCGCCTTTCAGGTCCACCCTGCGGGAAACATTCTTATCCCTGATGGAGAACCTTTCCCTGTATGAAGATCCTGGTCGTGATTCCACCTGACCAGTTCCGCGACGAGGAGCTGGCTGAACCATTGGCTGCGTTTCAGAACGCAGGGATCTCCTTTGAGGTTGCTTCCACCCGGAGGGGGACGTGCAAGGGGATGCTCGGCACGCAGGCTATGGCGAATTTCTCCCTCGAAGAGGTGGAACCTGGAGAGTATGCAGGCATTGTCATTGTCGGGGGTTCGGGCTCTCCTGCACACCTGTGGGACAATGAGATCCTGATCAATCTGGTGAAGTACTTCCATAAGAACCGGAAACTGGTTGCGGCAATCTGCCTCTCCCCTGTAGTGCTGGCCCAGGCAGGGATCCTGAAGGAAAGGACTGCAACCTGCTACATGAGCCCTGCATCAAAAAGAGAGATAATAAAAGGAGGGGCGCATATCTCGGAGAAAGACGTAGTGGTGGACGACAGCATCATCACCGCAAATGGCCCCGCTGCGGCAAAAGAGTTTGCAGGGGCCATCATTCACCACCTCAAGGGCTAAACAGTCGTTTTTGAGGCTTTTTAGTGCTCGATGATGATAGTGAGGAGGTCACCTTCCCTGAGTCTGTGGGGGAGCCCTACCCGCTGCCCTGGGTGCTTCACGGAATGGCCCCAGACCCTGGCATACCGGAACCTGTCCACGAAGTCGCGATGGAGCTTGCGGCAGACGTCTTCGACGGTGCTCCCGGACCTGATGATGAGGGGCTCCTCCAGGTCTGCAGCGCCGCTCTGGGGCTTCAAGTATACCCGCATGAACCCGAGCCGGCTGTAGATCTCGTCCTTCATCTCCTCCATGTGATAACCGGTATGGGCCGAGATGAGAAGCGGCGCATCCCCAAACCGCGCGAGGATCTCCTCTTCGATTGCTTTTCGAGCCGTATCATCAATGAGGTCGACCTTGTTCACCGCGACAAACGCGGGAATGTATACGCGGTTGGCAAGCATCGCATCGATGACATCGTCCTGGGTGGCGTTCCCGCGGATCAGTACATCGGCATTCATCATCTTGTTCTCAGAGAGGATGGACCGGATCTCCTCTACGTCAAGGTCAAGAATCCCGACATGGTTCATCCGGACCCCGCCAAGTGCTGTCTTCTTGATGGTGATGTCGGGACGTGGCCGGTTGATTCGAATCCCAGCGTCGTAAAGCTCCTTCATCAGGACGTCCACGTGGTTCGCGTTGAAGACATCCACCAGGATCACGATCATGTCGGCTCCCCTCACCACGCCGATCACCTCTTTGCCGCGGCCCTTTCCCATGGCAGCTCCCGCGATCAGGCCCGGAATGTCGAGAATCTGGATCCGTGCACCCTTGTGCTCAAGGGCGCCGGGGACCACGGTGAGGGTGGTGAAGGCATAAGCAGCTACCTCACTCTTCGTGCCGGTAAGCGCATTCAGGAGCGTGCTCTTTCCCGTTGAGGGAAAGCCCACGAGCACCACAGTGGCATCCCCGGACTTCTTCACCGAGTAGCCCTCGCCTCCCCCGCCGGCCCGCATGGCCCGGGTGACCGCCTCGTCCCGCAGCCGTGCAATCTTTGCCTTCACCCGGCCGATATGCTTGGCAGTAGCCTTGTTGTAGGGCGTCTTCTGAAGCTCCTCCTCGAGCTCCTTTATCTGCTCTTCCAGGCCTGCCATCTGCTGTTCCTATATGAATGGCGGGATTTTGGACATATAGTTGTGGGTCTCTCCCAAAAGCGACGCGATTGCGTGGATGAAAGATGCGTGCGGGTCCGATAGCAGATGCAAATGGCAGGAATCTTCCCGGTGCATGGATGGTATATCAACAATTATAAGTGCCGGGAAGTCCTAACTCATCAGGCAATTTGCTGCTATAGTGTAGTCCGGCCAATCATGCGGGCCTCTCACGCCCGCGACTGGGGTTCGAATCCCCATAGCAGCACTTTTAATTTTGTATTTTTCTCCATTTCCTGTGTTTTCTCCATTTTCTGAATGTTACCCCCAACAATACTATTAAAAGCACCCGATACATGAAGTAATGCTGGTAGTATTATGGCAGCCGGAAAATTTGAAGTCTACACGGACAAGGCAGGCAAGTACCGCTTCAGGCTCAAAGCCTCGAACGGCGAGATTATTGCAGTCGGAGAAGCATACAGTTCCAAATCTGCCTGCATGAACGGGATCGAAAGCGTGAAGAAGAATGCTGCAACTGCAACAATCGAGGAAGTGAAGGAGTAATTCTCCTTCTCTTCACTTTTTTTCAATAATTCAATCAATTGGACAGTTCTACCCGGATCGCTCATCTGCAGGTTGACCGATAAGTGCGGGGCGGAGAATTGGGTGGACACGCAGCTGGAGGCAGGGACCATAGGAACCTGATTCGGAAATGGGCAGGGACATATTGCTTCACCCTGAATGGTATTTCCACCGGGTTTATCCAACCCTTTCGTGACCCGGGAAATAGACACGATCCGTCTCTGCATCGTATAACACCCTCTCACGGAACACCTCTGATCTCCCCGGGTCATTCCTGTTCCAGTACGTCACCTCGTAATGCCCGAAAGATAGCTCCTCCCACGTTCCCTCGAATCCCGCGCCGAGGGCCTCTGCAAAGAATGAATGGTTTGCATAGAAGGTGTAGCGCTCAGTGTATCCCTTTTTGTCCGACCACTCCCAGGTCCCGACCACCGGGGAGAGCTCTTCATCTATGCACCCAGCACATGCCAGGGTGAAAACTGCAAGCGCCAGCAGGATCTGCAATCTTGTCATGGGTTCCAAATAATCATCCTCATCAGCAGATGTTATGCTCTCTCTCCAACCAGCCCAGGGCAAGGGTAAAAGGATTACAGAGAGAATGCCTCCCCTTCATGAACTGGTCCCTGGCGTTCCCTCTCCCTCGATCACGCGGAAGAACTCCCAGCCAAAAGGCCCGGTCACAAACTCCTCACCAATGAATATCCCTGATTCTTCATCCGCGAGCACCACTATCCTATCCCTGTCAGGATAGTACCGAATGTCAAGGTGCTGCTTCTCGCTGCTTGACCCGATAAAAAGCTGGTCAGCATCAGATTCCCAGGGGAACTCCATGGAGTTCATATAAGGCGGTGTCGTATCCGGCACCAGCATGTCATAACGTCCGGTCATGTTCTCATTGAAGGTGAACACAATGGTAGCGTTGTAGGTGCCGATTTTTCCATGGTAAACCCATATCCCGGGAAAAGGGTTCTCCTTTGGGGTGCTTGTCTGTTCCGTGCACCCCGAGGTCAGGACAGTTCCCCCCACCACGACGGCGATGATGAGAAAAAGCCCTCCGATGCATAGGTTGCGATCTTTCATAGTCTATACTCTCAGCTGGCAGTAATTGTGCGTATCAGTCGGCAAAGGAGGAATTTTTCAGAATTCATAGCGGGGTATCCGATCCTCCTTCAGATTATCCGCCATGGTCCAGAACCAGGCCTCCCCGCCCTTTACCCGGAAGATTGCAAGGAACTGGTCTATGTCTGTTCCAAGCGACCGAATCCATGGCCTCTCGGCAAGCAGCCGGTTCACGAGAGCTTGTTCCCTTTTCCACTCCACTCGCCCGGTGACCCTCAGCATCTTTCCTCCGCCCTGTTCAGGGGGTGTCGGATCATAGAAGCAGAGCTCGACCTTCGGGTTCTGCTGCAACTGGCGATAGATCTGTTTCATCTTGCCGGTATGGAAGTAAAACCCGGTCCCGTCCGCGTACCACATGAGAAAAAACCTGACCCGCGGCTGGTCCCCGTCCACGGTCGCCACGGCACAGACCGGGTGTTGGTTGGCAAATACAGCGCATTCCTCAAACGACAATGCCTTTTCTCCCGAATAGATCATGTGAGGGGAGAATAAATTATTTCCCCCATCAGGAAAAGAGGATTTTTTTTGTGGTTTTATGTAAAAAAAAGAGCAGGTGAATGTGGGAATAGACAGGCGGTCGCTGACTTTCAACCAGTATTAATCCGTTATATGTTCCACTGCCTTTTTACAGGGAGCCCTGTCCCGGAACTGATACTGTAAATCCGCCCATATAATCTCTTTTATCTGTGCTGCAAGCCTCATACTGACCTCACCAGGATCTTCACCGGTCTTCCTCGCGATCTCCTGCGATAGATGAGGTATCACATGTTCGTTATACGGAATGGAGAGTCCTGTAATCTTCCAAATCGCATATTCGAGTTCATCCTTGAGTCTGGGTCGCGTAATTCCACCGTCCACGGATTTGAAAATTCCCATTAGTGTTATCATTACAATTTTATAAAATTGACGAATGAAGCAAACATGCTACACTGCCTGCCCTTTGCATTCTCTTCCTTTCGGTATCTCGTTCGAAGACTTTGACGGAGGGTGCGAGGAGCAGAATGCATTATTCTCATTTTTATTTGTAAAAATCCGGACAGGAAAGTCAAACAATATTTCTCCTGATCTGAAATACAGAATGCTTCTACAATCCCCCTTGTATTACTGAGCCTGAATAAATTCAGCAGGGGATGATTTAAATCGCATCTTGCACCCGGCATGCCAGGAAGATATTCGGATTCCATGTCAGCTATCTTTTTCTTTTCTTTCCTGCAACCATGGATGAGTGCAACCCGGGGAAGAGACAGTGTTGATGGCCAGAGTACACACATGCACAAGGGGAAAGATCCCGTTTTTTTTATTTGCGGAAGGATGCGGCATTCCATGGGCCCATTATTTCATTATTCTCGCCATCCTCTTTCTCATCTGCCCTGTCTCACCTGCTGACCTGTCTTCACCCGAGAGGAAGGAGGTACTCTACCTCAACTCCTACCACAGGGGACAGGAGTGGTCAGATCCCATCACCGACGCAATTGAAGATGCTTTCCTGAACTCGTCTGCTCCGATTAACCTCCACGTGGAATACATGGATTCCAAGCGCTTTACCGATGACGAATACGTCCGGACCCTCTTTTCCCTCTATGCCCACAAGTACCGGAATACCCGCTTCGATGCCCTCATCGTCTCGGATGACAATGCGTTCAAATTCATAATGGATCACCGGGACTCCCTTTTTTCGGGCACCCCGGTCATCTTCTGCGGAGTGAACTACTATTCCCCCGACATGATTGGGGAGAGAGACGGCATTACGGGAGTCGTCGAGACCTTTGATGTAAAGGGCACCCTTGACGCTGCCCTCTCACTTCTGCCTGGTACAAAAGAGGTCTTCGTCATCAACGATGCGTCCCTCACCGGCGCTGCGAACAAAAAGGTGATCAGCGATATCGCCCCGTTGTATGCAGGGAGGCTGAACTTCACCTACCTGGAGGAATACACCATGGCGGAGCTCCAGGAAAAGGTCTCCTCACTTCCCGATGGGAGTGTCATCCTCCTGATGACCTTCAACCAGGACCGGGCAGGAGACGACTTTTCATACCTTGAGACCCTGGAATACCTGTATCCCCACTCCCGAGTCCCTATATTTGCCATCTGGGAACTTTATATCGGCCACGGTATCGTGGGAGGCATGCTCACCAGCGGGTATGAGCAGGGTCGTGCTGCCGCTTCCCTGGCTCTTGAGGTGATGAATGGGACCGATCCTTCCGAGATCCCTGTAGTGGTCGGGCCTGAGAACCACTATGTCTTCGATTACCGGGAGATGCAGCGGTTCGGCCTCGACGTTTCATCCCTTCCCCCGGGATCGCGGATTCTCAATGAACCGTCAGCGCTGGTCCCCATCCCCGAATACCTGGTCTGGGCTGCGATGATCAGCGGGACATGCATGGTCCTCCTCATTGCAGTCCTTTTGCATTCGAATGCACGGTTGCGCCGCATACGCAATGCCCTCGATTCGAGTGAGCGCCGCTACCGCGCGGTGGTGGAAGACCAGACGGAACTGATATTCAGGACTGCCCCTGATGGAAGAATTGTCTTTGCGAACGATGCGTTCTGCCAGTTCTTCCAGAGAGAGAGTGAGGAGATCCTCGCCCCCGCCGGAGACCCACCCATACCGGCAGGGAATATGGATGCTCTTACGAAACATTTCCAGTCCCTGTCCCTCGACAACCCTTCCGGCATCCTCGTGGACATGGTAATACTGCCCAGTGGAAGCCCCAGATGGATACGCTGGTCCAACAGGGCCATATACGATGAACAGGGAGTGTTGAAGGAGTACCAGTCCGTAGGCAGAGACTTTACCGATCTCAAGAACGCCGAGAAAGAACTCCTCGATTATCAGAAGACCCTGGAATCCGAGGTTGCAGCCAGGACCTGCGAGCTCGCGAGTGCCTATAGCGGTCTGAAAAACGAGATTGCGGACCGAATCAAGGTTGAGGAACTCCTCGCTGCCGAGAAAGAGCTCCTCTCTGTCACGTTCAACGCCATCACCGACGGTGTGATCAGCACCGACCTCCAGGGCTGTGTCAGGTTCATGAACCGGGCCGCACAGGAGATGACTGGATGGGCCGTTGAGGTGGCCGAAGGACAAACCCTCGACAGAGTGTTCCCTGTCGTGAGCGGCGGGCGGGATTCCGATCCCGATCTCATTGCTGAGATGCACGGGCAGTGCGGAGGCCTGGAGATACAGAGAGACCTCACACTGCTTCCCCGTAACAGAGGGGAACTGCCCGTATCTGTGACGGTGACCCCCATCCGCGACCGGGTTTCCCGGATCATGGGAGTGGTGATCGTATTCCGGGACACCACAATGACGCAAAAATACGAGCAGGAACAGCTCAGGAGCCAGAAATTGGAAGCCATCGGCAACCTTGCCGGAGGAATCGCCCATGATTTCAATAATATCGTTACCGGTATCCTCGGCAACATCTCGCTCGCGAAATTGGAAACGCCAGGGGATACACCCCTCTATACCAACCTGTCGAAGGCGGAAGAAGCAATATACAGGGCGAGGTCACTGACCCAGAGACTGCTCACGTTCTCACGTGGGGGTGCGCCGGTCAAGAGGGTGGTGGCGATCGGTCCCCTGGTGAGGGAGACAACGGAGATCATGCTCACAGGTTCCCGTTCAAAACCCACTTTCTCCATCCCTCCCGATGCGTGGAGCGTTGAGGCAGATCCTGACCAGATCGCCCAGGTAATCCAGAACCTCGTCCTCAATGCAGACCAGGCAATGCCAGAAGGAGGAATTATCGGCGTCACGGTCTCCAATACGACGCTTGGTGAGGGGAGCACACTTCCACTCCCTCCAGGCCACTACGTCGCCATTTCTGTCACCGACCAGGGACAGGGAGTACCCGAAGATATCCAGTCGCAGATCTTTGATCCCTACTTCTCTACGAAGGCTGAAGGGACAGGTTTTGGTCTTTCCGCAGCCCTTTCAATCGTGAAAAAGCATGGCGGGATCATCGATCTCCACAGCAGGCATGGAGAGGGTGCATGCTTCACTGTCTACCTCCCGGCTGCCACCAGTGTGAAGCCGGCTGAATCTTCGCAGGAAAAAATTCTCCCGAGCGGAAGCGGTCGGATCCTCATCCTGGACGATGAGGCAGGAATTCGGGAGATCCTCCACACCATCCTCACCCGGCAGGGATATCAGGTGGATGAAGTTGCAGAAGGAAGGGAGGCCATCGCCAGGTTCAGGGACTGCATGGAGGGTGGGACGCCTTACGACCTGGTCATAATGGATCTCACCATTCCCGGTGGCATGGGGGGCCTGGGAGCATTCCGCCAGATGAGAGATCTTGAACCGGGCGTGATAGGGATAGTCTCAAGTGGCTACTCCACGGACCCCGTCATGGCAGAATACCGATCATACGGGTTTTCCGGGGTGATCCAGAAACCCTACCGCCTGGAGGAGATCGTAAACCTGGTGGCAAGACTGATAAAAGAACGGCGGGAAAAGGAAGAGAGATAAGGCGAAAAGCGAACTCCCTCTGCATTATTTCCGCACTGGACCAGAAAAGGCATCCCGGGGTAGGTGTCATCAGGAACAGGAGAATAATCTTCGCACCAGCGCATGCAAGGGGATCTTTAAGAATAACGTTCCCCGCCTGGCTGGACCATGAATCCCCTGAATAAAACCCTCCTTTGCGTCATGGAGAATACCCACGACTACTTCTTCCTGCGCACCGCCAGAGCAGGAAGAACGCACCCATCGCCGCGACCTGCATGAATATGGAAAACGCACATATCGCTCCCGCACCAACATAGTAGAGCAGGCCGAAGACGAGACTCCCGGCAAACCACGAGGCCCCGTAAAGGGTGTTGAAGATCCCGTACGCAAAACCCCGCTTTCCGATTGAGGTGAAATCGGCAAGCGCCGCCCGCAGGACCGTCTCCTGGCCCCCCATCGAGACACCCCACAGGACTGCGGCGGCAAGGGCGCCAAAGTAGCCCGAAGAGAAGGCAAGTGGTGCGATAGGGATGTTTGCGATTGGGATGGCGATTATCACCGGGAGTCCCCAACGGTCATAGAGCCTTCCCATCAGGAGGGCAGCGAGCGCATCAGTAGCCATCGCAACGGCAAAAAAGATCGGGATCTGTGGGTCAGGGACAACGGCTGCGGCACTGAAGTGATATGCCATCAGCGGGAAGACCAGGAACCCTGCCATCGTGAGCACCGTGAACGCACCATAGGGGAGGAGGACCCGGGGGTCCTTTGGGGTGTATCCAAAAGAGAGGGCGCTTTCCTCCATCGAGGCCGGGTCGGGATAACGCCTCCAGGCAAGCACCAGTGCTGCAATGAGGAGAACAAAAGGAATGGTAAGGAGTGCAAATCCCTCGCCATATCCACCCAACAGCAAAAGGGAGGCTGCGAAGACGAGAGGTCCGGCGACCGCCCCGATCTGGTCCATTGCCTCGTGGATGCCAAAACCCCACCCTCTCCCTACCTGGTGAGCTGCGTGCGAGAGGATTGTGTCTTTTGCAGGCGAACGTATACCCTTCCCCAGGCGTTCGATCAGGAGCAGCACCACTGCAGCCTCCCATGAACGGGTATAGACCAGCAGCGGAATGGCCCCGATCATAAGGTATCCAGCAAGAGAGAATGTCCAGTATTCTCGCGTGCGGTCCGCGAAATACCCTGATACAAGACGTATGGCGTATCCAATGAACTCTCCGAGGCCAGATACCCAAGCCACGGTGAAAGCTGAAGCCCCAAGAAACAGGAGATACGGGCCGGTTACACTCCGGCCCCCCTCGTAAATGATATCTCCAAGGAGGCTCACTACGCCGAGGAGGAGGATCAACTTCATCGCCGTTGGCGCCTTCGCGAATACCTTGTGGGTCATGATGTGAGATCGCTCTCATTTCCTACTTTTTGTGAAGGGAGTCATTATTGCTTGCCTCTGAATCCCCCTGAAGAGAAGACCCGGCCTTTGATTCAGGAACCCACGTGCCTTGGGGGGACATCTTCTTAACATGCCCGGGTCGTATTACCTGTCATAATTACCTCTTGTCCAGAAGGCAAGCCTCAAATAAATGAGAGCCAGAACCTGATTGCAGTGGGAACACTATCGATGATTGGTTTCGCCTGGCTCGCCATACTCCTGGCTTTTCTGTTTACTTTCACGAATGGTTTCCAGGATGCCAGCAGTGTCGCCGCCACGTTCATCTCTTCCCGTTCGGCCACACCCCGCCAGGGAATCATCTTTGTTGCCGCAATGGACTTCATGGGAGCCCTCTTCGGGGGGAGCGCGGTGGCATTCACCATATCTGGCCTCCTTGCCCTTGAGGCAGATACGCACATGGTGCCTGTCGTACTTGCGGGACTGCTGGCTGCCCTCGTTTGGAACCTCGGGACCTGGTGGACGGGACTCCCCTCATCATCCACCCATGGGCTCATCGGCGGGCTGGTGGGTGCGGGGATTGCTGCAGGCGGCCTTGGCGGTGTGCACTGGGGATTCCTGGAGTTCCTGGCACCTCCACACGAGATGACCGGCCTAACCAAGGTCGTTGTGTTCCTGGTAGTGTCCGTATTACTCGGATTCATGGCAGGATACCTCATGCGGAAGGCAACCAGGGTCCTGCTGAGAAATGCAAAGCGTATGGTAATCCGGGATATCGTCAGGCTCAACTGGATGGCCGCGGCAGTAATGGCGTTCTCCAACGGGGCAAACGACTCCCAGAAACAACTCGGGATCATTTCACTGGTACTCCTCTCCGCAGGTCTCTCCCCTTCCCTCGATATCCCTATGTGGGCCCGTTTGGGATGTGCAGCCCTCCTTGGCGCAGGGACACTCAGCGGAGGCTGGCGGATCATGACCACGCTCGGGAGGAAGATATTCCGCATTGAACCCATCCATTCATTCGATTCTCAGGTATCATCGGGCTCTGTGCTGGTTGCATCCACCCTCGCAGGGGCTCCTGTCTCCTCAAGCCACATCATCTCAACATCGGTGATCGGGGTTGGGGCTGCAGAGAATATCCGAAAGGTGCAATGGTCTGTCGGAAGAGAGATAGTGCTGGTGATGCTGGTGACCATCCCTGCCACCATGGTCCTGGCATTCGGGATCTCTCTCGTCCTCTTCCCTCTCACCGGGAGTATATCATGACCAAAGAGAAAAGTGGTAGAAACAAAGGGAAAAAAGGGGTTTTCGAATTTATCTTCCCCATAGAGCATGACTTCGAGGCAATGCTCGTTGAACAGGCAGAAAAGACTCTCGAATGCGTATACTCACTTGTCCAGTGGCTGAAAAAGACACCGACAGATGACCCGCAACAACTCATGCAGCTGGAGATGCAGCTGGATGCCATGCGCTACGATATGGAGGACAAACTCATGGCATCATTCTCCACTCCGTTCGACCGGCAGGACATCTACAGCCTCTCCCGCCAGATGGACTATATCGTGAACTATTCCTACGAGACCGCACGGGAGATCTACGCATTTGAAGTGCACCCTGACGATGCAATCCTGGGAATGGCCCAGGCGCTTCTCCAGGGAACAAAGTGCACAGCGGCAGGTGTTCGGGCGATGGGCAGGGATAAAAAGAGGGTGGAGGAGCTCATCCGTTCAGCAAGGAGTGCCATGCGGATGATAGATGATATCTACATCCAGAGCATGGCATCTCTCCTTCGCACCGACAATCCGATGGATGCCATCAGGAAAAGGGAGGTATATCACCACCTCAGGGACGCAGGGAGAGCGCTGCGGACCACCGTGGACATCCTGCACCATGCGGTGGTGGGCTTGAGTTGAAAATGATGCAATAATTACCATTCCACTGCCAGATTGGGGAATGAACACGAAAACCGGCATGTAAGAGAAAATGGCCCTCGCATATTTTTCTGTCACTGCATCTGTTGCACTGCTACACACTTCCCTTTTTTCTATTGCCGGATAAAATTGAATGCACACCTCATCGTCGCCATCTGGGTATGAAGTTGACAGATCCGTGTAGGAAAAGGAGGCAACGCTTGCCCAATTGTCACAGAAGTGAACGTAACATGGGCTTTTGAACCTCCTTCATCAACAATATTTAAATACTTCCTTTTCAATCCCTCAATGAGGCACCAAATATGCCAAAACCAGTGAAAAAAGCGCCTGCAAAGAAGAAGGCAAAAGCCGCACACACCAGCCAATTCGACCTTCCCCTCGCCCCTGTGATCCGGATTGCAAAGCGCAGTGGTGCAGTGCGGATCAGCATGGGAGGGACGAGGGCTATCGTGGTCAGCACCGAGGAGTATATCGCCGCTATCGCGAGGGAGGCTGCACACTCGGCAGCATCCGACGGAAGAAAGACCATACGAGCCGAAGATATCGAGAAATATTGAAAAATTAACCCATTTCTGCTGGCAAAATCCGGCATTCTTTCATTGATGCGGATCAAAGTCCAACCTCCCCTTGCAGGTGCACATGGTGTCATCCCGCAATAGGACCCGGCTCCTGCCCAATCCAGGCGAGTCCCGATTGAGGGGTCTGATGCAGGACTACTATACGCCTTGGGGGCAATAATGAACGCAACCTGTACTTGTCCGAAGGGATTTGAGTACACAAAAGGGGACAATCTTGAAAAATTGGAAAACGCGTTTCAGAGGGTTTTGTATTCCCTCTCGACAACGAACTCTTTTATCATCTTCTCGACTTCTGGCTTATTCCTGCTGTAGACATTCTCGGCAGTCGAGAAGGGGCCGCTATAGGTCAGGATATACACTTTCTTGTCAAGGATCGTGAAATACTGCATGTAGCTCTTTGATGGATTACCCCTGGAGTCCCGGGTGTAATACTCGATCCAGTAAGCCTTGTTGCCGGAGAGAGTTGTGGGAGCACTCTTGCTTGTCGCAGTGATCGCGAGATCTTTCTGGAGCTTCGACACCTTCTTGTTGAAATAATCCTCAAGGACGATAGTCTCAGGCTTCTGGTCGATCGAAACGGTCAGGGATGCAACATACTGGTAGCATTCGGTGGTCTTGGAACTGCATTCGGCCTCAACGGGTGCGCTGAATGTCGCCGCGGGGCTTGACGAACTTCCTTCCTTGACCTCCCATGTGGGGGGGTATATGAGGGAGAAACGCCACTTCGCATTCGAATACTCCTTCCATGCATTAGGATCGGGAGTCGGTTCGGGTTCCACCCAAATCTCCTCCTCCCCAACACTCATGTTCCACTCCCTCTCCGCAAGGAGCGTGAGGAGAAGCTCTTCGTCCAGTGTCCCCTCGTCATCCATACTGATAAGGATGTCACGGAGGGAGAGGTTCTCATCCCCCGGGTTTTCATAAACCGCCGTATCGTTCATCTCATATGTCGCATTCGCTGTGGAATTCAAACTCGCCGAGGAGTTATCAAGTGGAGGAAAGGCCTGGTGATAGGCATGCATCATGGACCTGCTGACTGCACCGGTTACAGGGTTCTCGCTGGCACTCATTATGAGAAATACGTTTCCGCAAAGGGAGATGGCCAGAAGCACTATGAGAACTTTCACTTTATCCACAGTCGCACCTCATGGTGAGAAGGCCGCCGATACTGCGCCCCAACGCACTAATTTAGGAGCCGTTAGGCCTTATAGATTGATATCTTACCAGAAAGGGAGATTGCCGGAAGCGTGAACGCTCCCGGAAATCGAACGTGTCCGTGTGCGAACCTCTTTTTAGTCTTTTACCAGGATGGCCCCGAATATCAACAGGAATATACCGATAAGGATCGCAAGGATGCCGATCACACCCTTGAGAAACACAATCACGTCGGGGAGAAAGATCCATACCCCATATCCACCAAGAATTACAAGGATGATTCCCGCAATAAGACTCGCAACACCTGTTTTATCCATTTTGACTACGTCCTCTCCTCTTTTTCAACAATTTTTTACATCTCCTAGAAGATAAGCGTATTGATTCCCGGAAAGACTGTGAGGCCTGTGAGGCGGGCAATGAGGTCTTGTAACACCAAAAAGAATACTCAATTCCAAAAAAAGAATGAGATGGTTATTCCGATTCCTGCATCGCGGCATACACCTGCCTGAAGATCTCGCGGGTCTCGAGTCCCTCCTCGCGGGAGAGCTTCTGTATTGCAAATCCCACGTGCACCAGGACAAACTCTCCGACTTTCACATCGACGAGATCGAGCCGGACTTCCTGTTTTAAATCGCCGTAATCAACGACGCCGATATTCCCATCTTTTATCTCCACCACTTCAGCCGGAACAGCGATACACATGACCTTCACCCAAAATATTGATGGATTATTGGAATTTCAAGGGCATAAATGGTACTCTTGGGTAACCTCCCCAAGGGCCCGGTCATTTCCCTCCATATGCCCTGACATGATCCCACGCACTGGCAAACCCTGCGGGTGTATGACCTTTTTGATAAATATCCGCGTCCTCCCTGTGAAATGCTGCACGGTCGGCTCCCACCGGGCAGACCTTGATACAGATCCCGCATGGTGAGATCGATCTGCGAAACAGCCCGGCACTGTACTCTGCACACGCCTTCTTGTCAGTGATACCCTCTGGATACCCTTCCCCTGACAAGGCCCGCGAGGGGCACATCTCGACACAGCGCATGCAATGGATGCAGAGATCCTCCTCCATGATCGGGTCAGGCGGCAGCTCAGCTGCTGTAAAAACAGAGCCAAACCGTATTCTCGGGCCATATCCAGGTGTAAGGATCATGTTATTCACCCCGAACGTGCCAAGCCCCGCGAGATATGCGGCATGGCGGTGCGAGAAGAATGCGACAGGTTTATTCAGCAACACCTCAAGGCTGCCGTAGCCGTCTCTCGGGACAAAGAGGGATGGATACCCCTCCTGGTTCAGCCATTCCGCCATCTGGTAGGTATGCTCGTCCAGGAGGCGGTTCAATGTCTGGTAGAGTTCGTGGTAGTAAATGGAGGGGGTTGTCTCGAGGACCGGCAGGTGCACGGGCAGGCCGATCACGATTACCGACCGGGCATCCGGGTATATGGATCGAGGATAGAACGATTCATGCATCCATGGGGAAAACGGCGGTTTCTCCCACCTGGATGCGTTCGCCACCCCCATCACCGGTATCCCGCGGCATTTGCACCATTCTCGAAGTGTCTGTGTGAGTTCGCTGTTCATAGAACACGCATAGGTGATCTGTTTGGCTCATTTAAAACAATTGGATATGGGCCCAATGGGGCTTCCAGTTCAATCCAATAATCGGAACAATGGGTTGTAATATCCTGGCGGATAATGTGAAAGGAGTAACATTTGAACTGCGAAACCGGTATATGGAATTATCCTCGGAAAAAAAATTGTCGAATGCAGAGAAAATAATTATCCGGGAGAGTCAGATATATCATCCCTCCCCCACTGGACCGAGGAATCCCTTCAGACACCGATCTCCAGATCAACGCCCCGGCTCATGCACCTGAATGCCTCTTCCTCGTTCCCGAGTTTCTTCAGTGTCAATCCCTTGTCAAACCATGCTTCTGCATCGCCAGGGTCCAGCTGCAGGGCCTGATCGAAGCATCGCACTGCCTCATCGCACCTGCCCATGGAATCGAGGCAGTTACCCTTTTCCCGCCATATCGCTGCGTAGCCGGGCATCTCCTTGAGGGCCCTGTCATAGTATTCCAGTGCATTGGTATAATTTCCCGTTGTTGCAGTCTCCATTCCCATCCTGGCATAATAGCCAGCTTTTTCCGCAATATGCAGAACTGTCCTGTTCATGGTGTAAAACCCCCTTTTTTCCGGGTCAGGGGGTGTCCAGAGTGCACCCCCCCCGACAGACAATCCTGGAATTCCCCTTATTGTATATTTTTGCCGATCAACTCTGCAGGTATGCAGTGCACAGCGCCTCTGCAACAATGTGCGAATTCATAAGTGCACGGCATTCCATAAAATGAGAATAGTGCGAGGTTTTGACCTCTGGGCAGGATGAGAGGGGATAAATTGGGTTCCCAGATACGAGGTGCGAAAATATTTACGTTGCAGGCCCGGGGAACAACAATGAATATTCCACGCCGGGGAAGAGATTTGAACTCTTGAGGTGCTGGGCACCAGTGGCTTTCAAGGCCACCGCCTTTCCGGACTAGACTACCCCGGCCCGAATAACAGTATTGGGGCTTGATTCTCAAAAATGTATCCGGCTACTTCAAAGAAATAATGGATGCGGGAGGGATTAGCGGAATCAACGCCTCAGGCCCAGCGCCAGCACCGCAAACAGGGCGAGAAGGCCCGGCAGAGGAGCCTTCGGGGTTGGTGTGGCGGTTGCTGCAAACGCGGGGGGAACCTCCGTCGCGACACCCACCCTGTCCGCACCCTCGGCAAAGATGGTCACCTCGCCTTCGTCCGAGAACCGGTACGGGTACACCTTCAGGTAGATGGTCTCCCCTCCTGAATCAATGGTAAATTCTTCGGGATCGATCTGGCCCTTGTTGTTGATCTTCTGAATGGCACCCCGGGCATCGGTATACTCGACGACCCAGTCGATTCCCGCAGACGTGGAGATTTTCGCTTTTCCGGACCCCCCGGTGACTACGAAATAGGCTGGCCCGTCATTACTCGAATGGGCGGTGGCAGTGACGGCAACCATACGCGGTTCAGGCGTAGTGGGTATAGGTGTCGGCTCGAATTTTGGCGTGACTTCGAATGGATATGTACCGATGTAACCCTTCGTGTCGGTAAAGCTTGCCTCATATGTCCCGGGCTCATCTATCCTGATCTCCTTTGAGAATGAGCCGTCATACTGGGTCGCGATATACTCGGGGCCAAATACCACCTCGTTCTCCGGGCCGATCACCTGGACCTGGATTCCCGAATTTCTCATGTGGGGGATTATCCCACGCAATTCGAGGCTCCCGTCCATCTCCTGGGTGCGGGGGGATTTTATGGTCAGTTCGTCCGTACGATCGATGATCTGCACCACCCTGATCGTGGTCGAATCGCCGAGAAACGCATATCCCTGGACTCCCGGTACCTCGACTTTGTACTGGCCTTTCGAGAGTTCCTGGGTGTCAAACACCACGTTGAACTCTTTTGGGCCCTGGAGGGTCACCGTTTCCCTGGCAATTTCCTCTGTGGTATATTCCGAGCGGGAGAGTATCACGTCTACAGATATCCCCGCCGGCAGATTACTGGTCCCGTTGACCACCAACGGCATGCCCCTCTGCACATTCATCGGGGCGTAGATTGACAGCTCATACGCGGCAGACACTCCTGCAAGCAATAGCAGGAATACTGACATGAGAATTACCACCCGGAACTTTGCCCGGATAATCTGTCGGATACGTGTCATTCTATTGCACCTGGCCTCTTCTTTGCAGGGGAAAAACACCCCGATATATGCCCTGGAATGCCACATTGAACCATTCCATGCACATTTAGTACTGTAAATATACCGGTTCAGCATTGAATAGTCTTCTGGTCTTCCCACCCCGTTGTATCCTGAATTTTCGTGAGAACCGCAATAGAAAGACGAAATGAGCCTTTGGCACGCATCGCGCCTTAATACCTGGGAGAAAGGAACAACTCATGTGGGGAAACTGCCCCGGCATCATTCGTAAAAGAGAATTGCCGCCTTCGACGGAAACACGCGAAAGATCCTTTTCCAACCGGCGATTAGGAAACCGGCACTGGCTGGACCCTTCCAGAGCATCCTCCTTGCGTTGATACAGGGTCTTAAGAGCCAGGGGCTCTAATAATCAGCAAGTGTCCATGAATATACCCGTTGAACGCCCGCTTGCGGCATGGACCGGGAGCGACCGCATCCGGGACCAGGTGATGTCTGCCCTCACTATCATCCTCAAAACCGGTGGGTGCGCCTGGAACCGGTGCCGCATGTGCAGCTACCGCCATGAAAGATATGGAGAACTGGGACAAGGAGGTCTAGAAGAACGGCTGTTGTCCCAGGTATCCTGGATCAGGAACAATTTTTGCCTCGATGAGATTGAGGCAGTGAAGATCTACACATCCGGCAGTCTCTTTGATACGAGTGAAGTGCCCGTGCGGGCAAGGGACGCTCTTGCAGAGATGGTCCGGGGAAAGATAGTCATTGCGGAGACCCGGCCGGAGTACGTGTCCGATGACCACCTCTCCGCATTTCTGAGTGCAATCGACAGCGGAGCCCATGATACCCCACTGTATGTCGCAGTGGGTGTCGAGACCAGCAATGACATGGTGCGAGAGAAGTGCATCAACAAGGGTTTCTCCTGGGACGATTTCGTGAAAGCTGCAGCAAGAGCCCGCTCGTCGGGCGCCGGGGTGAAGGCCTATCTCCTTGCAAAGCCCCCTTTCCTGACCGAACGCGAGGCTCTCGACGATATGATCTCCTCGATCCATGATCTCGACGGCCTTGCAGACATGATCTCTCTCAACCCATGTACCGTGCAGAGGAATACCGAGCTTGAGTATTACTGGAAGCAGGGGGCATACCGTACTCCCTATCTGTGGAGCATCCTCTCCATCCTCGCAGAATCTCCCGTACACCTTTCATGTGACCCGCTGGGCGGAGGGCAGGAGAGGGGGCCCCACAACTGCGGGACATGCGACCGCACTCTCGTCAAGGGTATCAGGGACTATTCGCTCTCTGCGGACAGGAAGCTTCTCTCTGCTCTCCTCTCCACCGATTGTCCCTGCAAGGAAGAATGGAAGTTTGTTCTGGAGGAGGAGCGCCCCTACTGCATGCCGCTGACACGCTAGGCGGAGCCGCTCTGCAATTCAAGCTGTTTCTCAAGCAGGGGAAGGAACGTGCCTGCATCACTGACCACTCCGATGGCCTGGAGCGTTCCCCTGTCCATCAACTTGGTCACCGATGAAGGATTGATGTCCACGCAGATAGTCTTCACGTACGAGGGGAGGAGGTTTCCCACCGCAACAGAGTGAAGGAGGGTGGCAATCATCAGGACCATGTTGCACCCTCTCACCTGTTCCCGCATGCGATCCTGTGCCTCCATCGAGTCTGTAATGACGTCAGGAAGGGGGCCGTCATCCCGGATGGACCCCGCGAGCACGTAAGGAACGTCCCGCTGGACGCACTCGTACATTATCCCTCCAGTGATTACACCCTTCCCGACCGCGCTCTTTATGGATCCCGCCCTCATGACCTCTGATATGGCGTAGAAGTGGTTCTTGTGGCCACCGGTCACCGGTTTCCCGGTTGAGAGGTCCATGCCGAGCGAGGTACCGAAGAGGTTGTACTCGATATCGTGGGTCGCGAGGGCATTTCCTGCAAAGAGCACGTCAACGTAACCCTTCCTGATGATGGAGGCAAGTGCGAGCGCTGCCCCGGTGTGAATGATTGCCGGACCACCAACCACGGCAATCTTTCCTCCCTTCTTCTTGAGCTCGATGATCTCTGTCGCGATCCGCGCAATGATCGTCTCGCTTGGGCGCTCAGGAGAGACCGTGCCCTGCATGAACTCGAAGGTTGAGATATGGCGGGGCCGTTCAGGAGGATTGACCCGCACGCCTTCCTCTCCAACCACCACAAGGTCCCCTTTCTTCAGCTTTGAAATAGGCGTGCAGGCGGCGCTCATGGTTCTTTTATCGACAACCACCAGGCAGTCCATCTCGATGTCCTGGACCGGTATCCAGTTCCCCTCGAACTTTATTGTGGTCGGATGGTGGGTAGTTGAGTAAAATCCCTGGGGCACTATCCGGTTCCCTTCGGCGGGAACGATAGTGACATCGCGGATCTCGAGGAGACGCACTCCAAAGCGATGTATCTCGGAGAGGATAGCATGGAGCTGGTTCTCGGTGTCTGCATTTACCTGCAGGTGCGCATAACTCGGGTCAGATTTTCGTTTTCCGACATTAAAAACGATAATCTCAAAATTTCCACCCATATCCATAATTTTATCAAAGACCCGGGTCATGATACCAGAGTCAATGATATGGCCTTCGAGTTCCACTTCCCGCGAGACCTGCATATACAGTTATTTCTGCCACGATGATTTAAATTACTTCTCAAGAAAAAAACCCTGATTTTCCTGAAAAATAAAAAACAGGCTTGAACCCGTGTTTATTAGATCATTGGTCTCATGAATTCCTGCCCAGGTTCCTTCTGGCCCGGATCACCCTGGTGACGAGATCAAGCGCCTCGCGGGTATTGATATTATATGCAAGGCGGAAATCGTCCAGAATGACCCGGGTCTCGTCCTGGGGTGTCCCCATGCAATCCCCGCGGAGGATATTGATGCCTGCCGGGCAGGCATCCAGACCATTGATTTTTTCAATGTACGCGACACGTGAGCCAAACCTTTCTGCAAGGCCCCGTGGGATCCAGCTTGAGAGCGCATCCTTCTGACTGTGCCGGTAGACTTCGTGGAGAGTCTGCACGATGTCTCTCTCAAGACAGGGTATGTCCGCAACGGAAGTGAAGAACGGCCCAGTTATCCCATGGGCATCTGCACACTCTGCAATGTCCTCCACGTATCCCATCCCCTCCGCGGTGTAATGAGAAATCCCATGGGCACGGCACCAGTTGTGGGTATAGGGCGTCTTCCTGGAGAGGACCGCCACCACATCGAATCCTGCGGACTCGAATGCCTCGATCACGTACATGATCATCGGCATGCCGTCGATGGTGACAAGAGGTTTCTCACCGAGAGCAAGCCTGCTCCCAATACCCCCGGCAAGAATCAGCGCAAGCATTCCGACAGCGCCTCCAGGAGGCGGAGATTCTCTTCCCTCGTGCGCACAGCAACACGGATAGAATTCGGGAGGCCAAATGAGTGGCAATCCCTGACAAGTATCCCGCGACGCATCAGGCATTCAACAAGGGGAACTACATCGCCTTTCGTATTGAGGAGGAGGAAGTTTGTCCGGGAAGGAACAATCTCGAGAGGAAGATCCAAGAGGCCCCTGCAGAGGCGTTCACGTTCGCTCCTGATGCGTTCACGCGAGATGGACAGCTCTTCATACCGCAAAAATGCCTCTATCGCTAGATGCTCTGCCACGACATTGACGCTCCATGGCAACCGGCGGGCTTCCAGCATCCCGACGAGGTCCGGGTTGCCGAACCCATATCCAAAACGAATGCCCGGCACTGCAAAGCTCTTTGTGAGAGATCGCATCACGAAGAGTGAGGGATGCCGTATTCCGACAAGAGTCTGCATTGGGTCATCCGAGATCTCGATGAATGCCTCGTCCACCGCCAGGAGTGCCTCATCCTCTTCGCACCGGTCGAGCATCGAAAGTATTTCATCTCTCTCAACGAGATGCCCGGTGGGATTGTTGGGATTGCACAGGAACCGGAGCCGTGTGCCAGGTCCCCTTCCGATGGAGGCACCTGCGAGTCGTGCAGAAAATTCGTATTCTCCGAAAGTGGGCGGCGAGATCTCCACGCTGTCCCCTGGTGAGAGGACCGATGAACAGAGGACGCGTATGATCTCTATCGAGCCGTTACCAATTGCTATCTCGTCGACGTCCCGGCAAAAACGACCGGCAATGACCCCTTTGAGTTCCGTGTATGTGTCATCAGGATAATGTTCGAGGCGAAAGGGGTCGAGCTGGAAAGAGAGGTGCGGCGGGTATGGGTTGATGCTTGCCGAAAAATCGAGGAGCGGTGCGCCCGCCTCCTTGCCTGCCCGGATACCGGTCCCACCATGGAAGACTTTTGAGAGATGCTGCCCATTCATTTAAAAACCCGGAGATGCGAACGTACATTTGTGGCCAGGAGTATGATAAATGAATGGGAACGCAGCATCACCTGTGTAAACTTAAATAGAAAAATTTATATACTATTTTGATAAAGTAGGTTTCATCTGCATAGTCAGACATTAGCAAGCTAATTGACAGACAAATGTCAGACAATTGTCGGACAATTGTCATATCAGGAGGAAAAATGAAACGCATCACCCTCAGACTGCCAGACCAGCAGATAGAGATGCTTGAGCAGATGGTGGCGGCAGGGGAGTTCCCCACTGTCTCAGAAGCAGTCCGGGATGCAGTACGCCAGTTGATAGAACGACGCGGCGGGCGTATCCTCAAAGAGAGTGACCAGGTTTCATTCAAGGTTTAGGAGGGTCAACAATGCAGAGTATCATCAACGATGCCCAGAAGAACTTCGAAATTGAAAGAGAGTTGGCAAATACCTCGAGTTCAATCGATGACGAGTTCATAGGGCAACCACGTATCGTAATCATCGGGTGTGGAGGCGCCGGAAACAACACCATCAACAGGCTGCACCATATGGGTGTCTCGGGCGCAGAGACCATCGCCATCAACACCGACAAACAGCACCTGGACATGATCCAGTCCGACAAGAGAGTCCTCATCGGGAAATCCCTCACAAAGGGCCTTGGTGCCGGCGGATATCCCGACGTGGGAAAGAGGGCTGCGGAGATGGCCCGGCCCACGCTCGAGGCACTCCTGGAGAATGCCGACCTCTGTTTCATCACTGCAGGGATGGGCGGCGGGACCGGAACCGGGTCTGCCCCCGTAGTTGCACAGATAGCAAAAGAGCAGGGTGCGATCGTCGTGGGGATGGTCAGCTACCCGTTCCAGGTCGAGAAAGCCAGGCTGATCCGCGCAGAAGAGGGGCTTGAAGCACTTGCCTCCGCCGCGGATTCGGTTATTGTTCTCGATAACAACAGGCTGAAAAATTTTGTACCCAACCTCCCGCTCGGACAGGCGTTCTCAGTGATGGACCAGCTCATCGGTGAGACCGTGAAAGGGATCAGCGAGACGATCACCCAGCCCTCGCTGATCAACATTGACTACGCTGATGTCAGGGCAATCATGAGCAAGGGAGGTGTGGCGGTGATGCTGGTCGGGGAGAGCAAACAGCAGAACAAGTCCGAGAGCGTGGTCCGCGAGTGCCTGAGCAACCCGATGCTCGACATTGACTATCGCGGTGCCACGGGAAGTCTCATCCACATCACCGGGGGCGGCGACCTCACCCTGCAGGACGCAGAGGAGATCGCCTCTTCCCTCACCTACGAGCTCGACCCCCACGCAGATGTCATCTGGGGCGCCCGGGTGAAGAACGACATGGAGGGCAAGGTCAGGGTACTCGCCATCATGACCGGGGTCCAGACAGGAAAGATCATGGGGAGCAGGGTCTCCTACAAGACAATCCTTGAGGACCTCGAACAGAAGAAGGTGAGCCCGAAAGCACCACAGCTCCCGAGGAACAGGAAGGCACGTGACCAGACGGCAGGAGGTACCTTACTCGAGTGGGTAGGTTAGATCAGCACTGCACAAACCACCTTGATTCACACAACTGCCAATATAGAACTGTGAAAGCCGGTAATACCGGCTTCCTGTTCCCCATACTTTTTTCATGATTTCCTGCGCTGTGAAGACCATTCCAAGGCCGTTTTTCTCCGCCCTGGCGAAACAATTAATAGGATAGATATCGTGTAAATAATAGAAAATCACCGGATTCCATGCATCCGGGATTGCCAGAGAAGGGTGGCTGAAAGGGAACCTGATAGTCCCCTTCCGGAATCGGGAGTCGAACATGATGGACAGCCGTATGAACAAAGGCCCGGGCAGGTGCCGTGGCGCTTTTTTCAATGGAGCCGTGGGATGCATGAACGTGGGCGTTCTCTCCACGGAGTGCTCCGGACAGAGGCAAGATCTCCAAATTTCTGCATTGTGTGTCCATCTTTTCTCCGGCATTTTCCTAAACTTGCGTGGGATTCGGGCATTCCGACGTATCCGTCGAGGATGGTAGAGCATGTTGAATGAACTGATCGAGAAACGAAAGAAGATTCTTGCCGAGTCTGAACAGCACAAGAACAGAAGGAACGAGCTCAACGCCCTTGCGAGCAAGGGGGCAAGGGAGAGGAACACTCTCAACAACCAGACCAGGGAGTACGTTGAGGAGGCGCAGAAGAACAAGGAACTGCGCGACAAATACAACAATGACGTCCAGGCCATCAAGGACGAGCGCAACCAGATCAACGAGCAGGCAAACGCCTTCTTCGAGGAGATCGAGTCCTTCAAGAAAGAGCATGGCGGGATGCGCAACCGGGGCTTAAAAGAGCTCCAGAAGCAGATTGAGCACCTCGAGTTCCGCCAGCAGACCGAGGTCTTCTCAACCGACAAGGAACGCGAGTTGATCGAGAAGATCAAGCAGATGAAGGAGTCGGTGCGGGAACAGGAGGCGGAGCTCGAGCAGAACAAGGAGATCAAGGCCAAGATCTCCTCTGCAAGGGATCTCCGGAAGCAGGCATCCGACCTGCATGCAAAGGTCACCGAGATGGCGGAGCTTGCGCAGAAGCACCACGACCTGATGGTCGATTTTTACCGGAAAGCCGACAAGTCAAGGGAGGAGGCTGACGCCGCCCACAAAAATTTCGTCGAAGCGCAGGAGTCAGCAGATGCCGAACACAAGTATTTCATTGCCTGCCAGAAGGAACTCCGCGACTATGACAAGGTGATCTCGGGTCTCCGCAAGAAGACCAAGAAGGCAAAGGTCACCAAGGAGCAGAAGGCCGTGCGGAAAGAGGCTGAGCACCTCTTCAAGATGTTCCGGGCAGGAGAGAAACTCACGACAGACGATATCCTGCTCCTGCAGAGGTCAAAGCTCATTTAATTCCTTTTTTTGACCCTGGTAAAGCAATCATTTAATAGATAGCTTGCTCCTTCTATATTGATGTACCAGGGGCGCACGCTTGTCCTTTCCGTGGACCGTGACGATGATATCGGTTTTAAGGCAAGTATAAATAGCCCTGTCATTGGGCGTGATGCCTGTCTTGCGGCCGCAAATACCCTTGGACTTGCGGATCCCGAAGACTCCGATGTGAACGCCATCTTCCAGGCCATCAAGATATACGACGAGTTGCTCGGACGTGGAGAAGATGTCGAGGTGGCAGTCATCGCGGGGAACCACATGCACATGATCGAGGGTGACCGGAGGATTGCCGCATCTCTCGGGGACGTAGTGGCGCAAACGGGGGCCTCGAACTGTATCGTGGTCACGGATGGCGCAGAAGACGAGTTTGTCATCCCCATCGTCCAGTCAAAGCTCCCCGTTTCGAGCATCCGGAGAGTGGTGGTAAGCCAGATGCCCAACCTCGAGGGCACTTATTATATCATCAAGAAGCTTCTGAACGACCCGAAGGTGGCCAGGCTTGTGCTTGTCCCCCTGGGACTGGCGATGCTTCTCTGGGCGGTCGCGTACCTTGTCGATATGCCACAGATCGCCACCTTCATCGTGATCGGTGCGATCGGCATCTATCTCCTCTACCGGGGTTTTGGAGTCGACGAGATATTCGAGGGATTTGCACACGCACTTCGCACCTCTCTGACCCGCGGTAAGTTCTCTTTCATCACGTATATCGCAGGGATTCTCCTCGTAATCGTGGGCGTGATCATGGGGCTGATGAACCTCCTCGTCTATTATGCGGAGATCGGCCTCCTCCTTTACTTCCTCATATTCATGTATGGCGCCGTGCTATGGCTGGCACTTGCTGGCGTTGTCTCCTCGATAGGGATCATCATTGACAATTATTTCTATGACAGGGTCGGCCTTGCAAAGGTGATTGTCTTCCCCTTTTTCATCGGCGCGGTTGGGCTGATCACGTACGGGGCCTGCATTTATGCCATCTCGATGAACAACATCCCCGATTTCCCGTACAGCACCAGCACTGCGGTCCAGTTCATATTCTATGGCACCCTGGGCGGCCTGATCTGCGCCCTTTCAGGTATTGGGATCCAGTACATGGTGAACAAATACCTTGCTTCACAGCGAAGCGGAGAGTCTGTAGAGCTCGTCTCCTAAACATTGCGGCCCCCAGGTCTCTCTCTCCGGGACAGCCTGTCCCTCCCCCTTCCACCCTCTCAATGACGGAGGCTCCCCTGAAAGGTGTCCCTCGGATCTCTCACCTTTCCTATAAATCCTGTCGTCCTGCATTGAGATCACAAGGTATCCGGTCATGCATGTCGCCGGAAAATCAAGGAAACACCCGGTTTTTTAATTTTCTGGCAGCGGGGATGAATAAAATGCCCCCCAGCCTCCAATCATTCAGGATAAGAGGCCTCCGGCCTCCAATCATTCAGGATAAGAGGCCTCCGGCCTCCAATCATTCAGGATAAGAGGCTTCCGGCCTCCAATCATTCAGGATTATCAAAATACCCGATGCCATTCGGGACCATCTTGGTAGAACAGAATTCACGGGATATCTGGGGGGTGGTGATGCGGAGGGTCGGAATTAAGACATTGAACTGGTGTGCGGGGAACCAGTAGATTCCTCTCCCGTAGTTGTAGGAAACATCCTCGACTACCAGGTTCGCCCGGTTCATCTCGATCTCCACCACCTCGGCCTCTTCGTAGTTGAGGACCTTGAGGATCCGGTTCTTGAGATCCTGCTTGCCGAGGAGTAGGACGATCAGGCGCGTGGGTTCGTCGAGCGAGTACTGGACATCGATATTGGCCTTCCCCTTTTCCAGGGTGATGTCCACGTTCTGGATGGTGATGTAGCCATATTTTTCCTCGTTTGCCGCCACTACAGGGAGCACCATGGACAGGATGCACAACACTGTAACTGCGATGGCTACGCCTCTCATTCGTGTAGTATATTAGAACCTGCCGGTTATATCTTTTCTGGTAGTACCTATCCCCCCATCTGACAGATATATCAAGTCAGAATCGAAAACAAATTGATTAAAGAGTTTTTTCATGCATGCACTGGACCGGGCAGGTCATGACTCCGCCCCTCAAAAAGGAGGAGATTTTTATGGATTCCCCGTGACATTCTACACCGCGGGGTATCACTGTCGCACGACCCATCCTGACAGACTCGCATGAGACGGTTTATCCCGGTGCCGAAAGGACGATCTCGATACTTGAGACATTGGTCTTGCCGCTGTCGGTGTCGATGATCTCCGTGGAAGTGATGATCTCCTTCTTTCCGACCCCTTCCAGGAATCGGTTCAGGGCGATCTCTGCTGTGTCCACCGCCCTGGATATGGCTTTGCCGCGTGCCTTGATCGAGACTTCCTGTGCACCGTTGTTGAACTGGGTCACTACAGCCAGGACATAATTCATGACCGGCTTGTTCCCCACGAATACTGTGTTGTCTTTTAACATTGAGAGGCACCTTCAGAGATACTTCCTGGTATGGATCAATTCTGCATTGAGTACCGACGCACCCGCTGCGCCCCTGATGGTGTTGTGCCCCATCGTGACGTAGCGGATACCCTCCCTCACCCTTCCGACGCTGACCGTCATCCCGTTGCCCCTGTTCCGGTCAAGCCGTGGCTGCGGGCGGTCCTGGTCGTCAAGGTAAAGGAGGGATCTTTCAGGCTGGGTCGGGAGTCCCGAAATGGGGGGGACGTATTCCCTGAATGCATCCCTGACCATCTCCACCGGTTCGTTGATGTCAATCCAGACTGCCATCGTATGGCCGTCTATCACCGGGACCCTGTGACAGCTCGCACTTACCTTCAGTGATGCAGGTTTCACGGCTTTCCCATCCAGGTGGCCAAGGATCTTGAGAGTCTCGGTCTCCATCTTCTGCTCCTCGGACCCGATATAGGGAATCACGTTGTCGTAGATACCCATCGCGGGGACCCCCTGGAATCCTGCGCCTGATATGGCCTGCATGGTCGCCACCCGGACGTCCCCGAAGGAGAATTTCCTCAGGGGTGCAAGAGAGAGGCACATGACGATGGTGGAGCAATTGGGGTTCGTCACGATGAACCCGTCCCTCCCCCCGTCCCGCTGGGCGTCGATCAGTGCGAGATGATCGGGGTTCACCTCAGGTACGACGAGGGGAACCAGCGGATCCATCCGGTGAGAGCTTGCATTGCTGCACACGCCGAGCCCTGCATCCGCACACGCGGTCTCAACCCCCGCCGCGACCTCTGCAGGCAGGGCGGAGAATACAAGGTCCACGTCTTTAAGGCTCTTCACATCGGTTGTGCGGATCCTGATATCCGCGACATTCTTCGGGAACGGGACGTCGAGTCGCCAGTTCACAACCTCCCCATACTGCTTCCCCGCACTCCGGTCCGACGCTGTCAGCGCTGTCAGGTTGAACCAGGGATGCTCAGCCAGGAGCTGGACAAATCGCTGACCAACCGCTCCCGTGGCACCAAGCACTCCGACATTGATCATACGTAAAAAATAGCTGTATCCCTGGAGTTATTAAATCGTTTGATTTTATTCCAGATGAATGGCCTCTGACGGGCATACGTCCACGCAGGAGCCGCAATCGACACAGAGGTCCTTGTCAACCTTGGCCTTTCCGTCCTCCATGCTGATGGCTGCTGCCGGGCATTCGTCAACGCAGGTCTCACAACCGGTACATTTCTCTTTGTCAACAACTGCTGTCATGGTTGCACGTATCCAGCATAAAACTGGATAATAAAAAAAGAAATAGGTTTCTATTTGGGTATTTGCGCCCGTTTCATGCCAGCCCCAGCACGTCGTTCATGCCATAGATCCCGGGCTTCTTCCCGACCACCCAGCGGGCGGCCATGAGGGCGCCCTGTGCAAAGACCGAGCGGTCATACGCCCGGTGCGAGACCTGGATGGTCTCAAAATTCCCGGCAAAAATGACTGCATGGTCGCCGACAATGTCTCCGCCCCGGATGACATGGACTCCGATCTCGCGCCCCCGCTCCCTCATGCCCTCGCGCCCGTAGAGCTTCTCCCGCTCGCCCACCTCCTCCTCGAGGATCTGGAGGATGGTCTTTGCGGTGCCGCTGGGAGCATCCTTCTTGTAGCGGTGATGCGCCTCAAGCACCTCGATGTCGTAATCGGGAAGCATCCTGGCCGCCTGCCTGAGGAGCTGCCAGAAAATATTCACTCCGATGCTGTAATTGCTCGAGATGACAGCCGGGACGTGCCCCTCGACAGCCCGGGCCATCTCGGCACGCTGCTCGGAAGAGAAACCCGTGGTTCCCACCACAAGGGCTGCACCGTGCTTCGCGGCAGTCCTGACGTTCTCTACTGCCGCATTTGCAACAGTGAAATCAATGACCACGTCCGGCTTCAATTCTTTGAGGAGCGCATCCATGCGGGCTGCCTCGACAACCCTGGTCCCGAACAGATCGCCTGCTCTGACATCCACCCCGCCGACAAGGGTAAGATCGGGGGCCTCGTTTACCAGCCTGCCTATTGTTGTCCCCATCCTGCCCAGGGCACCGCACACCACGACGTTAGTCATAGGTGGAGAGGACCTCCGCGAGTTTTACCGTCTTCTCATCATCCAGCTCGTCCAGTGGAAGCCTCGGTGGACCTCCTGCCATGCCCCTGAGCTCCACTGCCTTCTTCACGGGGATGGGATTGGTATCGATGAACATGGCCCTGAAGAGAGGCGAAAGCGTGAAGTGCATGTCCAGCGCAGCGTCGAGATCACCGTCGCAGAAGGACTCAAACATCGCCACCATACGTGCGGGCTCAACGTTTGCCGCAACTGAGATGACGCCGGCCCCGCCAAGTGCGAGGATCGGAAGGGTGATGTTGTCATCCCCTGAGATCACCTGGAAGTCTTCATCCAGCGTCCCCTCAATGATCCTCGAAATCTGGCCGATGTCCCCACTGGCCTCCTTTATGGCGACGATGTTGGGGTGGCAGGCAAGCTCTGACACGAGATCGGGAGCAAGGTTCTGCCCTGTCCGCCCGGGCACGTTGTACATGATCACCGGGATATCAAGGTCCGCAAGCGCGGTGTAGTGCTTCACGAGCCCCGACCGGTTGGGCTTGTTGTAGTATGGGCTGATCACCAGTGCGCCATCGGCACCCATGTCACGCGCAGCCTTCGTGAGGCGGATTGCCTCCGCGGTATTGTTGGACCCTGTGCCGGCGATGACGGGCACCTTTCCGTCCGCCACATCGATGGCCACCTCTATCACCTTTTCGTGCTCTTCAAACGTGAGGGTCGCCGACTCCCCCGTGGAGCCACAGGGCACGATACCGTGCACACCGTGCGCAAGGAGGAACTCGATATTCGACCGCAGACCTTCGATATCCACATCCCGTGTGGAATTTCGGAGAAAAGGAGTGACAATAGCCGGAATAACTCCCTCGAACATACGAGAGAGGTATTCAGCGTCTTTTGGTATTTACCTTTCTGGTGATATACCCGGCAACCCGGTTCCTCACCCTCTTGCTCTCGATATTCGTGACTTCAGTGATGGTCTGCTTATTCTCGTCAAAGTTGTTGGAGAACCGGTTCCCATGGTGGTTCAGCAGCTCAATTCCGATTGCCTTGATGTAGGTGGGTTTGATTCCCATGTGGTCATTCCTCTTGGTTATTCTTTATTCATACGCGCCGAGACTTTAAGAATGTTTTTTACGACTGCACCAGGGTTCTCTCCGAGCAGGCGGATCATCGGCTCCTTTCCCACGGACCCAAGATCGTAGATCACATCGGGAACTCCATCCCTGCAGCATGATGCCACCCCCCAGTCCATGGTCTTCACCCCGGGAGGCTCTGACGAGCGGTCAAACGAGCATATCTCGAGGAGCATCTCCTCCAGGATTCTGACAGTTTCGGGGGAGTAACGGATGTTCGCGGCACACCTCACCTGCGGGTCGAACCGCATGGCGGTGAGCACGATTCTTGCGACGTGATCGCTGGCACCAAACGAGACCTGCCCCACGGGGTGCGCCCGCCCTGAAAGGCGCACGATGCGCCCTTCGACCGCCGCCACCTGCGAGGGGTCACGCGCTGTGGGGGTGGCGTAGGCGATGTTCGATCCCACTTCAGGTATAAGGAGGACAGCCATGCCGAGTGAGAGTGCCCTTACACTCTCCTCCAGTTCGCGCAGCACAACCTCCCGTTCATCGCCCGGTGTGCTCATCATTATCCCTTGCACCTCCCGGGGTAATTTACCTATCCTTCACCGTCCCCGGGTAACGGAGTTCCCGGAAGAAGAAGATAATGATATCTGCAAGAACGAAGTAACTTATGGGCATGGATGCACGGGTACTCGATATCCTCTCTGCCGTGGTCAGTTTCATCGTCTTGCTTGTATTTCTCCTTGTGCTCCCTTTGTTCCTCGAACAGGGGATTGCCTACCTGCTGGCGATCGTGATCTTTATCCTGACGATGAGCGGGGCTGGTTTCTACATCAACAAAACCCTCAGTTAGGCTTCGCCTTTTTTCCTTTCTTGCGGCTCCGGTAGTAATTGAGGGGGTGGTTCACTTTCTCGCAGCCTGCATCCGGCCTGACGCAGAGCCCGAGGGTCCGCATCGCCGCGCAGGATGGCGCAGTATACTCCGTCCCCGTGCCGCCCCTCCCGGAGATATGCTCCACCTGGTACTGGGTCTTGCTGACGTCGAAGTCGGGTGCCCTGCAGTACAGTTCGATTATCTGGGCACCATCCATTCCGATATTGTGCAGGAAGGCCGTGAGGGCAAAACGGCCGGAGTGCGTGATGTTCAATCCACCTGAAAGCGCCGACATAATCGCCTGCATGCAGGGCGGGAAGCACGACTCTTCGACCTCGCCGAAGTCTTCGAGCATCTTCTGCTGGAACGCGTCCTGGATGCGGGAAACATATGGCGCCATCTCTTCGCAGAGGGACTGCGGGACATCGAGGGGCAGCTGGGAGAGGAGTGTCACCCGGATCTGCTCTTTCAACAGTTCTTCTGCCTCAAGGGGCTCGATTGCAACGTTTCCATCCTCCACCTCCCGATTCACCAGCCTCCAGCGCTCCTCTCTCATCGCTGCCGTGATCTCCACGTAGCGGCTGACGGGGAGGGACAGGCGCCCAAGGGAGAAGCCGATCTGGGATGCGACGTATGCCCTCTTCCCATCATCTTCTCCTTCAAGGAAGGCGCAGGCACGCAGGGCCTCGTACCGCGTGAGGCGATCGATCAAGGCACGTTCCTTCCCGCAGGAGACAAGGAGCCTCGCAAGCGCATAGGATGACACCTCGAGCCTCACGCCGAGACTGTCTGAAGGGAGAGGGATTCGTTCAATCTCGATTGTCTGGCCGGCATGGGAGAGGGCGCGCTGGACCCTCTCCACTGCGTACCTGATAGCGACCTTTCCCGCACTGGACTGGAGAAACCTGTCGACCGATTCATGGTTCTGCAGCATGAACTGCTGCGATTCCTTCAAAAAAGGGTATTTGGCAAAATCTCTCGTCTCAAGGGAGACCTGCATCAATCCGCCTCAATGCGGGGTGCGAGCAGGTACTCCACATACCCGTGCCCCCCGGCGATATAGAACGCAAATTTTGCCGGGTGATCGATCCCAAGCGAGACTTCCACCTCCTCGGCCCTGCTCATCACCTTTCCCATGTCTTTGAGGTAATCGAGCGAGAAGAGCGAACGGGCTTCCATCCCGTTGAGGAAATTGACCTCGTTCTTCCCGAACTCTCTCCTGATATGGTCGGTATCCCCTTCCGCTGCCATGAAGAAGAGCTGCTGGGCCGGGTCTATCCCGAGCGCGATCTTGTCGGAGACGACCGCTGCTGCCTTGATGGAGTTGTTGAGGTCGTTCCCGGAGAGGACCACTTTTCCGGGGAGATCGATGTTCGGCGGGTTCGGGTCTTTCCTGATGGTGTTTGGGTCAAGCAGGGTGATGGAGTACCGGTATCCCTCGAAACTTACCTTCAGCTTGTGACCGTCCTCTGGGAGTTCCAGGCTGATGACATCGTTCTTTCCCATCATCCCGAAGATATTCTTCATCTTGGCGATATCGAGCCCGATCTCGCCTTTCGTAGATTCAAATGCGGAAAACGCCTCCTTCTTCAGTGTGAGGGAGACCATGGCCACGTTGGCGGTATCGACCGCCCGGGTGGAAAGCCCGTTCTCGTCGGTGTGGAGCCGGCATTCCGTGACCAGGGCTGAGATGGCGTCGATGGACTCTTTAAGAATATCTGCATCAATCGTTGCTTTTAACATCGTACACCCCGTATATATGTAATTATAAACTACGCCATCAACGTTTTAATGATATCTGATTTCATCCGATCTTCCCGGTATTTCGACGGTGGATATTACTATGGGTTCACAATGGGGAAAGGATCGCACGTATCTGCGGGCAGTAAGAGAGGGATACCGGTCCAGGGCTGCATATAAGCTGCAGGAGATACAGGAACGCTATCACCTGATCCGGGAACGTGACAACGTCCTCGACCTGGGGGCATCCCCGGGGAGCTGGCTCCAGGTTGCACGGGGACTCACGGGGGGAAGGATCCTCGGGATCGATCTCTCCCCTATTGCCCCGCTCGAGGGTGTCACCACACTCGTCGGCGATCTCACTGACCGGAGCCTGCGGGATGAGGCAGGAAAGATTCTCGGGACCGTCAACGTGATCATCTCCGATGCCGCTCCGAAACTCTCAGGCCACCGAAGCTATGACCAGGCAAGGGCAATCGGCCTTGGGCAGGAGGTTCTCTCATTCGCCTGCGACGTGCTGAAGCCGGGTGGAAACCTCGTCCTCAAATCGTTCCAGGGAGAGGACTTCCAGGCACTTCTGAAAGAGATGCGGCAGTATTTCCTCTCGGTGAAGACTTTCAAATGCCGGGCTTCAAGGAGAGGCAGCAGCGAGATCTATATCATCGCAAGGAATTTCGTGGGGTGCCGGAGTGAAACTGAAGGATCCCTATAACCGGCCGGTCAGCAACCTGCGCATAAGCCTGACGCCCGCATGCAACCTTCATTGCATCTACTGCCACGCAGAGGGCGAAAAGGATCCGAAGGCCCCTCTCTCTCTGGAGGAACTTGCAGAAATCATGAAGGTTGCGGCCAAGTTCGATATCGGCAGTGTCAAGTTCACTGGCGGGGAGCCCTGCCTCCGCGCTGATCTTGCCGATATCGTCCGCGCCGTCCCGGAACGCATGGAGTGCTCGATGACCACGAATGGAACGCTCCTCGCCGACATGGCACATGATCTCGCGGATGCGGGTCTCTCCCGGGTGAACGTGAGCCTTGACAGCCTTGATCGCGCCACCTACATGAAGATCACTGGCTCCGACTGCCTTGACGACGTGCTGGCCGGGATCGATGCAGCGATAGAGGCACGCCTTACTCCCATCAAGCTGAATATGGTGCTCCTGAAGGGGATGAACGATCACGAGGTTGACGAGTTCATCAGGTTCGTGCGGGGGAACAGGGATCTCATCCTGCAGGTGATAGAGCTGATGGAGTTCCGGGACTGCACCAACCACCACGAGTTAAAAGACCTCGAGGTATGGCTTGCCAGCAATTCGCAGGAGATCCTCACCCGCCGCATGCACCACAGGAAGAAGTACTGCATTGACGGTGCCGAGGTGGAGGTGGTGAGACCTCTTCACAACACCGAGTTCTGCGCCTATTGCAACAGGCTTCGGGTCACGTCGGATGGAAAACTGAAGCCCTGTCTTCTCCGGACCGACAACCACGTGGACATCCGCGGAAAATACGGCGAGGAACTCGAGGAGCTCTTCCGCGAAGCGGTCCGCCGAAGGGCGCCATTCTTCCAGTAAAAGGATTATTTTCGCCATTATTTCCCAAAAAAAGGAAACTATACCGTTTCCGGAATATATTTACTCCCCCGCGTCTGAGGATCTACCATGAGTTCGGACGCTGAATACGTGCACGTACTTGAGCACCTGTACGAGAAGTCCCTTATCCTGCAGGACGAGACCATGTGGCATCCCGTGCTTGCCTTTTATTACATGGACGCCCTTGCCCATCTCGATTATGTGATCAGCCTCATGGCCTACCACTACAAGTCGCCCCGGGTGATGATGGCCGGCGAATACCTGCGTTGCAGGGTCGACCAGGAGAAGCTTGGCGACCGCCCCAGGTTTCCGGCGTTCATCAACTGGCTGAAGAGAGAACACCCAAAGAGGTTCGAGACGCTTCCGACGGTCTGGCGGAGGGTGTATGACGATGACGACGAGGCGCGCTATATCAGTTTCCGATTAGTCTTTGACCGGGACAGCAAGGACCCGATACGCCCGCATGTCTATCGCTCCCTCATCGAGGAGTTTTTCAACGCTGAGTTTTTGAAGACTCTCTACAGTGATGCCTCCCTTTCGGCCCTGTTCGAGGAATTCAAAAGGAAAGCCTGACCCATTTTTTTATGAATGTTACCGACCTCTGCGCAGACCTGGTGAGGATCCGGAGCGAAAATCCTCCTGGGAATACCAGGGATGTCATTGAATATATCCGTAATTTCACCGATTCGCTTGGAATCGTCACGCAGGTCATCCGGGGGCCGGGAGGAAAGGACAACCTTGTCTCCCGCACGGTAAACGGGAAACTTCTTTTCTGCGGGCACGTCGACGTGGTCCCGGCACTTGATGAGGGCTGGACCCATGATCCCTTTGCCGGGACTATTGAGGACGGAAAGGTCTGGGGGCGTGGGACTACCGACATGAAAGGCGGTTGCGCCTCGGTCCTCTGGGCATGCAGGAACTGGCTTGATTCCGGCAGGGAACTTCCTGCAGACCTCGCATTCGTCTGCGACGAAGAAACAAGCGGAACGCACGGTATCCAGGCACTCCTCGCCAGCAAATGCCTGGTCCCCTGCGATACGATCGTCGCCGAGCCGACACCGTCGCTCTCCCCAAACGTGGGTCAGAAGGGCTTACTGCGCCTCTGCTGCAGGTTCAGGGGAGAGCCCGGGCACGGCTCTCTCTATCCTGCGAAGGGAGTGAGCGCCGTGATGGAGGCGTTCTCGCTCCTCGAGTTTGTCAGGCTGCTCCACAAGCGGGAATTCAGCCCCGCAGATCCCGCCCTCTCCGGGATTATCGGGGAATCGTCAAAGATCCTGGGAGAGATCTTCGGAATAGAGGACACGAAAAGAGTCCTGTCCCACGTGATGTACAACCCCGGGAAGATCGAAGGCGGCGAGAAGGCGAACATCGTAGCACAGCAGTGCAGCCTCGAGCTTGACCTCCGCATACCCTGGGGGTGCAGCCTTCCTGATCTCCTGGAGGAGATCCGCCGTCATGCCCCCCGCGGAGAAATATCAGTGACCAATAGCTCGGATCCTACCATCACGCCTCCGGACTCGCCGCTCGTGACCCGCCTCCTTCGGGAGATAGAGAAGGTCCACTCTGCCACCGCCCGGCCCATCGTCCAGTGGGCGGCAAGCGACGCCCGGTACTTGCGAAACGCCGGGTTCCCTGTCGTTGAGTATGGTCCAGGCGAGATCCGGACACTCCATGCAATTGACGAGCATGTCACCATAGAGTCCCTGGAGAACGCGGCCAGGGTATACGAAGGGATGCTCGGCCGGTATGTAATGATTTAAGAGATGCACCCTCTATGGGACTGGAATAGACTGATTTCCCGGTCCAAATAAGAATCTATTTTGTCGCCTCCATACACACCCGCCCCCTTGCCCCATTCATATGGTTTAACACATCGCCAGCACATCATTTCATTCGTGGTGAACGAAATGCCGAACGGAGGACCGGGAATGGGGATGCAGCGAAGAGGAGTCCCTCCTGACGCCTGCATCTGTCCGAAATGCAAGAAAGAGTACCCAAAGACACGCGGGGTTCCCTGCAGGAGCCAGACCTGCCCGGACTGCAATATTCCCCTCATGGGCAAGTAAAATGGCTCTTCGCTATCTGGTGTGGGTAGGATTGGTGAACCGGACACATTTTTGAGGGGTGTCCATCCCCACACCCCCATATGCGATGCACGCCGCCGCCCCCGACGGGGCGCCCCCGCGGCGGTTGGAGTGACTGAATTGATATGCAGATAACATCCTCGATTCAGTCTCCCCACACAAAACAGCGATGAGGCAAGTAAAATGCGGGATGCGCATTTTTTTCTTTCAGCGTTGTCGGGTGAACCACTCACCCTGTCTGTCGATTGAGTAAAAGCCAGGAAAAATGTAGGTGAATCCCCCCATCAACATCTGATCAGTCCGCTTCAATCCGGGTGGATTGGAAAGTGTCATGCCTCCTGGCACACAGGAAGAGGAGGACGCCCAGAAAGACCGGATACAGGAGATCCATGTACATTACCGGGCCGGCATTGTTGATCGACATGTCCCCGTGGACGACCAGCTCGTAGACATGCCCTATGCCTGCCCCGATTGAGAATATTCCAAACGCGATCACGATCGCAGTCCAGAACCAGATAGACCTGAATTTCAGGCAGAGTAACCCGACAATCCCGATCGAGAAGTCCCACATCCCGACCTCGCGCTGGAAGGGGCTGCCAGGGGTCCACCCGATGGATTCGGCAACCTGGTCCGGAAACACCAGGTGCCCAAACCCTGCATAAATATAAGAGAGGCCGAGGCCTATGGCGAGCTGCCACATGAGGAAGACACGGAGGGCAGACGCTCCCGAATGACGCTTCCACCATATATTCACGAGGGCGGCGATTGCGCCAAGCGCCGGGAAAAAGACCGGCCATACGAGATCCATGAGTCCCATGGTGATCACTTGAATGGAGGGCGATAAAAAAACATTGTATCCCTCCTGGAATCAGGGATATGGCGCCCCTTGTGTAATTGGGAAAAAGGTCGTTTTAGTGACTGGTCCCGTAATTCTCCCAGGAGGACCGCGATGTCGGCATGGGATGGTGTGTGACAGACGAGATCAATGGCCCTTTCGATCATCCCGGAGCATCCGGTCGATCGCTCTCGCTGCCTTCTTGGCCCCACCCATGGCAAGGATGACCGTCGCTGCGCCGGTGGCAACATCCCCTGCTGCATACACCCGGTCAAGCGAGCTCCTCCCTTCCTCGTCGACGACAATATTTCCCTTCCTCCCGTACCTGATCCCCCCGAGCTTCCTGATCAGGAGGGGGTTTGGTCCCTGGCCGATCGCCTGGATCACCATGTCCGCATCGATCACGAAGTTGCTCCCCCCAACAGGAGTGGGTTCCGGCCGGCCGGATTCGTCAATCTCGCACATCTCCATCCGCACGCACTCGACACCCGTCACAAAATTTGTTCCGAGGACGCGGACGGGGTTCGCACAGAGCGCAAACTCCACTCCTTCTTCCCTTGCACGTACCACCTCTGCCCTGCGTGCGGGGAGGTCCTCCTCTCTCCGCCGGTAGACAAGCGTCACCCGTGCACCAAGCCTCCGCGCCACCCGGGCTGCGTCCATGGCAACGTTCCCCCCGCCGACCACCACGGCACGCCCGGCGTGGCGGACAGGGGTGTCGTATTCGGGAAACCGCTCGGCGTGCATCAGGTTCACGCGGGTCAGGAACTCGTTTGCCGAGTAGACACCGTTCAGCTGTTCACCGGGGATATTCATGAAGAACGGAAGTCCTGCGCCGGTTCCAATGAAGACCGCATCGTACGCGAGAAGTTCTGGCACCGGGACACTCGCCCCTGCCAGGTGGTTGGTTCGGATCTCGACGCCCATCTTCCTGAGCTGGTCTATCTCGGCCTGCACCACGTCTTTTGGGAGCCGGAACGCCGGGATTCCATACATCAGCACGCCTCCCGCCTCGTGGAGCGACTCAAAGACCGTCACCGAGTGCCCGGCCCGCGCCAGCTCGGCTGCGGCAGTCAGTCCTGCCGGACCAGATCCCACGATCGCCACCTGTTTTCCGGTCGGTCCAGCGAGCGGGGGGACAACGAACCCCTGCTCCCTCTCATAGTCTGCAGCGAAGCGCTCAAGGGCCCCGATGCGGACCGGTGAATCCTTCACTCCGAGAATGCACTCCCCCTCGCACTGGACTTCCTGCGGGCAGACCCTGCCACAGACGGCAGGGAGGAGGTTGTCATCCTTGATGATCCGTGCAGCAGCGGAGAAGTCCCGGTCCGCGATGCGGGCAATGAAGGCCGGGATGTCGATCTCCACCGGGCACCCCTTCACGCAGGAGGGCTTCTTGCACTGCAGGCACCGTTCAGCCTCCGCGACCGCTTCATCGGGCGAGAGTCCGCAGTCCACCTCCAAAAAGTCACAGAGTCGTTCCCGGACAGGCCGTTCACCCATGGTAACTGCCCTCCCCGCACCGGCAGGCGTGTTCGTGGTACCGCTCGAGGGATACTTTCTCCTCGTCAAAATAGGTCCGCTGCCGCTGCATCAGGAGGTCGAAGTCGACAAGATGGGCATCAAACTCGGGGCCGTCGACGCATGCAAACTTTGTCTCCCCTCCCACCTGGACGCGGCAGGAACCGCACATCCCGGTCCCGTCCACCATGATCGGGTTGAGGGAGACAAAAGTCCTGATCCCCTTCGGCCGGGTCACCTCCGAAGTCACTTTCATCATGATCGCAGGGCCTATGATCCAGACACAGTCGACCTGCTGTTGCTCGATCACCTGCTTCAGCACGTCGGCCGCAAACCCATGGAACCCGCGGCTCCCGTCGTCCGTGGCGACGAGGAGCTCATGGCAGGCGTCGCGCATCTCGTCTTCGAGTATGAGGAACCCGGCGTTCCTGGCCCCGATGATGCCGACGACATGGTTTCCGGCCTCCCGTGCAGCCCTTGCGATGATTGGGCAGCTTGCTATCCCTGCGCCTCCCCCAACCACCACGCATGTGCCGTACTGTCCCATCTCGCTCGGTCTTCCCAGCGGACCTGCGACATCCCGTATGAGATCTCCTGCCTTCAGATCAGAGAGCTGGTTGGTGGTCTTCCCCACCGCCATGAAGATGACCCGGACAAGGTCGCCTTCCACAGAAGAGACGGTAAGGGGTATGCGCTCGCCCTTTTCATCGATGCGGATCACAAGGAACTGCCCTGCAAGGGCGTGCCGGGCCACGTGGGGGGCCTCCACCCATATCTGGAATATCCTATCGGCCAGCTGCCCGGCCTCGTACACCCGGTACAATGGTTTCACTCCGAGAACGCCAACGAGATGGCTTTCGAATAGTTATGTGCGCGGGAGTGTCTTTACCTTACGCACCCTGACTGCGACTCCCCGCCCTGACCGGAGCATCTCGTCTGCAGGCATGGCAGCCCTTCCCGTGGCAATCGCGCAGGGCCCGGTCACGAGCACCTCGTCCCCTTCCCTGATGCGCGGGTCTGCATCCACCACCCCGGGCGCAAGTACGTCCCCTGTGGGGACGAACTCGTCGATCAGAACACGGTACCCTTCAGGGATCATATTCCAGCCCTCGAAAGTGGGGCGGAGAAGGCCGGTCGCCTCGTCGATTGAGAAAGAGGGAGTCCTCCCCCTGAACGCCCTGATCCAGGGGTAGCGGCCCTTGATCACCAGGTTCCTCGTATCGATCGCGAGGTCGAACTGCCATGAAGATGTCCCCCGGATGGCGTCATGACGAACCCTGTTCTCCCCTGACAGGGCAGAGTCAAGGAGTGCAAGCGATTCGTGGGACGTGGGCCTGCCCGTGCAGGTGATCTCAAGTCCTATGCCTGCCCGGGCCGCACCGGTCTCTGCCGCCGCGAGCGCTCCCCCTTCCAGGTGGGCGATGACCCTTTTGAAGCGGTGTTTCTCCAGGAATTCTCCAATGATGCCGCCCACGAACTCCCTCTCCTCTGCATCCCAGTAGCCGGTGACCGGCACATCATAATGCGCCGCAGGATAGACCAGCTCGAGTTCCCTCGGCACGAGCCCGAGGGGCGAGGTGACGATGAGCTCCAGGGCACGCCCGGCGATTGCCTGCCTGAACCTCCGGTGGCTCTGTGAGGAGGAGTAGGGCTTCCTCGCCGAGCAGGGGAGGAGGACTGCAACGTCAGCGGGAGGCGGCCGGTACCGGCCCACGACCCGTTCAGAAAACCTGGCCACCTCGGGCCTCTGGAGTACTTCGCCCGTCGTCGCAAGGAGTGTTCCTGCCCGCGCGACGGGGACTGCCTTCTCAAAGAACCCGCGAGCCCTGTCGATGTGCCGGAGAATTGCCACCTGCGCGGCGTCCATCCTGCACCGGCTCTCCACAAGGTCGCGGAGCCTCTGGCATGCGATATACTCGCGTGCAAGGGCCAGTTCCCTTACGAGGGCAAGCCGGTTGTGCTCCTTCAGGTCGCCGCTTCGGCACCCGGGGCAGGTGCAGACGCCGCTCCCGATCCGGTCCCCGGGGAATTCACCCTCCGGGATGCAGAACCTGCCCTGCGCAGAGCGGAGGTCCACCGCGGTGAAATCGAGGATATCGAAACCCGAGTAACAGAGGATTGCGGCATTCGAAGGGAGCGCCGCTCCAGGTGCATACCAGGCGGTGTCCGGAGGGAGGGCTGATTTCATCGCTTTCAGCCACTCCACGTACCTCCTCGGATTGGCAAAAGCGGTGTGCCAGCACGGGACCATGACACAGGTCCCGTGACCCGGGATATTCTCTCCAGAGGGATGGACCCAGGCGGGGAAGTCCCGGTCCCTGGGCAGGTACTGCGCCACAAACGCCGGATCTGCGCCGAGCGGGACGTTCTCCATCCTGGAGCCCGACAGCCCATCGAACAAAATCCCCGTGTCGAGGACAGTTGGGAGTTGACAGGTCTTGTCCCCAATTATGAGGGTTGCAATCCTGGCAAGCCCGTCTCTTTTCCTTACCTCGACCGTGCTCACGGGAGCACCTCCACGCCCGGGACCTCCTTTCTGACTACAGGTGTCCATTTGTCGGGGCACGAGATGGAAACGCGGCAGCCCGGGTGAGTCTCGATCAGATTCGCAATACCCCAGCAGCCGGCCGCGACCATCACCTCGTCCCAGTCCGGGATCTCGCTCTGGCCGATGGGAAACGTCTCACCCAGTTCAGGGGGATATGGGCCGAACGGAGGCCTGAATGGAAGAACGAGGTCAAAGCCCGGGAGTTCCCTCCCGTCCATCGATACGAGCACTGTCGATGGCAGGGTGAGGCGCTCGAGCATCGCATGGTAGCGTATCACCTCGGTCCTTGCGCAGCTTTCAGACCCGCGGTAGAAGAACCTTCGCTTGCTCACCCGGTCCGGCTCTTCGAGGGTCGCCGCACGGCTCAGAAGAGCACGATACCCCCGGAGGAGCGCAGGATGGCTCCTGCACCGCTCGTCCACCAGTTCCCAGAGCACGCCGTCCTGGATGGCCTGCCGGATCCTTGAGATCTCCGCAAGGCTTACATGGAGATTATGGAGGGCAAGAAGACGTTCCTTTTCAGGCGATTCACGCAACTCGTCGGCCGAGTGCGAGCGGCAGATCCGGCACGGGCAGGGGAGCTCAGAAAGCTCCTTGAGTTTCGCGCTTCCGGAGGGAGTGAGGTACCGCCCCTCCCTCGCATACAGCGCATAGGCGGCCGAGTCGAAGACATCGCATCCCATCGCAACCGCGAGGGCGAACATCGCGGGATGACCGGCACCAAAGAGGTGTACGCAGGACGATGCAGGAATTCCCTTTTTTGCAGCCATCACCACGTCCACCAGCTCCCCATACCGGTAGGCTTCCATCAGCGGGACCACTGCCCCGATAGGGCAGAATGAGAACCCGAGTTCCCCCACTTCTCTTCCTGCCTGCTCCCTCAGGTCGGGAAATATTCCGCCCTGGACAGGGCCGGCAAGGGGGGCGTCCGGGCCGAGGGTCTCCCTTGCTTCCCGGAGGCGGGCCATTGTCAGGCCAAGTTCTCTCTCCACCTGGAGCCTGTCGGCGCCTGGGGGGGTCGGGATATCCAGCGGGACGTGGATGTCGCTCCCGATCTCTTCCTGGAAGCGGAGCGTCTCCATGTTGGTGATCTCAACCTCGCCGTAGACCGAGAGCTGGAAGGAGCCGGAGTCAGTCATGATCAGGCCATCGAAGCCGAGGACCCTGTGGAGGCCGTGCGAGAGCGCCTGTTCCCTGAACTCCTCGCTCCTGGAGAAGATGTATGCATTGGTGATCAGGCCTTCCGTTCCCATCTCCTTCATCTCCCCTGCAGTCACCGGCTGGAGGTGGGGGTTGATGACCGGGAGGAGTGCAGGGGTCCGGATTGTCCGGCTCCCTGCCTTCAGCCTCCCCTGCCGCCCGGCAATGTCCTTCTCCATTACTTCGAACGTGATCGGCATGGTCTGACCGGAATTTCTGCAGTAGTTGTGTGCCGCTGATGCAAGAAGGTATGCCCAGATGACCGTGGTGAAGGCCGGGCAGGCACACGGGGGGAATGAGGATGATACGGCAATAGCGTGAAGGCTGGGCAGGGGCGAGCCCAAAAAAACAGGGAGATTCCTGGTCTCAATCCGCAACCCGGTGTTCCCCGAGCCCCGGTCCGAAGCGGCCAAGAATATTCCCTGGATCGGGCCCCACGTGGATGACATGATTTCCTGCAACGATCATGGTGCCTGCAGGTCTCCCCCTCCCCACCATGTGGCCGGAGTATGCCAGTACCGCCGCATCCCTCGAATCAGGTGAGTCAAACGCCTGAGTCCGGATCACCATCCTGTTGCCCTCTCCATCCTCCAGGACGTAGGTATTCCCACCTGTTGCTCCCGGGAGATGCCACGTGGTATCGGTGACATTCACGACCCTGATACCTGCTGACTCTGCGGCCTCCTTCACGGGTTCTCCGGACAGGGGACGGTATGGAGATTCGGGGAATGCAATAATGACCCAGCCCACAGGGAAGACGACTATCATCGCCAGCACCAGCAGCACTGCAAGGGTTTCGGCATTCCATTCTGTCATATTCTGCCTCCATTAAGAGCGAATGGACTCACCGGGACCCCTCCCTGGTGACACCGGCCTTCCTCCAGCCAGGCTTCTTCAGTTTTAAAAAGACAAGCGGAGGTACTGCGAGGAGGAAGGTGCCGATCAGTATCCCGCCCACGTAGAATGCAGCCCTCGTTGCGGAGAAGTCTCCCGTAGGCATCAGCCCGACAAAAAAAGAGAAGATCACTCCTGCTGCACCCATGCCCCCGATGAGCCATGCGCCCGCGGTGCCCCCTGGGATTCTGAACGGGCGGGGTGCATCGGGGCATGTGTAACGGAGGCGGATGAGTGCGGCAAAGACGAGGAAGTACACGATGCAGAGCAGTTCGACGGTTATCGCAGAGAGTATCCAGTACGCCTGGTTTACCGAAGGCAGGAAGACATAGAGCAGGGAGATGAGAGTCCCGATCAGGGCCTGGACTATGAGCACTGCGACAGGCGAGCCGTAGCGGTTGGTGCGGTTGAAGAGTGGCGGGAGGTTTCCCTCCTCTGCAACCACCCCGAGGCCCTTTGCGGGGCCGATCAGCCAGGCGGCAAGGGAGACTACTCCCCCGATGGTGATCAGGAGGGCCATCGGTGCAACGGCTCCGGGAATGCGGGCGGCATTGAAGAAGTACTGGATCGCCTGCATCACGCCCGATGCAAGGTTCAGTTCATCTGCAGGGATGACAAAGGCGATCGCAAGCGTGGCAAGGACCGTGCACCCGAAGATGATCAGCGCAGAGAGCGCCATTGCTTTCGGGTAATCGGCACCAGGGTTCCGCGTCTCCAGGGCATGGAATCCGGCCATCTCCATTCCGGCAAAGAGGAGGATGACGGTCGCAAAGAATGGGAGGGTGGAGAGGCTCACTTCGGGAATCACCTGGTCAGGGGAAAAAGGAGGCAGAACGATCGTTGCGCCAGACGCGAACCACCAGACGCCGAGCATAATGATCAGGACAGACGGGATGATGCTCCCGAGAATCACCCCGGCATTCTGGAACTTTGTTGATATATCCTCACCAAAGCAGGCGATCGCCGTCGTGCCCCAGAACGCGATCATCATCACCACGAAAAGGTACCATGGGCTGTCACCAAGGGAGGGCGAGAGCGCAAACGCGAAGGTCGAGGCGATGAATGCGAGCACCGTCGGAAACCAGACGAGGTTGTTCGACCACTCGCAGAATATGGCGACAAAACCGCCTTTCTCGCCGAATGCCTCCCTGCACCAGGCATAGACACCACCACCCTGGTCCGAGAGCATCGTTGCAAGCTCCGCCCCCGCGAGAGAGAGGGGGATGAGGAACATGACTGTCCCTAGAAGGTACCACCCGATGCAGGACCAGCCGAACTCTGCCATGGAAGGAAAATTCCTGATGCTCAGCACCGCCGCGACATTGATCATTGCGAGGGCAAAGATGCCAAGTACCTTTGTGGGGGCCGGCCCGGCCTTCGGCGGGGATGTGTCTTTCCCGCTCACGCGGATTCCTCCCTGATGCAGTACATCATGTATTCTCCCCTCACATTCTCGACGCCGTGGATATCGTGCTCGAATCCCGGGAACCGTGCATCGAAGTCCTGGAGGCATGAGAGATACTGGAGGATAGGCCCTTCTCCCGGCCCTGCCCGTTCACCGGGAGCGAGGATGGGAATCCCCGGCGGGTACGGATAGATGCCGGTGGCGACGACCCGGCCCCCTGCCTTCCCCACGGGAACCTTTTCGACCTCCCCCCGCACGATCCGCCGGTATGCTTCCGCGTACGCAACGGCAGGCTCCGGCAGGGTTGAATAGGCCTCCTCGAGCAGTTCGCACATCTTTCGTTCCCTCTTGAATGAATGCATCTCGTCTGCGAGGCTCCTCAAAGTCATCCCCGAATACCGCTCCGGGTATTCGTTCACGAGTTCTGGAAAGATCTCTTCGATCGGGGTCTTTTCGTCGTAATGGCGCTTGAACTCGAAGAGCTCGGTGATGAGTGTCCCCCACTTGCCCTTGGTGTTTCCCATCGAGAAGAGGAAGAGGATGACATAGTCGCCGGACTTCTCGTTCACGATCCCGCGCGTGTCAAGGAACTTTGTGACCACCGCCGCAGGAATTCCCCACGAGCCAAGGGAGCCGTCCTCATTGACACCCGGCATGACCACCGTGACTTTGATGGGGTCGAGCATGCAGTAATTGTCAGGGAGCCCGGAGAACCCGTGCCACCCGTCGCCAGGGTTCAGCACCCAGGCATCCGGGTTGTCGCGGAGCATCTCGAGGGGTGCATCGGCGAAGGGTATCTTCTTCCTTGCCTTCGGATCGTTCACCGTATCCGGCTGCCACATCCCGAACCACCAGTCCTTGCGCTTCCCGGACTTCGAGATCTCCCTGTGTATCCGCGCCATCGTCAGGCGGAACCTGATCGCCTCCTCGATCGACTCGGTGGTGAGGACCCGGCCTGCCGCACCCTCCATCATCTTGGACGAGACATCGAGAGAGGCCATGATGGGATAGAGGGGAGACGTCGAGCTGTGCATCATGAACCCTTCGTTGAACCGCGCATGCTCGATCGGGACGCGCCCGTTCCGGATATGGATCATGGACGCCTGGGAGAGCGCCGCGAGAAGCTTATGGGTGGACTGAGTCGCAAACACCGTCGGGCCATTGGGATCCCGGGCTTCGTCGCGCATTGCGAAGCGGTCCCTATACAGGGGGTTGAACCTGGCGTATCCATACCACGCCTCGTCGAAATGAATGCTGTCCACACTCTTTTCGAGCAGGCCCTCGACCTGCGCTGCATGGTAGCAGAGTCCGTCGTATGTCGAGTTCGTGATGATGGCGTGGACAGGTGCGGCGGCCCTGGAGTCTTCCACGAACGGGCAGGCCGTGATCTTTGCGCGTATCGCCGCGGGAGTCATCTCCCCCGGCGGGATGGGGCCTATGATCCCGTAGCGGTTCCGCGTGGGGACCATGAAGACCGCGAGAGAATGGGTCATCGTGAGCGCATGCTCAGCCGACTTGTGGCAGTTCCTGTCCACGAGGACAATATCGTCCTTTGTGACCCGCCCAAAGAAGACGATCTTGTTCGCAGTCGAGGTCCCGTTCGTCACGAAATAGGTCTCGTCAGCCCCAAAGACCTTTGCCGCGTACCGCTCTGCCTCTCCGAGCGGTCCCGAATGGTCGAGAAGCGACCCGAGCTCGCCTACTGAAATCGAGAGGTCCGACCTGAAGAGTTGCTCGCCAAAGAAGTTGTAAAAGAGGCGCCCGGCAGGAGACTTCCTGAAGGCCGTTCCCCCGGCGTGGCCGGGAGTGTGCCATGAGTACTCGAAGTCCTTTGAGAACTTCACCATCGCACCAAAGAACGGCGGGAGGAGGCTCTCCTTGTAACGGTGCGCAGCCGCCGTGATCCTTCCCGCGATGAATTCGGGGGTATCGTCCATGATGTTGACGAACTCGTTGACCTCGCGGATGACATCGACTGTCATCGAAGCGGTGGCCCCGGATACCGGCTCTGCGATCACAAATATGGGGATGTCCTCGTTTCGTTTCCTGATCTCGGTGATTAGTCTCCTCGCATCGTTGTGGTCTTTTGCGCCGGTGCCACCGAGGTTCCAGTTCACCATGATGCAGTCGGCCTCGGGCAGGCGTGCATACGCAGACCTCGCGTCCTCGATGGACGCCATCGTCGTAACCGCGATCTGGTAGTCTGCAAGCCCTTTTGCGATGCGCGAGATTGTCCTGCCTCTTGGGGTATCGGTTTGTATGGAATCATCGATGATGACGACATTCAACCTCTCTTCCAGGTTCAACACTGCTCCTCCCACTCTCTTTCCGGTGAGCATGCAGGCATTCGCCCCGTGAGAGTAGGCCACCAGGCATATTCATGCCAACGGGACCGGCACCCATCCTGCGGGAACCAGAGGTACCTTTTCTCCTGTGGGAAACGATCCCGTGAGCATACGAGTATACGGACCTGCATGGGGCAAGCGCAGCCGGAGGGGTTTCATATTACCTCCAGGGGACGATGAACCCATCAACCCGGCTCCACTCACTTATCCAAGCCTTCCGTCAAGGACTATTTAAATGTTCTTCACCATCGAGGATGGGTCACGGACATGCCGAACGGATACAGGACAGGTGAGGAAAAAAAGGGTGTGTGAGTGGACTATTTTGCCGTATCCTTGCGCCTGCCTGGCCTTTCTTCTCCTCTCGGAATCTCCAGGTCATTTACCCTGTATTCCTGCCGGTGTCCGGAGGTGTCTCGGAGTAGATCTGCCCCTCGAACGTATAGACCTCTACGCCCCTCTCCTTCCAGCACCCGGCCGGCAGTCCTGCCTTCATGCAGGTATGGTCAAGGAACTCCCTGGCGTCCCAATTCCACTCAACCGGGACCTGGGGAAGGAGAAGCCCGCTCCGGCCGTATCCGCGCACGATCAACCCATGCCGCCCGACAATGACAGCCTCCGTCCGGTCTTTTGGCGCAACGGTCAGCAGCATGGGAACGGAAAGCACGGTCACCTCAACCCTGATCCCCGGCAACTCGCGGGCCTGCACGGGCGGAAACCTCGGGTCCTCCCGTGCAGCCGCATATGCCGCCTCCCTGACGGCCTGCTGAAGCGGCAGGTGCGGCTGGGGGAAACCGATGCAACCCCGGAGTTCCCCTTTTTTCGTCAGGGTCACGAAGACTCCCCTCTTTTCCCGGAAAACCGGGGGGAGGGGTATGGCTGCCTCCGGCATTCCGCCTATGGCATGCTCAAGGACAGAGCGGGCCAGCCGCACTGCGAGGGTTCCCTCTTCTGATGTGAGCGCGTCCATCAGGTGTAAATAAGGTGCCGCCCTATTAAATAGGGAGAGGGAGAGTGCGGCCGACGGTGGCACATGGTGCTGCTGAGGAAAGTCCCCCCACCAGCTGAGCACGCAGCCGCCACGCAAGTGCGGGTGGCGAGAGTCACGGCAATGGCACAGAAACGACACGGCCTGCCCCCAGCGATGATGCGATCGAGCCCCACCAAAAAGGGCAATGCATCCCCGCTTTTCATGGGCGCGGATGACTCGCTGATGCATAAGGGCAGGAATCGATGAAACGGTGAATCCCTGCGGGTGCAAGCCAAAACAGGGCATGTAGGCTGCTCAGTGCCTGCCCGGGTATGGCGCGTAGCTGAATGCCGCACCGAACAGAAGGGGGCTTACTCCTCCCACTCTATTCCTGTATGCCTATTCTGCAGTACATTTATCCACTCATATGCACCAGGGTAATACCACTGATGCATATCCCCACTCCCGAAGAGATAAAGGCAAGGCGGGAACTCCTGGGCATGAAACAGGCTGAGCTCGCGGAGAGGGCAGGGATCAGCCAGTCGATGGTTGCGCGGATCGAGTCCGGGAGCGTCGACCCCAGGGCAAGCACCCTTGCAAAGATTGTGCACGTCCTCAACATCATGGCAAGACCAAGGACCACCGCCGCACGCGTGATGCACACACCGGTCATCAGCGTCGGGGTGGAGGACACTATCACCCATGCTGTGGATATCATGGAGAAGTACAACATCTCCCAGGTCCCGGTGCTCGAGAACGGGGTGCCGGTCGGGTGCATCTCTGAATCGGCGATCGTGGCTGCCATCGAGGAGCAGGGAGGTCACCGTACCCAGGGCGAGCAGGTGAAGCACTACATGGAGTCAGGGTTCCCCACCGTCCCCCACGACATGGACATTGAGACAGTGATACGGATCCTCCAGCACCATCACGCGGTGCTGGTGATGGAAGAGGGGCGGGTCCGCGGCGTCATCACCAAGCACGATCTCATCCCCCTGATCATGGACCGCTAGAGCTTCGGGACGAGGTCAGGGAACATGCTGATGGGAGCCTTGGCCGTGACTATACCTGATGCCAGAGCACCCATGCGGTTCAGGTCACAGGTTCGAGGGTGTAGCCGTGCATCTTCAGTTCTTTCTGCATGTACTCAAACCATCTCGGATCGCTCATCGGCATCTGTTTTTTCAGATTGTTCCAAAGTTCTTTCAGTACAGGGTCCTTGGTAGTGATGGTGGCTTTTCCCACGATTTGTCCCACTTCCGTTCCATCCTGGCTGGAAATGACCATGTTGAGGCACCGGAAATTCCGGCAGATGGCAGGCCGGTTCTCGTAAATGGTGCAGGTGAAGCGCCCGTCCTGTTCTCTCCGCAGGAACGGGCACCACCCCTCATCTGGCTTTTCTGAAAAGAGGGCACGCCTTTCCGGATGGATGGTCACAAGGGTAACCTCTCCCGAGATCGCATTCCGGACGTAATGCTGCACTGATGAGAGGCTCCGCTCGATCCGGATATGTCGACCAAGGCTGATGCAGCACTTCCCGCACCGGGTGCAGATAAATGTTCCCATGCCTACCTGGGGTTTTCCTGGGAAATATCATAAAGGTGCATAAAAGGACATCCCCGTGAGAGAATCTTTGGCCGCCCTGCTCTTCTCCCCATGGTATGAGTGAGGAGTATCAACATTGATGCCAGTCGAAGGTGTTCTGTCTTCACCCGGGATGAGCGCCTGCCGGGTGGGAACTTCAAGGGCGGCCACCGCACACGGGGTGAGAGGCTTTGCGCAACAACAGGGAGTCAGGATTCCCCCCATCCTCCACGACATGGACATCGAAACGGGATTACATGATACTCCTGCACCGCCACAAGGTGCAGGTGATGAGGGGGGCGGGCCCGTGACGTAATCACCACGCAATGACCTCATCCCCCTGATCAGGGACCGCTAGAGTTTTGAAACGAGATCCCGGAGCACGCTGATTGGGGCCTTTGCCTTGACCACGCTCGATGCCAGGAGAACGCCTGCTGTGCCCAGCTCGACGGCAACCTTCACGCAGTCACCTGAGTGGATCCCCGCTCCCGTCAGGATCCTGACGGAGGGGTTGACGTTCCGCACCGCGGTAACAGTCCCCGTGATGATCTCGGGATTCGCCTGGGAAACTGAGACTGTCCCGCCGATCAGCTCGGGGGGTTCGATCGCGACGTAATCAGGCCCGAGCGAGGCAGCTGCAGCGCTGGTGGCGACATTATTCGAGCAGACTACCGAAATGAGCCCTGCGGACCGGAGCGCCGAGACCGCCGCATCGATATCTGCCAGGGTGAGGCGGTGTTCGGAATGGTTCACGAGGGAGCCAACCGCTCCCGCGGACCTGATCCCCTCGACAGTCACAGAGCCTGTGTGGGCGCCAGGCGCAGCAGCATCCACATGCTGGGCGTACACGGGAAGCGAGTAGTGCATTGACATCGGGTGGATGTTCATGTAGCTTGGGGCGATCCCGATCTCCACGCCCGACTCCTCGGCCACCTGCTGGGCCGCTTCGGCGATGTGGTGGGCACGCTGGCCGCTGCCCTCGGAGTATGTCTTCAGGTTGAGAAGGATGAATGGGGTTCCCATACGGATCTCTCAGCCAGTGGTATGGATCCCCCAGGGGAAAACCTATTCTGCTTCATTATCACAATACCCGGCCAGCCCCCGGTCAAAGTGACGGGAGGTTAGCCCGCCCCTCGCCATCATGCGCGCCCGGTCCTTCAGACTCTCCATGGCGTCCCTGGAACACCCGTCGCCGGCCGCGGCACCGAGCCCCTCGCGGTAGAGGCGGGTCATCTCACCGGCATAACGCTCCCCTCTCCCCCGGGCATCGACCGCGATTGAGTGGATGCCCATGGCCAGAAGCTCGGGAATACGATCGATCAGGGTGGTCTCGACTGCGTTCAGAATGCGGGTCCTCCCCATCATGTCCTCGTAGACAGGAAAAAGTCTGCCTGTCTCATCACGGAGGCCAAATGCGACATTATCCTTCCTTTTTCTGCTTCCTGCGAGCGTGGAGATAAGCCCGTCCTCGCTCACAATCACCTCAAGGCTCCCCTGGCAGAAAATTTCGTACTGGATGCCAGGTGTCACCCGGTCTGAGATCGCAATGAGCTCTGCCGCCTGTGCCCCGGAGAGCTCGGGCGAGAGGGTGAACGAGGATATGGGGGGATGGAACGCCCGTGCGGCGTACGCGTTGTAGATATTCAGGCCCTGCCCACCGATGACCTCCATTCCGGGTTCCACTGAAAGAATCGCTTCGGCGATGCCGGGTTCTTCGACCATCACGCGGGCCAGGCCATCCCTGAAAAGCCCGGGCACGAGTGGAAGGGCCTCTTTGAGGAACCGGGGTCCCGTGATGCGTGGCCACTTCCAGGTAAACGAGACCCGCTGTTCACGGCAGTACCTGGCCCCCTCGGCGAGTTCCCCGGAGTACCCTGCCCATTCCTCCGTGGAAGGCTCGTAACAGACAGAGTCGCATCCGCCTTCACAGGCTGCTGCAATTTCCTCGCGTGTCGCACAGTACACGGTCAGTGATGGGATCGAATCCCCTTTCTTCATCCTCTCCACCTGCGCGATTTTGGTAGCATGTTCCTGCGAGAACCGCTGCACGCGCGCGGCTGCCTCGTCTATGAGCCGTTCTTCCGGCCGGAACTCACGGAGCCATGCCTCCTGGAGGGAGGAAAGGATATCCCTTCTCAGCCGGTTCAGCTCGCCGAGCGGGACGAACGGGTCACCCCGGCAGTCAAGATCCACCGCCTCCACGGCGAAGGGTGTGCCGCCGGACTTCCGGAGTTGTCTCCGGGCAGCCTCCTTTGAAAAAGGGGCGTTCTTTATAGCCGGGGGGATGAACCCGGTGGTACATTTGGCCTCTGTCCTGCCACCGCGCGGGCCAGGACATGTGGCAGTCCCTTCCAGGGGGAGACCTTCGGCAATCCGGACCCGGAGTGTCGCGGGTATAGGGGACCTCCGTGATCCCGCATGGAGGGTCTCTTTCAGCCTTGCGGAGAGCCGCATGCTCCTGGTGAGAAAGACGAGGTAGCCAGGCTTCGCACCTCCCCCCACTCCGGGCAGGAAGAGTGCGTCCCCGTGCTGCACGGCATCCCGGTTGAGGGCGTACCCGCTCCGCACCGCTCCTCCGGGATCCGCAATGAGGATGCCGTCTCCTGCTGCCGGCACGTAGCCCGCCTGGGTGCGGACCAGGATACCTCCCTTTGCAGGCGATGCCAGGACACACCCCAGGAGGAGTCCCCGGTTGTCCTGCCGGTCCCTTCCCATCAGGGCAGGGCCGCGCTCCCCCAGGAGATACCCTCCCGTAAACCCCCTGTTAAAGGCCGTGGCCATCTCCTCCATGTCCGCAGTGGAGCGCCATTCCTTCCCCTCCCGCAGCGCGTCGAGGGCCGCCCGGTACGCCCGGACCACTGCCGCGACGTACTCCGCGGAACGCATCCGGCCCTCTATCTTCAGGGACTCGACCCCCCTCCTGACGATCTCGCGGAGCCCCGGGTAGCAGCAGAGGTCCCGCGTGGAGAGGAGGAAGCGGTCGGGGCAGGCGACCTCCTCCGCACCCGCGAGCCGTCCATACCGATCGGGAACGCCTCGCACCAGGCAGTACGGCTTCCGGCAGGGCTGTGCGCACATGCCCCTGTTCCCGCTCCTTCCCCCGATCGCAGAGGAGAGGAGGCACTGCCCGGAATACGAGTAGCAGAGTGCTCCATGGACGAAGACCTCGATCCCCGGTCTCTCTCCGGGGGGAATCGCCATGATCCGGTCTATCTCGGTGAGCGGTGTCTCGCGCGCCAGCACTACGCGGGAGAATCCTGCCTTCCCGGCCCATGCCACCCCCTCACTCGTGGAGATGGTGCACTGGGTCGAGGCGTGCAGGGAGAGACCTGGCAGCATCCCGCGGGCGAGTGCAAGGAGCCCACCGTCTTGTATGAGCACTGCGTCGATTCCCATCGAATACAGCGAAAGGAGGTAGGCAAGGACATCGGGGAGTTCCCCGTCCTGGACGAGGGTGTTGACCGTGACATAGATGAGGACGCCGCGGAGGTGTGCATGCGCGACCGCCTCGCGTATCTCGTCCTCGCTGAAGTTGGCCGCGAAGTGCCGTGCCCCGAACTTCCTCCCCCCCAGGTACACCGCATCCGCTCCGGCGGCTATCGCCGCGTGAAGTGCTTCCTTCGATCCGGCGGGTGCCAGGAGTTCGGGGCAGCGGACAGAGGTATGAGGGGATGAACGCGAAGGCATTCTCAACAATGAGAGGTCGCCCGTGGGCAGGTTAAAGACTCGCCCGGGCATAAAGTGGAGTAATGCGGTGTGCCGTATCGGTCCCGGACCTTGCCCATCTCGCGTTCGCCCTGTCCGCCGGAACGGATATCATTGAAATCAGGCTGGATCTCACCGGAAATATACCGGAACAGACCGCACATGAAGTCTTTTCGGAACTCCCCGTACCGCTCATCTTCACGCTCCGGAGCACCGCCGAGGGGGGATCCTTTGCTGGCAGCCCCGGGAAGTGGTGGGAGAATCTCCGTCCGTTCCTTCCCTATGCAACCTACATCGACGTGGAGGAGCGGTTCGCGCAGTTCGCCCCGCGCATCAGGGAGATGGGAAAGACCGTGATCTCCTCGCTCCATACCGGCACTATGCCTGATCCCCACGCGCTGGTGTCGCTGGAGGCGAGACTGCGCTCCTTCGGGGACATCCCGAAGATCGTCGTCGCCCCGCGTACGGAGGAGGACGTCCTGGCACTCCTCTCCTTTACCCACCGGGCCGAAAGACCCATCATCACCAGTATCATGGGGACCGGGTTCCGGTATGCCCGGCTCCTGCTCCCGCTGTTCGGGTCGTACCTGGTATTCTGCCACTGCGGGACCGCTGCATCGCCCGGCCAGTACCACATCCGCGAGTGGAGGGAGTTCTGCCGGCTGGTCAGGGACCACTGACGACCGGGATCGCCCTCACGGTATACTCGTCGAGGCACTCGCCGTCCAGCACAACGCGGACCGTCCTTTCTTCGCCGGGACCGATCGCCCCGATAAAGAGGTCTTTTGCATCCCTCACCGCTCCTGTCCTCGCGTTCACGAGCTCCACCTGGAGGTGCACGTTCTTCTCGCTCGTGTTCCCGGGATTTGCGACCTGTAACTCGGCAGTCCAGGTACAACCCCTCGAGAATCCCCAGTCGGCCTCCTGGTCAACGAGGGCGGCCCGGAGCCCGGAACCAGGGGCGGCTGCCGGGACGCTATCCGGCCCTGACTGTGAGAGGACCGAGAGACATCCACCGGAAAGGAGGGTCGCCAATGCCATGAGGGCAAGGAGAAGCGAATATCTCCACCTCGTCTCTCTCACCGGGTTCGGCCCCCCTTATTCAAGCGTCGTATCTGGAATGGATGAAAGACTTGCGTGCATCGCACCATAACTGCAGGAAGGGTTGACCGGGCAGGATAAATGCTTTCATCCCCCGGTCACCCACGTCCCTATCTTCTCCTGCTCCATCAGGGCATCGGCAAGGACAAGCGCGAGCATCGCCTCGGCGACAGGGACAAGGCGGGGTACGATGCAGGGATCGTGCCTTCCTTTTACCGAGATCACTCGCTCTTCCCCTGCATTATCCACCGTTCGCTGCTCCTTTGCGATGGAGGGAGTCGGCTTTACCGCTATCCGCACGACGATCTCCGCACCCGTGCTGATGCCGCCGAGGATGCCCCCCGCATGATTGGTGAGAAATCCCTCTCTTTCCATCTGGTCGTTCTGTTCGCTGCCCCGCACCCTCGCCGCGGCAAAGCCGTCCCCAATCTCGACGCCCTTGACCGCGCCGATGGAGAGCATCGCCAAGCCGATCATGGCATCCAGCTTGCCGAACACCGGGTCCCCGAGCCCAGGCGGGCACCCGCCAGCGGTGACCTCCACGACTCCCCCTACCGAGTCCCCTGCCTGGATGGCATCCGCGATCGCGGCCTCCATCTCCTCAGGGGAAGTGCGACCGTGGATCTCGAGGACCCTGCTCCCGATTCGGATCCCCTTCTGTTCCAGGACCTTTGCCGCGACCGCACCCGCCGCAACGCGGGCGACCGTCTCCCTGCCAGAGCTCCTCCCGCCACCCCGGTGGTCCCTGATGCCGTATTTCCTCCACCACGTATAATCCGCATGCCCGGGCCTGAACACCTCCCTGAGCGACCCATAGTCCCCGGGCCGTGAGTCGGAGTTCCTGAAAAGGAGCGCGATCGGTGCCCCGGTAGTCCTCCCCTCGAAGACTCCCGAGAGGATCTCCACGCGGTCCTCCTCCCGGCGGGGAGAAGAATGCGGGCTCCTGCCAGGCCTCCTCCGGTCCAGGAACGGCTGGATGTCCCCCTCCGAGAGGGCAATCCCCGGCGGACACCCGTCTATCACGACGCCGAGTGCAGGCCCATGGCTCTCCCCGAATGTCGTAATCCTGAAGGAACGGCCAAAGGTGTTCATCCCAGGAACTCCCTGATCATTTCGAGCGGCGCATCGATACCGGTGAACTGGCGGAACTGTGCCCTTGCCTGGCGTATGAACATCTCCTTCCCGGTGATGGCCGTGCACCCGGCGCTCCGGGCGATCCTGATCAGGGGGGTCTCGGGGGGCGTGTAGACGAGGTCAAAGACCGTCATCCCAGGAGCGAGGTCCGACTTTTTCAGCGGGCTTGCCGTGTCGGACTCCATCCCCACCGGCGTCGCGTTCACCACCACGTCGGGCCGAATGCTGCCAAAGTCACGGAGGGACCCATGGTGGCAGCCGAAGCGCTCTGCCAACGCCTCGGCACGCTCGACAGTCCGGTTCAGGAGGGTGACCTCCATTTCGAGCGCCCGCAATGCATATGCTGCAGCAGCAGCAGCACCCCCGGCACCGAGGACGACTGCCCTGCTCCCGCGAAGGGATGCCAGGGGGTCCCGGATCCCCAACCAGTCGGTGTTGTAGCCATGGGCCTCTCCGCCGCAGAAGAGCACGGTGTTGCAGGCGCCGATTGCCCTGCAATGGGCGTCCATGCGGTCGAGGTGGCCCATGATCTCCTGCTTGAAGGGTATCGTCACCGAGAGGCCGCGCACGTCAAGGTCCCGGGCAGTCCCGAGGATACGGGTAAGCGCGGGGTCGTGGAACCTCGTGTAATAGGCGTTGATATCGAAGTAGGAGAAGAGGCGCCGGAAGAGCGGGGGGCTCCTGCTGTGGAGGCTTGGGTATCCCGCGATGCCGTAGAACCGAAGGACAGGATTCTCGGAGAGTGCCTTGACCATGGTTGCCAGTTCCGCGGCCTCGGACTGGTGGATGCCGGAACCCGCAAACGCGCGGAGCGCTTCCCTGCGCCCACTTTCTTTCGTGACACCCTCGGCAAGGAGGCGCTTGATCCCAATCGCGACCTCGTTTGCACTCCGTGCGCTGGTGTCGATGCAGTAGTCAGCGGCAGCGAGGTACACGTCCCTCCTGGACTCCATGAGGGCGTGGATCTCGGCCCGCAACCCCATCCTCGTGAGCGCAGGGCGTGTGCTGTGTTGGATGCGCTTCTCGATCGTCGACTCGTCTGCGTTCAGGAGGACGACCGTCCTCCCCCTTCTCAGGTGTTCCACGTTCTCGGGATCTATCACCGCCCCGCCGCCGGTCGCAAACACCCCCGGTCCGCGGGGAAGCCCCGCAATCGCCCGCTTCTCCCTGGCGCGGAACCCTTCTTCGCCTTCCTGTTCGAAGATCTCGTGCACCGTAGCCCCCGCTTCCTCCTCGACCAGTGCATCGGTATCGTAAAAGGGGACATCGAGCAGGCGGGCCAGAAGCCGGCCCGACTCTGTTTTCCCCGTCCCCCGGAACCCTGTCAGCACAACGTTCATACCAGTCCCTGCCCCCCGAGCTGATCCCAGAAACCCGGGAACGATTTACTGACACATTCCGCATGCGTAATCTTTACGTTTCCTGTCGCAAGGCCGAGGACCGCGAAACTCATCGCCGTCCGGTGATCATCGCCCGGGTCTATCATCCCGCCGTGCAGGGGTGCAGGCCGAATCAAGATTGCGTCTTCTTCCACCCTCGCATCGCCTCCGAGGCTGCGCAGGAGTCCCGTTGTCGTTTCCAGGCGGTCGCTCTCCTTCCACTTCAGGTGGGCGATGCCGGTAATCCGGGTCGGGCTTTTCGCGTTCGCTGCGACCATGCAGAGGGTCTGGACGGTGTCGGGTGACGAGGACATATCGATCTCGATCCCATCGAGGTCATTGTCGCACGAGACCTCGACTGTGTCTTCTGTGCTCCTCACCCTGCACCCCATCGACTCAAGGGCGGAGAGGAACCTCCTGTCTCCCTGGCACGAGGAGGGGTTCAGGTTCGAGACGGAGACTTTCCCCCTGCACAGGGCGGCAATTGCAAAGAAGTACGACGCTGATGAGTAGTCCCCCTCGACCTGGTAAGTCCGGCCCAGGTACGATCGTGCGGCCGGAACATGGAAACGCCGGTACTCTTCCCTCTCCACACGTGCGCCGAACGCCTCCATCACCGCGGTGGTCACGTCAAGATAAGAGGGGGATGCAACCCCAGGCTCAAGCTCGAGTGTCACATCCTGCATCGCACATGGTGCTGCCATCAGGATCGAGGAGACGAACTGGCTGCTCATCCCGGCATCGATGCGTGCCGTCCCGCCGCGGAGGCTTCCCGATACGTCTAACGGCGGGAAGCCCTCTTTCTCCAGGAAGCTGACACTCCCGCCAAGCGCGGTGAGCGCGGCGGCAAGGGGCCCGAGCGGGCGTTCCTTCATGCGAGCGGATCCCGTGAGGATCACGTGACTCCTGCACAGGAGCGCAACAGAAGTGAGAAGCCGCATGCTGGTCCCTGAATTCTGCATATCCAGGACGAGGCCGCGCGGGCAGGAGAGCGCGCCGCCCGTGCCTGCAACCGGGCACAGGCGGTCCACGGCGGCGACCCGGACACCCATCCCGATAAGCGCCGTTCTGGTCACCCTGGTGTCCTCCGCGTCGAGCGGGTTCTGGATAACCGAGTCGCCTTCCGCGAGCGCCGCGGCGATCAGGGCCCGGTGAGTGAAGCTCTTCGACGGAGGGGCCTGGAAAGAGAGGTCGACCCTCCCGGCCCTCTGGAGCGTCACCTCCATTCAGGAACCTCCAGCTCCGGGTACCTCCCCAGATCCTTGACCGCCGTCATCATCTCGAGCTCGCGTACTGCCTCGTCTGCATTCCCATTATATTTGAAATCGAGGAAGAAGACGTAACTCCCGATGCCGCGCTTGGAGGGCCGTGACTCGATTCTGGAGAGGTTGATACCCTTCCTTGCGAATATCCCGAGAATATCATAGAGGAGTCCTGCACGGTCCTCCCTTGGATCGATGATGATGCTCCCTTTCCCGGCATCGCTTCCGTGGTAAGGCTCGGACGAGAGGGTCACGAACCTCGTGATGTTCCGGGGATTGTTCTCCACGCGCTCGCGGACTATCGGCAGGTTGTGGAGGCGCGCGGTCATCTGCGAGACGATTGCCGCCCCCCGCCCGGACTGCTGCATCTCCCGGGCGCTCTGCGCATTGCTCGAAGTGTGCACCACCGGGATCTCCAGGGCATCCACCAACTCGCTGCACTGCTCGTGGGTTTGTGGGTGTACAAACAGGACTTCAGCCTCCCCGACCGGTCCCATTGAGACCAGGTAGTGGTGGACGGGCATGTAGAGATCTCCCGTGATCCAGACATTGTGCCGGAGCAGGCCGTCGAGGGATGGGCCGACCCCGCCCGCCTCGCTGTTCTCAAGTGGGACAAGCCCCGTCCCTTCGCCCGCCTCCACCGCCTCGAAAATTCGCCTGATGGTGGGGACGAGGGTGACCCGGTCCCCGAAGACGCGCCAGCCCAGCTCGTGGCTGAACGTGCCTTCCGGGCCGAGCACAAAGACCTTCATTCCCTCACCATGGCCGAGATCAGCATGTCCGACTCCCTTGCCGCCCTCTGGCAGTACTCGCCAAAATTCTTTGAATTCTCCCTGAACACCTCCTCGAATGCCCCCGTGTCTCCCGCCTCTACGATCCGCCGGAGCAAGGAGAGCGCCTCCTCGCAGGCCTCGAGCACAGGGGGGACATGGGGGTTGAGCTCCAGGATGTCTGCGTACAGCTGCGGGTCCTGGGAGAGGAGCCGCCCGACGAGTCCCATCTCCATCTGGTAGACCGGGCTCATGAACGCCAGGGTATCCGCAGGGCTCATCCCCACCCGCCTCATCGTCTCTGCGACCCCGAGGGTGACGAAGTGGGTCAGGCCTTGCACCACCGCCATGATGCGGTCGTGTTCCACTGGAGTCGCAAGGGTGACCCTCGCACCCTGGGACCGGAATACCGAGAGGAGGGACTCGAGCGTAGCCGGGTCGCAGCGGGCTGGTGTTGCGATGATGGTCTGGCCCGACAGCCCGCCTGCCGAAGGGCCGAACATCGGGTGGAGCCCCACCACCCGGGCCCGGGAAGCGAGCATGGCCTCCACCGGCTCCGACTTCAGCGATGTGAGGTCACAGAAGACCTGCTCTTCTGACAGGAGCGGTGCGATCGAGCGGATCATGCCGACAGTCTCCCTGATGGGGACCGAGACCATGACCACGTCGCAAACCCGCGCAATGTCCGCTGCTCGAAGCCCGGTACTCCTCCCCGAGACATGGACCACCCATCCCGCGTTCTCGAAGACTTCCCGGAAGAACGCCCCCATCTTGCCCGTGCCGCCGATAATCCCGATCTTCACCTGCGATCACTTCTCCAGGATCTTCTCTTTTACGGCCATCCCGAAGTGGCGGCCGGACTCCTTGATGCACCCCAGCACCCTGTCGCCGGGAGCGATCTCCACCACGGACCGGGCACGACCGTCTTCATCCACCAGCCGGATGGTCTCGGCGTTCTGGAGGACGAGGCTGTATGGCCTGCCATCTGCCTCGGCCTCGACGAGGAGAAGAGGCCTCTCCTCAATCTTCACTCTTCCGACTGTCACCTCCCTTGTCTCGCCCCCGGTCCCAGCCACCAGGACCCGGTCGCCCGCGGCAAGGTCCGAGAGGTAGGCAGTCTTTCCACCCGGAGAGAGCACGTACGCATGCACCGCCCCGGCATTGACGCGGAACGGCCGGGGTGCGACATAGGGGTTCTCCATGGTCTCTGCGTGGACGAGGAGGAATGCAGAGGACGTGTTCCCGACGAGCATCCCCTCCCCCTCCTTCAGCATGGAGCAGGTGTCGACGCAGACGCGGTCTCCCATCCCCGCCGGCCGGATCGCGGTGACTGTGAACGGCACCAGTTCGCAGCGCTCCTGTCCCCTGTGGACAACAGCCCCTGTCTCTTTCACTCTCTTCGGGTCACCGGTCTGGAGGAGGACCCCTGCCACTCCCTTCTCGAGCACCTGGAGGGCAAGCTCCGCCTCCCCTGCGTCATGCACGGCGGCAATGATCCGGTCCGACTGCGCCACGAGGTTTTCGAGCGGGATGACCGTCCAGTCCTCCGCGCTGACGATGACATACCCGCTCTTCGCGAGCTGGGCGGCGTTCTCCTCGCTCTCCTTGCCCGCAATCCTCACCTCCCAGACGTCTCTGCCGATCGCGAGGTCGCCGTCTGGGGCCACCACGCGGACCCTCCCGAGCGCCCTCACCTTTCCACTCTCTTCGGCAACGATGGTGTCTGCACCGCTCTCGAGAGCGGCGGTCACCACCTCTTTTTTCCAGGGCCGGGCATCCACCCAGAACTCCTTCATCCCATCTCCATGAGCGCCTGCTCCGGGTCCATTTCCTCATGGACCACGCGGCAGAGGGCCCTCACGAACGCACTGGTGTTCTCCCTCTGGAAAGCGTTTCGCCCGACGCACACGCCCGCCCCGCCGGCCTTCACAGAGTCGCGGATGATCTTGAGCGTCTCGAGGTCTCCTGCCTTCTCCCCGCCCGCGATGAAGACCGGGACCGAGCAGGAGGTGACGATCTTTTTGAAGGAGACCGGGTCTCCCGTGTAGTTGGTCTTGATCAGGTCTGCGCCGAGCTCTTCTGCTACCCTGACACAGTGGCCCACAGTCGCGGGCGAGGTAGGGTCGATCCCCTTTCCCCGGGGGTAGATCATGACGAGGAGCGGGATTCCCCAGCGGTTGCAGTCCTTCACCACTTTCCCCGCGGATTCGAGCATCCTCGACTCGTTCGGAGCTCCCAGGTTGATGTGGATGGAGACTGCGTCTGCGCCGAGCGCAACAGCCTCTTCCACGGTGCAGACAAGCACCTTGTCGTTCGGGTCGGGGTTGAGGGAGGTGCTCCCCGAGAGGTGGACGACAAGCCCGATGTCCCGCCCCCTCCTCCTGTGCCCGCGCTTGACGATCCCCTTGTGGAGGACGATTGCGTTCGCCCCGCCCTCGCTCACCTCGGAGATGGTCGTGGTCATGTCCAGAAGCCCGTCGATCTGCCCCAGCGTGAACCCGTGGTCCATGGGGACTACCACGGACCGGCCCGTGTTCCGGTCCATGATGCGCTCAATCCGAATCTCTTTTCCTATCATCATCTCTTCTCCTTCAGTATCTCAAGTGCCTCTTCCGCCGGGCATCCCCTGTGGACGATCTCTGCCGCGGCGCTGACGAAACGGTCTGGGGCGGGGTGCTGGAAGGCATTTCGCCCGATGGAGATCCCTGCGGCACCCCCTTCCATCGCCCCCTCGATCATTTCCAGGGTGGCAAGGTCGCTTGTCTTCGAGCCGCCGGCCACTACCACAGGCACCGGGCAGCCCTTCGTCACCTGGCGGAAGCTGTCCGGGTCACCGGTGTAGACTGTCTTCACCAGGTCCGCACCGAGCTCCGCCGCCACCCTGGCGGCAAGGCAGACGTGCTCCACCTGGTGCTCGTCCTTGATCTTCCTCCCCCTCGGGTACATCATCGCGAGGAGCGGCATCCCCCACTCCATGCAGTCGATGGCAACGCGCCCGAGGTCCGAGAGCATCCGTGCCTCCGAGTCGGCCCCGATGTTCACGTGGATGGAGACCGCGTCGGCCCCCATCTTCAGGGCGCTCGTCACCGAGTTCACCAGCACCTTCTCGTTCGGGTCGGGCCCGATCGAGGTGCTGGCCGAGAGGTGGAGGATAAGCCCCACGTCCCTCCCGCTCTTCCTGTGGCCGTACAGGGAGAGGCCCACGTGGCCGAGGACTGCATTCGCACCCCCGGTCGCCACCAGGTCGACCGCTCTCCCGAGGTCTATCAGCCCCTCGATCGGTCCGTTCGTGACACCATGGTCCATTGGGACGATGATCGTCTTGCCGGTGTTCCGGTCCATGATTCGTTCCAGGCGAATTTCTTTTCCTCTCATGTAACACTCCTATCCATCCAGCGCATTTGTGTGAGAAATGGCAGATGGAATCAGTAAAAATACCAGAAATAACCAAAATAGCGGTGATAGCGGGAATTAGCCGCGGCTATTGGTTTTACGTTCGAAAGAATGGTCTCAACGATGCTCGGTGCGGACGCCAGGCTAGCGGGGATAAAAACCCTCACCGGCGAAAAAACACTCACCTTGCATTGAAGAACAGAATGGAACGAACAAGTATATAAATATGATGAGATTGCCGGGATACCCCGGCACTACTTATGGACCTTTTTTATGGAGATGACGTCCCCGAGCGTGGGGACTACCTTCCCGCCGCCGCGTTTGCCTTCCTCCTCGGAGGGAGAGTCGATGAGCCGGATATCCAGTGCCTTCTCAAGTTTTCTTCTCACCTCGTCTTCCGGGATGAGATCCCCCTTCTCGATCTTCTTGATCAGGAGTTCCTTCTCCTTGAGCTGCATTGCCAGGTCCTTCTGCGAGAGCCCCTTCTCCATCCGGGCATCGCGGATTCTTTCGCCGTAGTCCTCCACGATCTCCCCTTCGATCAGGTCAAAGACGTCCCTCGACCTCCTGGCAGGCACCGTCCGACCTGCACGGGGTGCAGCCCCGGCCCGGGGCGAAGGTCTTGCGGGGCTCTGGACCTCGGTTCCATACCGGGCGCAACTTGCGCACACCATGAGTTCGGCCCCTTCCACGCGTACAGTCTTTGGAGGGCCTACAATCTTTGCTCCGCACAATTCGCACTGCATACTCGTCGCAAACATCTTTATAGACATTTTTCCCTATATACTTATTTGAGGCAGAAAAATGGTGGAAAGCGCCCGACAACCCCAGGAACCCCAGAACCCCGAGGAGCTCTACCGCTATCTCCTGGACCGGGTCACCAACATGGAGACCCGCAACCTGGAACTGCGCGAGCAAATCCGCCAGATCGAGTCGGACAAGCGCTATATCGAGACCCAGAAGATACGGTACGAGCGGGAAGTCAGGAAGCTGAAGAGCGAGATCGAGCAGTTGAGGAGCCCTCCCCTTGTCATAGGGACGGTCACGGATGTGCTGGACAACGGGAGGGTGGTCGTGCGGAGCAGTGCCGGCCCAAGGTTCATGGTCAGGAGTTCCATGTGCATCGATCCCGAGAAACTCAAGCCGGGTGCGCGGTGCACCCTGAACCAGCAGTCCCTCGCCGTCATCGACGTCCTTCCAGAGAGTTACGACGCCCAGGTGTACGGCATGGAGGTGGTCGAAAGCCCTGATGAGACATACGCCGATATCGGGGGTCTGAACCCGCAGATCAACGAGGTGAGGGAGGCGGTCGAGTTACCGCTCAAGAGGCCGGATCTCTTCGACCGCATAGGGATCGAACCCCCGAAGGGAGTGCTCCTCCACGGGCCCCCGGGGACGGGAAAGACCCTCCTCGCGAGGGCCGTTGCCCACGAGACCAATGCACACTTCCTGCGGGTGGTCGGATCTGAGCTCGTGCAGAAGTATATCGGGGAGGGAGCCCGCCTTGTCCGGGAGCTCTTCGACCTTGCGCGGAAGAAGGCCCCGACTATCATCTTCATCGACGAGATCGACGCGGTCGGCGCCTCGCGGACGGAGGCCACCACTTCAGGCGATCGCGAGGTGCAACGGACGCTGATGCAGCTCCTGGCCGGGATGGACGGATTCGAGCGGCGTGGCGACGTCAAGATCATCGGGGCGACCAACCGTATCGATATTCTCGACCGGGCGCTGCTCCGGCCCGGGAGGTTCGACCGCATCATAGAGATCCCCCTCCCCGACATTGCAGGGCGGGTCGCCATACTCGATGTCCATACCAGGAGGATGCGCCTTGAGGAGAGTGTCGACCTCTCTGAACTTGCGTCCATGACCGAGGGGAAGAACGGGGCCGATATCAAGGCCATCTGCATGGAAGCAGGCATGTTTGCAATCCGGAGGGACAGGGACGCGGTCTCGAAGGAGGACTTTCTGGATGCCATAGAGAAGATCGGGCTTGACTTCGACCGGCATGTCTGCAAGAGCGGGTACGGCGCAATGTTCGCCTGAATATTTTTCTTCTTTTAGTTTTTTCCCGGTTCCCTACCGCTTGACGTCTGGAAGGCATTCAAGGGGGTGGCAGCACACTCTCCTTTCCCTAAACTTCCGAACGCCGTTTTGACGTTCATACGTTAAGTCAACTACCTATGCCTAATCGTGATGAAAATTGATCGGGGACCTGTTTGGATTTGAACAAAGAAAAATGGAAATAATGCACTTGGAATTGTAAAAATCGAAATGGGGTGCGCCATCCAAGGTTTTATTAGCCACCCCGTGCTTTTCTCAACTACAGGTGTACAAAATGAGCATGGTTAAAGAATTTATGGACTTCCTGTATGAGTATAAGGTCATCGGGCTTGCCATCGCATTTATCATGGGTTTGGCTGCAAACCAGCTGGTCAAGTCCTTCGTGGACAATATCATCATGCCGGTCATCGCAGTGCTCATCCCTGGCGGAGACTGGCAGACCTCGAAACTAGTACTGGGTCCGATTGTTATCAGCTGGGGACAGTTCCTGGCAGACCTGATCTACTTTATCATCGTGGCGTTCGTGATATTCCTCATCGCAAAGAAAGTGCTCCGCGAGGACAAGGTCACGAAGAAGTGATGTCGTCCTCCACGTCATCACTCTTTTCCTCGCTCCATTTTTTCCCCAGGAACTCCTCTTCGGTGCACCAGACTTCAAGCACCGCCACGTCCCCTCCTGCAGACCTGGCAGTCGCCTGTACCCTGCCAACATCTACGATGAGGGGATCTTCCCGGATCACCTGGCCCGACTCAAACGTATAGGTCTTCCTGAACTTCCAGGGAGTATGCAGGACCGCAAGCCTCCCATAGTATATCTCCTGCGCCAGTGGCCTGGTGCAATACACTCCATCGGAGATCTCAAAGAGGACATCACGCATGTACCTCCTCACGTACCACCGGAGGTCGGACGCGAGCGAGAGTGCGCTTCCAAGCGACGCCATCGATATCTGCACGCCTGCAGGGGTCTGGACCGGCCGGTAAAACCGCAGCGCGTCCCTGCTGGTCTCCGAAGATAAGAGCTCCCGGTAGAGCGCCACTGCTTCCTTGGGGACGAAGAGCACCAGCACGGCGATACACTCCTGTGCGAACTATTGGTCCCGCCAGGAGTTAAGATGCAGTGCTCAGGCGCGGTCGCCACGAGATGGCGAATATCTCACATTCCGGGGCAGACAAGGAAAATTGAATGGAAAATAGGGGCACTTCTTCAGGTATACATCCTCATATCAGTGCTGACCTCTGCACGGACTTTCCTGACCGCCCTGACAAAATCATCGTGCGAGATGGTCCGTGCCTCCCTTCGCACTGCCATCATCCCGGCCTCCCTGCAGACGGCCTGGAGGTCCGCCCCTGTGGCGTTCTCTGTCATCTCGACGATCGCCTCGAGATTTACGTCCTTTCCAAGGACCATTCGCGAGGAGTGGATCTTCAATATCTCCTTCCTCCCCTCTGGGTTGGGAAGGGGAATGGAGATGACGCGGTCGAACCTGCCTGGCCGGAGCAGCGCCGGGTCAAGCATGTCCACCCGGTTGGTGGCGGCCATGATCCGGACATCCCCGCGGGTATCGAACCCATCCATCTCCGCGAGGAGCTGCATAAGGGTCCGCTGCACTTCCGCACTTCCTGAGGTCCCGTCGTTGGTCCGTGTGCTCCCCACCGCGTCGATCTCGTCGATGAAGACGATGGATGGGGACTTCTCCCTGGCGAGCGAGAAGAGCTCCCGCACGAGCTGGGCCCCCTCGCCAATGTACTTGTGCACGAGCTCGCTCCCCGACATCCGGATGAACGTAGCCTTCGCCTGGTGTGCGACTGCCTTTGCGATGAGGGTCTTTCCGGTCCCGGGGGAGCCGTAGAGGAGGATCCCCTTCGGCGGCTCCACTCCAACCCTCACGTAGATCTCTGGTTTGGTCAGCGGGTATTCCACCGCTTCCCTGACTTCCTCGATCTCCTTTGCGAGGCCTCCTACCTGGTCGAAGGTGATCTCCGGCGACTCATCAAGCTCCATCACCCTGACCCTTGAGTCAAAGATGTTTCCAACAATCTTCACGATCGAGAGGGCATTGTTCACCGCCACCTTGGTGCCCGGCTTGAGCTGGCGGAATATCTCGTCGTTGACGTGAGTAAGGTACTCCTGGTTGTTCCCCTGCTGGCGGAGATAGACCTCGCCACGATCGAGCAGGTCCACGACCACTGCGACAAACAGGGGCATCCGCTTGAGCTGGTTGTTCTCTCGTTTCAGCTGCGCATTCTCCCGCAGGACCTCGTCGTTTTTTACCTTGAGGTCCAGGACCTGCGACTCGAGGTCCTGGAGCTTCAGCTGGTATTTGAGTTCTGCGTCGGGTCCCGCGTTCCGTATGACGCTCTCTTCCATGCTACCATTATATCTTGAGTTCCCTACATTTATGTGGTGTGATCATGCTCATCAGGGGTCGCGGCATCTCGAAAGGCAATGGTCGCGGCAGGGTGCTGACAAGTCCCGAGCCCATCTCCTTCCTCTCCGGAGTGGACCCGGAAACCGGGATGATCGTGGAGAAGGGACACCCGCTCGAGGGCGCCCTTATCACCGGGACGGTGCTCGTATTCCCCCACGGCAAGGGCTCGACGGTCGGCTCTTACATCGTCTATGCTCTCAGCAGGAACGGGAAAGCCCCGGCAGCCATGATCAATCTCGAGGCCGAGCCCATCATCGCGGTAGGAGCCATCATTGCGGGGATACCGCTCGTGGACCGCCTAGAAGGGGGTCTCTCCCTTGTCCCGGACGGCGCGATCGCAAGGGTTGATGGCGGGGAGGGGACCGTGGAGATCCTGGAAGAAGAGGCACCCGGAGAGACAGCCTAATCAATTCCCACTTCCTACACTCACCCATGAGACTTCTGTCCTTACTCTGCATGATGCTGCTCATCTCAGGGGTGGCAATCTGCGGGTGTACCCAGTCCCCGGCAGGTAGTGCCCAGTCCCCGCAGGGAACGTCCCGGACCGGGATGATTCCCGGCCCGACTGTCACGCTTCCCCCCGAGCATGCCGTTGAGATCCAGATCAACGAGAAAGACCCGATATACGCGACCATCAGCGTCATTTTTGCGGGGGGCAAGGGCCAGGTCATGGTGACCGATATCCTGGTCCGGGTGACCCGGTCTGACGGGCAGGTGACCGAGAAACACCTCGAAGCGGTAAAGGGCGCGGAGCTGAAGTTCGACGGGACGAAGGAGGACGACCGTATAGAGGCCTTCGTCTCCCTCACGAATGGCAACACCTACAAGGTAATCGACCAGCTCGTCCCCTACAGGACCAGGGGTTGACCGGGGACAGGGGGAGTTTTCCTGTCCCCCTGCCAGATCCATCCTTTCTCCGCTCTTTATAATGGACGTCCACTGGAGATTTATCCCTGCGGCGAGGAACTCATATGCTGCCCTGTACGCGGCATGCGAGCAGGAAGGCTACATCCTCGAACCGGTCCGGACGCCCGCGCCTGACGTGACCTGTTACAGCCTCAACTCGCTCACCGCCTCACGCTACCTCCCCGAGATACGGGATGCCCCCTGCATCACCATCGTGGGAGGTCCCCACGCAACGGCACGCACCGAAGAGATGGCCCGCATTGCCGACTACGTCGTGGTGGGTGAAGGCGAGTTCGTCCTCCCTGCCCTCCTTCGCTCACTGGAGTCGGGAGGGCCCGTTCCCCCGGGTGTGGCGACGAAAGAGGGCTTTTCCCCCGCGCCCCACTGCGTTCGCCTTGATGCATACCCTCCCTTCTCGACGATGAAGGGCTACATCGAGATTTCCCGGGGATGCCCGCATGCCTGCGCCTACTGTCAGACACCCCGTATCTTCGGGCCGCACATGCGTCACCGGAGCATCGATGCCGTCACCCATGCAGCCCGGCGGTTCAGGGATGCACGGTTCGTGACGCCCAACGCCCTTGCATATGGTTCAGACGGCCGGACACCCCGCCTCGAAAAGGTTGAATCCCTCCTCTCTTCGCTCCGGCATGAGGAACAGCATATCTACTTCGGTACATTCCCAAGTGAAGTGCGCCCGGAATGGGTGACCCGGGAAGCGATAGATCTCATCACCACCTACTGTAGCAATACCCGCCTCCATTTCGGGGCGCAATCCGGAAGCGACAGGGTTCTTTCTTCGCTCCACCGGGGACACACCGTGCAGGACGTCATATCGGCCGTGGAGCTCTGCCTTGATGCAGGACTGACCCCAGTGGTGGACTTCATCGTGGGAATCCCGGGCGAGGAGGAGGATGACCAGCGCATGACTGCACGCCTCGTGGAATGGATCAGCCGCAGGGGGCGCGTTCACCTCCACCGCTTCATCCCGCTGCCGGGGACACCCATGGAAAAGACGGCCCCGCAGCCACTCCTGCCTGAAGTGGAACGGCTCCTTGGAGCGCTCGCGCTGAGGGGAAGAGTCACCGGATCCTGGGGTGACCCTACACGAAGATTTTTTTAAAGGCCCCCTCGAATGAATATTGACATGATGGATGTGCTTTTGCTGGCAGACCTTCACGGAGAGTTCGGAAAGCTGGAATCGTTCCTGGAACTCTCCCCGGATGCCATCTTCATTGCTGGCGACATCACCAATATGGGCCCTGCGGATGCAGTAGAGTCGCTCTTTTCACGCATTGACGTGCCTTCGTTTGCAGTGCCTGGTAACTGCGATCCACGGGAGATCATCGACGTCCTGGAGCATTCGGACTGCGTCTGCCTCCACGGCTCCTCTCTCAACCTGGGGAAGATCTCCATTGTAGGGATCGGCGGGTCCAACCCGACTCCCTTCAATACCCCGTTTGAGATGACGGACAAGCAGATCGACGACCTCCTCACCGCGCTCGTCAGGAAGATGGAGCGGGCAACCCACAACGTGCTCATCTCCCATGCCCCGCCCCAGGGGTTCCTGGACGAGGCTGGAGGAAACCACGTGGGAAGCGCGAGCATCAGGAAGCACATGGGTTCCTTTGACCTGGTCTGCTGCGCCCACATCCATGAGCAGAGGGGAGTCGTGGAGGAGAAAGGGGTGAAGGTAGTCAACCCCGGCATGGCAGCGCTCGGCCAGTGCGCCATGGTCCACTTCGGCACGGAGCCAAAGGAGATCAGGATCGAGCTGCTGCAGGTCTGATCATCCCGGCCTGCGGGAACTGCACACACCTTTTTTTAAAAAAACTACATGATTCTTTCCGAAACACACGCATATGCATTCATGAAAATGGCACAGCCATTTTCATAGTACCCACCTATTACCGCCTGGCGGTCGAGCATAATTGATGAAAATCACGAAGTGATATTCATTCGAAAAAAGTTGTCAAGGAGCGGTGGGTCCGTTCCTACTCCTCTGTCCCCTGGCCTTTTGCGAGGAGAATCTCCAGGTATGACGAGAGAATCGGCTTCCCCGTGACCCCTATCTCCTCTCCCAGTGCCATGACGTATTCGGCAGGCCGCTCGACATTCCCGGGATTGTTCAGTTCTATCTCCACGAACTCCCCGAGCCCCTCCACCTGGTCCAGGCAGACGGTTGCATCTTTGAAGTGGTAATACTCCCTCCACTTCCTCACCTCGGCGACCGGGGTAAACCCAAGCGAGATGAAGATGCGGGCCATCACGTCACCTGATTCCACCCTGCAGTTGAGCTCCTCCCTTGCCTTGAGGTGGAACCCCGGCTCCTTTTTGCCCTTGTAGGTCACCGTCCAGCGCTCTCCCGCCTGCCTGATACGGAGCGCCTCGTCCGTCACCCCGAAGTCCCTGTGGGGAGCATTGAGGTACAGGTCACGCTCCATCACCCTCGACTCAAGCTCTGCCTGCTGCTCGCAGAGCCGTTCCCTTACCGCGGCGAGGTCATCCACCCTGACCTTCAACTCGATCTCAAGCATGCTCTCCCCTTCCCATCTCCCCCATGAGGACAATAATACGTGTGGTTTGGAACGCGGGGCGATCGGCGACAGCTCCCTCTCCGGGTGCAGCAGAATTGTGACCCGCAAAAGAAAAAAAACCAGGCGACAGGAGGGTGTTCCCGGGAGTGCCGCCGTCAATCGATTAACTATTTAAGACCGTCCCCGCAAATGTATAAAGAACCTCTACCCGGGAAGCGCCAGGATTTTTCTCCCCGGGTAGCCGGAGATTCCAGGTGAAGAAATGGCAATAAAGGTTGGAGATTTTATCAGAATCAGCTACACGGGCAGGGTGGACGGGAAGGTCTTTGACACGACTGACGAGGATATCGCAAAGGACGCGGGCATCTTCAACCCCGAGGCATCTTACGGCCCGGTGACCATCCGTGTCGGGAGCCACCATGTCATCCTCGGCCTCGACGAGGCCCTCGATGGGAAGGAGATAGGAGAGGAAGGTGAAGTGGACGTCCCGCCCGAAAAGGCGTTCGGACCCCATGAGCCCACCCAGGTCGAGGCGTTCAACAAGAACTCCTTCAAGGACAAGCCAAAGAAGGGGATGAGCATCAAGGTCCCAGAGAAGGGAGAGGGGACGGTGGTCGATGTTATTGGCAACCGTGTCCTCATCGACTTCAACCACCCCCTCGCCGGAAAACCGCTCTCCTATTCTTTCCGGGTTGAGGATATTGTCGAGGGTGCAGTGGAGCAGATGAAAGGGCTCATCAAGCTCTACGCGGGCCGGGACATGGACGTGAGCCTCAACGAAGGAGCCCTCACCCTGCACCTTCCTCCAGGCATCACCTACGACCGCCGGTGGCTCCTCTGGAGGAGCAGGGTCATACACGAGGGATTCGAGCATATCCCCACAATCGACGAGATCACACTTGTCGAGACCTTCGCGCGCCCCGAGAAGGCCGAGGCCGAAACTCCGGAAGAATAATTCAACGCTCACACCTTTTTTCCAATGAAACGCACATGAGACTTTCGTGGTACATGCCCCCCTGATGAAAACCGTGGAATGTGGTTTTCATGCCAAAATGCGTGCGGCATTTTCATGAATGCGAATGCGTGTGTCTTGGAGAGAATCATGTAGTTTTTTCCCCGGTCATCGATACGGGTGACCGGAAATGGCGTGAAAAGAAAGGGTCCCTGAAGGTCCGATCAAACGGATACCCTGCAGAGCGGTGCCAGTTTCCGGATAAGCCTTTCCACCTGTGCAGGGGCCGTGCCGATGTAGTGCAGGGGATCAAGGAGTGCCCCGACCTCATCAGGGGAGAGGAAACGCATCACTTTCTCGTCTGACGAGAGGACTTTTGCAAGCGGGACCTTCTTTTCGAGCGCCTGCATGCTGGCTAGGCGCATGGATTCGTGCGCCTCCTGGCGGTCCATGCCTCTCCGGGTCAGCTCGATCATCACTGCCTCGGCCATGTTCACCCCCTGGAGGACCGAGAGGTTCTGAGCAATCCGTTCTGGCTTGATGGTGAGCCCCTCGATCACCCTGATCATCAGGGCAAGGATGTGGTCGGCGAGAATAGTCGCCTCGGGGAAGAGGACCCGCTCGCACGAGGAGTTGGTGAGATCGCGCTCGTCCCAGAGAGTGTTGTTCTGCAGGGCAGGCTCCACTGCCGACCGGACCACCCGCGAGAGGCCGCAGACCTGCTCGCTCTTGATGGGGTTTCTCTTGTGCGGCATGGTGCTTGACCCGACCTGTCGGGCCCCGAACGCCTCCTCCACCTCGCCGATCTCAGTCCTCTGCAGTGTCCGGATCCCGATGCCGATCTTGTCGAGGGTGGTGGCGACATTTGCCAGGAACATGAAATACTCCGCGTACCTGTCCCTCGAGACGACCTGGTTCGAGACGTCTACCGCCGTCAGCCCAAGATACTCCATCATTGTCGCCTGGATCTCCATTCCTCTCTCCCCGAGTGCCGCCTGGGTTCCCACTGCGCCGGTCAGCTGCCCGACCTCCACCCGCGGGGCCATCTGGCCAAGCCGCTCTATGTGCCGGGCGACTTCGCTCGCCCAGATGGCGAACCGAAGACCGTAGGTGGTGGGCACCCCGATCTGGCCATGCGTCCTCCCCGCACAGACAAGCATCTTCGTCTCATCGGCCCGCTTCAGGAGGGCGGCAAGAAGCCTGCGGAGGTTCCCTTCAAGGATGTCGAGAGCCGCCCTGATCTGAAGACCGGTTGCAGTATCCAGGATATCGTTCGACGTGGCCCCGTAGTGGACATAGCCCCCTCCCTCGCCGCACTGCTCTGCAATGGCCTTCACGATCGCCATCATGTCGTGGCTGATCTCCTCCTCGATCTCCTTCGCCCTTGCAAGCGTTGCCTTCCCGGCGCACGAAGCGATAGCCTCGGCGGCCGCGGCGGGGATGAACAGGTGTGCTGCCGATGCTCTTGCAAGGGCCACCTCTGCCTGCACGATGCATGAGAACCGGTACTCCTCCCCCCAGACTGCCCGCATCTCTGCGGTCCCGTACCGGAACTCGATGGGATGGATTGCCATGGGAGAAGGGTTGGTGTTTCCCGATAATAAAAAAGAGTCAGGGCTCCAATGGTATGGTACGATGGACAGCCTCGACGACTGGTTCCCCTACGCGGATTATCGCCCATGCCAGCGGGAGATGCTTGAATTCGGCCTCTCGTGCGCACAGGAAGGGACGATCGGGCTGATCGATGCCCCAACCGGGAGCGGAAAGTCGAGCCTCCTCGCAGCGCTCCTCGCGGGGAGGGAGAAGCGCCGCGTCCTGGTCACTGTACGAACCGTGAGCCAGCTGAACACGTTCATCCGGGAGCTCTCGCTCATCAGGGAGAAGAAGCCGGGGCTTAAAGTGGCCTACCTCATTGGAAAGAGAGGGATGTGCCCCCTCTCGGGAGAGGGGGATGTGTATCGCCGGTGCGAGGGAGTAAAGGGGTTCAGTACCACCCTGATGCGCCAGCGAGCCGAGAGAGGGTCGCTCGTGCCTTCCAGGGACCCGTACATCCAGCAGCAGATACGGCGGATGGACCCCCAAAGGCCCCTGCTCTGCCCCCACTTCATCGGGAGCCGCGTCTTTCTCCAGTCGGAGGGCGGCCTGCGCATGGTCCCCTCTCCTGCACTCCAGACAAAAGCCGAGAGAGTCACCAGCCAGACAGTATGGCCCCACCAGCTGCCGGAAGTGGCCTCAGGTGTCTGCCCCTACGAGATGATGATACTCGCAGCCCAGAAGGCTGACGTGATCCTGCTGAATTACCGGCACCTCTTTGACGAGGATATCAGGGAAGCCCTGTACGCAAGCCTCGCCCTCGACCCGGCCGATGCCATACTGCTCGTCGACGAAGCGCATAACTGCGGTGATGCGGTCACGGCCGCCCAGAGCGTGGATCTGGACCAGGACACGCTCACCCTTGCCGGTACCGAACTCTCCGGGCTACGCCGCGCGAAGGCGGGAGTCGAGGCCCTCCAGCAGGTGATCCCGCGCATCTCGGGGTTCATGGAAGGACTGCAGAACTCCTTTGAGACCGAGGACTGGTTCGACCCGGCAATCTTTGACAGGATGGTAGTGAAGGGATCGCTTTACCATTCAATGGCAGGGATCGTGGACGACCTGGAGGAGATATCGGGAAAGTTGCGGGAGAAGAATATCAAGGCCGGGGAGTTCCGGGAGACTGCGCTCGAGCGCCTCACCCGGTTCCTTCAAAAGATTGCCGCATCCTCGAAAGATCCTGCCTCGCTCACCCTGTTCAGAAAGGAGGACGGTCTCGTCTCCCTTGAGGTTCGGAGCATAGACCCGGGGCCTCCGCTCCAGGAGATCGCACGTTCCCACCACGCATGCCTGCTCATCTCCGGGACGCTCTCCCCTGTCGAGGCATACGCCAGGTTTTACTTCGGCGACCTCCCTGCAAGGACTCTCTCCCTTCCGAATGCCTTCCCGAAAGAGAATCGCCTTGTCGTGTGTGCCAGCGACATCACCACCGCCTTCTCCATGCGGCAGAACGAGAAGAACCTCCAGCTGATACGCGCATACATCGAGGCATTCTCCCGCCTGGACGGAAACCTCGCCGTCTACTTCCCATCGTACCAGATCCTGGAGGGATTCTCAAAGGATTTGACAACGGCAGGCAGGAAAAAGAAAAAAATCTTCGTGGAGCCCAGGGACGCAAAAGATGCAGAAGAATCCCTACGCGAGTTCCTCTCTCTCCCTGGTTCCGGGAGATCCGGGCTTCTCCTCGCTGTCTGCGGGGGGAAGTGGAGCGAAGGCCTCGATTACCGCGGGGATCTCCTGCAGGGCGCGATGGTGATCGGGCTTCCCCTTGCTCCCTTCAACCAGGTCCGAAGGATGGTGATCGGGTATTTCCGCCGGAGGTTCGGGGATGAGGGGGAGTTCCTGTGTTACACCCTCCCGGCCATCAACCGCGGCCAGCAGGCACTCGGGAGGGTGCTCCGGACTCCCGACGACCGGGGAGTTCTCGTCCTGGGGGAGAAACGGTTCCTTGAGGGGAAGGTCTCCAGGGGTCTCCCGGAATGGATGAGAAACGAGATGCGTTCGTGCACCCTCCCGGAGTTCGAGGATCTGGTCGGGAGGTGGAGATGAGAGAGGGGTCATGCCGGTTCGGGCTCTGGCACGTGCACGTCCACTGGTCAAAGGACACCGTGAGGCTGGTCCGGTTCTCGACCCGGCCTCTCGGGGGAGACGTGCCGCTCCCGATCAGGAGATACTGCGCCGGCTTCCCGGAAGGACTGCATGAACTGGCAAGTATTGCCCTTTCTCCCGAATACCCGTTCTCGGCCATCTACCGGCGGGTAAGGGAGATACCGTACGGGAACACGGAGACGTATGGCGAGATCGCGCGCGACCTCAACACCTCCCCCCGCCTCGTGGGCCTGGCGATGAAGCGAAACCCCACCCCACTCGTCATTCCCTGCCACAGGGTCGTCTCGAAAACTGGGACAGGGGGATTTTCTCCCGACCCCGCCATCAAGGAGGCGCTCCTTGCCATGGAGCGGCGAAACACAAGGTGTTTATGAGGATAAGGCCCAGTCTTGGAGGAAAGGCGTCCCATGACTTCGCGTGTCCCGATGGTCTTCGAACGCGTCATTTCAACCGCGGCATCTTTCATGAGCCCTGGCCAGCAGACCGCGACCCGTGGGATGTCTCCGCATCGATACGACCTGGTGCTGCCTGGAGGGCCCTGATGGACCGCTCTGCGGTGATCCTTGTGGGCGGCGAGGCTAAGCGCGCCAACGGTCTTGAGAAGTACTTCTTCACGTTCGGGGGAAAGACGTTCATCGAGAGGCTGACCGACACCCTTGCAGAGGTGGTTGATGAGATCATCCTTGTCGCAAAGGACCCTGCCCAGTGCAGCCGTTTTTCCCACCTGGACAATGTCCGGTGCGTGACCGACATCAGGCGGGGGTACGGCCCCATTGGGGGGCTTCACGCCGGGGCACTTGCCGCGAAGGGAGATGCCCTCTTTGTCTGTGCGTGCGACATGCCCTGCGTCTCCACGCAGGTGGTTGAGAGTCTCTTCTCACTCCTCGAAGGGTACGACGCGGTCATCCCGCAATGGGCGACGGACATGATCGAGCCGCTACACGCGGTATACCGGCGCAGTGCCCTGCTCAGCGCACTCGAGAGCCACGAGTCCCTCTCCCTCCGTAGAATGGTGAAAGGGATTCGCACCCGCTATGTGGATGTGGCAGGCATCCGGGAACTCGACCCGGAGCTCAGGACATTCATCAACATCAACAAGATAGAGGACCTGGGAAAGCTCTCATGAGGGGCAGGCAAGGGTTCCCGCGGGGGTGACGTCTGCACCTGCCGGGGCAGGGACCCGCATCTGGACGGTGGCCACGATATCGTTCCCCGAGAACTCGACCAGATACTCTCCCGATGTCCGTACCTGGAGGACCTTCTTTGTATCCACGCTATAGGTCTTCCCAAACCCTTCCTTCTCGACAATGTCTCCGGACGCCTTGTCCCTGACCCTGATCTCGAAGTACGACGCCGGGCTTACATACGTCTGGGTGGTATAGACATCCTCCCTCGAGGTATACCTGCTCTCGTACCAGATATTCCTCGTCACCATCTTCGGGGCGAGGCATACTTCGATGATCAGCGGGGGATTCTCCACGGTCGTGGAATAGGCGGAGACGCTGTACTTGAAATCGATGGTGTTCAGGTAGATGACCTTGTAGACCGTGGGTTCGAATGTGAAATTCGGCGTGCTGCTGTAGGTGGGGCGGGTGGTTGCTGGCGTTCCGGTGGGAAAAGGCGTCGCCGGCGTCACGTATTGCGTGTCCATTATTTCCTGGGTCGGGCTCGGGGTCGGAACGGTCGTCGCCATTCCTCCATTCTGGGTCATGGGTCCGGGAGGGGTCTCTTTGGGCGGGGTGATGCACCCGGAGAAGAGGAGGCAGACGGCGAGGACAACCGCGAGTGCAGGAGAGAGCCCCAGAAGCTTCATTCAATCTGGGTTGAATGCCCGGGTATTTATTAGTTTATCCTGCGAGGCAGCGCCCGTGTATGCCAGGGACCTTTCCGTTCTTTCCCTTCCGGCTGCCATACCCTTATATAAATCCCGGTGGCATAGGTCAATGGTTATCCCCGGGTTGGCTGCAATGGAGAAGAAGTCCCAGTTCTGGAAGAAGACCGACAAGTCGCTCAATACCGCAGACGGGTATGTCCTGAAAGCCGATCTCCTGGCCCATGACCAGAAGTTCGAGGAGGCCGTGGAATACTACGACAAGGCCCTCGAGATCGTGCCAAAAAACGCCGATGTATGGGCATTCAAGGGAATCACCCTCCAGGGGGGCCTCGGGCGGGACGAGGAGGCACGGGCGTGCTGGGAGAAGGCAAAGGCGCTCGACCACGACATCGCCATGGCCGTTGACATGACAAAAGAGGAGCCGGCAAGAGGCGAGGACCTTGAGTCGATCCGCTGGTCCGACCTCCATGACAGCTGCAGGGAGAAACTGAAGCGGATGATGCTGAAGAACGTCGATGCAGGGACACGCAAGTGATGCGTCTACAGACCTGGTAACCACCGAGTCGCCAAATTTTCCCGGGACCGGAAATTCGAAGCCCCAATCAGGATTATTCTGCGAATATCCGTATCATTTCTTATGGGCTATTTCCAACTCTACCAGCAGCGGGGCGATCGTGCCGGTATCGACGCACCTCTTTGCAAGGCGGGTGAGCCTTCGGACAAACATGATATGTGCGACCTGGAAACTGACCAGGAGGCCGAAACAGAGCGTGACGATGCTGATGACGAGGTATGCGGTGAAATCTACCATTGCCCTAACCTCCCTTCGTCCCCGCTCATGACTCCCTCTCCATTTCCGTGATTAGGGGGGCGATGGAGTCCGCGCGCTCGCATTCCTTCGCCACCGAAAGAAACCGCCTGGAATAATAGGTGGTCATCAACAGGTATCCTGCCATGAGGCCGATGCAGAACATCAGCACCCCTATCACCAGGTACACGCTCACGTCATCCATCGCTTTACTCATTGACTGATACAGAAGGACGATATATATATTTTCCTCATTCTGCCCAGACTGCGGGAATTTATAGATGAGAGATCCCTGGCCGGCATGCCCTACCGGCTGATCCCCTCGATAAAGACCTGTGCCGGGAGGTGGAGCCTTGCATGGAATGCAGATCCCGGGTAGATCTCCTGCCTGATCTCAAGGCTGCAGCGGTCCAGTTCGCCTTTCTGGTCCCGATCAAACCTCTGTTCCATGGCCTCGTAGAACCGAAGAAGAGATTGCTCCGGATGCGGGTCTTCGCCTGTCAATGGCAGGCATGCAAGGAGACGCCGGCCCTCTTCAACGGGAAGGTCCCGGGGATGCCCGTCAACGTGAAGGAGGGCCCTGTGGCACCGCGGCACCCCCTCCGTGAAGGAGAACTCAAGGGAGATGTCGGCCCGGTGGAGGCCCTGCAACGCCAGGCTGACGAAATTGACCAGGAAATCGTGGAAGGCAGAAAAGTTCTGGGCATGTTCTTCCTTCAGCGGGCCAATCGCCTCGTCCCTTGTCTTCTCAGGGATAGCGGTCTCTTCCTGCAGCGCCCTGATGAGGCGCTCCCCTTCCGCAAGGCGCCTCGTCATCAGGAGCAGGGCGCGGTATCGCTTCCAGAACTCTACCTCGTGCACAGCCGGGTGCAGCGCAATATCCGGGTTCACCCTCTCACTTCCGTCCATCTTTCCCCGGAGTACGGGTGCCGTTCCCGGAAGAGATCTGTTTCATCAGGGCTTTCCTCTTCCTGTGCTCCTTGATCTCGCTGAATATGCAGATGAAGTTGAACCCTATCACCACGATGATGAGGGTGGAACTCATCCAGAAGAGGGGAGTGATGCCCTGGACGATGAAGGTGGTGGCGAGCAGCAGGGCTACAAAACATATGAGGTAAAAGAAGATCCAGGGGCGTATGTTCATCAGGTCCATGGGGCGATGTGAAACGTAGCCTGTTGCGCCTCATATACGTTTGGGAGTGGGGTCCATTGGAAGGTCCGTGTCATCCGCGATCTTCATGCTCCCCACAATACCGCGTCGTTTAAATGGTACCCCACAACATAGTGAATGTACCATGGCGGCCCACTCCCGCATCCTGGCTTCTGCATCCCAGACGCTCGATGAGAGGCGGGACACCGTGAAACTGTGTATCATCGGGGTTTTTGCGGTCACTTCGCTGATCTTCACCATTTACCTGGTGGCCTCCCGCGACCAGGCGTTCTCGGCCTCTGTCTACCCGCTCATCCCCCACCTGTACCTCATCCCCCTTATCCTGATGGCCCTCTGGTATCCCCGCCGCGGGCTCCAGATCACCATCCTCCTGATCGCGGCCATCCTCCTCCTCACCACTTTCATGTACCTGATGGGCGCCATCATCAACCCCTTCATCGCGCTCCTCAACGCAGGGATGGACATCGCGATATTCGTGGCACTTGCGTTGTATGCAAAGGACCGGACCCTCGTGGAATCGTTCCTGAAGGGGTTCTTCGAGCACTCCGGGATGGGGGAGAGTTTCGAGGAGGCGATGGAGCACCCGTCGCTCCGGGCAAAGATCAAGTTCGAGGGCGCCTTTGACGACGTGATACGGGCCCTTCACAGCCAGGACGAGGAGATGCGGGAGGAGGCCGCGAAGGCGCTCGGCGAACTCGGCGACTACCGGGCGGTTGACCCCCTGATCGAGCTCCTCGCGGACGACAACCGGTACGTGCGGAGGGAGGCGGCAAAGTCGCTCGGGAAGATTGGCGACGAGAAGGCCATCCCTGCCCTGATCAACGCCCTCAAGGACGAGGACCGGTACGGGCGCGAGGGTGCGGCGGAAGGGCTTGGCGAGATGGGAGGACATGCCTACCCCTCGCTGATCGATGCCATGGCAGACGACGACTGGCACGTCCGGATGGGAGCGGCGATTGCGCTTCGCATCATCGGGGACAGGGACGCCCTTCCCGTGCTCATCACCGCCATGCAGGACGAGAACCGGTTCGTCCGCAGGGAGGTCATCAAGTCCCTCGGGCGAATAGGCGACCACAGCGTCATCGACACCCTCATCGAGGCCTTGAAAGACCCAGACAGGAGCGTCCGCCTCCGGGCCGTGAGCGCCCTCTCGAAGTGCAGGGATAAGCGAGTCATCGAACCCCTGATCGAAGCGCTGAACGATGAAGATTCGGGAGTCCGACTCAGGGTGATCAGGGCACTTGAGGAGATCGACGACCCGAGAACTTCCAAAGCGCTGAACAACTCGTACGGAGACGAGGGTCCCTGAAAATACCCTGCGAAAACCGATTTCTTTTTTCCACCCCTGGAATCCGTTTTCCTCTGTACAGCGTGTGGTTTGAACCATACCTTTATAAACGAAGAGGGCAATCTACACGTACAGGCTAGCTGGAGGGATCCGTTAGTCCTGTGAGGTGTAGCAAATGAAGAAGTTCAACAAGGAAGACGCGTTCACCGGGCTCGAGGCCGCGATTGTGCTGATCGCATTCGTGGTGGTCGCTGCGGTGTTCTCGTATGTGGTATTGGGTGCAGGTTTCTTCACCACCCAGAAGAGCCAGGAAGTGGTCCACTCTGGGGTGACGCAGGCTGCGTCGAACATCGTGGTGAAGGGTGAAGTGTATGGGATAAAAAATGCAAGCGGCAATTTTGTCGACTTTCTGAGGTTTGACGTTGGACTCGCTGCCGGTGGGTTGCCGGTTGATATGGCGAAAGCTACTATGATCCTTAGTACTTCTGAAGGTGTTCAAACTCTTACAAAGGGTGATTTGGATTCAATGCCGGCAGCAGGTAGTGGAATGTGGGCTATTACAGAGACCAGCCCATCTTCAGAAAATGATGAAATTTTAAAAGCTGAAGAAGCAATGACCATATATGTCGCTCCGAATATTTCCGTGACAAATCTCACACCTAGAGTTCAGTTTAACCTAGAAGTAAAGCCAGAAATTGGGGCTTCCCTGGGCGTGCAGAGGACGGTCCCGCCGTCACTGACCAACGTCACACTTCTCTACTAACCCTTTTTTCCATCCCACGAAAAATATAAACTCTCGAATAAAGATTACCTATTGTCATGGCAGTCAACCAGTCTCAGGTCGACCATATCATCGCCTCTGCCTCTTCAGACGACCCTGAGGTGAAACTGCTGAAGCTCCAGGACGAGGTGGAGCTGATAAAGACCTCCATCAAGCGGCTCCTGATCGACATCCGCGAGAGGATGAACGACCTCGAGAACCCCATCGTGGTGAGCGGCGGGAAGGGCTCGGGCGAAGACGTCTCGGCCTCGATGGCACACGTGATGAGGGACACGTCAAGCGCCATCGAGTCCGCAGCCAGTGCCATTAAGTCTACCACAGAGATGAAAAAGGCCGAGGAACAGGCGCATGGTGCGGGTACACAACCTCCATCCCCGGCCCAGTACGCTCCCCAACCTGGCACTCCTCAGGCACAAGAGACACCGCAGGGCTACCCGCCGCAAATACCCGCCCCTGCCATTCAGGGCGGGCAGAGTGAACTCGACCTCTTCGCGGCGCTGAGGTCGCAGCTTGCGACCCTCCCGAAGGAGGACGAGGTGGCGAAGGCCGCGATCGGCGACAAGGTCAGGCTCCAGAAAGTGTTCCGGCTCTTTGAGTGGACGAGCCGGAACGTAAAGCGCTTCGGCCACGACCGGGTCGACCTGATGCTCGAAGCCTACCACGCGATGGGCTACATCTCGGACCAGTCATGCAAGCTCGTCAAGGACATGACGAGGCTGATGCCGACCAGCATCGGCGAGTTGCACGAGATCAAGGCCGACGAGTTCGTGTCCGAGCTCTACGAGCTGAACCACATTCTCAACCCGTCCGACTCCACTCTCGACCGCGATATGATCGAGGTGCTGATGGAAAAAAGGGAGGGCAAGGAGGGGCAGAAGCTGCTCAGCCCCGCCCGCACGCAGGAGGGAGAGTCCGGGAGCAGAGAATATTTACCCTCCCGTGACAGAATCTAGGTGAGATGTCCAGCGAGACGATCGTCACCGCCCTCTTTTTGATCGCCGCGGTAGTGGCAGCAGGGGTTCTCATCAGTGCATTGTTCCCGGCAATCCATCGGACGACGAGCACCTTTGGGGCGGTGTCGCACGAGGCGGATACGCAGATACGGACGGATTTTAAAATTGTGAATACGTTTGCCAATGCTTCCAATATAAATGTCTGGTTAAAAAATATTGGTAGTACACGGATAGCAAATAATGAGTTGGACCAATCAGACATCTTTTTAGGAGACGGCAATAATATTATCCGTCTGCCATTGCAGGGCCACTATGATCCTCCGGAAGGAAATAATTTCTGGGACCCTGGGGAAACATTGAGTATTACGATATTAGCAACAGATTACCCCACTCTTGAATTTTCTAGCGGTGATAAGGTATACATCCAGATTGTACTATCGAATGGCGTAAAACGGGATATAGAATTCGATTTCCCCTAAATTGGATAGACGTGTGATAAAATGGCAGCGGCATCTCTGATTGCAACGGCCCTCGGCATAGTGCTCATATTATTGACCGCGTATTTCCTTACGGGTGGGGCACTTTCAGCTATTGTTGTTGTATCAGATGCTCAAAAAGATATGACAGCATTGCAGGTGAAAATGCTCGGGACATCTATTGAAATCCTAGAATATACGAATACCACCACTACAACAATTATTAAAGTCATGAACAACGGAAGAGAACCAATCCATGATTATAAAAACATGGATATCTTCATACTTCACCAAAACGGGTGGGAACGCTTTACAGGAGATAATAATAACATTACACCTCGTGCCTGGAATCCTGGAAAAGTGATAGAGATCTACATCCCTTACGGCGATATACCTGAATCTGTGAAGATTGTCACATCAAATAGTATCACTGCCATTCTCTGAAAAGAATCTCCCACTAATCAACAGCCTTTACCCTTCTGTGTGATTATTATGAATTTTTTTGCCTCCTCGCTGTTTCACATGGAGCGACTGAATCGAGGTTGTGCGTATACCAATTCAATCAATGAACCGCCGCCGGGGCGTCCTTCGGGGGCGGCGGCTGCATCATATACGGGGGTGTGGGGGCAGACAGCCCCCACAAAACGTATGCGGTTCGATAATCCTGTCCACATAAGATAGTGAAGAGCCTTTTTTTTCATTAAGTTCTCTCGTGGTTCCAAAATCCAATCATTATGGTCCTTACATCCGGTAAGGAACACTTTATATCAACACTCCGATATAATAATCAGTACTTATTATGGTGGCATCCATCAACGACGGGCTCTCCAGTCTCCTCGGCGGCGAGGACAAGAACATCCTCTCGACCGGGAACAACGAGATCGACAAGAAGATCGCCGACGGGATACCGCTTGGTTCGCTTACCCTTATCGAGGGAGAGAACGACACGGGGAAGAGCGTGCTGACCCAGCAGATCATGTGGGGGGCCATGAAGCAGGGGCTGTGCGTCGACTTCTACTCGACCGAGCTGACTGCAAAGAGCTTCCTCTCGCAGATGGAATCCATGAGTCTTGATGTCTCGGAATACTTTGCCTGGGGCTATATCCGCCTCTTCCACCTCCACATGGTCGGGTTCAAGTGGACGAAGGAGGAGATGGACGGCATCCTGCAGAGGATTGTCGCCCATATAAGGACGAGCAAGGCTCAGGTTGTGGTGATCGACTCCCTCACCATGTTCACCGAGTATACGCAGCAGTCGTCGATCCTGACGTTCCTCACCAGCTGCAAGAATATTGTGGACCAGGGAAAGACGATCCTCATCACCCTGCATACCTACGCATTCGAGGAGGACACCCTGATCAGGATCCGGTCCATCTGCGACGCCCACCTCTCGATGAAGAAGGCGCTCATCGGCGACAAGTACGTGATGGTGCTCGAGGTGGTCAAGGTCAGGGGCGCGAGGAAGACCACCGGGAACCTGGTATCCTTCGAGGTGCACCCCGGGTACGGCATGAAGATCATCCCGATCTCGATGGCCAAGGTGTGAGATGCCCGCTCTTACCGCCGCCCTCAACCTCCCCTTCAAGCCGGCAGAGAACACCGAGGATAATGACTGTGTAAACAATATCGAGAGCTGCGCACTCTACCGCATGCTCCCGGTGAACGCAAAGGAGTACGTAAGGAAGAGCCCTCACCTTCTCGAGTACCTGCACATCTTCCCGGTCGATGAGTACGGGATCCCCCTCTTCTTCTCTGAACTGAAGCGGGACCTGAAATCGATGACCGACCCGAACCTTATCTATCCTGCTGACGACACGGTCTTTGTCCACATCTTCTTTGACCAAAACGACGTCCGGAACTACTACATTCCCGTCGATCCCTCGTTCATGCATAGCGTAAAGGAGATGCTCCCCGCGGTGGAGTTCAAGCTGATCGACCTGCTGGACGCCCTTGAGACGGACCCGGTTACTGATGAAGAGCGGACGAACGTGTTAAAGACCCTGATCTCCCAGGTGCTCTACGTACAGAGCCCCGGTGACCAGGTCGCTGCACTCGGCGGGAAGGTCGAGAAGCAGGGGTTTTCGAGCAAGATCAAGGACTTTTTGAACAAGGACCTGACGGCAAAGACGAATATCCACCGGAAATCGGCGATGGCAAACGTCCGCCAGACCCCGGACGGACGGATCATCGTGAATCCGCAGGAATACCGGGCGCTCGAGTACATGATCATCCGCGACAAGATAGATGTCGGGCTCCTGAAACCCTTCATCAATGACAGGTACATCGAGGATATCACGGTGGACGGGGTTGGGCCCATCTTTGTCGAGCACAAGATCTTCAAGGGGCTCAAGTCGGTGGTGGGCTGGGACAACACCGATGAACTCGATAACTTCGTGATCAAGCTCGCAGAGCGGACCAAGAGACCGATCACCTACCGGAACCCAATCGTAGATGCCACTCTTCCTGATGGGTCACGTATCAATATCGTGTATAGCACCGACATCAGCAGGAAGGGGAGTAACTTCACCATCCGTAAGGCCATGGACGACCCCATCAGCATCCTGAAGCTGATCGAGTTCAAGACCTGTGACTACCTGGTCGCGGGCTATCTCTGGATATGCATCGAGAACGGGATGTCGCTCTTCATGAGCGGAGAGACGGCAAGCGGAAAGACCACCAGCCTCAATGCCTTCACCGCATTCATCCCGCCCGAAAATAAGATCGTGACGATTGAGGATACCCCTGAGCTCCAGATCCCGCACAAGAACTGGACGCGCGAGGTCTCGAAGGGGAAGGGGAAGGGTGAAGGAGAAGGCTCTGATGTCACCATGTTTGACCTCCTCAAGGCCGCGCTCCGCCAGCGGCCGAACCAGATCCTGGTGGGCGAGATCCGTGGTGTCGAAGGGGCGGTCGCATTCGGTGCGATGCAGACAGGTCACCCGGTCCTCTCTACGTTCCACGCCGCATCTGTCGAGAAACTCATCCAGCGTCTCTGCGGAGACCCGATCAACATCCCAAAGACCTACGTCGACAACCTCAACATCGTGGTCATCCAGAGCGCAGTGAAGCGTCCCAGCGGAGAGACAGTCCGGCGGATCCTGAGCGTGAATGAACTTGTCGGCTATAACCCCGAGACACAGGGGTTCTCGTTCGTAGAGATGTTTCACTGGAACCCTGCGACCGATTTGCACGAATTTCCGGGCCGAGGGAGCAGCTATCTCCTTGAAAACAGGATCGCCACGATGCTCGGCATACCCGAACATAAGAAAGCGTCAATCTACGACGAGGTCGAGAAGAGGGCGAGGATCCTCGAGCGGCTGCACAAGGCAGGATATACGGGATTCTACGACCTGTATTTCATGATGACAAAGGTGAAGAAGCAGGGACTCCTGAAGATCGACGTCGATGCGATGTAGATGGCGTTTGCAGGGTTCGGAAAGTCAGTCAGATCGGCGAATGCGGGAAAGCTTCCGTTTCAGGACCTTGGCACATCAGTAAAGAGTCACCTGGCCACCCTCACTGAGAACAAGCAGATGGGGCCGGACCTCCTTTTCATGGTCACCTACATGGCCTCCATCACGACCGCCCAGGCGACCAGGCCTGAAATTTTCGCATATACCGCGGGACGTACGGAGTATGTCACGTGCAAGTATATCCAGCGCGTTGAATTCTTTGTGAAGCGCTGGAATTACAGTTACGTCGAGGGTCTCTCGATCATCGCCGAGAAAGCGAAGAACGACATGCTGCGGAGCATGCTCCACCGCTATGGAAATTCCATAGAGTCCGGCGTCCCCGACGAGGACTTCCTCACCCGGGAACTTGCGACGATCCGGAGCGTCTTTAGGAATGCCTATGAGCAGGGCCTGGAGATGCTGAAGAAATGGAGCGATGCCTACATTGCCATGCTCTTCTCCGCCAACCTCATCGGCATCATCATTATGCTCTCCATCGCGATCTTTGCGCCCGATGATGTCCAGCAGACGCTCAGGTCCGCCTATTTCATCGTGATCACTATCGCGATCTTCGGCCTCGTCACCATGTACAAGTCCGTCCCATCCGACGACAAGCCCCATGCCCTGCAGCGGTGCTCAAAGGAGCAGGCCATCGTGCGGAAATTGGAGATGAAAGTGATCCCTGTCGCGTTGATCGCTGCAATACTCCTCTATTTCATCTCCCAGAACGCGGGGCTCTCGATGCTCTTCCTCGGATTCATCCTCATGCCCCTTGGCGTGATAGGGTACCTCGATGACAGGAACATTGTCCTGCGCGATGCCGAGTTCACCACGTTCATCAGGAGCCTGGGAGCGGTCATGGGGGGAAAGGGAATTACCGTAGGGAGCGCCCTCGCCGAGATCGACCGGAAATCGATGGAGAACCTCGAACCCTTCATCGCCGGGGTATACTCAAAGATCAACCTTGGCCTTGACGAGAAACTCAGCTGGGACAGGTTCGTGGGGGAGTCCGGAAGCAACCTCATCTACAAGTACCTCAATATCTTCAGGGACGCGGTGGAACTCGGAGGAAAGCCCGATATCATCGGGCAGATCGTCGGATCCTCCATGCTGGAACAGGTCCTCCTCCGGGAGAAGCGGAACTCTATTGCAATGGGGTTTGTCATACTTCTTGTCCCCATGCACGCGATGATGGTGGGAATTTTCCTCTTCCTGTATCATATCATGGTGATGATGTCAAAGGCCATCTCCTCCGTGGTCGCGGAGCTTGGGTCCTCCTCCTCGGCACTGAGCAACCCCGGGACCGTGGGCGGATCGCTTGGGGGGAGCGGACTCTCCATGTTCGTGAACTTCCCTGAACAAGAAGTGGGCCTCTTTGTGGTGATCATGATCATCATCATCACCATCGCGAATGTGATTGCGGGGAAGATCGTGATGGGGGGAGACCGTTACATGTATTATTTCTTCAGCAGCCTTCTCCTCCTCGTCACGGGCATCATTTATATAGCCGCGCCGGTAATAGTTGCTATGTTCTTCAATATTCCCACCTTCCAAGGAGTCTGAAATGAAGGATTCAACCCTCAAGCTCATTCTTTTCGCGGTAATCATCGTATTTGGTTCACTCATGATCCTCTTCGACATCCCTGTCTTCTACCTCCTGATCGGTGCGGTGGTCCTTGGAATACTTGTGCTGATCCTTGCCGGCGGGGTGAAGATGCCTTCAATCAAAAGAGATCGCGCGAAGAAAGAGGTGGGAACCCCGCAGGATCAGGCGAAAAAGAAGGCGAAGGAGAAGAAGCCCCCAAAAGAGAAGAAGGCAAAAGCACCCGGCACGAAGAGCGGTGTCGGCGATTTTTTCTCATCCCTCAAGGGTGCGTTCTCGGTCCTCGGGCGAGACCTGGGTAGGAAAAAGAAGTCAAAAGCGGAGCTGGAGACGCACGAGAAAAAGATCGACTCCCTCCTTGACCAGTCCATCCAGGGAGCGGCAGTGGCATCGCTCGATGATATCATTCCCGATGCCGCGCCGGCAGAGAAGAAGAAGACCTCCGACCCGTTCACTGCACTGGTGGGAGAAGACCTCAACGCGGACCTTCTCAATGGTATCCAGGGAGCGGAAGACTTCTCCATCCTCGACGACACCGAGCTTGGAATCGAGGCAGGGGTTGAGGACCAGTCGCAGCTTTCCGCGCAGGGAGACATGTCTTCCCTCGATATCACCCTCTCCGGAGACGATAACCCCATCACCCTGGACGAGACAAACGATGCAGACGAGGTGAAGGAGATCCTCGAGGCACATAGCGGCGAACTTGGACTTGACCAGGATGCCGGGATGAGCCTTGCCGAGGATGCAATGGAGGGACTTGACGGTCTTGAACTGGAGGGGATGGACCTTGGAGAAGAGGGAGAGGGCCCTGCACCCTCGGCAGCAGCCGCTCCCGCGGGAAAAACGGCAGCAACAACGCTCGCATCGCCGCCGGGGAGATCCGAACCTCCAAAACCCGCTGCCCCCGCATTCTCACCGGAACAGGACATGCTCTCGTTCTCCAAGGGGAGGGGCCAGGACGACGACCTCATGGCGTCGCTCCGTTCGGATGCAAAATCCACGAAGAAGAGTGAATATGCAAGCCTTATCAGGGATATGAAAGATATCAGGGTTGATGCATCTGATCTCCAGAGCGAGCTTGAGGGCCTCCTGAAACCAAGGCGCCCAAAACCAGAATAACTTTTTCAGACAGGTGAAAGGAAGCATGGCAGTGGTCCCCGTAAAGATCGAGAAGGATGGCAAATGGGTGGTCAGCAAGATCGACCTCCAGCAGGACAGGATGTCCATCGCTGAGCCCCTCCAGAAGGCCATCCCATTCAAGTCTGTCGTGGACCTGGAGCAGAAAAAGAACCTGTTGATCATCACCGTCAAGGGAGAGCCCCCGGAGGTTTTCCGGATCGCGAGTGTCGATAAGGTCCTCCAGGCAATGAAGCGGCTCATCATCATGTCCTGCAGCGCCTACCGCCTGACTGCATATTTCATGTCTCCTGCGGTCAAGGGTGGCGTGATGGTGACGAACGCCACCTGGGAGAAGGGAGCCATCGCAGTCCTCAAGACCAGCATCTGGTTCGTGAGCCAGAACAAGCAGGTGTCGGTTCCGCTCAACGAGGTTACCGGGATCGAGCTGACCAAGCGGGAGGTGCAGGGCAAGCAGGTGGATGTGGTAAAGATAGACCACCTCGAAAATTCCGATGTAGTGACAAGTTACGTGCTCTGCCCACTCTCCACCCTGCAGATCCTGCTCAATTTCCTTCAGGATGCCACAAAGGACCTCGAGACAAGCGGGGAGGAACTCGACCCCCTCTCTGCCCAGGTGGGCATGCTCATCTACAGCGGGATGGACTCGCACGCAATAGAGAACATGCTGAACATCTCCCACAAGGAACTCGACAATATTTACGAGAAACTTTTGAAGATCGGTTTAATAGAGGTAGTATTTGTAAGAAAAGAGGTCCAGCTGACCCCGAAGGGGGTCCGTTTCATCACAGATGCCGTAAAACCCCCAACCTAGGAACTGCCGATATTTGCATTTCGGGGTGAAGTGAACCAGGAATGCCAAGAAGCGGGCGGATTTTTTTGGATATGCCACCAGTCTGATAGGGCCTCCACGATTAACTATTTAAATTCTTTGCATTTACCTGTATAGTGATAGATATGGGGAGAATTCTCATAGTGGACGACACCCTCTTCATGCGTACCCTTCTCAAGAATATCCTCTTTTCCGGCGGCCATGACATCGTAGGAGAGGCGGGTGACGGCGACGAGGCCATTGCCAAGTACCAGGAGCTCAAGCCGGACCTGGTGACAATGGACGTCGTAATGCCGAAGGTGAACGGGATCGAGGCCCTGAAAGGGATCAAGACCATCGACCCGAACGCGAAAGTGGTCATGTGCACGGCGGTAGGCCAGGAGCAGATGGTAAAACTTGCGATCAAGACTGGCGCGAAGGGCTACATCGTGAAACCATTCCAGGCCCCAAAAGTGCTGGAGGAGATCAAGAACGTGCTTGGTTCATGAGAAGATGATCAGGGTTCTCGTGGTGGACGACTCCCTCTTCATGCGCACCATGATCAGGGACATGCTTGAGAAAGATCCCGATATCGAGGTAGTGGCAACAGCGGTAGACGGGGTGGACGCACTCAAGAAGATCTCCGAGCTGAAGCCTGACGTCGTCACCCTTGACATCGAGATGCCCAGGATGAACGGGCTCGAAGTATTGAAGAGCAGGTCGCAATTTAGGGATTTTCCGCGGGTGATGATGCTCTCATCCCTCACATCCGAAGGCGCAGAGATGACCAGGAAAGCCATGCTGCTCGGTGCGGACGATTTCATGCCGAAACCAAAGGATATGCATGCGATCAAGGGCATCGAGCGCGAACTCCTCGAAAAGATACACAATCTGGTCAATATCGCGTATATCGTCCGCCCCGAGAGGAGAAAGGCGCATCTCGCAGACAGGGTCGTGGTGGTGGGTGCGTCGGCAGGAGGCCCGCCCATGCTCGATATCCTCATATCTTCGTTCAAGGCCAGTATCCCTGCAGCAATGGTGATCACCCAGCACATGCCCGAGGGAGGGTTCACCGCCTCCCTTGCAACCCGCCTGAACCGCATCTCTCCGATGCCTGTCAAGGAAACTGAGAATGGAGATGTGCTCAACCAGGCGAGTATCTACATCTCGAGGGCAGGGCACCATTCCGTCATATCGGCGCTCCTGACAGATACGGGTGAGAAAGGGGGAAGGATCGTCCACTCGCATTCCCCTCCCCTTCACAGCGTTCGTCCTGCCGTTGACAAGACGTTCGTCTCGGCATCCAGCGTGTTTGGCGAGAGAGTCGTCTCGGTGATCCTTTCAGGAATGGGGAACGATGGGGGTGAAGGGATGGCAGTGGTGCGTGAGCATGGCGGCCGGACTATCGTGTGCCGCGAGGAGGACTGTCTTGTGTATGGGATGGCACGTTCCGCGCTCTCGAAGAACTGCGTGGAGCAGGTGCTGCCCCTGGAAAAAATCGGGGAAGAGATCACACGCCTGGTAGCGGGGATGGCGAACTGAAGCATGTCTGAACTTGATGCATACAGGTCCTTATACATCGCTGAATCACGGGAGAACCACGAGAATATCGTGAAGAACCTTCTTGTGCTGGAAGGCGAGGCCTCAAGTGAGGCAATCGCCGAGATATTCCGTTCTGCCCACTCTCTCAAGGGCATGTCAGCGTCCATGGACTTCAAGGGGATGGAGCGGCTTTGCCATGCAATGGAAGATGTCTTCCAGGAGATACGGAACGGGAACATGGCAGTCACCCACGCCCTGATGGACACCCTCCTCTCCGCATCCGATACAATGGAGGCGATGCTCGATGATATCGAGGCAGGCGGCCCGGGCATCCCGGATGACCTTGATGACCTTGTCGAGGGTTTAAAGAAGTGGATCGGACTCAAATGTGATGCGCTTCCCAAAAATGATACACTCAAATCCTCCGATACGGCAGAAGGCACACAGAGCGGGGAATTGATTTCTGCCCCTGGGGGCAATGCCCAGGGACTGAATAATTACTGCATCACACTCTGTTTGAGCGACCAGTGCGACAACCGGAACCTTCGTGCCATGATCATCCTCCAGAACCTCGAGGAACTCGGGAGACTGGAGAGGGTGGTCCCCGACCGGGCCATCGTGGAAGACGGGGAATTTAACGGCCGTTTCACGGTCGAGATCGCAAGCGACGCAGGGATCGAGGCCATAAAGACTGTCACCTCCTCTTCGGATGTGAAAGAGGCGGTCGTTGAAGACCTGAAAAGCCCTGCTCCCTCTCCTGCAGTTATCATGAAGTCCGCCGAATCCCCAGGAGAGAAGGAGGAAGAGAGAAGATCCCCGCAGAGGACCGAAAAGGTCGAAAAGGGGCGGGAAGTCAAGAACATCCGAGTCGACATCAGCCGCCTCGACGTAATGATGAACCTCGTCGAGGACCTTGTGATCAACCGCGGACGCATCACCGAGATCGCGAGGGAACACCAGATGAAGGACCTCGACGAGACCCTCAACATGATCGGCCGGTCGGTCTCCGATCTCCAGAACCTGATGATGAACATCAGGATGATCCCTCTCAACCACATCTTCAATAGGTTCCCAAGGACCGTCAGGGACATCGCCAATCGGGAAGGAAAGGAAGTCGAGTTCATCATCGAGGGTGGGGACACCGAGCTTGACCGGAGCGTCATGGACGGCCTCAACGATCCACTGCTCCACCTGATCAGGAATGCCATCGATCACGGGATCGAGAGGCCCGATGTCCGTGAAACGGCTGGAAAGCCAAGGAAGGGGACGCTCCTCCTTTCGGCCCGGAGAGACCGCGACAACGTCATCATCACTATCCAGGACGACGGGAAGGGGATCAGTGCAGAAAGAGTGAAGAGAAAAGCCATCGAGAGGGGGCTTGTCTTTGAGGCGGAGGCCGAAAACCTCTCCCGGGAAGAGATCATCGACTTCTTGTTCCGACCGGGGTTCTCCACCGCTGACGCGATCACCGACATCAGCGGAAGAGGGGTCGGCCTCGACGTGGTGCGCACCACGATTGAGTCCCTGAAGGGAACGATCAAGGTAGAGTCAACAGAGGGTGCAGGCTCGAGGTTCGAGCTCCTCCTCCCCCCCACCATGGCCATCGTCACGGTGATGATGGTCCGGATAAATGGCCGGAGGTGCGCGATACCCGTCCACAACGTGGTGGAGGTTGCGAGCCTCGAGAGAGAGTGCATCCATTCGATCGGGGGACACGAAACTATCCTTCTCAGGGACGAGGTACTCCCCCTGGACCGCCTTGACGACATGTTCGGCCATTCGGAACGGACCGACATCCTGGTAGTGCTCCAGTACCAGAACCGGAAGCGGAGCATTGCCGTCGACCTCATCGAGGGCCAGCAGGAGGTAGTGATCAAGCCACTCTCCACGGTGGTGGGAACCTGCCGCGGGGTATCCGGGGTTACCATCCCGGGTGACGGCGAGGTTGTGCCGGTGCTTGATGTGAATGCATTAATCAAGGAGAGTTGAAGGTATGCTCAACAGCCACCAACGTGACGCATTACGGGAACTCGGAAACATCGGCGCAGCACACGCGGCGACCACACTTTCCACCATGCTGATGTCGAATATCGAGATGGAAGTTCCCGAGATCAGCGTGGTCGATATCGCAAAGATTCATGAACACGTGGGGGATGAACTCTCGGCGCTTGTGATCTTCCAGATCACGGGAGAGGTCTCGGGGGGAGGATACCTCCTTTTGCATATTCCAAAGAACTCGGTGATACGGCTCACCAACGCCATGCTCGGCATGACCGATCTCGAGCGCGATCTCACCGAGATGGACGAGAGCGCGCTCCTCGAGATCGGGAACATCATGGTATCGGCGTTCCTTGATGCGACCGCAACCCTCCTCTCGATCATTATGCTGCCTTCACCGCCGTCCATGATCATCGACATGCCGCATGCGGCGTTCCAGACAATCCTTGCCATGCAGGAATTTTCTGAGATCGACCAGGTCGTCATCTTCCGAACCGAGCTCCGCAGCGACCAGCACAAGATCTCAAGCAACCTCTTTTTGCTCCCGAACAAGCCCATGCTCGACGAAATCCTCTCAATGCTCGAGAACCTGATGAAATAAAGAACAGGAAAAACGATGCCTGGCCCTGACGAACAACCAGTGATTGTGGGGATTGGAGAGTTCCACGCAGGGAAAAACCCGATGTCTTCGATTGGGCTTGGGTCCTGCATCGGGCTCGTCATATTCGACAGGGAGAAGCCCATCGGCGCCCTCGCCCATATCATGCTGCCTGATTCGCAGGGGCGGGCGGAGCGACCCGCAAAATATGCAGATACCGCAGTCATTCACCTGGTAAAGGAGTTGAACAAACTCGGGTGCAGGACGCCCTCGCTGGCAGCGAAGATATGCGGCGGTGCATCCATGTTCCAGGCCTTCTCCGGTAACCTGAATATCGGCGAGAGGAACGTGGAGGCGGTCAGGGTGCATCTCAAGAAGCTGAGCCTTTCCATCGTTGCAGAAGAGGTCGGCGGGACCGTTGGGAGGACAATCGTGTACAATCCCGCAGAAAACGGAAAAATCAGCGTGAAAACGGCTGATGGGACGCGAAAAATAATTTAGGTGCGGTTGGTCACAAAGACTGCGGCTGCGATGACCGTGGTCCACATCCCGTTCTTGTCACCCTGGGCAGACTGGCACACCTGGGTGGTCCTGATGATCTTGCCGCTGGCCTTGTAGATCTGCTCCCGCTCCTGCCATGCCTGGTTGATATCGAATTCGATGCCGAGGGTGGTCGCAAGCATGGTCGCGGCAAGGTCTTCTGCGTACTCTCCTGTCTTTTCTGCCGTCTCACCGTAGGCATGGTGTTCAGAGAGATACCCGTATTCCCTGGCCTCTTTCGGGAGCGCAAGCCCGATTGCTGCCGATATCAGCCTGTTCGGCTCGTTTGTATCGTTCTTGGCCATCACGCAGTAAGTGATCTCCCCAGGCTCAAGCATCTTCGTGCCCTCCTCCACAGAGACCATCTTACAATTCGGGGGAAATATGCTCGATACATAGACCAGGTTGAACTTCTCGATTCCCGCCTTCCGAAGCGCCAGCTCAAAGGAGGCGAGCCTGTCTTTGTGAACACCCACCCCCTTTGTAAAGAATACCCTGCTCGGGACCACCATATGGCAAGATCTGGTGCGTTTCAACTCTTTAAACTTTTTATTTTCAAAATTGGGCTATGAATGTCGTATTAATATGGCATTTCTCAAATTTTTTAAGAGAATCTGGAATGCTCCTATTCTTTCTCGGGAGATTTCCGCTCTTCCAATAACCTGAATCTTCATTTTCGATTTGATTCACTCCTATTCCTGAACCCAGACGGGTTGAAGCAGGATATATACTTATATAGGGAGGAGACGAATAGGAAGAGGCTGTATCGTCATGCTTCGTGAAAAACGAGTCATTTTAGCGATTTTATTCCTATGCAGCCTGGGGAGTGTATTTATTGTTCCCGTTTATGCAGATACCCCGGTTCCCTGCGAATACTATGGCGAGGTGACAATTTTGGGGATCCCTGCTCCGACGGGATCGACACTGGCAGCATACCTCAATGGGCAGGAGAGAGGCCGGATCACGACGCATGCTCCCGGGCAATACGGAAGTACCTGCATTTTTGGCAAACGACTGAAAGTCCAGCCGACAGAAGAGGAATATACGGGGGATGCCATTCTTTTAATTGAATTCTACGTGAACGGACTGAAAGCAGACCAGACTTCGGTGTTCCACCCTGGTGCTATCCAATCGCTGGATCTCACCGTGAGCCGGGTTCCTACCCCTGAACCTACCCCCTTTGAGGAGCCTGAGCCGGTAGTGGCATTGAATGCCACACCCCGGTGCGGGTATGCACCCCTCCTGGTTGCCTTCGCAGACTTGACATCCCCCGGTGCCGAATCCTGGTTGTGGGATTTCGGTGACGGGTATCTCTCCCATGAACAGCACCCCTCGCACCTGTACAGGCACACTGGGAATTATACCGTGAACCTGACGGTATGTACCGTTTCCGGCTGTTCAGGCCTCCAAGTTCCTGACTATATTCAGGTAATAAAAGGAACGATGTACGTATTTCCGGGCCAGACAAACCTTCCCAAAGATCCGGATAACGATGGATTCTATGAAGACCTGAATGGTGACGGGGTCATCAGGATGGATGACCTTTTCCTTTTTTTCTCGTACCGTGAATGGATCGGGGAGAACATGGCAGAAAATCCTTTTGATTATAACCTGAACGGCCGCCTGGATTTGAATGATATCTTCTCCCTGTTTATTGAGCTGTAAAATTGTATCGGCGGCTGCCAATCCAGCTTTTTTTGCGTGAAAATACCTATGCAATAATGACCATGTAGGGTTTTATTTTGAAAATTTCTGGAAATCCCGACACTTATTAAAACGTTCCCCGCACACCATATATGGAAATCATGAAGGCGGTTCTGGGTCTAGAGGATGGCACCTGCGTGACAGGCGAAGGGTTCGGTGCCGAGGGGGAATGCTCTGGCGAGCTTGTTTTTTCCACCCAGATGGGTGGTTACATGGAAGCCCTCACCGATCCCAGCTATCACGGGCAGATACTGATGTTCACCTTTCCCACCATCGGCAATTACGGTGTGGACAGGATGAACTTCCAGGCCCCGAGAGTCTGGGCTCTCGGGTGCGTAGCCCGCGAGATCTGCGCGGTCCCCGAGGTAAGGCCGGCATTCGCAGACTTTTTCGAAGAGAACGGCCTCCTAGGCATCCAGGGAGTGGACACCCGGATGCTCACCGTCAAGACAAGGGTGCAGGGGACGCTTCGGGCCGCGCTCCTGGTCGGCGATGAAGACGCAGGCCGCGCAGTGGACATGGCCAGGAGAGCAAAGCCGATATCGGACGCAGAACTAATTCCCGCCGTCTCATGCACAGAGCCGTACCACATTGCCGGAAGAGGAAAGAGGATCGCGGTCATCGACCTTGGGATAAAAAAGAACATGATTATCAGCCTGAGGCACCGCGATGCGGACCTCCATGTCTTCCCCTACAACAGCGCGCCCGACCAGGTCATGGCCTGCCGCCCCGACGCTCTCTTCATCAGCAACGGCCCCGGAGACCCCATCCATGCCACCGATGCCATCCGGTGCGTAAAAGACCTCGCGGGGACCCTTCCGATTTATGGGATTTGCATGGGGAACCAGATCTGCGGCCTCGGGCTCGGAGGCCAGACCTACAAGATGAAGTTCGGGCACCGCGGCACCAACCAGCCTGTCCGTTACAAGGACGGGAGCATCTACATCACGACCCAGAACCACGGCTTTGCCGTCGCCCCCGACACACTCCCGGAGGGGGCCAATGTCCTCTACTCGAACGTGAACGACGGCACCCTGGAGGGATTCGAGGATTCGTACCTCGAGATCACCTGTGTCCAGTTCCATCCCGAGGCCCATGGCGGCCCACGGGACACGGAGATTCCTTTCTTTGACACTATGTTCAGGAGGCTGGGCTGATGCCAAAGAAGGCGCATATAAAAAAGGTCCTCCTGATCGGCTCCGGGCCAATCCAGATCGGGCAGGCCGCGGAGTTCGACTTCTCGGGCTCGCAGGCATGCAGGGCGCTTCGCGAGGAGGGCGTCAAGGTGGTGCTGGTGAACTCGAACCCCGCCACCATCCAGACAGACCCCGAGATGGCAGACGAGATCTACATCGAGCCCATACGCGCAGAGATCATCGAGAAGATCATTGAGAAGGAGAGGCCCGACGGAATCCTCTCAGGGATGGGAGGGCAGACCGGCCTGAACATGACCGCCGAGCTTGCAGAGCGGGGGGCGCTGAAAGGAGTGGAGATCCTCGGGACTCCTCTCGAGGCCATCTACCAGGGAGAGGACCGCGAGAAGTTCCGTGCCCTGATGGAGCATATAGGAGAGCCAGTCCCGAGGAGCATGATCCTCAACCGCCTGGACCAGGTAGAGGAGGCGCTCAGGACGGTCGGCCTCCCTGCCATCATCCGGCCGGCGTATACTCTCGGCGGATCGGGTGGGGGTATTGCCCATACCCGGGAAGAACTGGTCCGAATCATCGAGATCGGGCTCTCCAGGTCCCGCATCCACCAGGTGCTGGTGGAGGAGTCCGTGGTTGGCTGGAAGGAGATCGAGTTCGAGGTGATGCGGGACGCGGGAGACACCTGCATTATCGTCTGTGGCATGGAGAATGTTGACCCGATGGGCATCCACACCGGCGAGAGCGTGGTGGTAGCCCCGATCCTCACGCTTCGGGACGACGAGTTCCAGATGCTCCGGACGGCGGCCATCAAGATCATCAGGGCGCTCGACGTGCAGGGGGGCTGCAACATCCAGTTTGCATACCAGGATGGCGAGTACCGGGTCATCGAGGTGAACCCACGCGTCTCGCGGTCATCCGCACTCGCTTCGAAGGCCACGGGATACCCGATTGCCCGGGTGGCTGCAAAGATCGCGATTGGCCTGCGCCTGGACGAGATCACCAACAGCGTCACGGGCTGCACCCCTGCCTCGTTCGAGCCTGCAATCGACTACATTGTCGTGAAGGTCCCCCGGTGGCCGTTCGACAAGTTCAAGAATGCCGACCGGACCCTGACGACTGCGATGAAGAGCACGGGTGAGGTGATGGCCATAGGGCGGACGTGCGAGGAAGCGTTCAAGAAGGCGCTGCGTTCCATCGATACGGACACCGACACGCATACCAATCCGAACGAGATCCGCATGATCCTCTCCCGCCCCACCGACGAGAGGTTCACCACGCTCTTTGATGCTGTCCGCGCCGGGTTCTCCGTAGAGGAGATCGCGGATCTCACCCGCATCTCCCCCTTCTTCCTCGAAAAGATCCGAAACATTGTGGACTTGGAGAAGAAGCTCAAAAACACTCCCACCAGGGAAGACATCAGGCTTGCAAAGCAGTACGGGTTCACCAATACCGAGATTGCGAGGGAATCGGGCTCTCCCATCGAACAGGTCTTGGATATGGCCGGGGAGCCCACCTACAAGATCGTGGACACCTGTGCCGCCGAGTTCCCTGCCCGCACACCGTACTTCTACTCCACCTGGGACACCGAGTGCGAGATCCCAAAGACGGATCGCGGAAAGATACTCATCCTTGGGTCAGGGCCGATACGGATCGGACAGGGGATAGAGTTCGACTACTGCACGGTCCATGCGGTGAAGGCGCTGCGGGAAGAGAACGTGGAAGTCCACATCGTCAACAACAACCCCGAGACGGTCTCCACCGACTTCGACACCTCAGATCGTCTCTTCTTTGAGCCCATGCTCCTCGAGGATGTCGTCAACATCCTGAAAAAAGATACCTATATGGGAGTGATGGTCCAGTTCGGGGGCCAGAACGCGGTCAACCTGGCCGTCCCGCTCAACGATGAGCTGAAAAAGATCAACCTCCCCACCAGGATACTCGGGACAACCCCTGATTCGATGGACATCGCCGAAGACCGGGACCGCTTCAGTCTCCTCCTCGGGAGGCTTGGAATCCCCAGTCCGCCGAACAGCTCGGCATATTCGCTCGAAGAAGCGAGGACAAGGGCGGCCGCAATCGGATACCCGATCCTCGTCCGGCCCTCCTACGTGCTCGGCGGCCGCGCAATGGAGATCGTCCACGACGAGATCGAGCTCGAGGGGTACATGAAGGAGGCGGTGCGGGTCAGCAGGCACCACCCGGTGCTGATCGACTCGTTCCTGCAGAATGCCATCGAACTTGACGTGGACGCGGTCTGCGACGGGGAAGAGGTGCTGATCGGCGGGATCATGGAGCACATCGAGCAGGCAGGGGTGCACAGCGGTGACTCGGCCTGTGTCATCCCCACACAGTCGCTCTCGCCCTCGATACTTGAGCGGGTGAAGGACTACACGAGAAAGATTGCACTCGGCCTCGGAGTAGTGGGACTCGTGAACATCCAGCTCGCGGTCAAGGATGACGTGGTCTACGTACTCGAGGCAAACCCAAGGGCCAGCCGGACAGTCCCGTTCGTCTCGAAGGCAACCGGTATCCCGCTCGCGAAGATTGCTGCAAAGACCATGATCGGAAAGAAACTGAAAGAAATGGGATACCGCGAGAAAGCATACTCCCACGTGGCGGTCAAGGAGGTGCTCCTTCCCTTCAACAAGCTCCCCGGCGTGGACACGGTGCTCGGGCCCGAGATGAAGAGCACCGGTGAAGTGATGGGCATCGACTATGACTTCGGGCGGGCCTACTACAAGGCCAGCATCTCTGCAGACAACACCATCCCTGTCGAGGGGAACATCTTCATCTCCATCTCCAAGGAACAGAAGGACGAGGTGGTCCCAATCGCAAAGAAGCTGAAGGAGATCGGCCTGAACCTGTACGGGACCTCCGGGACTGTCGATTACCTTACCGAGGCAGGCATCCCCGCGCAACTGGTGAGAAAAGTCCAGGAAGGGTCGCCGAACGTCATCGATCTCCTCAGGAGAGGGGAGATACGGATGATCATCAACACACCCACCGATAAGCAGTCAAGGCAGGACCACTACCAGATCATGCGGGTCGCCGTTGACTACGGCGTCCCCTATATCACCACCATCCAGGCCGCCCGGGCGGCTGCGATGGCAATCGAGGCCATCAAGAAGGAGAGGATCACCATCGAGCCGCTCTCCCATTACCTTGGGGCAATGTAAGCGTCCTCATGCAGGAACACTCCTCCATTTTTTCCCGGTTCCCGGTAATCACCACCAGTCCCTGCAGAAGGGAACGACCCCGGCCCGGCCAGTCCTCTCCGGAATACCCTTAATACATCGGCAGGGGCAATGAATAGGTATCACCTGTGAGGGTGTGGTACTCTCACGCAGGAGTGAGCGAATGGGAAAAGGAACCATTGTCATGGCATATTCCGGGGGACTCGACACCTCCATCTGCATCCCCCTGTTGAAGGAACGGTACGGGTACGACAGGGTGGTCACCGTCGCGGTGCACGTGGGCCAGCGGGACGAGGAGATCCGGACGGCCACCGAGAAAGGGCTGAGGCTTGCAGATACGCACTACACCATCGATTCCCGCGAGAGGTTCGTCCACGAGTATATCTTCCCTGCCATAAGGGCCAATGGTTCCTACGAGGGATACCCCATGGGGACCGCGCTTGCCCGACCGCTCATCGCCGAAGAGGTCGCGAAGATCGCCGCATTGGAGGGATCTTCTGCGGTCGCCCACGGGTGCACCGGCAAGGGAAACGACCAGCTCCGGTTCGACTTTGTCTTCCGCATGGCGGGACTCGAGGTCATCGCTCCCATCCGCGAGCTGAACCTGACCCGCGACTGGGAGATAGAGTATGCAAGGGAGCACGATATTCCCGTCCCGGTCGCAAAGGACCGGCCCTGGAGCGTGGACGAGAACATCTGGAGCAGGAGTATCGAGGGGGGGAGGCTCGAGGACCCCGCGTACCACCCGCCCGAGGAGATCTACGCCTGGAGCATCTCTCCCGAGAAGGCACCCGATACTCCCGAGATCGTGACGATCGATTTCATCAAGGGTGTCCCCCACCGCCTGAACGACGTGGAATATGCAGGCTACGACCTGATACAGCGTTTGAACGCGATTGCCGGAAAGCACGGCATAGGCCGGAGCAACATGATCGAGGACCGCATCCTCGGCCTGAAAGCAAGGGAGATCTACGAGCACCCGGCGGCAACAGTCCTCCTCGCGGCGCATGCCGACCTGGAGCACCTCACCCTCACACGGCAGGAGCTGGCCTTCAAGAGAATAGTGGACGACAAGTGGTCCGAGCTCGCCTACATGGGGCTCGTGCACGAACCGCTCTTTCACGACCTGAACGCCTTCATTGCAAGGTCACAGGACCGGGTATCGGGGAGGGTGGACGTCATGTTGTACAAGGGGTGCTGCAGGGTGCTTGGCCGCTCGTCCCAGGAGGGCATTTACTCGGGCGACCTCGTCTCGTTCGATACCACCACCATCGACCAGTGCCACGCCATCGGGGTCTCGGCATACTACGGGATCCAGGCACGGCTCGTGGAGCAGGGACGAAAAAAGAAGGATTAATATTTTTTTTAGAGCAGTTTCTTCCCGGCGTTCGCTCCGGGGTTGCACTCGAAGACCTCGGTGACCTTCATCACCAGGAGTGATTTTGCAGGAAGCCCCGGTTTCTTCTCGTGGACCATATTTTTCATCTTCTCGTAATCCGGGCCCGATGTCTTCACTGCGATTGATCCCTTGATCTGGAAGCACCTCTTCAGGTAGGAATCGTACACAAAAATTGCTGCCTGTGGGTTCTCTTTCACGTTGGCAAGGGTTTTATTCATGAAATTATCCGCCAGCCAGAGCGTCTCATCGTCCATCATGATCACGAATGCGATGGGGGCAACATTCGGGACACCGTTTTTGGATGCGGTTGCCACGGGGAAGAGATTCACCTTGGAAAAGGTCTCTTTCATGTCGGGTGTGAGTTTTACCATTGTCAGATTCACCTCTTTATTGTGTTGCACTACAGCTTGGAATAGCCGTCAATACTCCAATGTGCCTCACTCCCCATATTCTTTTTGGCAAATTCCTGCGGCAATGGAGGATAATGCAGCGAATGGCTGATATATTGTGAGGGACACGAACTGGTAACACACGCCGTGTGGTGACAGGTGGGGAACTCCTATGCACAGGCCCTCGTATCTGCGACTTCTGGAGACGGGCGAACTCGAACGGCGGGTGGACGCTGCTGTTGCCCTGCTCTCGTCCTGCAGAGTCTGCCCCCGCGAATGCGGCATCGACCGGCTCAATGATGAAGCGGGGTACTGCAGGAGCGGGCGCCTCCCCGTAGTCTCCTCGTATGGGCCCCATTTTGGAGAGGAGCCCCCTCTCGTGGGGAGGCACGGTTCCGGCACTATCTTCCTGGCAGGATGCAACATGCGGTGCGTATTCTGCCAGAACTACGCCATCAGCCAGGAATACTGCGGGAGAGAGGTCAGCTGCGGGGAACTTGCAGGGATGATGATGGAACTCTGCAAGCAGGGGTGCCACAACATCAACTTCGTCTCCCCGACCCACTTCGTGCCGCAGATCCTTGAAGCGGTGCGTATCGCGGCCGGGATGGGGCTGGATATTCCCCTTGTATACAACACGGGAACGTACGACTCTGTTGAGACGCTGAAGATTCTTGACGGAGTATTCGACATCTACATGCCCGACGCCAAATACGGGAGTGACAAGTTGGCACTCTCGCTCTCTGATGCGCCGGGATATGTCGGGATCATGAAGGATGCCATCCTCGAGATGCAGCGCCAGGTGGGCGACCTCGTCGTGGAGGACGGGATCGCGGTAAAAGGACTCCTCATCCGCCACCTCGTCCTCCCCGAAAACCTTGCGGGAAGCGAGGAGGTGTTCCGGTTCATTGCCGGGAATGTCTCGAGGGGCGCATACATGAACGTGATGAACCAGTATCGCCCCTGCGGGCGGATTGTGGGGGATATACACCATCCTCACCACCGCGAACTCATGCAGGGGATCACCTCGAGGGAATACTTCGAAGCAATTACGGCGGCACGGAGATACGGTCTTCACAGGGGCTTTTTTTCTCCGTGACGCAAATTCAGGTCAGTCGCGTGAAAGGATGAACTCCGCCAGGGAATTGACCCTCTTCATGACCGGGCATTCTCCCTCCACAACAGGAACCACCGATGGTTCGCACCGTGGTAAGCAGGGATCATGCGGCATGGACCTGATATCAAGGAAGAGTCCTTCCATCTCCTCCGCGATCTCTTTCAAATCCGATCCGGAGTGCATGCGATTGAAGACAAGGATCACGTCCCTGATGCCGCACTGGCGGGCCAGCCTGGAGAGATCCCGAGCGACCGACCGTGCGTTGTAGGACGCATCGGTCACGATGAGTGCACAATTGAACCCCTGGGCGACCGCCCGCCCGAAATGCTCGAGCCCCGCGGGGGTGTCGAGGAGGATCACCTCGTCGGGGAGGCACCCTGTGCTGGCAAGGATGGTGGAGATGAGCGTGTACTCAGGGCAGAGACAACCGGAACCCGCATTTCGGACGCCTCCCATCACCAGAAGGCGGATGCGCTCACCAGCAGGGACCGCGAACCGGTCGGCAACATCCGCAATATCGGGGTTGAGGACCATGAACCCCCCGCGCCCGGGGACTCCCCCGATCTTCTCCTGGATGTAAGCCTTCTGCTCCGAGAGGGGCGTGATCGGATGCAAGGCAGGTATCCCGAGCGTTGCGGCGAGGTTTGCCTGGGGGTCCCCGTCGACTGCCAGGACAGGCATCCCCCGCCGCGAAAACGCGTGCGCCAGGAGGGCGGTGAGGGTGGTCTTGCCCACCCCGCCCTTCCCGGCGACGACTACCCGAATCTTCCTGTTGTTCATGATGGGAAAAAAGGAAAAATGTTCAGATCCCCAGTTCAGTCCGCTTCCGCTCTATGTGGTCTGCAATGAGGTCCGCGGCTTTCAGGGGATCTGGCTCGACTGCGAACGAGGCGTTCACCGCCCCTTTCAACCCTTCGGTGAGGAGGGAGACCACTGGCGGGCTCCCCGCGATCTTCGGCATGACGCCAAGCACCGTGAACACTCCCGATGCTACGAAGTAGGAGCCGATTGAAACCGCTTTCTGGGAGTACCACTCGGGTGCTGCGCCGGCGAGGGGGAGCTTGTGGATCCCGACATTCAGGGCGTTCCCAAGCTCGGCCGCGAGGTGCAGGATGCGGGAGCAATCTACGCATGAGCCCATGTGAAGAACCGGGGGTATCCCGAGCGATTCGCAGACTGATTTGAGACCTGGACCAGCGAGAGCAGAGGCAGACGGCTGGAGCAGCCCCGCCTTCCCGGACGCGATTGCCGCACACCCCGTCTCAACGCAGAGGATATCCCGCCTGATCAGCTCCTTGCCGAGCGTGACATGGCCGTAGTCATGCTTCACCTTGGGGTTGTTGCACCCGACTATCCCCACCGCGCCCCGGATGCTGCCGCTCGCGATCTGGTCGATCAGCGGCTTGAACGTGCCGCCGAGCGCTGCCCTGATGGCCTCGACCGAGAAGCCGGTGGTCACTTTCACGGGCTCCACAGGGATGAAGACCCGATCAGGGTTCCTGTTCTGGAAATTCTCAACGGCCATCTTCACTATGGCTTTTGCGGTGGCATACGCGTTCTCCGGTTCGAACCCGAAGTAGTAGGAACCCGGTATCTTCGACTTGTGGCTTGTCGAGATGATGTGCGTGTGATAGCAGCTCGCTGTACGGGGAAGCGAGGGGAAGATGCACTGGTAGTCCACCACCATCGCCTCAAGCGCGCCGGTCGCGATCAGCAGCTCCTGGTTGAAGTGATTTCCCGCGTTCGGGATGCCCTTTCTCATCAGGAGCTCGTTCCCCGTGCAGCACAGGCCGACAAGGTTGATCCCTTTTGCCCCAACCTTCTTCGCAAGCGCCAGGATACCGGGATCTTTCGCTGCCTTCACCACCATCTCGGAGAGCATGGGGTTGTGGCCGTGGAGCGAGATGTTCACATGGTCCTTTTTGACGACCCCGAGGTTGACGAGCGATTCGTTCGGGACAGGGGTGCCGAACAGGACGTCCGAGATCTCGGTGGCCATCATCGAGCCGCCCCAGCCATCAGAAAGCGATGTCCGCAGGCCCTGCAGGAGGATGTTCTGGTAATCGGCCCCCACCCCCATGTGGACGCGGTGCATCGAGTCCACCACCTCCCGGTCGATGCCGCGTGGGGAGATGCCCGCTTTTGCCCAGATCTCCTGCGTAGACGAGGGTGCCCGCTTCGCGAACTGGATTGAGTCCTTCACGGACCCGTATTCCTCGAGCATTGCAGATCCCAGGGCGGCGGCGATCTTCTTCTCGTTCCCGCCCTTTGTGTCCACCCCGAACTCACCGGCAATCCTGATCAGTTTCTCCCGGTCCGAGACGACATAGTCCTTCACAGTCCCCTTCCCGATGCCATAGAGGGTCAGCACGATCTCGCGGCCGTGATCGGAGTGTGCCGCGGCCCCTGTTGCGAGCGTATCAAGGAGGTTCCTTGCCACGATAAGGTCTGCGTCTGCCCCGCATACTCCCCTTATGCGGTTCGGAGGGATGATCCGGCATGGCCCCATCGCGCAGCGTGAACAGGAGAGGCCTGTTTCGCAATGCTTGCATGGCGGCTGTTGCATCTCGAAGCGGTCCCAGACCGTCTCGATTCCGTCTTTCATCGTCAGCTCGAGGTACGGTTTTGCCGCTGCATCAAACGTCCGTTCCTCCTTCTTCTGCTCGATCAGCTGGGGGTTCATCAGGGAAAGGCGGACACGGTCGAGCTCGCATACCTCCATCTTTTCCCTGATCAACACGGGCTTCTGCTCTTCGCTCATAGTCAGGTCACCACATTGATATGGCAGAAGTCACATGGAAGGAATATTTGTAATTTCTGGTAGAGGCAACGGGAGAAGGCACATCCTCCGTTTATCAGGCGATTGTTCAGGGCTTCGGGGTCAACCATGAGGGCATGTCATGGGAAGGAATTGAGAGAATGAAAAGGGGAGGTTGCGTTCCTCCCCCTAAAAAATGATACGCCCCGGCCGGGACTTGAACCCGGGTCAAAAGCTCCGCAGGCTTCTAGGATATCCACTACCCTACCGGGACAACCTGGCTATAACTATCTCGCCTGTATGCATAAATAATTGACCTTTGGATATTTTTCCTTTAGTTGGTCTTGAATGGGACTATCATGAGTGGATATCCAGATAGCAAGGAGGTCTATCACAATTTTTCTGATTTTCGCACACATTGAATTCACTCGGTTTCTCATTCCTCCTCCCTTTTGGTGTTCAGGATTCTGGCCTCATACCCAGGCACAGGGCAGGTGTGAGAACATTAAGGGTTCATTCAGTTTCATTTTTTTTCTCCCATTCGTATCTTAATTAATAAAATCAGAATATTGAATTTGGAATAAGGAATACCTGAACAGTGAGATGATACTCCTCCGCTGCCGCAACTGCAAGGGAACAGGCGAGGTCCAGAACGAGGAGCACAGGCTCTGCGAAGCGCTGAAATCGCACACCGTAAAGAAATACTTCCACATCCCCACCGAGGACGAGGTGGGCTCCGATCAGGAAGTCCCTCCCGATGCCTGCAACGGGGTGCCTGAAAGGATCCCCTGCCCGGTGTGCGAAGGTGCCGGGACCATCGCATTCGATGAAGACGAATGGGAGCTGAAGATTGTCGAAGAAGAAGACGAGACCGGATGAAAATACCCAGTCACACTTTTATAAGTCCCGCAGCTTGCCCCCGAATACCGGGAGAAAGTCCTTCTTTCTCGACATGACGCCCGGAAGCATGACCGGCTGCGTCCCATACCCAAGTACGTTCAGTGTCGCGTGATCCGCGGACACAAAGAGGTCGCTTCGGTTCCCGATGATGTCGGTGAACAATACCATGTACAGGTCGACGGAGTTTCCCCTCCGGAGGTTCTCCAGTTCCGCCTGGATTGCCTTTCCGTGTTCCTCCGCATACGTCCGCGATGCCGTCATCACCTGGGCGATGATGACCTCCCGCCCAAAGAGGGTATATCTCTTGACATCCTGCGACAGGAGCTGATGAAGAGGCGTGCTGTCGAGGTTTATCCCTTGCTGGAGGAGGTCGGCTCCAAACTGCTGCGCATCAATTCCTGTCACCCCGGAGAGGAATTCCACCGCGGACACATCCTCGGGGGTGGTGGTCGACATTTTGAGGATGAGTGTATCGGAGAGTATCCCTGCAAGGAGAATTCCCGCCGTACCTGGTGAGGGAATTGTTCCCGATTCCATGAACTTGCGGGTGATGATGGTCGAGGTCGACCCCACCGGCTCGTTCTGGAACCGGACAGGCTTGAGCGTAGTGATGGCCCCGAGCCTGTGGTGGTCGATCACCTCGAGGATCTCCGCGGACTCCACTCCCTCGACCGCCTGCGCATACTCGTTGTGATCGAGGAGGATGACCTGCTTCTGGACATCGTCAAGGAACGTGTTCCTCGAGATCATCCCAAGCAGGGCCCGGTTCTCGTCCACCACGCAGGCAGTGCGGTACTTGGAGTCGGTCACCATCTTCCTGGCATAGGCGAGGGAATCTTCGAGCCTTATCACGGGGACGTCGGTTGCCACCACTTTCCCGGCGGGCAGCGAGAGGTGGAGCATCCTGCCGACTGAAAACGCATCGAGAGGAGTGGAGAGGATTGTGGCCCCCTTTCTCCTTGCGGCTTCGAGCACACGCTCCCCCACAGGCGCACCCTCCGCGACAACAAGTACCGCAATGCCTGCAGAGAGAAGTGCAAGCTGGGTCGGCTCGTTGTCCCCCACAATCGCGATATCATCTGAAGCCAGCCGGGAGAGGGCCACGTGGAGGGCGTCGATGACGATGTAGACCCTGCCGTGGATGGTAGCGGGACCCGCGCTGCAGACCCGGGCTTCAAGTATCCGGGCGATGGTCTCCACGGGGACAGGGCCGATGGTGAGTGGCGTATCAAGTTTCGGCGTCACGTACGCCTTTGCGAGGCCGTGCTCCGATACGAGCCCCAACAGGTGCCCCTCATCGTCCACGATCGGGATGTTCCTGACATCCTGCTCGTCCATCATGGCTGCTACGTCGATGGTCGGCATTGATGCAGATGCCCTCTGCAGATAGAACGAGGGAATGTCTCCAACACAGGGTTCCATGCTCTCGACGTATACCGGCGGCTCGAGTCCGAACTTTTTCAGGGCATAACCGGCTTCTCTGTTCACGGGACCGCAGACCGCGGGGATATAACGGCCCGGTTCGCGCAGGTTCAGTAACTCGGCATACCCGATGACGCTCGCCACGCTGTCGGTATCCGGCTGTCGGTGCCCGATGATGTAGACGCTCTTCATGCTGGTCTCTTCCTGGCAGGAGATGGTATTTTTGAGGGAATCCCGGGAACAGTCGGGTCTCCTTTCACAGTCCAATAATGGAGTCGCCGGGCGGTATATAAGTTCACGTCCTGGCCGGGAAATCCCACACGTGGGGCGTATTAGTCTACGGAGTGGATGTGACGTTTCTGCGTTCGCACAGTTCATGCACCTTTTTTCATCGTTCTGCATACTCCTGCCACTTCCCACTCCTACCCCAACGGACACCCCTATATGGATACACATCCACATCATACACGCGACAGAACGAATGAAGAAGCTCGTCATCAAGGGCGCACGCCAGCACAACCTCAAGAATATCACTGTTGAGCTGCCGCGCGACAAGTTCATCGTCATCACGGGCCTCTCGGGCTCGGGGAAGTCGACGCTCGCGTTCGACACCATCTATGCCGAGGGGCAGCGCCGGTACGTCGAGTCACTTTCCGCGTATGCGCGCCAGTTCCTGGGCCTGATGCACAAGCCGGACGTGGACGCCATCATCGGCCTCTCCCCCGCGATCTCCATCGAGCAGAAGAGCACCAGCAAGAACCCCAGGAGCACGGTGGGAACGGTCACCGAGATCTACGATTACCTCCGCCTCCTCTTTGCAAGGATAGGCATACCCTACTGCCCTGAGCATCACATCCGCATCGAGGCACAGTCCCCGGAACGGATTGCAGAGCGGATTGCAGAAGAACTGGGGGGCACGGTGACCATCCTCGCGCCGGTGGTCCGGCAGAAGAAAGGGACGTACCAACAGCTCTTAAAAGACCTCAACCGCGAGGGCTACACCAGGGTCCGGGTTAACGGGGAGATCCACCGCACCGACGAGGAGGTCACGCTCGAGCGGTATAAAAAACACGACATCGACGTGGTTATCGACCGCCTGGACGCATCGGACCGCTCCCGGCTGGCCGAGGCCTGTGAGAACGCGCTCAAGAAATCAGCCGGGCTGATCATCGTCGTGGGGGAGGACGGGGACGAGCATATCTTCTCTTCCGTGATGGCCTGCCCGGTCTGCGGGCTCACGTTCGAGGAACTACAGCCCCGCATGTTTTCCTTCAACAGCCCCTTCGGCGCCTGCGAGGAGTGCAACGGGCTCGGGATACGGATGGAGTTCGATCCCGACCTTATTATCCCCGACACCTCAAAGTCGATCGCAGACGGCGCGGTTGCCCTCTACCGCAATTACCTTGACGGGTACCGGAACCAGTACCTCGGGGCGGTGGCACGGCATTATGGGTTCTCGGTCCTCACCCCGATCAAAGACCTCACGAAAGAGCAGTACGACACCCTCATGTTCGGGTCGAACGAGCGCATCCGGTTCTCGATGAGCACGAGGAACGGAGATGCCCACTGGGCGCACACTGGCGAATGGGAAGGCCTCGTCCCCCAGTCCGAGAGGCTCTACCACCAGACCCAGTCCGAGTACCGGAAGAGGGAACTTGAGAAGTTCATGCGCATCTCCGACTGCCCTCGCTGCCATGGGAAACGGCTCAAGGAGAAAGTCCTCTCGGTGCGGATCCAGGATCATTCGATCGTGGATGTCACGGACATGCCTGTCAGCAGGTGTATCAGGTTCTTCGGAGAACTCGAGCTCCCTGAGAAGCAGCAGGAGATCGCGCGGCAGATCTTAAAAGAGATCAACGCGCGGCTCGACTTCCTGGAGAAGGTGGGCCTCGGGTACCTGACCCTCTCGCGAAGCGCCGGCACCCTTTCGGGCGGCGAGGCCCAGCGCATCCGCCTCGCGACACAGATCGGATCGAACCTGATGGGGGTGCTCTATGTCCTCGACGAGCCCTCCATCGGCTTGCACCAGCGGGACAACCAGAAACTGATCGACACCCTCCGGCGGCTCCGCGACCTCGGCAACACCCTGATCGTTGTCGAGCACGACGAGGACACCATCAGGTGCGCAGATTACGTCGTGGACATGGGACCGGGCGCGGGACTGCACGGCGGCCATGTGGTGGCACAGGGGACGCCTGAGCAGATTGCAGGGAACAAAAAGTCACTCACCGGGCAATACCTGGCAGGGACGCTGAAGATCGAGACCCCTGCAATTCGCCGGACCAGCAACCAGTCTATCCTTATCAAAGGCTGCAGCGAGAACAACCTCAAGGATATCGATGTCAGGATACCCCTGGGAGTCTTTACGGTGGTTACCGGAGTCTCGGGCTCGGGGAAGTCCACCCTCATCTACGACACGCTGTACCAGGCGCTTCAGAAGAGGCTCTACCACTCCCGCGTGAGCCCAGGGAAGTACAGAGCCCTCGAGTTCGAGGGCGAAGTGGACAAGGTGATCGTCATCGACCAGAGCCCGATAGGAAAGACCCCAAGAAGCAACCCCGCCACCTACACCAAAGTCTTTGACGAGATACGGAAAGTCTTTGCCTCGACGAAGGAGGCGAAGGTCAGGGGCTACCAGCCCGGGAGGTTCTCGTTCAACCTGAAAGGAGGCCGTTGTGAGGCCTGCGAGGGAGATGGACTGATCAAGATCGAGATGAACTTTCTCCCCGACGTGTACATCGAGTGCGAGGAATGCAAGGGGACAAGGTACAACCGCGAGACACTCGATGTGAAGTACAAGGGAAAGAATATCGCGGAGGTCCTCGACATGACCGTCGAGGAGAACCTCGAACTCTTCCAGCACATCCCTTCTATCCGAAGCAAGCTCGAGACCCTTGCGGCAGTCGGGCTCGAGTATATCAAGCTCGGGCAGAGCTCGACCACGCTCTCCGGGGGAGAGGCACAGCGCATCAAGCTCACCCGCGAGCTCTCCAAGAGGGGCACCGGAAGGACCATCTACCTGCTCGACGAACCGACCACGGGCCTCCATTTCCACGACGTCAAGAAGCTGATCTCGGTCCTGAACGAACTTGTGGACAAGGGGAACACCGTCGTTGTAATCGAGCACAACCTGGACGTGATCAAGTCAGCCGACCACGTCATCGACCTCGGCCCCGAGGGCGGTGACGGCGGGGGATACGTGGTTGCCACCGGGACTCCCGAGGATGTGGCGGAGAACCCCGGGAGCCACACCGGGAGATTCCTCCAGAGGATGATCGCAGGGACATGAACCGTGCGGCCTCACTCCCGGGTGCCCCTGGCTGCTACCTCTTCAAAGACTGTGAGGGTTCCATCCTCTACGTAGGCAAGGCAAAGGACCTGAAGAAGAGGGTCGCAAGCTACTTCCAGAAGCGCGGGCTCGATGCAAAGACACGGCGCCTCGTCTCCCTCGTTGGAGACATCGACTACATCGTCACGGCAAACGAAGTCGAGGCCCTCATCCTCGAAAACAGCCTGATCAAGACCCACCAGCCCCGCTTCAACATCGACCTGAAGGACGCCAAGCAGTACGCCTACATCCACCTGACCGACGAGGAATACCCGCGCATCTGCATTGCCCGAAGGATTGCGGGGAATGGCTCATACTTCGGGCCGTTCACTTCGGCGGCAGAGCGCGACCACGTGCTCGCGGTGGTGAAGAGAACATTCCGACTCCGCAGCTGCAAGACCATCACCCGACGCGGGTGTCTCCGTGCGTCGCTTGGGACCTGCAGTGCGCCCTGCAAGGGAGAGATTGGCAGCGACGAATATGCCGCACTTGTCCGGCAGGCATCTCTTGTCCTGAAGGGGAATACCCCCGAGATCATCCGGGCACTGAAAGAAGAGATGGAAGAGAGATCGAGGGCGCACGAGTACGAGAGGGCGCTCCTCCTTCGCGACCAGGTCCAGGCCCTGGAGCACCTCTCCCGAAGGCAGGACATGGCACGGCAGACCGGGACCGACGAGGACATCGTCAACTTCCTCGTGCATGAGGGACGCGTCTACCTGATGCTCTTCAATGTCCACCGGGGCACCCTGGTCAACAAGAGGGAGTTCGTCTTCGACGAGGGTGAAGAGTTCCTTGAGGAGTTCCTCGTCCAGTACTACTCGGCGCACGCCCCGCCGGGAGAACTCATTCTCCCGGTCGAGGTCGGTCCGGATGTCTGCGAGTTCCTCTCTCTTCAAAAGGGACGGAAGGTGACCATCACCATGCCGCGGATCGGGGCCAAGCGCCGCCTCCTCTCTCTTGTCAGGACGAATATCGAGATCGCGCATTTCGGGGACGAGATCAAGCTCGAGGAACTCCGTGAGAAACTCGCCATGGACGACATGCCCAGGGTGATCGAGTGCTTCGACATCTCGCACCTTGCAGGGACCGAGGTGGTGGGCTCGATGGTCCAGTTCCGCGACGGACGCCCCGACAAGCGGAACTACCGGAGGTTCCGGATCAGGACCGTCGGGGGCATTGACGACCCGCGCGCGATCGGCGAGGTGGTGACCCGCAGGTACAGGCGTATCAAAGAGGAGGGCGATCCGCTCCCTGACCTGGTCATGGTGGACGGCGGAAAGGCCCAGCTCAACGCCGCGCACTCTGCCCTGAAAGCCCTGGGGCTCGCGGTCCCCGTGATCGCACTCGCTAAAAGAGAGGAGGAGATCTATGTCCCGGGCTCCGCCCACCCCCTCCCGGTCAGGAAGCAGGAGAAGGCCTCGCTCTTTCTCCAGGAGATCCGCGACGAGGCCCACCGGTTTGCCGTCACCTACCACAGGCTGCTCCGGAAGAAGAGGGTGATCCGGTGACCGGGTTCTCGCTCTCGGCACACCTCTCCCCTCGCGGATCACAGCCGGAGGCGATCGACCGGCTGGTGGAAGGGATAGATCGCAGGGACCGGTTCCAGACGCTCCTCGGGGTGACCGGGTCCGGGAAGACCTTCACGATGGCAAATGTCATTGCCAGGGTGCAGCGTCCCACCCTCGTGATCGCGCACAACAAGACGCTCGCGGCGCAGCTCTGGAACGAGTTCCGCGAGTTCTTCCCCGAGAACCGGGTCGAGTACTTTGTCTCCTACTACGACTACTACCAGCCCGAGTCCTACCTCCCAAAGAAGGACCAGTACATCGAGAAGGACGCGCAGATCAACCCGAAGATCGAGATGATGCGCCTCTCGGCCACCGCGTCCCTCCTCTCCCGGCGGGACGTGATCGTCGTGGCGTCAGTCTCGTGCATCTACGGCCTGGGCAGGCCCGAGCACTTCCGTGAGATGGGCTTTGAGCTGAATGTCGGGGACCGCATCTCCCGGAAGCAGATAATAGAAAACCTCGTCACCGGGCAGTACGAGAGGAACGACCTCGAGCTCCAGCCCGGCCGGTTCCGCGTGAAGGGCGATACCATCGACATTGTCCCGGGTTACTTCCAGGACATCGTCAGGGTCGAACTCTTCGGCGACGAGGTCGAGCGGATCGCGGAGGTTGAGAAGATCTCCGGGAGGGTGAAAGAGCAGCTCCGGTACTTCCACGTCTATCCCGCCAGGCACTACGTGATCCCCCAGGAGATCCAACGACAGGCGCTCGCTTCGATCCGCGAGGAACTGGAGGAGCGTCTGCCCCACCTCGGGATGCTCGAGGCCCACCGGCTCGAACAGAGGACCAACTACGACCTCGAGATGATCGAGGAGACCGGGTCCTGCAAGGGGATCGAGAACTACTCCCGGCACTTCGACTTCAGGAAACCAGGGGAGAAACCGTACTGCCTGCTCGACTACTTCCCTCCTGATTTCCTCCTCTTCATCGACGAAAGCCACCAGACGATCCCGCAACTCCACGGGATGTACCATGGCGACCGTTCGAGAAAGAAAGCACTCGTCGACTATGGCTTCCGGCTGCCGAGCGCCTTCGACAACCGCCCGCTGATGTTTCGGGAGTTCGAACATTACATGCGCCAGGCAATATTCGTCTCGGCCACCCCAGCCGAGTACGAGATGTCCCATTCAGCACGTATCGTCGAGCAGATCATCCGGCCCACAGGCCTCGTGGACCCCGTGGTGATGATAAGGAAGACCGAGGGCCAGACAGAAGACGTCATCCGGGAAATACGGGAGACGGTTGCCAGGGGTGACCGCGTGCTGCTCACCACTCTCACCAAGAAGCTTGCAGAGGAACTTACAGACTACCTGGCCGAAAAAGGCATCCGCACCCGGTACCTCCACTCGGAGATCGAGACCCTGGACCGGACCGAGATCATCCGCCAGCTCCGTCTTGGGAAATTCGATGTCCTTGTCGGGATCAACCTGCTGCGGGAGGGCCTCGACATCCCCGAGGTGGGGTTCATCGGGATACTGGACGCGGACAAGGAGGGGTTCCTGCGCGATGCCCGGAGCCTCATCCAGATCATCGGGAGGGCAGCCCGGAACGCGAACTCCCGCGTAGTGCTCTACGCGGACACTCTCACCGGCTCGATCCGCGAGGCCGTCACAGAGACCGAGAGGAGGAGGGCGCTCCAGCTCGAGTACAACGCCACCCATCACATCACGCCACAGACGATCCGGAAACCCGTCCCCGAGAAGGAGGTCGACATCAAGGACACGCGACACATCCCCAAGTCCGAGATCCCGAACCTCCTCGTCGAGCTCGAGGCACGGATGCACCAGGCGGCCGATCGCCTTGACTTCGAGGAGGCCATCCGGATGCGGGACACGATCGGCGAACTGAAGAAGAAGGCGGGCGAGTAACCAAGACCCGGGCGCTGCTCTCATTCGAAGATGCATTCTGCCGGGAGCAAAACCGGGTGATGAACCTCCCTGCATGCCAGTACTTTTCCCACACGCAGTTGTGCCGTTCAGAGAATTCTCCTTCCGGAGAAATCTCGAGGAGCGTTCTCCTACCAGCCCCAAAGCCTCTCTACATTTCCCACGCCTTTACTCGAGGTAATTTTCAGGTGGGTAACGAAAACAGGGAAAAAAACATCCTTCAGTGCCCATTCTTTCATCCGGATTCCCCCTTTCCGGGAGAGGTTCCTATCCCAGGAATCCCATGCGGGGCATCAAATACGCAGAGAGAACGGCAACTCATCGTGTGTCATATGGTGAGAATGAAAAAAAACGAAGAAAAAAAAGCAACTGAGGGAGATCCCCTGCTCCTTCACGGGAAGGGGAGCACCTCTACGATGTCGCTCTTGAGTATGGTCGCAATGTTCCCATAGCTGTCGGAGACAGTGAGCCTCACGTCATACATGCCCGGTTCATTGAAGGTATAGAGCTGGGTGCTGCTCCCCGGTTCAAAGATCGTGACATTGTAGGGATCTTTTGCGATCACCCACGCCCAGCTGTTCGGTTTACCGATGCTCTGGTCCACGAGCCTTACGGTGAGAGGAACCGATCCTGTCGCAGGTTGAGCGCTGAAATCTGCAAACAGCCCCTGCTTGACCTCGATTTCCTGCGAGGCAGAGGAACTCTGTCTCGAATCTGACACCGTCAGGGTTGCAGTGTAGTTCCCCGGTTTTGTATAGGTGTGGATCGGGTTTCTCTCCATCGCGATGAACCCATCGCCGAAGTTCCATATCCACTGGGATGGTGATCCGCTCGAGGTGTCAGTGAAAGCGACCGTGAGCGGGGCAATGTTGTCAGGGTCACTGGTAGTGTAGGTGAACGCTGCCTGCATCCCCTCATTTACCGTGATATAGCCATTCCGTGTCTTGGTATCGGTCCCTGCGCTGTTGGACACCGTCAGACGGACATTGTATGTCCCTGGCGTGGTGTAGGTGTGATTGGGACTCTGAAGTGTGGACGTGGAACCGTCACCGAACACCCAGGCCCAGCTGCTCGGGACGCCAGTAGACTGATCCGTGAACTGGACCGTCAGAGGTGCTGCCCCCGATGTCAGGTTTGCAGTGAAATCAGCGACGGGCAAAGCCCTCACCGTGATATAGTCCGTCTTTGTCATCGTGTCTGAACCCGCCGCGTTCTTCACCGTCAGGCTCACGGAATAGACACCAGGTGCGGTATACAGGTGGAAGGGGTTCTTGGTGTTGGATATGGTCCCGTCACCGAACCTCCATATCCAGAAGTCCGGGTTTCCATCGGAAGTATCGGTGAACCGGACCAGCAGAGGCGCATTGCCCGAAGTCGGGCTTGCGGTAAAGTCTGCGACTGGCGCCCTTACCACCGTGATGTAGTTGTACTTCGTGACAGTGATGAGGTCATTGTCATAAACCCCGGTGAGTGTCACGTTGTAGGATCCGACCGCGTTATATGTATGCGAGGGATTCTTTTCCAGCACACCGCTGACGGAACCGTCCCCAAAGTCCCACACCCACGGCCCGTCATAATTCGGGGTCTGGTCCGTGAACTGGACCGTCAACGGCACGGTTCCATAGGTCGGGCTGGCGGAAAAGTCGAGCGCGGGCGGTGGCGGAAGTACTTTGAACCCTAGAGTGAGGGAGCCGGGTTTTCCGTCATTGTTCGTTACCACCACGGTCCAGTCCCCGGGAGCTTTTCCAACAAGGTCCACCGTGCAGTTCAATGTACTGGCGTCGATGACCTGCTCCCCGGTCGCGAGAATATCCGCATACCCGCTCCTTGTGAACTTCACTTCTGCCCCGGTTCGGAAATTGCTACCGGAGATCGTGCAGGAAAGTGCGGGATTGTCATTTGCGCCCTTCGGCGGGTCGATCGAGACGATGCCCGGGTACGGATATTCAACTGCGAACATCGCGGCCGAAGAGGGTGAATTATACTGGCCGTCGGGGTTCGTCACGATGACATTGTAGTCTCCGATAGCCTTTCCTGAAAGATTCAGCGTGCAGCTGAGCTGGGATGCGCTGCCGACATTCACGTTTGAGGCAACGATATCCGGCGCGAACGTGCTGTTCAGCCTCACCGTTGCGGGAGACCGAAATCCGCTTCCTAGAATGGTCAGGGCAACCGATGCCTGGTTGGTGTATCCCTTCGTGGGACTCACGCTGCTCACCGCAGGTGCAGGATACCGGACCTCGAAGAGGTCTGCCCCGGTGCCGGACTGGCCATCGTCGTTGATGACGATGACGTCCCACAGGTCGGGTGTTGCTCCGGTAATATTGAAGTCGCAGGAAATCTTCTGCGAACTACTGACAATCACATTCGTCGCGGTGATGTTTGTTCCATCCCTGTTCAGGAGGACTGTCGCACCAGGTTCAAACCCGGTCCCTGACAGGTTCGTGATCGTTAACGGAGCGTTATTCGGTGCGAAGGCCGGATCGATCCCGGTTGGGTTCGGCAGGGCAGGGTACCGGATGAAATACCCGGCTGGCAATGTCCCGTTCAGATTATCCTCGGTATTCGTGACTACGACATCCCATGGCCCGACCAGCGCACCGTCCAGGTTGAAGACACACATGATGGTCTGGGTGGTGACGTTGACATCCAGGATGGCGGCCTGGATGAGCCCCGCTCCCTTCACCAGCTTGACTGCGGCACCGGGCAGGAACCCTGTTCCATGAAGTGTCGCTCCTGTGATCGGGTTTGAATTTTCACCGGATGCCGGGACGATGCTTGTCGGGTTCGGTGGGGGGTTGGTGATGGTGAACGGATCGGTGGCCTGCACAGGATTTCCGTCCGGGTTCGTGACCACCAGGTTCCAGGCACCGGCTTCGCTGCCAGTCAGGTCGAACACGCAGGAGAGTTCGGTCGGGTCCACATAAGTGACTGTACCGACTATGGTGGGTTTGGCCAGCCTGGTGAGGTTTGCGCCTGCGCCATCCAGGAAGTTCGTACCATGTATCGTGATTATCTCGCTCAACCCGGAATTTACTCCCGTATCAGGTGCGAATGAATCGATAGTGGGATCCGGGTTGACAACAGTGAACTTGCTGAAGGGTGCGCTCGATAAGTCATCGGGATTGGTTACCGTGACATTATAATCGCCGGCAGCTTTCCCCGCGAGGTTTACGTTGCCCTCAAGCCGGATATCGCTGATCCGGGTAACGCTCTCGGCATTGAACGAGTGCGTGTTATTGGAGAAGGTGATCGTCGGGGTTCCAAAAAATCCGGTCCCTGAAAGGTTCTGGATAGTAACCCACCCGGCATTTGAACCTGTGGGAGGATCAATTGAGGTCACGGTCGGGGGCGGATTCGTGATGTTGAATGCACCCGTTTTCGTATCTGCCTGGCCATCATCATTGGTCACCGTCAGGTCCCAGGACCCGTTCGGCTTCCCGGTGAGGTTGAACCTGACCCCGATGTCGCTCCCGGACACAACCTGGACATCTGTCCCCGCGATCTCCTGTACTCCCTGGGAGAGGATTACCGTCGCACCAGGGTGAAAGCCGGTCCCTGTCACGTTCGCATCGATCCAGTCATTGTTCACTCCAGTGGCGGGATTTATCCCTGTCACGTCTGGTGGCGAGGGGTACCTGATGGTGAATCCTTCCTCCAGGACTCCTTCCTGCTCATACAGGTCAGGGTTGGTGACAACCACGTCCCATTTTCCAACCGCGGCGCCGCTCAGGTCGAAGAAGCAGAGGATCTTGGTGGGTGATTGTACAATGGCGCCGTTGATGGTCGGGATATCATCTTCACCCGCTTTGGACAGGTTCACATTGGCGCCCGGCATGAACCCGGTGCCGGAAAGGTCGGTGATCCCGATGGCAACCATGTCGTTGGTCCCTTCGGAGGGGTTGATCCCCGTAACGGTTGGCTTCGGGTCCCTGACCCTGAACCCTGCCTCGAGGACATCGGACTGGCCGTCATAGTTGGTCACCGTCACGTTCCAGTCCCCGGGCGTCGCGCCGGTGATGTCCAGGTTACAGGTGATCATGGTCGAAGTTACCGCCACGTCCGTGGCTTCGATAACATCGCCAGCCAGGGAGAGGGTGACGTTTGCCGGCCCGCGGAAATTGGCCCCCGAGAGGTTGGTGATATGCGCCACACCGGTGTTCTCTTCCTCGTCGGGGTCAATGTCAATAACCTCTGGCGGGAGGTTCATCACGGTGAAGAGAACTGGGGAGACGACCTTCTCACCACTGGTGGTGTTGGTCACTGCCACGTTCCAGTCCCCTGCGATCTCGTCAGTGAGATCAAAGACACAGGTCGCCCAAGTCGGGGAGGCCACTGTCACGAACTGGCCGGCAATCTCGGCATAACCAGTCCTGTTCAACGCGACCTGGAGATATCCCTGGTCAGGAAAGTCCGTTCCAGAGAGGTTTGTAATGAATACAGTCCCTGTGTTCAGGTCCGAAGATGGGTCGATCCCGTTCACGCCAAGGGCGGCGCTTGCGGGAAGCACCAGGAATAGACACAGGACCATAGGTATCGCTATCTGCAGCCCTTTTTCGCACTTCATACGGGTACCTCAGTTGCATTGTTGTATACATTCCCCAATCGGGAATTGAAGGTGATATCAAACCCTAAATTCCCGAATAAATGTATTCAACATATCCTCTTCATGTATATATTTAAACCTTTCCCTCATCCAGGCCAGAATCTGGCGTATTTTTTCACTCCTGCTCACATTACATGTCCAATTTTGGATTGGGGCAATGATCACTGGTATTCATTTTTAAGCCTTGAGAACGCTGATGTATCGACGGTTTATTCTCCTTTTGATACAGGATGATCTCAGTTTTATTTTGATATTTCGACAAAAAAAGGGAGAATTAACAACTAAAAACTAAAAAGCCCCGTGCTGGCGGACAAGTGGCACATACCTCTTTTCAGATTCCCCACAAGGAAATATTTCTATCGTCCACATTTCCCGCGCGTAATGCCCGGATGAAGAGAAAATGAGATTTTTAAAAGGTTCCCGGTTGCCCGGGCCGGCAATACCCGTCAGAACTTCGGCTTTGTCTGCAGGGCATTGACGAGGAGCCGCACACCTTTTTCGATATCCCTGACATCCACCACCTCGACAGGGGAGTGGATGTACCTGCTTGCGATCGAGAGCGTGGTGCTGGGTATTCCTCCCCGTTCCAGGTGGATGGCAGTGGCATCTGTCGTGCCGCCACTTCCCACTTCCAGTTGCACGCCGATGTCATGAGCCTTCGCGGTATCGCACAGCCATTTCACCATCGCCCGGCTCGCGATCAGACCCCTCCCGCTCGCGTCCACGATGGTGATGATCGGCCCCTTGCCCATCTCCACAGGGACATCCTTCTGGTCTATCCCGGGGTGGTCGCCGGGGATGGTCACGTCGGTTGCAATCGCACAATCTGGCTGGAGCGTATAGGCGCTGGTCTTCGCACCCTTCAACCCCACCTCCTCCTGCACCGTGAAGACCGCGTAGATGGTGAACGGGGATTTCACTTCCTGCATGGTCCTGACAAGCATTGCCACCCCGACGCGGTTGTCAAACGCTTTTCCCGTGAGTCGGCCGTTCGCGAGGGGAGCGACCTCCCTGTCCACCGACACAGGGGTGCCAACACCGACACCCATCTCCGCAACCTCCTCCCTGCTGCAGGCGCCGATGTCGATGAACATGTCCTCCACTTTCACCACCTTCTTGCGCTCCTCCTCGTCCATCTTGTGGGGCGGCTTGCCACCCAGGACACCGAATACCCGGCCCTTGCTGCCATGCAGGACCACCCGCTGGTTGTAGAGGGTCGGTGCGAACCATCCGCCGAGCGCAACAAACCGGAGGAACCCCTTCTCATCGATGGACTTGACCATCAGCCCGATCTCGTCGGCATGGGCCGCGAGCATCACCTTGAAATTGTTCCCTTTTTTCACCGCAATGAGATTTCCCATCCGGTCCTCGCGGATCTCGTCCACGTATTTTTTCAGTTCTTTCCTGACGATTCCGGTAATGCTGCCCTCGCTTCCTGAGATGCCGTGGGCATTCGACAATTTGGTAAGAAGGTCCCTGACCATGATAATTCAGCCCTCCATGGCTTCCCTGATCCTCTCCACCGCGGCTTTCAAGTTCTCGCGGGAGGTGGCGTAGTTCATCCTTGCGTATTCCGGCGCATTGCACCCGAACGCCTCCCCTGGGACGATGATGACCCCCTTCTTCAGGATGCGTTCCACGAGGCCCCTTCCAAGGGGGGCAAAGAGATAGAACGCGCCTTCGGGGACGGGGAACGAGAAGCCCATCCTAGCAAGCTCCCCACAGAGATAATCCCTCCGCGCCTGGTACTCCCTCCTCATCTCCTCCACGCACTCCTGGGGCCCTGTATACGCGGTCAGCGCCGCATACTGGGAGATGGATGTCGCACATGCCTGGCAGTACTGGTGCACCTTCAGGCACTGCTCTACGTACTCCTTCGGCCCTGCAAGGTATCCGAGCCTCCAGCCAGTCATGGCATATGTCTTGCTGGCCGCGTTCACCGTGATCACGTCCTCCCCGAAACGAGCGGCGCTCCAGTGCGTGGCACCGTAGATGAAGTGCTCGTATACCTCGTCGCTCACGATGGTCACCCCCCGGTCGTCCCCGTATTCCACAAGGGCCCTGATGTTCTCCTTTGTCTCCACCGCGCCGGTGGGGTTCCCCGGAGAGTTCAGGACGAAGAGGCGGGCACCGTCCATCATCTTTTTCGCCGCCTCCACGTCGATGCGAAGGTTGCTGTCCAGGGGCACCCCTTCGGGCCGCCCGCCGGCGAGCACGGCCAGGGCTCCGTACGAGACAAAGCCCGGGTCCGCATACAGCACCCGGTCGCCCTCTTCCACGAGGGCGTGCATGATTATGTGGAGGGCTTCGCTCGCACCCGCCGTGACCAGGATCTGGTCGGGGGAGTAAGAAAGCCCGTTCTCATTCCTGAACTTCGAGGAGAGCGCCTCGCGCAGTTCCGGTATCCCCATGTTCGAGGTATACGCGGTCTTCCCCTCGCGGATCGCGCGGATGGCCCCTTCCTTGATATGCCCGGGGGTGTCGAAATCCGGCTGCCCAAGGCCCATGTTGATCGAACCAGGTCCCGCCGCCTCGAATAGCTTGCGGATGCCTGAGATCTCTATCCCCAGGCACCTCCCTGCACACCGCATCTTTTCCATGCTAATCTTCCTCATTCAATGTTCGCGTGCCGATCCTTCAATGCCTTCTCGTCGATCTGGGTGATCTCCATAAGGCGCGAGATAACGCCGTCAGCAAAGATCATGGCTGCGGTCTCAAAGAGGGTCCCGAGGGGGGCAAAGGACTTGTGCTCCCCCATCATCTGCCTGATCTCGAACTCGGCCCCGTCGTCCTTGACCTCGTCCCTGTGGTGCTCGATGATCACGATAACGTCCGCAATCCGGCCAATCCTCGAGTCCCGGTTCGAGGTGATGAGCGCGAGTCTCCCCCCGATCTCCTTGGCAGTCTCCGCGATATCTGCCACGGTCTTCGTCCGGCCCGACCCCGAGAATACGACGATCAGATCCCCCACGCTCATTGCAGGGGTGATGGTCTCCCCCACCACGAAGGAGGAGAGCCCGAGGTGCATCAGCCGCATGGCAAACGCCTTTGCCACGAGTCCCGACCTCCCTGCCCCCATGACGTAGATCCGCCGTGCACGGAGTATCTCCTCCACGAACTCCTCAACCTCATCATCAGAGAGGGATTCCGCGATCCTTCCGATCCTCCTGGCCATGAGGCGCATCATATCCTGGACTCTGTGTGCCGCCATGCGCTTCCCGGTGTAATTAGGTATTTCGAGACGATAGAAGTTGTTGGTGAAAGAAAGGTTTCCTGCTCCCGGACAGACTATGCTTTTATCTCCGCCAGGTCACAGAATATGGTGATACAGGCATGTTTCGGACATGTGCACCTATCCCTTTGCAAAAATTCCGGGACACGCCCACGAATTGACCCGGGAACTGTGAATGGATCCAATACCCTACTACCAGGATGGCCATTTCACCCTGTACCATGGTGACTGCCTCGAAATACTTGCAGAGATGCCGGAAGGAGCGTTCGATCTCGTTTTTGCCGATCCACCCTATAACCTCTCCAATGGAGGCTTTACCTGCCAGTCGGGAAGGCGGGCACCGGTAGACAAGGGTGCCTGGGACGCAAGCAACGGCATCGAGGAGGACTTCTTGTTCCACAGGGACTGGATAAAGGCCTGCAGGAGAGTGATGTGTGAGGATGGGAGCATCTGGATCAGCGGGACATACCATTCCATCTATGCCTGCGGATTTGCCCTGCAGAGAGAAGGGTTTCATGTCTTAAACGACATCTGCTGGTTCAAGCCCAACGCCCCACCAAACCTGAGCTGCCGTTATTTTACTGCCAGCCACGAAACTCTCGTCTGGGCGAGGAAGTCCAGGAAAGGAACACATGTCTTTAACTACCAGGACCTGAAGTGCGGGGACTGGAGCGAGGATGCACTGAAACGCCGTGGGCGGCAGATGCGCACTGTCTGGAGTATTCCCACTTCACGTGCCTCGGAGAAAGGCAATGGGTCCCATCCCACCCAGAAACCACTTGCCCTTCTCACACGTATCGTTGCGGCCTGCACCACTGAAGGGGACCGGGTGCTCGACCCTTTCTGCGGGAGTTCCACTACCGGCCTTGCCGCATGGTCCCTGGGGAGGCAGTTCGTGGGGATTGACACAGAGGAGGAGTACCTGGAGATGTCTGTCCGGCGCTACCTCTCGATGAAAGCGAACGGAAATGCAATGAGGAGGAAGGCAAAATGAGTCCACCGGCCCCCTGCGATTTCATGCAATCGCTCGACGAATACCTTCGCGACCACATTCCGGAACTGGTCGCCCTGTACAGGGACCTTCACGCACACCCCGAACTTTCGGGGCAGGAAGCCCGCACGTCCACTGTTATCGCGACGGAGATGGGCTCCGCGGGGTTCCGCGTTACGCGTGGGATCGGGGGGCATGGCGTAGTCGGCGTGCTGGAGAACGGGATAGGCCCGGTGGTGATGATCCGGGCCGACATGGACGCACTCCCTATCGACGAGGACACGGGCCTTTCCTATGCGAGCCTTGAGAGGGCAGTAGCTCCCGATGGAAAGGAGGTCGGGGTCATGCATGCCTGCGGGCATGACCTGCATTGCACGGTGCTCGCGGGGACTGCACATTACCTCTCGGGAATACGTGACCATTGGACCGGGACGGTGGTCCTCGTTGCACAGCCTTCTGAAGAGAAAGGTTCAGGTGCGCAGGGGATGATCGATGACGGGCTCTATACACGGTTTCCCAGGCCTGACTGCGCCCTTTCCTTCCATGTCTCCCCGGAACTTCCCGCCGGCCACGTGGGGTATCGCGAAGGAGTCTTCACCGCGGGATCAGAATCGCTGGACATCATCGTGCGTGGCATCGGCGGCCATGCCGCGCACCCTGACCGCTGCCGCGACCCAATCGTCCTTGCTGCCCAGCTGATCCTCCAGTTCCAGACCATCATCACAAGAGAAGTGCCCGCAGGGGAGTTCGGTCTCATCACGGTGGCAGCCGTCCACGGGGGCACCAAGCACAACTCGATCCCGGACCAGGTGAACCTCCAGGTGAATATCCGCTTCTTTTCCAGGGCAGTCCGCGACCTGATCCTCGATTCCATTGCAAGGGTCTGCGAACACTCCGCAAGGAGCATGGGGATGCCGGAAGACCGCCTCCCGGTGATAACCCTTATTGATGAGTCAGTGTCTCCCATCGAGAACGATCCGGAGCTCACCTCGGGTATCATCTCCGCACTCGCTCCGTGCGTCGGAAGGGACCGAATCCACCGCATGGCGCCTCTCACCGGGAGCGAGGACTTCGGGCTGTTCGGGGAGGTCAGCCCACCTGTCCCGCTCTGCTATCTCCGCCTCGGCACGGGCAGTCTGGGAGAGATTTATCTCCACAGCCCACGCTTCTCACTCGATCCCGAAGACTGCACCAGGAATGGCGTCGTGGTCATGTCGCTTGCCGCGCTCTCTGTCCTTGGTCTTCAGGGCCGTTCACGGGGGCACCCCTCCGCCGCCGGGGGGATGTGAACCATTGTTCCATACGGTGAAAGTATTCTCCCTTCCAGGACCGAGACAGGGCCGTGGCCTCCACACACCAGGCATCTCTCTCTCTGCCCGTAGAATGGACCTGCGGTCCCCCTCACTATGTCGAGGATCGCGGAACGCTCCTCCTTTGCTTTCCCGCTGTCCACGTTCACCGACGTCACAAGGTTCACGGCCAGGGTGTTGTAACGTGCCCTGTCGGGTGTCAGGTGATCGAAGTTGATCACCGTATCTGCGGAGAAGAAGACCCCCAGGGTGCTGGAGTAGAGGTAGACCTGACCGTGGAGGTGGCCCCCCAATCCCTCCAGCACATCGAACCTGTGCTTTCCGACTTCGAGTCCGGCAATGACGGGAAAACAGCCCCTTTTCTCCTCCCCTTGACAGGGGAGGAGCACTGCGTCCCGTGGCGGACAGAATTGCGAGAAGAGGTTGATGAGGGTAGTGTACACCTCTTCCAGGATCGAAGACTGGCTCCTTGAACCGTACGCCCGGTTGGAAACCCTGATGATGTCCATCGTTCCCGGGTGTATCAGCGCGGGAACGGGATAGTGACCTCCCGCCCCGCAGTGATCCGCATCCGCATGTGTGATAACGATACGTGACAGCCGGTCAAGGGCTCCCGGCTGGGTGGTCCGGATAACGGTCGCGATGTCGTGCGAGTAGATGCCGTACGCCGTGTCGACCATTACGCATTCCGCAGGAGTGTCAAGGAGGAACACGTTTCCCCCGCAGGGCGGCTGGATGCAGACAAGGGTGAGGTCGTCGGCAAGCCGCACACTCTGTACCTCGGCGTAGAACCCGGTGCCCGAAGTGTTCCGGAGCGTCTCCCCCGTCATAAGGATGCTCTCGAAGACAAGTCTTGGGTCCTGCCCGCGGTTCATCAGTTCCTGCACGATGTGGTTGATATCCCCAAGGAGCCTCAAAAGGAATGCATCCTCCGATTCGCCAACGATTCCGCGTATCGCCTGGGCGAACCTGAGGTAGAAGACCGCATCGTCAAGGTGTTTCCCGCTCGTGTCGTATTCCAGGACCTCGATCCGGTAACGTGTCTTGAGCTGGTCAACGAGGGATGATACTGCGGAACTATCCTCCAGGTTCAGGCTCACGGTCAACCGATCGGGGTTGCTCCCGCGATCATCAAAATCGATAAGGGCAATGTTGGCCTTCAACGCAGTCGTGCACCGAAGGAACTCGAGCAGGGCTCCGGGGGTGTGAGGGATATGGATCGAGATTTTCAGAAAGCTCAGAGGTTTCAGGGCAGTCTGGAGATATCCCAGGTCAAGGAGCCCCTCGCGTATCTCCTTTCTTGCTTCAGGGGTTGAAGTAACCTCAAAAAAGACCGTCTGTGGATCTATCCGGCGATCAAACTGTATCCTGTTTATGTTTCCCTGATGACGGGAGATGATCTCGGCGGCCTTGTGCAGGGAGCCGGGCTGATCCGGGACCCGGGCCACGAATGCATACTTCTCCATTCTTTCACCGCTGAATATGGATCAGGTGCGCAACCTGCCGCCATATACTTTGTTCAGGGAAGAGAATGATCGCGGATTTTCGGAGTGGTGAAAGGAGAACGGGAAAAATGAGAAGCCTTCAGTCGTGCTCGAGCTCTTCGTGCCCCATCATCAGGGAACCAAAGATGACCTTCTCGAGGACCACCGACGCATACTTGATGGCCTGGGCACGCTCCATGTCCTCGTTCCGGTGAATGTCGGCATGAATCTGGAGCCGCAACAATGCAAAGCGGAGCCGGTCAAGCGAATCGTCATCATAGGTCATCGCCTTTCGGTAAATCCCTTCAACGCGGGCAGGAAAAAGGTTGATCTCCTCGAGGACCGGCACGATGTCGTCGTAAATATCCAGGGGTTTCTCCTCTCCGGTAAGCACCTCGAGCAGCGTCATTTACTCTTCGACCACCCTGACCAGCGCTTCCATGACCTTGTCCACGCTCTTCCAGGTGGGGCTGTCCTTGCTCCTGATGATGAATGGCTTGCCCTCGTCACCTGCTTTGCGCATCTCGGGGTCAAGGGGAATGCTGCCAAGGTACGCGACACCAAGTTCTGCTGCAATCTTCTCGCCCCCGCCCTTTCCGAAGAGGTCTATCTCCTTCTTGCAGTGCGGGCAGATCATCCCGCTCATGTTCTCCACGATCCCGAGCACGGGGATGTTGAGCTGCTCCACGAACTTTGCAGCCTTCATCGCGTCCATGGTGGCGACCTCCTGGGGGGTGGTCACGATCACCGCACCTCTCACATTGGGTGCAAGCTGGACAATGGAGAGTGCCTCGTCGCCTGTTCCCGGGGGAAGGTCAACAACCAGGTAGTCGAGGTGTCCCCAGTCGACATCGTTCAAAAACTGGCTGATCGCGCTCATCTTCATCGGTCCCCGCCAGATGACAGGGGTACTGATGCTCGGGAGGAGGAATGCCATGGATACCACCGAGAGGTTCCCGGTGACCCGAAGCGGCTGGATTTTCTTCCCCATGGCGGCAAGGTGCTGGCCTTCCAATCCAAGCATCTTCGGGATGTTGGGTCCATGGATGTCCAGGTCCAGGACCCCCACATTGTATCCCTGTGCCGAGAGCGCGAAAGAGAGGTTGACTGCCACGGTGGACTTGCCCACCCCCCCCTTCCCTGAGAGGACAAGGATGACGTGATCCACGTCAATCTCCGCTTTTGGCGGGAGGCCCTTGGCCTTCGGATCCTTCTTGTCGCTGTCGCACTGCTGCGCGCTGGGGCACCCTTCGCAGACCCCGTTGCATTCCTCTGGCGTATTGCCGGCCTCATTTGTCATGGATATCCTCGTTATTGTGCGATTGAGTAGTCTATATATATTAGCTGAAAGGGCTTTAAATATTGATCATGGTGGCAATCCCTGCACGAATATCAGGCATTTGCGGAATCGAGGGCTTCGTTGCAGAGCCTGTCGGCCATTGTAATCCAGGGGTCGTCCCTCCCGACCGATCGGTATTCCACTGAGAGGAAGCTTCGCTCCAGGTCCTTTGCCACCCCGTGCAGCTCGCGCAGGTGAGGCTTCCTGACCTGGTATTCGCCCCGTAACTGCCGGACCACGAGCTGGCTGTCCGAATAGATCACGACGTTGCGGGAAGCAAAGGAACCCGCCTTTCTGAGTGCCTCGATCACCGCGTGGTACTCGGCCTCGTTGTTGGTCCTGGTCCCGAGGACCAAAGCCTCCTTTGCGAGGAGCCTTCCCTCCTGGTCACGCAGGAGAAATGCGCATGCGGCAGGCCCGGGGTTTCCCCGGGACGCGCCATCCGTGTACCCGTAGAGTGTCATGGCCATCATTGCCCGGCGCCTGCAAGTCCGTCACATTCATGCATGCAGAACAGGTACAGTTGGGTTGAGAGAGATGGAGAAACTTGTCGTGCAACTTGACTTCCTGGAGTTTTTGCCCACCCACACCTGTGACGGCGACGACTCCTCGCCGCGGATACGCCTCGGCAACCTCGCCTCAGCCTCGCTTGCCATCATGGCGGTGAACCCGTTCATCCCTTCCTGCTGCTCGTTCTCCCCGTGGCTGGCCTGGAACATCCCGCCGATGGAGATCATCCCCCCGGGCCTTCCAAAAGAGGGAGTTGTGGAGAGCCCGGTGCGTGCGTTCCAGGGAAGAAACGACTACGGCCGTATCGGGTATACCGGCCCGTGTCCCCCACGCGGGAGCACCCATCGGTATACCTTCAAAGTCTGGGGCCTCGACACAATGCTTGACCTTGCCCCCGGTGCAAACAAGGCCGATCTCGTGGGAGCAATGCGGGGTCACGTGCTCCAGTACGGCGAGACCGCTGCGCTCTGCACCAGGTAGGCATGGTTCCCTTACGGGTAACCTCTTAATATCAAACAGTCGAAGATCCTTCCATGGAGAAGAGGGACATGGCCATACTCCTCGTCGTCCTTGGAGTGGTGGTGGTCATGGCAGTCGTAGTCAAGCCAATCCTCACCGGCAAGTCCCCGGATCTCACCCTCCCTTTCCTGCCTGGATCGTCTCCCGGGCCAACGTCACCTCCACCGGGATACCAGGAGGTTGCGACACCCTCCACACCGGAAAAGCCCGCATCGAAGGCACCTACCCCGACCCCGACCTGGAGCGGCACTTCGCAGAGCCTCGGCTATGTCTCGCTGCAGAGCCCTGCCTCCACCCCCACTTTTACCCGCCTCCCCGAAGAGACCCCGGTGCCAGAGAGACTGCTCACGTACGCCTCGATCGAGTCCAAGGGAGGTGGGACGACCCAGACGATCTCCATGCCGTTCCCCTACTGGGAGCTGCATTACACCGTAGACCCCTGGAAGACGACTTTTTTTGGAGAGACTGAATCAAAAGCTGCAGGGATTGCGAGTTTTACTGCTTCTGAAGTGTTCCCGTCTTTCTCGATAGAAGTGAAGGACGCGGCCGATCACTCCCTTGTACGGAGGATTGAACCTCGTGGCGGCCTCGATGCCGAGCTCTGGGAGAAGGAGAAGGAGAACGATCCGCGACCGTGGGTGGAGAAGTTCTACGAGGGGACCACCACAAGGTCCTACTACTTCGTGGTCCACACGCACATGGTATATTCGTACAGGATGGAGGTTAAAGTCCCGGAACGGTATCTCGGGAAATACTAAAAAACCTCGTGAAAAGTCTGCGGGTATTCCTCATGGAAGCCGCTCTTTTAGTTTTTGCGGGGTCGAGAACCGGACAGGCAGGACCCGTTCAGTCACCGTTCGAGGATTCTTTTGGTGTTTCAGCGGGAAAAATGGTTGAAAAGAAGGGCTCGCGGGAATGCAGAGGTGGTATCAATCCAGATCGAGCTTCCTCTTCCCCAGCGCTTCCATGTACTGGATCTCTTTTCCCATCTCGATCCTGTCCATCTTATCGGCAGGGACTTCGATCTCGAAGTTGTGGTATTCCTTCATGTCCATAAGGGTAACGGTGTTCCCGCTGATGGTAATGACCTGCCCGCTCTTCCTCTCCACCACAGGCACGTAGGTCTTCGCAGAGACCGGCTGGACAATGGAGCGCTTGACCCCGTCAAAGAGACCCACCGCGTCGATTCGGGCCTTCGCGGCTCCGTGCTTGCCTGGTTTTGAGACCGATATCCCGAGGATCTTACAGGGCTCGTCCTCAATTACCATGTACCGCCCTTCTTTGAGCTTTCCTACCTCTGTCTGTTCCTTCATTATGGTTCACGCCCGCGTGAAAACGCAGTAACATGTATCTTTATATCTACAGATAAATACTCCTACAGAAACGGTCGGATCAGGCACCATGGAGTTTTTAGACGCATGTACACTCCTTGCCCGTGAAGTGCGGGGCGCAATCCGTGACCTGGTGGGTAGCGATGAGGGCGGCCGGACTGTCCGCATGGGTGCGGATCGCACTCCTACCAAGCTGATCGACCAGGTGGCAGAGGACTGTGTACTGCGGTTCCTGCAGGACCACCCCCTCTGCAGGACCCTTATCTCCGAAGAGGCCGGAAAGGTGGAGATCTCCGGCGATGCAGGGACTATCTTCCTTGACCCGATAGACGGGACCTACAATGCAGTCGCAGGCATCCCCTTCTATGCCCTCTCCCTCGCCTATGCGGAGGGGGGATGCGTGCTCCAGGGGTTCGTGGAAGACCTCGCGAGCGGGGAGACTTTCACTGCCATTCGCGGGAAGGGCGCCTGGCTGGACGGGCGGCCGATGACCGCTTCCCGGACGACAAACCTCGATGAGAGCGCCATGAGCATATACGGGAGGAAATTTGACCCCCGCAGGGTGATGCACATAGGCCAGAAGATACGCCGGTGGCGTCTCCTGGGGGCCTCCGCACTCGAACTCTCCTACATCGGGTGCGGGCGGATAGATGGCTTTATCGATATCCGTGGCACATTGAGGGTCACGGACGCGGCTGCCGGCATGCTGATCTGCACCGAGGCAGGGGGTAAGGTCAGCGACCTTGAGGGGATGCCCATCCACTTCCCCGACGAGGTGACCATCGGGAGGTGCATGGTGGCAACAAACGGCGTCCTGCACCACAAGGTGATCGAGTACCTGAGGTAGGGACCACACAATGAAGATCGTGATGGTGTCACGGATAGACGACGAGAAGGCCCTCGAATATACGAGGGACCTCGGAGATGCACTCCTGCAGGACGAAAACCAGGTCTGTTTCGAGCCTGCCACCGCCCGGGCACTCGGCGTTGATGCGGCGTGGACATGGGATTCCCAGTCCGATCTCGTGGTGGTGGTAGGTGGTGACGGGACCATCCTTCATTCCGTCCAGAAGATGGAGAAACAGGTCCCTGTCCTCGGGATCAACTGGGGAGAGGTAGGCTTTCTCGCCGACCTGGAACCGGGCGAGGCGAGGGCGTTTATCAAGTCCCTTCGGCCAGGGTTTGCAATCGAGCCCCGGATGCGAATCTCTCTCGCAAGGGAAGGGGTGGTGCTCGGGCAGGCACTGAACGAAGCCCTGATCGTGACCAACCGCCCGGCCAAGATGCTCCGTTTTGTGGTGGTGGTAGACGGCATCCCCGCCGAACGGTTCAGGGCAGACGGGCTGCTGATCAGCACACCCACCGGTTCCACCGCATATGCCATGAGCGCCGGGGGACCCATTGTCGATCCGCGCATCGAGGGATTCCTTCTCGTCCCCCTTGCACCCTACATGCTCTCCTCGCGCCCCCACCTGATCAGCAATGAACGGAGCGTGGAGGTGCGCCTCGAGAGCGCGAAGCCCGCAAGTCTCGTCATCGACGGGCAGAAGTCCATCGAGCTTGGGATGGAGGGAAGCATCGTGGTCACAAGGGCTGCAAGACCCGCGCTCTTCGTCGATGCCAAAAAGAACTTCTTCAGGAAAGTGGATCACAAGTTGCGGCGCCTGTAACGCATTTTATACTCATAGGAGCAGTTTTATCTTTGATGAGCCCGAGCATCTTTTTTAAGGAATTGACGGAAGTGATGCAAAAATGGACGAGACTATAATGAAGCGAATGGATTACAAAGATGCGTCCGATGCCCTGAAAAAAGCGCTGGGCCTCAATTACTCCCCTGTCGCAATCAGGATGGCGACCAGCCACGATGATATCCCCGATGGAATGAAACAGCTGGAGGGCAATTTCCGCCACTGCAAGATGGTGGACATGGCCAGGAGAGAAGGAAAAGTCTTCTATGCGAAAGTCGAGAACCACGAGTGCATGGGCGGTGCATGGGCACTCGGGCTCCGGCCCCTTACCGAGACCCTGAAGAATGGCCATTTCTACTATAAGCTTGGGAAGTTCGAGAGCACCGCGGCCTGCAAGAGGACGATCGACCGAATCCCCCACGTGGAGTCGGGTGTGACAGTCGCAACCCTCTATGCCCCCCTTGAGAAGACCAATTTCTCCCCGCAGGTCGTCCTTATCATTGCGCCGGCCCGGGTAATGCTGAAATTGGCTCAGGCGACTCTCTTTTCCCTGGGCGGAAGGATCTCGTCGGAGTTTTCTGGTATCCAGTCAGTCTGCGCAGATGCCTGCGCCCAGACCTACCTCTCCGGGAAAGCCAACTATTCCCTGGGGTGCGACGGCTCACGCAAGTTCTCAGGGATTGAAGACGGGGAGATGGTGATGGGGTTCCCGGCCGAGATGCTCCCTGCAATGGTGGAAGCCGTCCAGATCGTGACGGCTGCACCAGGATCCAAAAAATAACCAGTTTTTCTTGTGATCAGGCCAGGATGCAATCACCGTGAAAAGCCAGGCCTCGCCTGCGGCCTGCGGCTACTATGGTGATATTATCACGGCTCCTCCCTCTCGCATACTCCACGAGGCGCTCGCAGATATCAGGGGACCCATGCCTGCCAGCCAGGGACTGCAGCTCCCCCTCGCTGACACCATCGACGAGTCCATCCGAGCAGAGGACAAGGAGATCGTCCTTGAGGCGGAAAGGGAAAAAGTCAGGGATATCATCCGTTCTCCCGATAATCCTTGTGACAATATGCCTCAACGGATGATTCCCAGCCTGCTCCTGCGATATCAGCCCCTGGTCCACCATCTCCTGCACCCTTGAGTGGTCCCGGGTGATCCTCACGGTACCTTCTCCAAAGAGGTAGGCGCGGCTGTCTCCCACGTTCCCCACGACGCCAGCTCCTTCCCCGTTCATGAGAGCCGCAACGAGGGTGGTCCCCATTCCAAGGCAACAGGGAGTCGTCGCTGCATAGCGTATCACCTCGCGGTTCGCGTGTGAAAACCCCGTGGCAAGGATCGCCTGCAGGGAAGAGACGTCCATGCCCTCGAGTGCCTCAACCGTCGAAGACACGGCACTCCGCAGGGCGGAGATAGCGATGGCGCTTGCCACTTCCCCTGCAGGGTGACCTCCCAGTCCGTCAGCGACTGCAAGGAGATAGAGTGCTCCTTCCCTGTGAGGGAGGGTGAATGTGCCGCTAGCATCCTCGTTCCGGTCACGGACTCCCGGATCAGTGCGTGAGCAGGTCCATATCACCCCACCGCCACGGACTTCTCCCTCTTTCATCTCATAATGCATTCTGAGAAGATCCCCCTCAATTTTTCGCAGTCATTCCATTTGAATGGTGTCAGTCCTTCGGTATGCCATTATATTCACCCATCTCTTACAAGGACGAGTATGTTCCTCGTCAGGCTCCTGTGGACCCTCTGGGAGTAGCATCCCTCCACCCTCATGAAATTGCCTGCACGCATGCGGATGTCCCGGTGAGTGACCAGGACCACCCGGCGGCCCGGTTTAACCACGCGGCTGATCTCCCCAAGGGCATCGTGATAAAGCGAGTCAAGGCTGCGTGCCCTGATTGAGACAGACTGCCCATAGGGGAGATCGGTGACCACCGCATCGAACGATTCGTCACGGAACGGCAGTCTCCTGCCGTCGGCACGGAGAATCACGCCTTCCCGTGCATTCATCCTGCTCCCCCTGACCATTTCAGGGTCAATGTCGCTTCCGATCCCAATTATGCCGAGAAGGGCCGCCTCCATGATCATCCCGCCGGTGCCCGAGAAAGGGTCAAGGAGCCTTTCGCCTTGCCGGGCACAGGAGATATTCATCAGCGCACGCACCATCCGGGGCATCATGACCCCCGGATGGAAGAAGGGCCTGTCACCTGGACGGCGGTCTCCAAATCGTCGCGGGTCGCTCCTCCACAGGACGCGGCCAAGGTAGCACCTGGACCCTGCCACGATTGCCCGGAATTCCTCGGCCGGGTTCTGCAGGTCCACCTTTCCCTGCACGAGCGACCCGATGAGCCGTTCGAGCTCCGCCTGGGACGCATCCATGGTGTTGCCGTAGACCTTCTTTACCCTTCCTGCGAACGGCCGGGGACTCGATATCGCGAGGTCGTTTAACATGCGTGAAAATGCGCCCTTTTCAGCGGGGCAGGAGCCCAGGTGCTCCATGACCGAATGTGCAAGTGCGAGACGTGGGATCTCCTCTGCATGCTGGCAGTCGACCAGGGCGACCTGGGTGCCTCTCTCGAGCACGGGTCCAAGAATGTCAAGCTCGGCGAACGGCAGCTGCGGGTGGTCTCCGGCGAGCTCAACGAGGAGGTGCACGCCCACCAATAGGACGGTGAAGGCAAAAAAACCAGGGGATAAAAGAGGTCATGAGAGTGATGATCTCAATCCCAGGGATTGAGTGAAATTACCATTGGAAGAGGGATTTACGCAGAAAACGAGGGGAATTTGTTATTTCTTCCCCATGAACCCCGAAAAGAACCCTTTCCTTGAGTCAGCCATCCGGTGCCCCTCCATTTCCAGTATCTTCTCGTAGAGGCTTCGGATCTCAGCTTTTGGCTGCTTTGGGATCACCACCCTGACCCTGACAAGGAGGTCGCCGGGCTTCCCCCTGCGCCTGACCCCTTCTCCCGGGATCTTCAGGGCGGTATTGTGCTGGATCCCCGCAGGGATGGTCAGTTCCACGGTCCGCTTCTCGATTGTCTCCACGTCCACAATGGAGCCAACTACTGCCTGTGCCGGGCTTACCTCCACTTCTGTCTCAAGGTGGTCACCGGTCCGGCGGAAACGGTCATGCGGCCGCACGTAGACCTCGATGAAGAGGTCGCCATTCGGTGCGCCGTAGTCCCCGGCCTCCCCGTACCCTTCCATCCGGAGCCGCATCCCGCTGTCGATGCCGGCCGGGATGTGCACCGTGACCTTCCTGTGCACCTGGGTATGCCCCGATCCCTTGCATACCGTGCACCGCTTCTCCGGGATCCTTCCCCGTCCGCGGCACTCGGTGCAGGTGCTCATCCTCACGAACTGGCCAAAGATTGTCTGGCTCATCTGCCTCATCTGGCCCGAACCCCCGCACCTTGGGCATTTTACAAGCTTCTTGCTCTCGCTCCCGGTGCCATTACAGTGGGTGCACGCCTCGGTATGATTCACCTCGATCTCGCGGTCTGCACCAAAGACTGCATCCTCGAGCGAGATCTGCATCTTCATCAGGAGGTCGGAACCCGACTGCGGGCCCGTCTGCCGCGACCCGGAGAACCCACCCCCAAAAAAATCGAATATGTCGCCGAACCCGCTGAAGTCGGCGCTGAAGCCTCCGCCATGAAAACCCCCTGTCCCGCTGTACGACCCTTTCGAGGCGCTGGTATAGGTGTCGTGACCAAGATGGTCGTACTGCGCACGCTTCTGTGAATCGGAGAGGACACTGTAAGCCTCGTTGATCTTCTTGAACTGCTCCTCTGCGCCAGGCTCCTTGCAGACATCGGGGTGATACTTCCGGGCCAGGTTGCGGTAGGCCTTCTTAATCTCCTTCTCTTCCGCGTTCCTGGAGACACCCAGGATCTCGTAGTAATCACCCTCGCTCATCGGGCTCACTCGTCTTTAACCTTGAAATCGGCATCGACGACGTTTTCGTCACCCGGGGTGGTGGAGCCCCCCTTATCCCCGGATTCCGCCTGCTGTGCCTGGCGTTCCGCCTGGGCTTTCTGGTAGATCTTGGTGGTGATGGTATACACTGCTTCGGTCAGCGTATCCATCTTCGCACGGATCTCATCGCTGTTGTCTGCCTCGAGCACTTTCCGGAGATCGGCAACCCCTGTCTCAACTTTCTCCCTGTCAGCGGGTTCGATATTGTTCCCCTGCTCTTTCAGCATCTTTTCGGCAGAGAAAATTGCGATATCGGCATTATTCCGAAGTTCGATCTCTTCTTTTTTCTTGGCGTCTTCTGCCTCGAACTTCTTTGCATCCTCGGTCATTCTCTTGATATCGTCCTCGGTGAGTTTCCTGTCACCCTTGATGGTGATCGCCTGCTCGTTCCCTGTGCCGAGGTCTTTTGCAGAGACATGGATGATACCGTTGGCATCGATATCGAAAGTGACCTCGATCTGCGGGATTCCCCGCGGTGCCGGGGGGATGCCGGTCAGCTGGAACCGGCCGAGGGTGAAATTATCCTTCGCAAGCGCACGCTCGCCCTGCACGACGTGGATCTCCACGCTCGTCTGGCCATCAGCCGCAGTGGAGAAAATCTGGCCCTTGCGGGTTGGGATGGTGGTATTTCTTTCGATCAGCTTGGTCGCGATCCCGCCGAGGGTCTCGATCCCCAGGGTGAGTGGTGTGACATCCAGGAGCACGATATCCTTCGTCTCCCCAGAGAGGACCGCCCCCTGAATGGCAGCGCCGAGCCCTACACATTCGTCAGGATTGATACCTTTGTCAGGTTCTTTGCCGAGTATCTTCCTGACGGTCTCCTGGACGAGCGGTACCCTCGTAGACCCGCCGACGAGGAGAACATGGTCGATCTGGTCGGGGGTGAGTTTTGCGTCGCTTAGTGCCTGCTTGACAGGCCCCACTGTCGACTCCACCAGGTCGCCAATCAACTGTTCGAGCTTTGCCCTGGTCAGGTCGATATCCAGGAACTTGGGGCCGCTTGGTCCCGTAGTGATATACGGCAGGTTGATGTTTGTCTTCACCTTCTGGGAGAGCTCGACCTTGGCGTTCTCGGCAGCATCTCTCAGTCTCTGTATCGCGATCGGGTCCGTGCGGAGATTGATGCCCTCCTTCTTCTGGAACTCCTCGATGAGGTAGTCCATGATCCTGTTGTCGAAGTCGTCCCCTCCCAGGTGATTGTTTCCCGATGTGGATTTTACCTCGAACACCCCATCTCCGAGGGTCAGGATCGAGACATCGAATGTCCCGCCGCCGAGGTCATAGACGAGCACAGTGACGTCCTGCTCCTTGTCAATACCGTACGCGAGCGCACTGGCCGTTGGTTCATTGATGATCCTCAGAACCTCGAGACCCGCGATCTGGCCTGCATCCTTGGTGGCCTGGCGCTGGGCATCGTTGAAATATGCCGGGACCGTGATAACCGCTTTTCTGATCTTCTCCCCCAGGTATGCTTCTGCATCGGTCTTCATCTTCTGGAGGATCATCGCTGATATCTCCTGAGGAGTGTAGCTCTTGTCGTCGATCTTCACCTTCTCGGTGGTGCCCATCTTTCGCTTGATGGACTGTATCGTGCGGGTGGGATTCGTGACTGCCTGCCTCTTCGCAAGGCTCCCTACCAGGCGCTCACCGTCTTTCGTGAATCCAACCACCGAAGGGGTAGTTCTCTGTCCTTCTGCATTGGGGATGACAATGGGTTTGCCGGCCTCCATGATGGCCATGCATGAAAATGTGGTCCCCAGATCAATACCGAGTATCTTCTCTTTTACCATGTTCACTCAGTCTCCTTTCCTTTCGAAACGACCACTTTTGCATATCGTATGACTTTGTCGTGCATGCGGAACCCACAGCAGATCTCTTTGAGAACCATTCCATCCTCTTCACCAGAGGGTTCACAGTAGACCGCCTCATGTTCCTCAGGGTTGAATTTTTTTCCACTGGCCTCGATGGGGCAGATACCATGACGTTCCAGGATAGCCTGGAACTGTTTGTGAATCTGCTCCAGGCCTTCCCGGGCGGAATGGGGATCAGCAGAAAGCGCCCGGTCGAAATTATCCACCACCTCAAGAAGGTCCACTGCAAATCTCTCTATGGCAAATTTCACCCTGGTCTCGACATCCCTGTCTGATCTTTTTCTGTAGTTGTCAAAGTCCGCTGCAAGCCGGATGAACCGATTGTTCAGCTCATCGTACTTCTTCTGCAACTCCTCCCGGCCGGAAGGAGGTTCAACGGAATTGGTACCAGATTCTTGCTCCTTTTGTGCATCAGAGTCAAAATTTTCCTCCTCTCTGGATTCAGCCATACCGCTATCAATTATCTATTGCATTGTAGTTCTATATAAACGTACTTATATTTTCACGCCCTGCAACCACTTTACAGGTGAAATTCAATCAAAAACGGTTTGAAATTCGGTTTGTTCTGCAAGCAGGTCGGAATAAGATATTCAGTCCCTGTCCCACCCGCGCATCTTCGGTGGAAGCTGTTTCCACCGCCACGCACCGGCAGAAAGCGCCTCCTTATCGAGACCCCGATCCCGGAACCATTCTCCGAGGAATTCCATCCAGACCCGGTGGAGATCGGGGTGCAGGGTGCGAACAACCGCGAACTCGCTCTCGAGCATGGCAGGGCACATCCAGCACCCGACACGCTCCATGCCCATCTCGTAGAGGGGATTCTGAGGGAGGTTCCGCCACCAGATATAGAGGAACACCTCGAGCGCTCTCCAGTTCCTGATCGGCGATACGTTGATCTGCATCGGGTGAAAGGGATTCCTCGCTGCAGCGGGAAGGCCTGCCCGGGCAAATGATTCGTACCAGCGGTTCCCCTGGATCGTGATGCATTCCCCCTTCCCTTCAAGCCATTCCTTGACCGGAGCAAGTTTTTGCAGTTCGCAGCACCAGCGGTCGTCTTTTCTCGGTGGTCCACGCCGTTCCACCTCGCGCCAGAAGTTCCTCGCCCTGAGGATCGTCCTGATGCCGAGACTTTTTACGAAACCGAGGGTCTCGGGAAACTCCATGCCTGTGTCTACAAAGTAGCTGTCCTCGAACCCAGCCCTCCGGGCGAGTTCCAGGGCCGCGGTGCTGTCCTTTCCCCCCGAGAACGAGATATTCACGCATTCATGGCCCTCTGCCTGCTGCCTGATGAAGCGAATGGCATTCCGCTCGAGGTTCTTCAGGTGCAGCCTGTTCCGGGAGATTACCTCGTCCCAGCCGGGATCCGGGTATTCCCCGGGTGAGACCCGGCCGACCTCCTTTACTTTCACCATTCCCCCTGTGCGCACTCCCACTCCGCCATGCCCATTCCACCGGACGAGCACCCCCCCATCCGGAACCTTTCCCTCTGCTGGATAACGCTTCCCACCTATCCGCCTTCCTGACTCAACATCCCTGGCGGCACCCTGCAGTTGCGCGAGCTCAAGGACATTTCTCCTTGCAGACGGCAGGATGAACGGCAGGGATTCGAACGTGAGCTCGAGATCGAACCTTTGTTGCGCCGGGTCGTACGAGAGCCACCCGAACCGTCCTCCGTTGGCGATCACCAGGTCCTTCCTGTCAATGCCTCCCGTCTTGTTGAGAACGATGACGCGTGGGAGTGTGTCGGTTCCATACCGCTCGTCCAACAGCCAGGCCAGGAGGTCCCGGTCCGCTTTGAGCGCGGGGCGGGCGTCATAGGGGCGAAGGAGCGGGATAGCGCGGCCTTCCGCACCGCACATGCAGCTCCTTCCAAGGAGCGGGATATTGCACCGCGGGCACCAGTACAGCACCTTCTTGACGGGGGGTTCTCTCATCCTGCAGATAGGTATCATGGCGTGACAGGATAATGCTTGACCCCACGAAAGGGGGGTGACGACCGCCGTCTCCTTTTCCATGATCCCTTTCATCACTCTCTTATCCCATTATCTCCCAATAGATGACCATGAAGTGGGCACTGCTCTCTGTGTGGAACAAGGAGGGTATCGTCGACCTCGCCCGAGAACTGCACCGCCACCGGTTGCAGCTGCTCAGCTCGGGAGGGACCGGCGCAGCATTGAAGGAGGCTTCCATCCCCTTCACAGAAGTATCGGCGTATACCGGCTCGTCCGAGATGATGGACGGCCGCGTCAAGACACTCCACCCCCGCATCCACGGTGGCCTTCTTGGCAGGAGGGGGATCGATGACGGAGTGATGCGGGAGGAGGGGATCCACCAGATCGACCTTCTCGTCGCGAACCTCTACCCCTTCGAAGAGATGGCGAATAAGGGCCTCCCGCTTGGGGAGCTCGTCGAGTATATCGATATCGGAGGGCCCGCAATGATCCGAGCTGCTGCCAAGAACCATAAAGACGTGGCAGTGGTCACGGATCCCTCGGATTACCCGCTTGTTAAAGAAGCGCTTGAATCAGGAGGGTTTACGGCAGATCAGCGCCTGCTGTTCGCAAAACGGGCATTTGCCCGGACAGCGGCATACGATGCGGCGATCAGCAATTACCTCCACCTTCTCGGGTCAGAATTCCCCGGGGTCTACACCGTCCAGTTCAGGAACGGGAGGACGCTTCGGTATGGAGAAAACCCGCACCAGCGCGGTGCCGTATACGGCCAGGCCGGTGTCGCGGGGAGTGAGCCCCTGCAGGGAAAGCAGATGTCCTACAACAACTATCTTGACCTCTCGTCCGCTGCAGGCCTTGTGCGGGAGTTTTCCGAGCCCGCAGCAGTGATTGTCAAGCACAACAATCCATGCGGCGTTGCAGTCGGAAAGAACCTGGCCGATGCCTATATCCAGGCCCGCGATGTGGACCCGGTCTCGGCATATGGATCGGTCGTCGCTCTGAACAGGGAGGTGGATCGTCACCTCGCAGAGGATATTGCGAGCACCTTTGTCGAGGTCGTGGCGGCCCCCGAGTATACCCGCAACGCCCTGCAGGTATTTGGAAAGAAGGAGAACCTCCGTGTGTTACACCTCCCTGCCGCTGAAAGAGGCTGGGAACTGCGGAGCATCGATGGAGGCCTGCTCGTGCAGGACACCCCTCCCTACCAGGAGCGATGGGAGGTCGTCACCGACCGGGACGCCACCCCGGCGGAGATGAAGGCGATGAAGTTTGCCTGCATTGTATGCGCTCATACCCGGAGCAATGCCATCGTCTTTGCGGATGCAACGAGGACGCTCGGGATCGGGGCAGGGCAGATGAGCCGCGTGGACGCGGCAAAGATCGCCATCGAAAAATCCCGGTTCTCCCTTGCGGGATCCGCGGTCGCTTCGGACGCTTTCCTGCCATTCCCTGATACCCTGGAGGTTGCTGCCGCTGCCGGGGCCACTGCTCTTGTCCAGCCCGGCGGATCAATCCGGGACAAAGAGGTCATCGAGGCCGCAAACCGCCTGGATGTCGCGATGGTCTTTACTGGTGTCCGGCATTTCCGGCACTGAAAGGGACCGCCTGCTCACCCTTTTTTTCGGATACCTATTAATAAGCGGAGATCCCACCCTGCTCTCCAGAATATCGGTGATTCATATGGATTACGGAAAAATGATTCGCGATTCGTTTGAGTATGCAAAGGATGGGCTTACAAAAAACCCAAAGACCTGGATAATGCTGATAGTGCTGACCCTCCTTCCAGTCATTCCATTCATTCTCTTAGTGTTACTCATGGGGGCTTCATTGATGGCGTACACTGAGACGGACATTCCTGCCTCGCTCATCGCGACGTTGATCATGGGGTTTGTCATTGCATTCGTGATGGCCCTCATACTTGGTGCCTTTTCCATGGGATACCTGCTCAAGATCCTCAGGGGCGAAGTCCCGCTACCCGAAGTGACCGGTTTTGGCACGATGTTTGTTGATGGGATCAAGCTCCTGGTAATAGAGATAATCTATCTCATACCCGTGTTGATCATCCTCGCTGTCACTGCAGGTGCCGCACTCATCAGCGCGTTACCTATCCTCATGTCAATGCCGGCCGAACCTGACTTTGAAGCACTGATGCCAGGCCTGATGCCCATTATCGGCGGTATGATCGCCGGCATCCTGATTGCAGTTATTGCAGCGATTATCCTCTGGCTCCTTGCAGTCGTCGGGGTTGTCCGGTTTGCCCGGACAGGAAAAATCGGAGAAGCCTTCAACTTCAGTGCAATTCTGGCCACCATCGGGAAGATCAGGTGGGGAACCTACATCCTGGCACTGATCATTGTGGTGGCGATCGTTGCTATCGTCGAGGTTATCTTAAGTTTCATTCCCTACATCGGTTCTCTCATCCTGATCCTCATTTCACCATTTATCATGGTTTTCATGCACAGGTACGTCTGTATTCTCTACGATTCTGCGGGAAACCCGGCTGACCCTTCCCGCTCTTTTACCCCCTGACACTTTTTTTTCGTCCCACTTGCCTGACAAAAAACTACTGTATCCTTGTATGTCCTGAACGGAGGTGTCGTGACACCACAGTCAGACCATATTTTATCATTCACGTTCCAACGGGACACGAAATGAACATCCGCCTGTAAAAAAAAGTCGATTGACTCAAGTTCGAGGATACCTTTAAATCGCAACTGATGGCACATATCTCTGCAATATGTGGTGATTCACATGGATTATGGCAACATGCTCGGAGATTCTCTTGGTTATGCCAAGGACGGCCTTGTCGGCCACTGGAAGCGCTGGATACTGCTGATCATATCCACGATCATATTCCCCCTGATAATGGGATACACGATGGAGATCTGGCGGGGGAAGACGCCTGCTCCCGAACCGGCACAGTGGGGAAAGATGTTCATCGACGGCTTAAAGCTCCTTGTCGCCGCGATCATCTATGCGATACCCGTCATCCTCATCATCCTCGTGTTCGGAGGGTTCGCATTCTTCACGGCCATCCAGGAGGCAGCAATGAGCGGTGATCCTGAGTTCTTCACCAACAACATGGAAGTACTTATGCCGCTCGTTATGGCATTCATGGTTGGCCTCCTGGTTGCCTTCATCGTGGCCGTCATCCTCTCGCTCTTCTCCACCATCGGGTTTGTCCGGATGGCGAGGACCGAAAGATTCGGCGAGGCATTCAATTTCGGGGCGATCCTCGAGACAATCAGGAAGATCGGCTGGGGCAGTTACATCCTTGCGTTGATCATCCTCTTTATCGTGGCGGGAATCATCTGGTTCGTGATCAACCTATTGAGCGCGATTCCCTTCATCGGCTGGCTCATCGCGCTGATCCTCCTCCCCTTCATGATCATCTTCGAGGCCCGCTACATCACCAGGGTCTACGAGGCCTCGGGTGCGGTACCGGCTGCCAGCTGAGGTCGCATTCAACCCACTTTTTTTATACCCGTGGGCACAAAGGTACAGTTCGTGGTGGAATTTCCATGACAGATCGTTTTATTGTCCGGTAACATCCGGTTTTTCGACACCACCCTTCGGGATGGGGAGCAGACCCCCGGTGTTTCGCTGAATCCCGGTCAGAAGCTTGAGATCGCCACGATGATCTCGGATATCGGGGTGCATGTGGTGGAAGTCGGCTCCGTTGCGGCATCCGATGGAGAACGCGAAGCCCTCCGGCTTATCTCCGATGCAGGCCTGAACGCGGAAGTGTGTACATATGTCAGGGCAGTATCCCAGGACATCGATTCTGCAGCCGATTATGGCGCTGATTCGGTCCACCTCGTCATCCCGGTGAGCGACCTGCACATCGAGAAGAAGATGAGGAAGACCAGGGCGCAGATATGCGAGATGGCCTTCTCTGCGGTCACTTACGCACGGGAGCGCGGGCTCATCGTCGAACTCTCAGGGGAGGACGCGTCGAGGGCAGACCCGGCATTCCTCCGGGAGATCTATGCCGGCGGCCTTGAACGCGGAGCAGAACGCCTCTGTTTCTGCGACACGGTAGGACTGCTGACGCCCGAACGCGTGGCAGAGGTGATCCCGCAGCTCTGCCTTGCACCTTTGAGCATCCACTGCCATGACGACCTGGGGATGGCAATGGCCAACACGGTGGCAGCGCTCCGGGCAGGCGCAGGGTGTGCACACGTCACGGTCAACGGCATCGGCGAGCGGGCCGGGAATACGCCTCTCGAAGAACTCGTGATGACCCTCGAACTGCTTTACCGGCATCCGACCGGGATCCGGACCGAGGAGATCTACCGGCTCTCCTCTCTCGTGTCCCGGATGACAGGGGTCCCTCTTCCGACAAACAAGGCCATCGTGGGGGAGATGGCGTTCACCCACGAGAGCGGAATCCATGCACACGGCGTCCTGCGGGAGCCGAGCACTTACGAGCCCGTGCCGCCCGAGAGGGTAGGGAGGAAGCGGCGCATCATGCTCGGGAAGCACTCGGGATCGGCCTCTGTCGAGGCGGCGCTCGCAGAGATGCACTATCACCCTGACGAGAGCCAGTTGAAAGAGATCCTGAAGCGGATAAAAGTGTTGGGGGACAAGGGGTCAAGGATCACCGATACCGACCTTATTGCCATCGCAGAAGCAGTGATGGCGATTGAGTGCCGGCCGAAACTGAAGATGAAGCAGTTCACGGTCGTAAGCGGGAGCAACGTCATCCCCACCGCATCGGTCACGATGGATGTGAGAGGCGAGGAGGTGACGGGCGCCTCCACGGGTGCGGGGCCCGTGGATGCTGCCATGGAGGCACTCCGGAGGTCGGTCGCCGCCGTCGCCGACATACGGCTCGAGGAGTACCACGTCGATGCGATCCATGGGGGAACTGATGCGCTCGTGGATGTGACGGTAAGATTAAGTAAGGACGGAAAGATAATTACGTCTCGCGGCGCCCGCACGGACATCATCATGGCAAGCGTCGAAGCGGTGATCGCCGGCATGAACAGACTTCTGAGGGAAGAGAATGAAGACCGGAGCCAAAATACTCATTGAAGGGCTGCAACGCGAAGGGGTAGAGACAATATTCGGCTACCCCGGCGGTGTAGTGTTGCCGATCTATGATGAACTGTACCATTCGTCATTGCGGCACATCCTTGTACGGCATGAACAGGCAGCCGCCCATGCCGCTGACGGGTTCGCCCGTGCCAGCGGCAGGGTGGGCGTATGCCTGGCCACCTCCGGTCCGGGGGCCTGCAACCTGGTGACCGGGATTGCAACCGCCTACATGGACTCCGTCCCCATCGTTGCGCTGACGGGGCAGGTCCCGACAAGCCTGCTCGGAAACGACGCGTTCCAGGAGTCGGACATCACCGGCATCACGCTGCCCATCACCAAGCACAACTACCTCGTGAAGCGGACCGAGGAGCTGGGGCACGTCGTCAGGGAAGCATTCTACATCTCCCGGACGGGAAGGCCAGGGCCCGTGCTGATCGATCTCCCCAAGGATGTCAGCACGAAGGAGATCGAGTACGTATATCCCGAGTCGGAGCAGGTCAACCTCCGGGGATACCAGCCGACCTACAGGGGGCATACCCGCCAGATAGACAAGGCGATCGAGATGATGATGGAGGCGGAGCGCCCCCTCTTCTATGTCGGTGGAGGGGTTATCTCGTCGAACGCATCCGGAGATCTCATCCAGCTCGCCGAGATGATGGGTATCCCTGTGACTACCACCCTCATGGGGATCGGGGCTATCCCGTGCGACCACCCCCTCAACCTGGGGATGCTCGGCATGCACGGGACGAGGTACGCGAACTACGCGGTCACCGAGTCGGACCTCCTCATCTCAATCGGGGTCAGGTTCGATGACCGGGTGACGGGAAAACTCGACACGTTTGCCTCGCAGGCACGGATCATCCACGTCGACATCGATCCCGCCGAGATTGGAAAGAACAAACGGGTGGATGTCCCGATCGTCGGCGACTCGAAAGCCGTCCTCCAGGAGATGCGGGAGCGCATCCAGAAGAGGAAGGAGTACGAGCGGTGGCTTTCCCGCATCCGCACCTGGAAGGAGAAGTTCCCGATGGGATATCCCAGGGACGGGGCACTGCGGCCACAGTTCGTGATCGAGCAGCTCTCGGAACTCCTGAACGGAGAAGGCATCATCGTGAGCGAGGTGGGCCAGAACCAGATGTGGACCGCCCAGTATTACTGTTTCCGCCATCCCCGGACCTGGATCACGTCGGGAGGCCTCGGGACAATGGGATACGGCTTCCCCGCGGCAATGGGCGCACACTTCGCCCGCCCAGACCAGGTGGTCTTCGACATCGCCGGCGACGGGAGCTTCCAGATGAACATCCAGGAGCTCGGGACGGTCTCCCACTACAGGATACCCGTAAAGGTGGCCATCCTGAACAACCAGTTCCTTGGCATGGTCCGACAGTGGCAGGAACTCTTCTACGACCGGCGGTATTCCTACACCGAGCTTCCGGCCGTCGACTTCGTGAAGATCGCGAACGCCTATGGAATCGACGGGATGCGGGTCGAAGACTGCAACGACGTGCGGCCGGCCCTCCAGGCGGCCATCGAGACCGACGGCCCGTTCATCCTTGACTTCAGGGTCGAACGGGAGGAGAACGTCTTCCCCATGGTCCCGGCAGGAGCTGCAATCAACGAGATGATCGGGGGGCACACCGGATGAAGCCGCATACTCTGACCGTGCTCGTGGAGAATAAGCCAGGTGTACTCTCCAGGGTTACCGGCCTCTTCTCGCGGCGCGGCTTCAACATCGAGAGCCTCGCGGTCGGCACCTGCGAGGAAACAGGGATGAGCCGCATCACCATCGTCTGTATCGGCGACGACGCCCAGATCGAACAGGTGATGAAACAGACACACAAGCTGATCGACGTGATCAAGGTCTCGGACATCACCGAGAACGACCGGGTGGAGCGCGAGCTCGCGCTCATCAAGGTTACCGCCGAGCCTGGCAGCAGCCGGGCGGAGATCATGCAGATCGCAAGCATCTTCCGTGCACAGATCATCGACGTGGGCAGCAGGACCGTGGTCCTCTCGG